>ERZ772881.1795-NODE-1795-length-17756-cov-4.290831_pt1 | contig 17756 bp, 18 predicted proteins | sample MGYA00580581_ERZ772881 | MGnify/ENA primary metagenome ERZ772881 (study PRJEB29015, sample SAMEA2737668) | human gut metagenome | biome: human gut; feature: human-associated habitat; material: faeces | place: China | collected 2012 ...
ACGAGGAGCTGGAGCGGCAGATGACCGGTCTGTCGCAGATCCGGCTTTATCTGGAGGACGGACCCGCCGCCCCGGAGACCGTCAGCCAGCTCCGCGATCAGCTTTCCGCGCTGCGCGCGCAGTATCCCGGCGTAGATTTCGGTACGCTCGAGGTCGCGCTGGCCAACGTCCGCGACGAGGACTGGGAAAACAGCTGGAAGCAGTATTATCAGCCGCTGCCCATCGGTGAGCGGCTCTTGGTCGTGCCGCAGTGGCTCTCGCCGGAGAATCCGGAGCACCGTATTCCCGTCCTGCTCGACCCCGGCATGATCTTCGGCACCGGCGCGCACGCCTCCACGCAGATGTGCATGCGGGAGCTGGAACGCACGATCTGCGGCGGCGAGCGTGTGCTTGATCTCGGCAGCGGCAGCGGCATCCTCTCGATCACCGCGCTGCTGCTCGGCGCAAAAACCGCCGTCGGCGTGGACATCGACCCGAAGGCGGAGGACATCGCCCGCGAGAACGCCGCCATCAACGCGCTGTATGCCGACCGCTTCACCGCCGTCACCGGCGACGTGATCGGCGACCGGGCCATGATGGAGCGCCTCGGAGACGGCTATGACATCGTGCTGGCCAATATCGTCGCGGACGTCATTATTCCGCTCAGCCCCGTCGTGCCGCATTTCCTGACAAAGGGGGGCGTATTCATCTGCTCCGGCATTCTCGATACGCGCTTTGACGAGGTCTCTGCCGCCATCGAGCGCGCCGGAATGCGCATCGTCTCGTCCGACCGTCAGGAGGACTGGCGGCGAATCACCGCCATGCGCGCAGAGTAAGGAGGCGTTTTCTTGCGCATTTTTTCCTATCGCAACAAACGCGCGTTCAAGCGCACGCTTCTGATCGCGGGCGGCGCCGCCTTGCTGCTGCTGGCCCTTTGCATCAGCCGCTTCGTGTATTTGCAGCGCTATATCACCTACACCGACGACGGCGCGAAGCTGAACTATGACCAGCACATCGAGCCGTCCGGCACGCAGCCTGCGGAGCTGGACCCGGAGCAGTTTCCCTTTGAGATCATTGTAGACACCGGCTCGGACGATCCTGCGGAGGCCGACGCGCAGAAGCAGTTTTCCGGCTACTATATCACGACCAACATGCTGGCAAAGGACGTTCAGGCCGTGCGGGATGCGCTCGACAGTCTGGACGGCCTCACGACCGTCATGATCGACGTCAAGAGCGTATTCGGCTACTATTATTACTCCTCGGAGCAGCCCGGCGCGGAGACCGCCGACGCGGACATCGCCGCCGTGGACAAGCTGATCTCCGATCTGACGAAGCGCAGCGGCCTGACCGTGATCGCGCACGTCCCCGCCTTCTCTGACCCGCTGTTCGCCTTTGACCACCAGTCTGACAGTCTTGCCATGTACTCCGGCGCACTCTGGATGGACGACCGGCGCTGCTACTGGATGAATCCGAACAGCAGCGCCGTGCAGGGCTTCTTAAGCTCCATCGCCATCGAGCTGAGCGATCTCGGCTTCGACGAGGTCGTCTTTGATGATTTCTACTTTCCGGACAGCGAGGCCATCGCCTGGAACGGCAGCGTTTCAAAGGAGGATGCGGTTCTGAACGCCGCGAAAAGCATCACCGACAACATGCAGGGCGTGAACATCCACGTCAGCTTCGGTTCCAGCGCGCCCGCCATGGCCGCCTATGCCTACCGGCTCTACATTCGCACCGACGATCCCACACAGGTCATGACCGTCATGGATTCCATGCAGGAGGTCATGACCGACATTCCCGCGCAGGTCGTGTTCGTCACATCCTCGCGCGATACGCGCTTCGCGCAGTGCAGTGTCCTGCTGCCGCTGCTGGCGGAGGAATGAGCCGCACCCGCGCCTGCGGACATACATAAGCTGCACAAATCGCCTTCTGAATACACACAGCGGCCCTCGGAATGCTCCGGGGGCCGCTGCTTTATTCTTATTTTCCGTGTCCCTCGCCCGCGATCATGTGCAGCGCGTGCTCCAGCGCGGGCAGGGCCGCGCCGAGGTTTTCCCGTGCCGCCTTCTCCGACCCCGGCAGATTTACGATCAGGCTCGTTCCTCTCGTACCCGCGACTGCGCGGGAGAGCATCGCGCGCGGCGTGACCTTAAGCCCCTCGACCCACATTGCGACCGGGATGGCGCGGATCTCGCGCTCGAGCACGGCCAATGTCGCCTCCGGCGTAACGTCGCGCGGAGACAGGCCCGTTCCGCCGGTGGTCACGATCAGGTCTGCATGCAGCTCGTCCGCGCATTTTTTCAGAACGGCGGAAATCTCCGCCTGCTCGTCCGGCACGATCTGCGTATGCACGACCCGATAGTCCGCTTCCTCCAGCATTTTTACGACGGCCGGGCCGCTCGTGTCCACGCGCTGGCCCCGGCTCCCAAGGTCGCTGACGGTAATGACTGCTGCTGTGTATCCCATAACGCTATTCCCTTCTGCTTTATTTCCGATAGCCCAGCGCCGCGGAGATCATTCCCGCCGTGGCGCGCACCTTCTCGACGGCCTGCGCAAATTCCTCGGAATGCGTGCTGCGGAACATGCCGATCACGCCGACCGTATACCGCGCCTCACCGTCCACCGTGCGCACCGGTGCAGAAATGGACCGCAGGCCGATCTTGTACTCTCCGTTTTCAATTGCATAGCCGTTTTCGCGGCAGCGCTCGATCTCCTGCATCAGCTCCGGCAGCTCCGTGATCGTATGCGGCGTGAACTGCGTCATTTTCTGCCGCCGGAGCAGCTTCTCCGCATCCGTGCGAGCCATCTGCGCCAGAAACACCTTGCCCTGCGACGTGCAGTAGATGGGCAGCCGCGCGCCGACGTCCGAGACGATGCGGAGCTTGTCCCGCGCCTGCACCTGATCGAGCGTGATGACGCTGCCGCCCTCGCAGATGGAGAGCATGACCGACGCGCCGGTGTCCGCCGCCAGATGCTCCATATACGGCTTTGCCGCCGCAGAAATATCCCATGAGCGGCCGATCTGACAGCCGTATTCAAAAAGGCGCAGGCCGAGGCCGTATTTTCCGTCCGTCCCCTGTGAGATCACATCGTATTCGCGCATCGTGGTCAGCAGGCCGAAGGCCGTGCTTTTCGGAAGCTCCGCCTGCTCTGCGATCTCCTTGAGGGACAGCGGCCTGCCGCTCACAGAGAGCAGCTGCAAAAGCTGCATCGCCTTTGCAACCGACAGGATCGTATTTCCGTTTGGCATATTTTTCGGCTTCCCTTCCCCGTTTCTGCCCGCTTTTTCCGCAGGAACGGCCTTTGCTGCTTCTATTTTAATGTGCGGCTGCGCTCTGTGTCAAGTTTATCCGGCGATTCCGTCTGATTTTCCGGTATTGTCGGACGCTTCGCTTGATTTTGCTGCCGAAATTTGATAAAATCTGCATAGTATCTTTGAAAGAATAACGGTGAGAAGGATGCAGGATCAGCTTGGCCGGAAAATTTCATATCTGCGCCTGTCCGTGACCGATCTGTGCGATCTGCGCTGCGTCTACTGTATGCCGGAGCACGGTGTTCCGAAGCGCGCGCATCATGAGATCTGTTCGCTCGAGGAGCTGCGCGACATGACGGCAGCCGCCGTCTCGCTGGGCGTGCGCAAGGTGCGCGTGACCGGCGGCGAGCCGCTGGTACGGCGCGGCGTCGCGGAGCTTTGCCGGATGCTGCGCGGGCTTCCGGGCCTTGAGGAGCTTTGCATCACGACCAACGGCATTCTCCTGCCGGAGCTGGCTGCGCCGCTCCGCGAGGCTGGCGTTGACCGGCTGAACGTCAGCCTCGACACGCTCCGGCCCGAACGTTATCATGAAATCACCCGCGTGGGAGAGCTTTCCTCCGTCCTGCGCGGACTTGAAGCCGCCGAAAGGGCCGGCTTTCAGCACACGAAGCTCAACTGTGTGCTGATGGGCGGCGTCAACGATGACGAGATTGCGAATTTCGTCCGTCTGACGAAGGAGCGCCCGCTCTCCGTGCGCTTTATCGAGCTGATGCCGATGGGCATCTGCGCCGGATGGGACAAAGCACGTTTTCTGCCCGCAAAGACGGTACTTGACCGTGTCCCGGAACTGGAACCGGTCGGAACAGACGGCGTCAGCCGGATCTACCGTCTCCCCGGTGCGCTGGGGACGGTCGGACTGATTGAGCCGATGAGCCATGCATTCTGCTCTAATTGCAGCCGCATCCGCATCACCGCCGACGGGAAGCTGAAGCCCTGTCTGCATTCGGAGACGGAGATCCCGCTGCGCGGGCTTTCGGGTGAGGCGCTGCGCGAGGCTATTATGCGCGGCGTCGCCATGAAGCCGAAGCAGCACGAGCTGACGCGCGACGGCGAAAGCCGCGCCGGACGCGGTATGAACGAGATCGGAGGCTAGGATGGAACTGACACATTTCAATGAAGAGGGCCGGGCGCGGATGGTCGATGTGACCGAAAAGCCGCAGACGCTCCGCATCGCGCGGGCTGCCGCGACCGTCCATATGAACGCCGGAACGATGGCGAAGATCCGCGAGGGCAGCATGAAAAAGGGCGACGTTCTCGCCGTGGCGCAGGTCGCGGGCATCATGGCCGCGAAGAAAAACAGTGAGCTGATCCCGATGTGCCACACCATCCTGCTCACCGGCGTGGACATTCATTTCGAGCTGGAAGAAGCTGCGCTGCATATTTTCTCCGAGGTTCGCTGCAAGGGCGAGACCGGCGTGGAAATGGAGGCGCTGACGGCGGTATCCGTCGCGGCACTGACCGTCTACGATATGTGCAAGGCCGTGCAGAGAGATATGACCATCACCGATATCCGCCTGCTCTACAAGGAGGGCGGCAAAAGCGGTGTATATGAAAGGAAGGATGAGCATGGCTGAGGTCGTTGCAGTCAACATCAGTGAAAGAAAGGGCATCCGCAAGCATGAGGTTCCGTATATCGAGCTTCTGCCGCATCACGGCATTGTCGGCGACGCCCATGCGGGCGACTGGCACCGGCAGGTGAGCCTGCTGGCTGAGGAGAGCATCGACACGATGCGCGCGCTGGGGCTGAGCCTGACGGCGGGCGCCTTCGCGGAAAACATCAATACGATCGGCATTTCGCTCAAGACGCTTCCGGTCGGGACGCTGCTCCAGATCGGTGCCGCTGTCCTGCGCGTGACGCAGATCGGCAAGGAGTGTCACAACGACTGCGCCATCAAAAAGGCGACCGGAAAATGCGTCATGCCCACGGAGGGTATCTTCTGCGAGGTCGTGATCCCCGGCCGCGTGCAAAAGGGCGATCAAATCACCGTTCTGGAGGAAATGCCATGAAGCTGATCGAAACGAAAAATGCCGTCGGCCATGTGCTCTGCCACGACCTGACGCGCATCGTGCCCGGTGAATTCAAGGGCGCGCAGTTCCGCAAGGGACACATCGTCACCGAAGAGGACATTCCGATGCTGCTCTCGATGGGCAAGGAGCATCTCTATGTCTGGGAAATGGAGCCGGGAATGCTCCATGAAAACGACGCCGCCGAGCGCCTGTGCGCCATCTGCAAAAACGAGCATATGTCGCGCGGTGAGGTCAAGGAGGGCAAGATCGAGCTGCGCGCCGAGTGCGACGGCCTGTTCCGCGTGAACGTGGAAAAGCTCAACGCCATCAACATGATCGACGAGCTGATGATCGCCACGCGGCATTCCAACACTGCCGTCCACGCCGGAGACAAGCTCTGCGGCACGCGCGTCATTCCGCTCATCATCAAAGAGGAAAAGCTCGACGCCGCCGACTGCGTCGCCGCAGGCGAGCCGATCCTTGAGCTGCTGCCCTACCGGCTGAAAACCGCTGCCGTCGTCACGACCGGCAGCGAGGTCGCCAGCGGCCGCATTCCGGACACCTTCACGCCCATTCTGGAAAAGAAGCTGGCCGCGTTCGGCATCCGCATGACCGAGCACGCCGTTGTGGGCGACGGGCTGGACAATGTCGCCGCCGCCATCGCGGAAATGCGCACGAAGAATGTGGATATGATCCTCTGCACCGGCGGTATGAGCGTCGATCCCGACGACAACACGCCCGGCGCCATCAAAAAGAGCGGCGCGAACATCATTTCCTACGGCGCGCCGGTGCTTCCCGGAGCCATGTTCCTGCTCGGCTATTTTGATGACGGCCAGCCCATCATGGGCCTGCCCGGCTGCGTCATGTACGCCAAGGCGGCGGTCTTTGATCTGCTGCTGCCGCGCATCGCGGCGGGCATACCCGTGACCCGCGCGGAGATCGCCGCCATGGGCAACGGCGGCCTGTGCCTTGGCTGCGAGAACTGCCGCTACCCCATCTGCCCGTTCGGCAAATAACATGCTAAAACCGTTTCACCGCGTTTTATAAGAGAAAATCGTCAAAGGAGAAACAAAAATGAAAAGGCTGCTTGCCATTCTGCTTGCCCTGACGCTTGTTCTAAGCATGACTGCGTGTGCCTCCGCACCCGCAAAGGCCGAAGAGAACACCGATGCTCCCGCGCCTGCCGCTCAGCCCGAGGAGAAGCCCACCGAGGAAGAAAAGGCCCCCGAAGAGGAAGCGCCCGCCGCAGAGCCGGTCGAGCTGATCGTTTTCGCCGCCGCCTCCATGACCGAAACGCTGACCGAGATCGGCAGCAAGTTCATGGAGCAGAATCCGAACGTCACCATTCAGTTCAACTTTGACTCCTCCGGCACGCTCAAGACGCAGATCCAGAACGGTGCCGAATGCGACGTGTTCATTTCCGCCGGTCAGAAGCAGATGAACCAGCTCGACAAGGACGCCTCCGCCGAGGTCAATACCGAGGGTCTGGATTTCGTTCTGGAGGGCACCCGCTTCAACATCCTTGAGAACAAGGTCACGCTCGTCGTTCCCGACGGCAACCCCAAGGGCATCGAGTCCTTCGATGACATGTCGAATGGCCTCAAGGAAGGCACCATCCTGCTCGGCATGGGCAACTCCGACGTTCCCGTCGGCCAGTACACCCAGAAAATTCTGAAGTACTACGAGCTGGACGAAGAGGCTCTGGCCGCCGCAGGCTGCTTGACCTACGGCACCAACGTCAAGGAGGTCACCACGCAGGTCTCTGAGGCAACCGTTGACTGCGGCATCATCTACTGCACCGACGCTTTCTCCGCCGGTCTGACCATCGTGGACTACGCCACCGCCGAGATGTGCGGTCAGGTCATCTACCCCGCCGCCGTTCTGAACGTTTCCAAGAACGTGGAGACCGCGCAGGCGTTTCTCGACTTCTGCCGTACTCCGGAAGCCACTGCGATCTTTGAATCCGTCGGCTTCTCCGCTGCGGAATAAGCTCTGAAAGCCGCAAAGGGAAGCGCCTCGGAGACGCTTCCCTTTTGCGTCGGCTGACAAGGACAGACGGCAGCCCGCCCGGCCTGTAAGCGCGTGCGCCCTTGTCAGCCGATGCCCGCACTTGAAATACCGCCGCGTTTTCGGACGCGCGAAGCAAAGGAGCCTTTATGGATTGGTACCCGTTATGGAACTCGCTGCGCATCGCGGCGATCTCCACCTTCTTTGTCTTTTTCTTCGGCATCTTTGCCGCCTATTACATCGCAAAGCTCCCGCGCCTTCTCAAGGGCGTGCTCGACGTCATTCTGACGCTGCCGCTGGTGCTTCCGCCCACAGTCGTCGGTTACCTCCTTTTGCGGGTGCTTGGGCCGAAGCGCATCGTCGGCGCGTGGGTACTCAGAACCTTCGGTCTCAAGCTGGTCATGACGTGGTGGTCGGCCATTTTTGCCACCATTGTGGTCATTTTTCCGCTGATGTACCGCACGGTGCGCGGCGCATTCGAGGCGTTTGACGAGACGCTGGCGTACTCCGGCCAGACACTCGGCCTCTCGAACACGTTCATTTTCTGGCGCATCCGTATCCCCTATTGCCGTCAGGGCATTCTGGCGGGCACAGTGCTCGCGTTTGCGCGCGCCATCGGAGAATACGGCGCGACCAGCATGATCGCAGGCTACACCCCCGGCAAGACCGCCACCATTTCCACAACCGTCTATCAGATGTGGCGAACGGACAACGACGCGCTGGCGTTCCGGTGGGTCATGGTGAACATCGCCATTTCCACGGTCGTGCTGCTGGCGGTCAATATGCTTGAGCGGAGAAATGCCCGCCGCCGAAAGGAGCGTGCGTGATGGCGCTGTATGTCGATATCGAAAAAAAACTCGGCAGCTTTCACCTGCGCTCCCGCTTTGAGGTCGGCGGTGAAACGCTGGCCCTGCTCGGAGCCTCCGGCTGCGGCAAGAGCATGACGCTCAAGTGCATCGCAGGCATCGAAAGGCCCGATCGCGGGCAGATCATCCTCGACGGCGAAACACTGTTCGACAGTGAAAAGCACATTGATCTGCCGCCGCAGAAGCGCCGCGTCGGCTATCTGTTCCAGCAATACGCGCTCTTTCCATCCATGACCGCCGAGCAGAATATCCTCTGCTGCATCCGCAGCGGCACACGCGCAGAAAAGCGGCGCGCGCTTGCCGAGGCCGTGCGGATGTTCCGGCTGGAGGGGCTTGAAAAAAAGCTCCCCGCGCAGCTCTCTGGCGGTCAGCAGCAGCGCGTTGCGCTGGCGCGCATCCTCTGCTCCCGACCGAAGGCTATTTTGCTGGACGAGCCGTTCTCCGCGCTCGACGGCTTCCTCAAATGGAATCTGGAGCTGGAGCTTTCCGACCTTCTGAGCCGCTTCAACGGCCCCATCGTCTGGGTCTCGCACGACCTCGGCGAATGCCGCCGCAACTGCTCGCAGGTCTGCGTCATGGAAAACGGCCTGGCCAGCCGCATCATGGGCCTGGACGAGCTGATCCGCCGCCCGGACTCGCTGAGCGCGGCGCGTCTTGCCGGGTACAAGAACTTCTTTCCCTGCCGCGCCTGCGAGGGGGGCGTTTTCGTCCCGGACTGGGGTCTGACGCTGCGCGGCATTTCCGCCGGGCCGGAGCATTCGCTTCTCGCCGTCGGGCCGGACGCCGTGGACCTCTCCGGTAAAGACTATGCCTTCCGCGTTCTCCGCGTCATTCAGGACGTCGGGCATAACGTTGTTCTTCTGCGGCCGGACGGCGCTTCGGAAAATGCGCCGGTGCTGCGCATCAAGGCAGCGCCGGAAAATGTACCGCAGCCCGGCTCCATTCTGACGCTCTCCCTCCGACCCGCGTCGCTTCTTCTTTTCTGAGCGCCGCGCCGCATGATTGACAGTTTTTTCTGCATATGTTAGGATGAAGGTGCCGGGTGACGAGGGCAGGTGCCTGCTCCCTGTCAGCCGGCGCAAAGGAAGAAAGAGAGGAATTGCCCATGCTGCTGATCCTGCTGATGGCCGCCGGAGCGCTTCTGGAAACCGTATTCATCATGCAGTCCTACCGCCGCCGGTGCGTCCGGAGCGTGATCTTCAAGACGCTGGCCTCGGCCTGCTTCGTGCTGCTGGCAATGCAGTGCATCCGCATCCGCGGTACGAGCGATTACGCGCGGCTGGTTTTCTGGGGCCTTGTCTGCGGACTGCTGGGCGACGCGCTGCTGGCGCTCCGCTTTCTCTGGAAGAAAACGCACGACGTGTTCTTCATCGCCGGTACGCTGGCCTTCTTCGCGGGACACATTTTCTATATCCTCGCCATTTTGAAGCTTGCACCGGATGCGTGGCAGTACGCCATCCCGCTGGCGCTGATCGCGCTGGGTGTCGCCGGGTTCTACTCCAACGCCAAGCAGGTCAAGGCCGGAAAAATCCTCCCGCTCGGGATCATCTACATCGGTGAGGTGCTCTTCGTGGCGGCCTGTGCGCTCAGCGGCGCGCTGCAAACCTCGAGCCGGGCGCTGTTTCTGTTCTTCATCGGCGGCCTGTGCTTCTCGCTCAGCGACAATATGCTGGTCGTGCTCTCCTTCGGAACGAATGATAACCCCTATCGGAACGCCGTGCTGCACGTTCTGTACTACATGGCGCAGGTCTTTATCGCCGTGAGCATTCTTTTCCTTTGACCGGCAAACTCCGAAAATACCGAACTTTTCATGGACTCTACGAATCGTAGAGTCCATTTTCTACGCCTTGTGGAGGCTTCTGACGGTTTTCTTCCACGCGCCTTTCCGTTTCTGAGAATCACCGGTCCGCGCGCGAGAGCGTCCTGCCGGCTTTTTCGGGTGACTTCGAGCCGCCGCCGCATTATACTGAGCGCAGCACAAAGGCACGAAAGGATGTACCCCATGCGTCAGCTTATCATTTTCGGAGATTCCGTCATCAAGGGCGTTCATCACTGCGGCGGGAAATTCCACCTCTGCCCCGACCACGACTTTGCCTCGCTTCAGGCCGTCGGCGTTGAAGCGCACAATTACGCCAAAATGGGCGCAACGATTGGGACCGGGCTTTCGATCCTACAGCGCCGTCTGAGCGCCTGCGTTCCCGGCGCGACCGTTCTGTTTTCCTTCGGCGGGAATGACTGCGATTACAATTGGGCGGAGATCGCCGCTGCGCCGGAGGCGGGGCATCTGCCGCATACGCCGCCGGAGCGCTTTCCGGAGCTTTACCGGCAGGCCATCCAGATGGCGCGTGACTGCGGCGCAGAGCCTGTCGTCGCCTCCATCGTACCGCTCGAAGCGGAGCGCTACTGGCGCGTGATCTCCAACGGACTGGACGGTGCTCGCATCATGCAGTGGCTCGGCGACGTGCATCATCTCTACCGCTGGCAGGAATACTATAATGATCTCGCCTGCTCCACAGCGAAGGCCATGGGCTGCCGCGTGATCGACGTCCGTTCGCCTTTCCTGCGTCAGCCGCGTTTCCCGACGCTCATGTCCGACGACGGCATCCACCCCTCGGAGCAGGGTCACGCCCTTTTGCATCAGGTGCTGGCCGATGCGCTCCGCGCGGAATAAGGAAAGCGCGCCTTTCCCCAGAAAGCAGCAGCTCCTGCCCGGAAACCTCCGGGCAGGAGCTTGTACTATATACAGGGTGCAGCGCAGACTGCCGGGACTGCCGGGGCCGTCCAGCATTCCAAGCGCTCATGAAGCTTCTTCCTTCTCTCCGTGCGCTGCTTCTTACAGCTCCGCCGTTTCCGCGGCGACCGTATCCTCCGTATCGCGCATGGCCTCGAGCGTGCGCTCCAGAAGCGTGTCAAGCTCCCAGCCGAGCTGGTCTGCGCCGCGCTGGATGATCTCGCGCGAGCAGCCTGCCGCGAACTTCTTGTCCTTGTATTTTTTCTTGAGCGATTTCAGCTCCATGTCCTTTGTGCTCTTGCTCGGACGCATCAGCGCCGCCGCCCAGATCAGGCCCGTCAGCTCGTCCGCCGCAAAAAGCGCCTTTTCCATCTCATGCTCCGGCTTGACATCTACTGTGATGCCGTAGCCGTGGCTGGCCGTGGCATGGATGGTCGCCTCGTCCACACCCGCCTCGCGCATCAGCTCCTGCGATTTGACGCAGTGCTGCTCCGGGAACTGCTCAAAATCCAGATCGTGCAGCAGTCCGACCGTCGCCCAGAAATCGGCCTCGCCGCCGTAGCCGAGCTTTTCGGCATACCAGCGCATGACCGCCTCGACCGTCAGCGCGTGCTGAAGGTGAAAATGATCCTGATTGTATTTTGTGAGCAAGGCCCAAGCCTCTGTCCGCTCCATAATTCCGCTTCCTTTCGTGGATTTTGGCCTATTTTACGCCGGAAATACGGATCTGTCAAGAAAAATGCGGCACAGCCAAGGCTGTGCCGCACGGTATTTTTCTCAGAGAATGGGCGTTCCCTTTTCCTCGTGCTCGATGAGCTTCCACGTCGCGTCGATGAGGTTGGCGAACATCGGATTCTCCATCGCGCGGATGACGAAGGACTGGCGCGGGGAGTTGATATCCTCGCCGGACACCTGGAACAGGCCGTTCGCGTCGCACAGGCCGCGCAGGCGCGTCAGCTGGGCCTCGGTGTTGCGCGTGGGCATGTAGGTCACGGCGCGCACACCGGTCTCCTTCAGGCAGGCGATCACATCGTCCAGATAGTCGTCCTCAAACTTCTGCGCCTTCTTGTCGCCGGTCACGCTGTCGCCCACGTCGCCGAGATAAGCGTAGCAGAGCAGCGCGTCGATGCGGCTGCAAAGCGCCACGAGCTCCTTCACGTTCGGGCATTCGTCCGTCGCGTCAATGTAGATCTTCGGCACAAACGCGGATTTCAGAATTCCAAGCAGATCGTAGTCGTAGAACGGATATGCAAGGTCGAGCATCTGCTTCTTCTGCTTCTCGGAGAGGTTCAGGCCGATGGAGGCAAGGTAATCGACCATGCTCTGGCCCCGTCCCGCCTTGTTGACCATGGCCTTGGCCAGCGCGAACATCAGATGACGCTCGGTCACGCCGCCGCCCTCTTTGCTTTCCGAAAGCGGAAGCACGTCGCGGTCATAGTCCAACTCAATACCGGGCAGGAGCGCGTTGATCCGCTCGATCATGGCCCGGTTGCGGCGGCCGCGCGCCTCACGATAGGGCGCGAAGAAGGCGTTCAGCTCCTCGATCCTGTCATGCGGCACGGACTGGATGGTCATGTAGCTCACACCGACCTGATCGGGGTTGTTGGTGCGGCGGCCCTCCAGACGGGTGCCGTTCATCGACGCGCGGCACTCCATGCCGACCGTGACCGGCATTTCCACCAGCTTCGCGGCCTCCAGAAACTCGCGCGCGCCGGAGATGGAGTCGTGGTCGATGATGCCCGCCGTGCAGAGTCCCTCCATGCGCGCGGCAAAGACCGCCGCCGTGGGAGAATACGGCGAGAAGGAATAGGTCGTATGGATATGGTTGTTGATGTACTGCGGCACCATGGGCGGGAATTCGGCCGTCTTCAGAACCGCCTTGAGGTTTGCAAGACGTTCTTCCCGCGTGGGCGCGTTGAGTCTGTTCAGAATGTCGATCTCGATCATCGCACAGCCCTCAGTTCAGCATGACCTGACCGCCGGTGACGGGGATGGCCTGACCGGTTTCATACTTCTGCTCGACGCAGTACATGACGGCGCGCGCCACATCGACCGGCAGGCAGCCGCGGTTCATCGGGACCTTGGCCTCGTAGTAGCGGCGCACGTCGGCGACGGTCTTTGCGCCGGGAACCTTGCCAGCCTCGAGATACTGCACGAACAGACCGCGCACCGGGTCGGACCACAGCGGGCCATCGAGGAAGTTGCCGGGGCAGACGGCGTTGACCTTGATGTTGTACGCGCACAGCTCAAGCGCGAACGACTGCGTCAGGCCGATGCCGCCGAATTTGGAACCCGCGTAGGCGAAATTCTTGTTTGATCCCTCGAGACCGGACTTCGAGTTCAGCGTGACGATATCGAACATGGCTTCGGGATCCGCCTCGTGTTCAGCCTCCATGATGATGGCGGCGTATTTCGCGCAGAGGAAGAAGCCGGTATAGTTGACGCTGGTGACGAAGTCGAAATCCCTCTTCTCCACGTGCGCGATGGGGCCGGAGCGGACGACGCCTGCGTTCGAGAGCATCAGGTCAAGCCCGCCGAACTTTTCAACCGTCTGTGCGACCATGTTCGCAACGGATTCCTCGTCGGAGACGTTGACCGCAATGGAGACGGCGCGCTCGCCCATTTCCTCTGCGACCTGCTTTGCCAGCGGCTCATTCATATCGGCGATAACGATGGTCGCGCCTTCCTTGTAAAGCTCCTCGGCAATGCCCTTGCCGAAGCCCTGCGCCGCACCGGTCACGATGCAGATCTTACCGGCCATGCGGCCTTCGCCTGCGGGGCGCTTGTGGATGTTGGCCTTCGCCAGCTCACACCATTTGCTCATATCAACGGACATAGGGATCCTTCCTTTTCTGTAAATTGACCGCCGCGCGCCGTCTGTGGGCGCGGCGTTTTTCTGTGTCTATTATATAGGCAAATCCCACATCATTTCAAGAGGTTTTTCCTTTTATTTTGAGGTTTTGTGTTTCTTTTTTGCCCACAGCGGAAAATATATCCTTCTCGCGCGCAAGCACCCGATTGTTCGCTTGATGAAAGTTTTTGCATAAGCAAAAACATTTCCTGCATTTTCGGCAAAATGCTGAATTTTGGCTTGCAAATCGTGAGGTGCAGCGATATACTGTGCAAGGACAAAATCGCCTCAGGAGGCATCATTCTCATGGAACACCCGAATAAGCACTGGACAGACTGGCTTGTGATCGTCGCAACGGCCATTCTGATGGCGCTGAGTTATGCAATTTTTGTTTTTCCGAACTCGTTTGCTCCCGCCGGGATCAACGGTATCATCACCATGATCCAGTATCTTCTGCATATCGACATCGGCTATCTTTCATTGGCCGTCAATCTTCCGCTGTTCCTGCTGACATGGAAAAGCGTCGGACGTGACTTCGCCGTCAAGAGCATGGTCTATGTGCTCGTCTTTTCCGTCGCAAGCCTGCTGCTCAAGCGGTTCGATCTCTCCGGGATCTGCTATCACACGGAAAACGGCACCTCCCTCATTCTCGGCCCCATCGCGGCGGGCGCCGTCAGCGGCTTTATCTACGGCGTCGTTCTGGCCCGCAACGGCTCGACCGGCGGCATGGATCTGGTCGCGGGCTGGGTCCGGAGCAAGAAGCCGGAAGCGGAGCTGGTCTGGGTCATTTTCTTCCTGAACGCCTGCGTCGCGGCCGTTTCCTTCTTCGTCTACGGCTGGAAGTTCGAGCCGGTCATCATGTGCCTGATCTATTGCTACGTCAGCAGCAAGATCAGCGACAGTATGCTGCGCGGCAACAAGAAGGCGCTGAAATTCGAGGTCGTCACCGACCGCGCCGACGAGCTGGCGGAGGTACTGCTGCGCCAGATGCGCCATGGCGTCACCGTCATTCCCGCCGAGGGCATGTTCTCCAAGCAGGAGAAGAAGCTTCTGGTCTGCATCGTCAACCGCCACCAGATCGTCCAGTTCCAGAACATTCTGTGCCGCTTCCCCGGCTCCTTCGCCTATGTCTCCGAGGTCACGGAAACCATGGGCAACTTCAAGCACATCACACACTGAATCATCCGCATTCCGCCGTCGCGAGCCTTCGCGGCGGCATTTTTCATCTCTGCAACACCTCTTAAGATTTCCTTAAATTGCTTCCGTTTCTCTTCCGCTCCCGGAAAATCGTGGTATACTTGCGGCAGTTGATAAAACAGCTGAAAGGAGATTGCTATGCTGAAAAGGATTTTCGCGCTCCTGCTGAGCGCCGTACTGCTGCTGGGCCTGCTTGCCGGATGCAGCAAAAATCAGCCGGACGGCACAAATGAACAGTCACCCTCTGTTCAGCCGCCTGCCGCCGATACGGAGGCAAATGCAGCCACGTCGGGCACAAAATACGCTTATGTACCCACATACATTGATCTGCCCTCCGACGCAAGCGGCGTGGACGCCATCTGTCTGGCGGGCGATTCCATGATCCTGTCCACCAGCTTTCTGAGCGGCTACTCCGTCGATCCGGACGGGAACGCCGACGCCTATCAATCTCAGCCGAAGCTTTACCGTCTCGACCTCGATACACAGGAATGGGATACCGTCACGGCCTACGCCCCGCCCGCATATGAGCCGCAGGAAACACCGGACAACATCATGATCCCCGCGCTCTGCGCCGCGCCGGACGGCGGCTTCTGGGCGCTGGAGCGCACCAGCAGCTATCCCGCTCCGGACGGCGGCATCATTTCCGAGCGCAGCGGCAGCAACAGCTACCGGCTGCTGCACTTTGCGGCGGACGGCTCGCTGGAAACGGAGCTTCTGCTTGACAGCGGCGCGATCTCTGCGGATACCTTCCTCGCCAGAATGCAGGCGGACAGCGCCGGAAACGTCTATCTCACCGATTGGCAGTACATCTATATTTACAGCGCCGACGGCAGCTATCTCGGAAGCATGGACGGCTCGGATCGCGGCGCAGATCTCTACAACTATAAGGATGGCTCGGTCGGTACACTCCGGTACACCGGTTCCGGCGCGCTCAGCTTCTGCACGATCGATCCGGCCAGACTCGCCTTCGGCGACAGCTACCTGCTCCCGGCGGATGTGCGCACCATCCTGCCCGGCACCGGAGAATACGATCTGTATTACGAAAGCGACTATTCGGTCTACGGCTGGAACGCCGCCACCGGCGTATCGGAGAAGGTTCTCGACTGGCTGGAATGCGACATCGACGACGGCTCCATCCAGAATACCGCGGTCCTTTCCGACGGCCGCATCTGTGCCATTTCCTATGATTTCACCGACGGTACATCCGGCATTCAGGCCGTCCTGCTGAATCGCGTGGACGCCGCAAGCCTCCCGCAGAAAACCGAGCTGACGCTGGCCTGCATGAATCTCGACTGGGATCTTCGGAGCCGGATCGTCAAATTCAACCGCGAAAGCAGCCAGTACCGCATTGTCGTCAAGGACTACGCCGACTACTCCATGGCCGGAGATACCGTGATCGCCGGTCAGACCAGCGACGGCATCACAAAGCTGAACACGGAGCTTCTCTCCGGGAACGTGCCGGATCTGCTCATTTCCTCCGGCCTGCCGGTGCAGCAGTACGCGGCAAAGGGCCTGCTGGAAGATCTCTGGCAGTACATCGACGCGGACGAGAACGTCAAGCGTGAAAACCTTATGACCGATGTTCTGAACGCCGCCGAAACGGACGGCAGGCTCTACGAGCTGCCCACATCCTTCACCATCGTCACGGCGGCCGGTCTGGGAAAGGTCGTCGGCAGCTACGACAGCTGGACGCTGGATGATCTCAAGGACGCAATGTCGAAGCTGAAGGCCGGAGCGACCGTTTTCAGCCCCCACACGACCAAGAACGACATGCTCACCGCCATTCTCTATATGAACGCCGACGAATTCATGGACTGGCAGAACAAGACCTGCAATTTCACGAGTCAGGACTTCATCGACTATCTGAATTTCGCCGACACCTTCCCGGATTCCTACGACTGGTCGGGCGACTACGTCTCCGACGATACGCGCATCCTATCCGGCGAACAGCTGCTGACGACAGACGTCTCGCTCTACAGCCTCGGCGACGTTTATCTGCACAACGCACTCCTCGGAAACGACCTGTGCTATGTCGGCTTCCCAAGCCCCTCGGGCGATCTGCGCTCCTGCTTCCAGTTCAGCACCAGCTTCTCGATCTTCTCGGCCAGCGAGCACAAGGACGCCGCGTGGAGCTTCCTGCGCTCTCTTCTGTCCGACAGCTATCAGAGCACGCTTTATTCCGCGCTTCCCATCAGCCGAACCGCCTTCGAGGCACAGGCCGCAAACGAAATGGAGCAGGACTATGAGACCGATGAGAACGGCGATCCGATTCTGGATAAGGACGGCAATCCCATTCCCATCGCCAAGGGCGGCTACAGCTCCGACGGCAGCACCATGATCGATCTCTACGCCATGACGCAGGAGCAGTATGACGCCGTGCTGGCGCTTATCCACAGCACGCACCGCGTCCTGCGCTACGACGAAAGCATCCAGTCCATCATCTCTGCGGAGACGGCTTCCTTCTTTGCCGGTGAGACGACCGCCGAGGAGACGGCCAGCCGCATCCAGAACCGCGTCCGGCTCTACATCGCGGAGCAGTCCTGAACAGGCTCTGCTGTGCACCTTGGAGGAACGACCATGACAAAACGAATCCTTGCCGCCGTCCTTGCGCTTCTTTTCGCCCTTCTGCTGTTTCTCGGCACAAGCCCATCCCGGGCCATCCGGGCCGCCGCGCTGCTGAACGGGTGCAGCTGGGACGAGGTCATGCAGGCCGAATTTGAGAAAAAGGACGATCTCAGCCTCTGCAAGTCGGTCTACCGCGCGGACTGCGTTCTGCCAGACCGCCTGACCGGCTCCGGCCATGCCACA
>ERZ772881.1811-NODE-1811-length-17566-cov-4.853863_pt1 | contig 17566 bp, 15 predicted proteins | sample MGYA00580581_ERZ772881 | MGnify/ENA primary metagenome ERZ772881 (study PRJEB29015, sample SAMEA2737668) | human gut metagenome | biome: human gut; feature: human-associated habitat; material: faeces | place: China | collected 2012 ...
GGGTGGTACACATATTCGATGGGGTCTTCCAAAGTAATGATGTGGGCGCACCTTGTATGGTTGATACGGTCCAGGATGGCGGCCAGAGTTGTGGATTTGCCGGAACCGGTCTCACCGGTGACCAGCACAATGCCGGACCGATAGTCCGGAAAGGAGGCCACCACCGGGGGAAGATTCAGCTCCTCCAGCTCCGGAATCCGCTCTGCCAGCAGACGAATGGCGGCGGAGAGACTGCCCTGCTGCCGGAACAGGTTGATTCTGGTCCGGGCCCCGCAGGGGAAGCTCTGGGCCAGGTCTAATTCGCCCATTTCTTCAATTTCCGAAAACCGGGGGCCCGCCATGGCGCGGCCGTAGTTCTCGCAGTCTTCAAAGGTCAGGAGCTCCTCCGTCAGGTTCCGGATGCTCCCGTCCACCCGGCAGCGCACCGGCAGCCCGGAGACAATATGCACATCCGAAGCATTCAGCTCCTTGGCCATGGCGATGAGGGTGTTTAAATCGGTCATTGTTCGTTCTCCAAATTACTCCGCGGCGGAGTTGATTGCCTTGGCGGCCTCGGCCACGGTCTTCACGGTCAGGCCGGCCTTCTCGGCGGCAGCGGCGATCAGTTCGGTTTTATTCATGGTGATTCCTCCTAAAAAATGTTTCTTTGGTACGTCTATATCCTAAAACGATATCCATCGCATTAAGATCGCTTGGCCTCGGCCCACAGGGCCTCCAGCGTTTCCAGCGGCAGCTGATCCACGGATTTCCCCATGGCGGCTGCCCCCTCCTCCACCGCCCGGTAGCGGCGGATGAATTTCTCACAGGTGCCGTGGATGGCGACCTCCGGGTCCACCCCGACAAAGCGCCCCACCTTCACGGCGGCAAAGAGCACATCTCCCAGCTCCTCCGTCACGTCGCCGTCTCCGGCGGCGGCCCGGTGCAGCTCGGATACCTCCTCATCCAGCTTGTCCAGCGCCCCGGAGATGTCCGGCCAGTCGAACCCGTCACGGGCGGCCTTGCTCTGGAGCTTCTCCGCCCGCCACAGTCCCGGCAGACTCCGGGCCACGGCATCCAGCGCCTGAGCGGTGGTCTGCTGGCCCTTCTCCCGGCGCTTGATGGCCTCCCAGCCCTCCAGCACCGTATCGGCGTCCTGCACCGTCTCCTGTCCCCCGAACACATGGGGATGCCGGAAGAGCATCTTGCGAACCTCACCGTCGGCCACATCGTCCATGGTGAAATCGCCGGCCTGCCGCTCGATGTCGGCATGGAATACCACCTGCAGCAGCAGATCCCCCAGCTCCTCCTTCAGCAGGGCAGGGTCCTCCCGGTCGATGGCCTCGGCGGCCTCATAGGCCTCCTCCAGCAGACTGCGCCGCAGGGAGGCATGGGTCTGCACTCGATCCCACGGACAGCCGTCCTCTGACCGCAGCAACGCCACGATGCGCAGCAGATCCGAAAGACCGTAATGCTCCTTCCTCTCAAAATCTATCATATTTACGCTCCTATTGCAAGACTTTTCGTCATTTGTGAGAGATCCTTAAAAAAATCCAGATGGTTTTCGCCGCTTTTTGGCGGCAAAAACGGCACACAGCTCCTCTCGGCGCACTGCCCCCAGCAGCAGGACGAGACCGCCGTACACCGCAGCGGCTGCCGCTACGGCTCCCAGCACGGCCAGCGGCAGGGAAGCCCGGTGTACCAGCATCCGGTAAAAGCCGGAGGCCGTCACCGCCATGGCCCCCACTGCCACCAGCGTCCGGAGAGGAACGCCCCAGCGAAAGACTATCCCGGTGGTGCGTCCCACCGCCAGTAGGTTCATCCCCGCAATAAGCGCATAGCAGAGCAGTGTTCCCACGGCGGCGCCCCGGATGCCCCAAGCGGGGTCCGACACCAGCCGGTAGCTGACAGCGATCTTCACCGCCCCGCCGGTGAGCAGCGTTACCACCGGGATGTGCTCGTGGCCCCATGCCTGCAAAATACCGCCGGAGACCACCATCAGGCACACGCACACGGCAGCCAGCCCCAGCACCCGCAGGTGATGGGCGGCGGCAGCGGCGGTCTGCACCTGAGCGGGGTACAGCAGCCGCAGGATAGGCCCCGCCAGAACGGACAGCCCTATCCCCGACGGCAGCGCCAGCAGCAGCGCCATCCGCAGGGCGGTGCGGGTGTGGCGGCGGGCCGTCCGCCGGTCGCCCTGTCCCAGCGCTCCGCTGATGGCCGGCACCAGACTGACGCTGATGGGATAGAGAAAGGAGGGCGGCAGGGAGAACAGCGTCAGGGCGAAGGCGTACTCCCCGTATTGCCGGTTGGCCTCCTCCAGCCCCAGACCCAACCGGCTCTGGAGGGCATCCATGGCCACGGACTGATCCAGCAGGGTGATGAAGCTCATGCCTCCGGCCCCCAGCGTAATGGGAACGCCGATCTTCAGCAGCTGACCCAGCACCTCCCGCCGGGAGGGCGGAGCGTCGCTGCCCATGCAGGAGGGCAGCCACCGCAGGGTCAGAACCAGCAGCGCCAGCAGTGAGCCTACGGTCACACCTGCCATGGCCCCGGCGGCCCCGATCTCCGGGGAGACGCCCCGGACAGTCAGGAGATACCACGTAAGGCCCAGCCCCACCACCAGCTTCCCGGCGGATTCCACCACCTGACTGACGGCGGTGGGCAGCATCTGCCCCTGCCCTTGGGTGTAGCCCCGGATGGCGGACAGCAGACACACCGCCAGCAGCGCCGGGGCCAGTACCTGGATGGAGGGGGCCGCCAGCTCATTGTGCAGCAGGCCCGCCAGCTGCCGGGGAAAGGTCAGCATCACACCGCTGCCCACCAGCCCCAGCGCCAGAAATAACGCCAGCGCCACATGGAAAATGCGCCGCTGCCGCCGGGGTCTGCCCCTGCTCTGGGCGATGAGGCGGCTCATGGCCAGCGGCAGACCGGCGGTGGAGAGGGTCAACAGCACGCCATAGACGTTGTAGGCCGCCTGAAAGCAGCCCATGCCCCGACTCCCCAGCAGGTTGCCCAGTGGGATCTTATACAAGGCCCCCAGCAGCTTGCTGACCGCTACCGCCGCCGTCAGCAGGGCGGCACCCCCCAGAAAGCCCATGTACCCTCCCGTCCGGGGATGCTCATCCCCTCATGTTCTCATGGAATTGACGGAAGGCGGAGAGATTTTCCTCCAGCTTTTCGCTTCTCTGGATGTATTCCGTGGGGTACTTGGTGTGAAATACCCGCTCGATGCGCTGATGCACCGGGTCCACCATCTTGGTGGACCCACCGGCCCCCAGCGAGAGGATGCTGTGCAGCTCCTCCATGATGTAGATATTATACAGCCCCTCGGCTCCGGATATGCACCATCCGGTGTTTTCAAAGCTGCCGGACATATACTTTTGCCGGTACAGGTAGTAGGGGCGGAAGTCCGCCTGCCGCAGGGCGGCGTTGGCGTAGTCCAGCATTTCCCCCACCGCCTCCGCCGAGGGGATGGTGAAGTTCTCCAGCAAAATGCGGCTTCCCTTTTTCAGGCTCAGGGTATGGACGGTGATGTTGTCGGCCCCGTAGGACAGGCACTTGTCCAGCGTCCGCCGGAAGCCCTCCGGCGTGTCCTCCGGCAGTCCGGCGATCAGATCCATGTTCACATGGGGAAAGCCCATGCCGGTGGCCAGTGCCATGGCCTCCTCCACGTCACGGGCCGTATGGCGGCGGCCAATGGCGGTGAGGACGTGATCCTCCAGTGACTGGGGATTGACGCTGATGCGGTCTACGCCGTGATCCAGCAGCACCTGCAGCTTCTCCCGGTCGATGGTGTCCGGCCGCCCGGCCTCGATGCAGTATTCCGCACAGCCCGACAGATCGAAGCTGCGGTTCAGGTGGGTCAGCAGCCGGTCCATCTGATCGGCGGAGAGGGTGGTAGGGGTGCCGCCCCCCATGTAGAAGGACTTGATATGCAGCCCCGCCTCCTGCACCATTCGGGCGGCGTCGGTGATCTCCCGGTGCAGCACCTCCAGATACGGCTCCACCAGCCCCAGCGTCCGCTCCACGGACTGGGACACAAAGCTGCAATAGGCGCAGCGGGTGGGACAGAAGGGGATGCCCACATACAGGGAGATATCCTCCGGGCGCAGGTCCGCCTTGGCTCTGCGGGAGGCCTCCGCCGTCTCGATACACAGGCGGCGGCGCTCCGGCGAGACGAAGTAGGTGTCCCGCAGGACCCGGTCCACCTGCCGCTCCGTCATGCCCTCCTCCAGCATCCGGGAGGCCAGCTTGCCGGGGCGGATGCCCGTCAGCGCCCCCCAGCTGGGGGTGATGCCGGTGATCTCCCGTGCCGCCTTGAAGAAGCTTAGCTTCACCGCCTTCTGGCGAAGGCGCTCCGCCTCATACTCCGCCAGCTGCGGGTCCACGGCGGTCCGGGAGATGCCACGGGCCGTCCGGCCGTGGTAGGTGATGGTGGTGACGGCGGTGTTATAGCGGGGGGAGCGGCTCAGCGTCACCAGCGCATGATCCTCCCCATCCTCCGCCGGCTCATAGACCGGCCGTTCCTCCGGGAAAAAAGCCAGCAGACTCTGCTCCACGGCGTACCGGTCCTCGTGACCACGAAAGATCAGCTTCATGGCACCCCTCCGTCACAGGGAGAGCCGCCGGGTCATAAAGGGGTTCACCCGGCGCTCATAGTCCAGCTCCGTGGCCCCCTCATGGCCGGGATAGACCTTGTAGTTGCCGGGCAGCGCCGCCAGCCGGTCCAGCGAGGCCAGCATGGCCTTGGGGTCGCCGCCGGCGAAGTCCGTGCGGCCACAGGAGCCACGGAACAGGGTGTCACCGGAGAACATCACATCTCCCACCAGCAGACATACGGAACCCTGGGTGTGGCCCGGCGTCTCCATGACACGGATGGTGAGGCTGCCCAGCGTCAGGGTGTCCCCCTCCTTGTAGTAGCGCTGGTTGTGCTCCGGCAGGCGGGAGAACATCATATCCATGTGCTTGGGCGGCTGGTCGGTGACGTCCTTCTCGTGGATGTACACCGGCACATCGGGGTACTTCTCCAGAAGGGGCCGGGCGGCGGTGGTGTGGTCAAAGTGACCGTGGGTCAGCAGGATGTACTCCAGACGGCAGCCGGAGCGGCTGACCATGTCGGCCACCTGCTCCGGCTTGTCACCGGGATCGATGAGGGCGCAGACCCCGGTCTCCTCGTCGCACAGCAGATAGCAGTTGGTGGAAATAAAGCCCACCCGGATGGAATCGATTTTCATGGGATATTCTCCTTTATCAAGCATCGCTGGGATGTGAATGGTCGTGTAGAAGATAGCGTGGGGATCGCATAGAGAAAAAACAGCCAAGCAGAGCCAGGATATACTCCGCCGATGGAGCATATTGGTCAGCTGGAGAGCTGGTCGGTGTCTACGATCAGGGTCAGGGGGCCGTCGTTGACGGATTGGACCAGCATATCGGCGCCGAATTCGCCGGTCTCGGTGTGGAAGCCCTTTTCCCGGCACAGAGCCACGAATTTTTCATACAGGGGGATGGCCACCTCCGGCCGGGCGGCGGCCAGAAAGTCCGGACGGCGGCCCTTGCGGCAGTTGCCGTAAAGGGTGAACTGAGATACCACCAGAATTTCGCCGCCCACCGTCTCCAGACCACGGTTCATCTTGCCGTCCTCGTCCTCAAAAATACGCAGGCCCACTAGCTTGTCCACCAGCTTCACGGCTTGGGCCTCGGTGTCCTCATGGGTGATGCCCAGCAGGATCAGAAAGCCCTGTCCGATCTGGCCGATGGTCTTGCCGTCCACGGCAACGGAGGCACTTTTTACCCGTGTCAGTACAGCTCTCATGGAATATAGTCTCCTTTTTCGACAATATATGCGATGATTTTGATGAGTTGGAGCGATTTCGAGGGAGTGTCAACCGATTTTCACGTCGCAATGTGGCTGGAGATCGGTAGACACGACCATATGCGCTTTTGCACACTTTGCCAGCTATCGGAAAAGTGTGGCGCCGGAGGCGCATTTATCACCCGGCGGGGCGGGTAACACGCATGACACCGGAGATCTGCTCCAGCCGGCGCATGACAGCCTGCAGCTGCTGGCTGTCGGATACATCCACGGCCAGAGAGATCAGAGCGAAGCCGTCGGCGGTGGAGCGGGCGTTGAGAGAGGATACGTGGACCTTGGCGGCGGAGAGGATGGTGGAGATATCCACCAGCAGATTGGGCCGATCCTTGGACACCACCTGCAAATTGGTGCGGTAGGATTCCCGTGTTTTGCCACCCCAGGAGACCTTGATCCAGCGACCCGCCTCCTCCGGCGGACGGCGGGCGGGGTCGGCGTTGGGGCAGTCCTTCCGGTGGACAGAAACACCGTAGCCACGGGTGATAAAGCCCACGATCTCGTCGCCGGGGACAGGAGAGCAGCACTTGGAGAACTTCACCAGACAGTTGCTGAGACCCTGCACCACGATGCCCTGCTCGCTGTGTTCCCGGACGGGGACGGCGGGGCGGGTCACCTCCGGCTGGCCCTCCACCGGCACCTCCGCCTGACGCTCTGCCTGATGCTGGTGCAGGATGCGCTGGATGTCCTCCCGCAGACGGCCGATGAGCTTCAGGCTGGTGACGCCGCCGTAGCCAATGGCGGCGTACATATCGTCCAGACTCTTGAAGGAGAGCTTTTTCAGGATGACGGGGAGGTTTTCCTCCGCCGTCAGCTCCTTCAGAGTGACGCCGCAGCGCTTCAGCTCCGACTCGAAGGAGGAGCGGCCGTTGACGATGTTCTCGTCCCGGCGCTCCCGTTTGAACCACTGGCGTATCTTGGAGCGGGCGTTGCTGGAACGGGCGATCTTCACCCAGTCCCGGCTTGGGCCGTGGGCGGACTGGGAGGTGACCACCTCCACGATGTCGCCGTTTTTCAGGCGGGTATCAAAGGGGACCAGACGGCCGTTGACCTTGGCCCCCACCATGTGGTTGCCCACGGCGGAGTGGATGTTATAGGCGAAGTCGATGGGCGTGGCTCCGGCGGGGAGGTTGATGACGTCGCCACGGGGGGTGAACACGAACACCTCGTCGGCAAACATATCCACCTTCAGGGAGTGGATGAAGTCCTCGGCGTCGGCGCCCTCCTGATTCTCCAGCAGACGGCGGACCCACTCATAGCGGCCCTCGTCTCCGGCCCCCTGACCGTTCTGCTTGTACTTCCAGTGGGCGGCGATGCCGTATTCGGCCACCTCGTGCATCTCACGGGTGCGGATCTGCACCTCGAAGGGGATACCGTTCTGGCCCACCACGGTGGTGTGGAGGCTCTGGTACATATTGGGCTTGGGCGTGCCGATATAGTCCTTGAAGCGGCCCAGAATGGGCTTATACAGGTCGTGGATGATGCCCAGCACATTGTAGCAGTCGGACACCGTGTCCACAATGACCCGGAAGGCGAAGAGGTCGTATACATCGTCCAGAGACTTGTTCTGGGTATACATCTTGCGGTAGATGGAGTAGGGGTGCTTCATGCGGCCATAGACGTAGCCGTCGATGTGGGCCTCCCGCAGGCGGCGGGTGATCTGGTCGTGGATGGAGGACATGAAGCCGTCATACTGAGCGGCCTTTTCATTCAGAGCCTCCACGATCTCCCGGTAGCTGATGGGGTCCAGATATTTCAGGCTCAGATCCTCCAACTCCCACTTCATCTTCTGCATTCCCAGCCGGTGGGCAATGGGGGCATAGATCTCCATGGTCTCGAAGGACTTCTGCTTCTGCTTCTCCGGGGTCTGGTACTCCATGGTACGCATATTGTGGAGCCGGTCGGAGATTTTGATGAGGATCACCCGGATATCTTTGCTCATGGCCATGAGCATCTTCCGGAGGTTCTCCATCTGCTCCTCCTCCTTGGAGGTATAGTGGACACGGGTCAGCTTGCTGACGCCCTCCACCAGATCCGCCACTGTGGGAGAGAAGAGCCGGGAGATGTCCTCGTGGGTGGCGGAGGTATCCTCGATGGTGTCGTGGAGGAGAGCCGCCTCGATGGACTCGGAATCCAGATGCAGCTCCTCCGCCACGATCTGGGCCACCGCCAGCGGGTGGGTGATGAAGGGAGAGCCGTCCTTCCGCATCTGCGCTCCGTGGGCCTTGGCGGCGAACTCGAAGGCGGCCCGGATCTGCTGGAAGTTGGCGCTGGGGTTATAGTGGCGGACGGTGTCCTCCAGCTTGCGGTAGCGCTGCTCCAGATCAGCCCAGACCTCCGGGCGGATCTCCGGCACCAGAGACGCCGGTGCGGTGGTATGCTGGGTATCAGTCATGGTGATCGCCTCCCCGTTTGGGCTGCATGACCTCATGCAGGCCCTGTAAGTAACCGGATTCCTCCAAGCGGACGTGTTTCCCCTGGCCGGTGAGTGTGATGGAAATGGTGTCGCCCTCTTGCCGGAGGGTCAGCAGCTGCCGTTCCCGGAACACCTCCAGACAGAAGGCAGTCCGAAGGAAGGGGTCGGCCCCCTCCAGCCGGGCGGACAGCTCCCGCAGCAGCGGCAGGTAGCAGGCGGTGAGTCCCTCCGGGGGGACGGTGTGCTCCAGCGCCCGCCACAGCTGCACGCACTGGCTGCGGGATGGCAGCAGGTGGACCGCCTCCTTGGGCAGGAGCCGATCGCCCCGCAGACAGCGCTCCAACAGGTGCAGGCACTCATCCTCCCGTGTACTGACGGTGAGGGACGGGCGGATGTCCACCATTTGCAGCTGTACCGTGCGGTTGCCCCGAAATTCGTTGATCTGCAGATAAAAGGCCGCATCCACCCGGCTGCCCGCCGCAACGGGACAGGTGTCGGGGGAGACGGAGAAGAAAATACCGTCGAACTGGCTGCTGCCCTTGCTGAGCCGCAGCTTCAGGTGGCGATTCTGGCCCACGCTCTGCAGCCGCTCCAGCGTGGCGCCCATCAGGCAGAAGAGAGGGCGGTTATTGCCGGCGCCGTAGGGCTCCAGCATCCCCAGAGCCTCCACCTCCGTCAGGGTGACACGGCTGGGACAGGTGAGGGCGGCATCGATCTCCAGACATACCTCCGGCGCTCCGCCGCCCTGATATTCCCGCACCAGCTGGTTCATCCGCTGGCGGAAGGCGGGGATATTGGCGACATCGATGGTGAAGCCCGCCGCCAGCTCGTGACCGCCGAAATCCAGCAGGAGGTCGGAGCAGCGCTCCAGAGCGGCGAAAAGGTTGAAGCCGCCCCAGCTGCGGCAGGAGCCCTTGCCCACGGTGCCGCTTAAGTGGATCATAAAGCTGGGACAGGCGTATTTTTCCGACAGGCGGGAGGCCACGATGCCCACCACCCCTTGGTGCCACGTGTCGGAGGCCAGCACCAGAGCGCTGCGCTCCTGCAGCGGCAGATGGTCGATCTGTTCCACTGCCTGGGCATAGATGGTCTGCTCCACCGCCTGACGCTCCCGGTTCAGGGCGCACAGCTCACGGGCCAACCGGGCGGCCTCCGCCGGGTCCTGACACAGCAGGAGGTCGGCGGCCTTGTCCGCTGCCCCCATGCGGCCGGCGGCGTTGATGCGGGGGGCCAGCACGAAGCCCACCTGCACGGAGGTGATGGCCTTATCCATGAGACCTGCCTCCTGCAGCAGGGCGTGGAGGCCGATGAAGTCCGACTGGGTGATGCACTCCAAGCCACGGGAGACGATGATGCGGTTCTCCCCGGACATGGGCATCACATCGGCAATGGTGCCGATGGCGGCCAAGGTGCAGTAGCGGGAGAAAAGGGCCTCCTCCCGGCTCTCGCCGCCCAGCGCCAGCACCAGCTTCAGCGCCACGCCGCAGCCCGCCAGATAGGGGAAGGGATAGGCGCAGTCCGGCCGGTGGGGGTCCACCACCGCCGCGGCCCGTGGCAGGGTGTCCTTGCACTCGTGGTGATCGGTGATGACCACATCCATGCCCAGAGAGGCGGCGAAGTCCACCTCCTCCACCCCGGTGATGCCGCAGTCCACGGTGATGAGCAGCTCTACCCCCTGCTCATGGAGGGAGCGGATGGCGTCCTGCCCCAGCCCGTAGCCGTCCTCGATGCGGCGAGGAATATAGTGCAGCACATCGACGCCCCGGCTTTTCAGGTAATCCACCAGGATCACCGTGGCGGTGATGCCGTCCACGTCGTAATCCCCGAACACCGCCATGCGGCGACCCTGCCTGATGGCTCGGCTGATGCACTCCACCGCCCGGTCCATGTCCTTCATCAGGAAGGGGGAGCAGGTCAGATCCCGGCCCCGCTCCAGAAAGGCGGCGGCCTCCTCCGCCGTGGAGATGCCCCGTGCCGCCAGCACCTGCGACACCAGCTGGGGATAGCCAGCCTCGCCGAGACGGCGGATATCCGCTTCCTCCGCTGGGGCGATATGCCATTTGGAAAACTTCATCTGCCAGCGCTCCCTTCCGCATACTACTATAATCAACTATTATAACAAATTCGCCGGAAAAGGACAAGCAGAAAGTGCGGCCGCAGCGGGCTTTTTGCGGGGCAAAGGAATGGGAAAACGGTTGCAATGGATGGCGGGAGGGCGTATAATGACTGCATCTGCATAGGAATGAGGAAAAAGCATCATGAGACCTGACGGAACCAGAGTGAAAGACCTGCCGCCGCTGGTGGCGGCCATCCCCTACATCATGCCCAAGCGCTACGATGCGTGGAACTCCATCACCGAGAACATCGACGAGGAGGCTGTAAAGGCCTACATCCGCCATTGGCGGCGGGAGGGCGTACGCTTGAACCACATGAGTGTCATCATCGCCGCCTACTACCGGGCGGTGCTGGATAATCCAAAGCTGAACTACTTCGTGATGAACGGAAAAATTTATCGGCGCAACCACTTCTGCGTCTCCTTCGTCATTCTCAAGAAGCAATCCGACGGGGTGGTCAACGAGACAGCGCTGAAAGTGTATTTGGAGCCGTCGGACGATATTTTCTCCATTGACAGGAAAATTCGGGAGGTTATTGCCGCCAACCAGCATGAGCACCAGTCCAACAGCACCGACAAGTTCGCACGGTTCATGTTCTCCGTGCCGGGGCTGCCAAAGTTCGTGGTGTGGCTGGCGTATCATCTGGACAAGCACGGGCTGCTGCCCCGGAAGATCATCGACCTGTCGCCCTTCCACACCAGTATGTTCATCACCAATCTGGCCTCCATCAAGACCAGCTATATCCATCACCACTGCTACGAGTTCGGTACCACCAGCGTGTTCGTGTGCATGGGCAAGCCCGTGCCGGACTACATGGGCGGAGACCTGACCCGGAAGGTGATGCCCATCGGCGTGGTGATGGACGAGCGCATCTGCACCGGATATGAGTATGCGGCGTTTTACAGCGATTTCAAGGGCTACCTCCGGGACCTGAGCCAGCTGGAGACCCCCTTTGACGGCAGCCGCCCCCAAAAGGAGGAAAAGATTCCGGCCGGTGTATCCTGACACCGGGAGGGAACATAGGATAGACGGCCCCTGCGGGGGCGGGACAGGAGGAGACATCCCATGTATGAAGAGCACATCCGGGCGGCAGCCCGGTCCATGGCGGAGAATATGCAGCGCAGCCCCGTTCCCATGTACGGCAAGGGCCTGCGGCTGCCGGACAAGGGGGCAGTGATCGGACTGCTGAAGGAGATCCGGCGACTGGTCTTTCCGGCCTACTACGGCGACCCGGAGCTGATGACCCTTCCGGTGGAGGACTACACGGCGCTGCTGCTGGAGCGCATCGAGGGCCAGCTGGCCCGGCAGATCGCTTTGGCCCTGCCGGAGGAGCAGGAGCAGCGGGCGTCGGTGCTGGCCCGTGAGGTGGTGGAGGCCCTGCCCGGCGTGCAGCGGCTGCTGCTGACGGATCTGGACGCCACCTTTGAATCCGACCCGGCGGCGGCCTCCAAGGAGGAGATTTTGTTCGCCTATCCGGGGCTGTTTGCCATTTTCGTATACCGGGTGGCCCATGAGCTGTATCTGCGCCAGATTCCCATGATCCCCCGGATCATGAGTGAGTACGCCCACAGCCGCACGGGCATCGATATTCACCCCGGCGCACAGATCGGCGCCCACTTCTTCATCGATCACGGCACCGGCATCGTGGTGGGCGAGACCACGGTCATCGGGGAGAATGTGAAGCTGTATCAGGGAGTGACGCTGGGGGCATTGTCCCCCCGGAAGGGCCACGCCAGCCTACCGGGGAAGCGGCATCCCACCGTGGGCAGCGACGTGACCATCTACTCCGGGGCCTCCATTCTGGGCGGTGAGACCACCATCGGGGATCACGCCGTGGTGGGCGGCAACGCATTCCTGACGGATTCGGTGGCGGAGGATACTCAGGTGGTGATCCGCACGCCGGAGCCGATCTACCGGGAGCGCAAGCACCGGGAGAAGTGAGATGCCCCCAGCCGGACGGTGTGCAGCACCGCCCGGCTGGGATTTTATTTCGCCTTGTTTGGCTGCCTCCGATGAGTCACTGTTTTGCCTCCGGCGGGTGCCTTTCTACTAGCAGCCCTTTTTTCTGTCTCCGACAGCCTACTTTTTGCCTCCGGTAGGTGGCTTTCTTTCAATAGTCCCTTTTGCGTAAAGAACGTGCCTCCGGCGGCCCACTTTTCCCAGCAGCTGGAAAAGTGGGCAAAAGAGCCGCCAGAGGCCAATGGTCTCTGGACTCCCTTTACTCTCAAGAGTTTCGTTTGTTATGGGCCATAAAGGGAATCGACTCAGCAACAGACCTGCTCCCGCTCAGGCGAAGGGATATGTGGGTCTACCGCTGTACGGTGTCATTGTGGAAACCGCCGAAACGCCGCCCCGCTTCCCGTCATTGCGAGGGTGCAAAGCCCCGTGGCAATCCGTTCTCCACGGTAGAACAGCAATCCCCTTCCACCGCCCAATAAAGCGGCAGCGTGAGTAGAAGGAAGTCAATTCCCTGCTTCGGCGGGAACTATGCCGCAGCTCTTACACACCGGGAAGGAAGGGCAGAAACCATGGGTTTCTGCTGGCGCTCTTTGGTAACTTTCTTTCGCTGCTGAAGGAAAGTTACCCGCCGGAGGCATAAAAGAAAAACTGATGGCAAAAAATATGCCGCCGGTGGCAGCAGACAGCCCCCTCTGCAGACAAAAAGGAAGAGACGATGTTTCCATCGTCTCTTCCTTTTTAACATGTGCAGCATGAGCACTTACAGTGCCGTGATATGGATGCACCGGGCGTCACAGCGGCGCAGGGCAATGACGGCATCCAGCACCTCATAGGCCACCGGATCACCCAAGGGACTGATCTGCACCGCCCGGACGATCGTGCCGGGGATGAAGCCCAGCTCCAGCAGCCGCTGACGCTGGGAGTGCGTCACAGCCCGGATGGCGGCCCACCGGCCCGCCGGCAGGGTATCCAGCGTATCTGCCACGGAAAAGACCTCCTTTTAGGGGAGTGGTCTATCCTATGCCGCCTGTAGGGCGGCGGTCACAGCCACGTCTCGTCGAAGCCATAGGGCAGCAGCTCCTTCAGGGCGAAGTGCTTGGCCTCCCCCTTGTCGTTGAGGCAGATGACCTCCATCTGGGGGGCGAATTCCTGCATCACCTGCCGGCAGGAGCCGCAGGGGACGCAGTAGTCCTCGCTCTTCCCAGCGATGACGATGCGTTTGAAATCCCGATGGCCCTCACTGATGGCCTTGAAGATGGCGGTGCGTTCGGCACAGATGGTGAGGCCGTAGGCGGCGTTTTCAATGTTGCAGCCGGTGAACACCGTGCCGTCACTGCACTCCAGCGCCGCACCCACGGGAAAATGGGAATAGGGGCTGTAAGAACGGTCCAGCATGGCAATGGCGGCCCGGCACAGTTCCTGTTCTGTCATGGGATGACCTCCTTTTGCACTTAGGTGGGAAAGCCCTTTTGGGGTCATTGTAGCGCATTTTGCCCGGCCCGTCAAGGCAGGCCTCAGTCCTCCAGCAGCAGGCGCAATGCATCATCCGTGGGGAGCTCCAGCTCCGGCACGGCGGCGTTCAGATCCTGTACCTGCTGGGCAGTGAGGGAATAGACACCGTCCTCGTCCGGCTCCAGCCCCTGCTGGGACAGCCACTGGCGGGCCTGCTGGGCCAGCTCCGGGCAGCCTATGAGAACGTAGTCTGCCGGGTCGGAAGGCTCCTGCCTCTCTGTGCCGCCGGAGGCGAAGGTCAGACCGCCGTCAGAGGGGGTGACCTCATCGCTGAAAGTATCCTCGTTGGCGCCCACAGAGTTGTTGGCGGAGGAATCCGGCAAAATACCGCTGAAGGGAGAGTCGCTGTCCTTCTCCACCTGATAGCGTACCAGATAGACGCCCAGCACCACCACAAGACACGCCGCCATGCCCATGGCGGCCCGCAGCCACGGCGACCGCCGTCGATGCTGGGGCGTGGCGTGGACACGGTTCATGATATCCGGAAGCAGGTCATCCAGGACGGGATCGGTATCGGCCCGCAGGGCCTGCTCCATGGCCAGCAGCTGCCGGTAGTAGCTGCGGCAGCCGGGACAATCCCGCAGATGGGTGAGTACGGCGTCTTGTTCCGGGCCGACCAGCTCCCCGTCCAGCAGGGCCTCGATCTGTTCCTGATTGCAGTGCATACTCACCCCTCCTTTCCATTTGGTAAGACGGCAGAGTCGGGAAAGAAGTTCCCCTGCCGCAGGAGAATTTCCCGCAGCTGGCGGCGGGCCCGGCTGATGCGGGATTTCACCGTGCCGCTCTCCAGTGACAGGGCCTGTGCGATCTCGTCGTAGCTCAGCTGCTGTACCACCCGCAGCAGCAGCACCTGCCGGTGCTCTGAGGACAGCTGATCCAGCGCCCGCTGCAGGGCCTCCTGCTGCTCCCGCTGCTCCGCCAGAAGCTCCGGCTGCTGGGGATCCGGCCGCTCCGGCGCCTCCTCCAGCGGGAGGTTCCCCAGATGGTGCTTTTCCCGGCGCAGGAAGTCGATGGCGGCGTTGGTGGTAAGGCGGTACAGCCATGAGGAGAAGCGGCTGTCGCCCCGGAAAGCCGGAAGGCCACGCCATGCCGCCAGAAAGGCGTCCTGCGTCACCTCACGGGCATCCTCGGTGCTGCCGCACATCCGCAGTGCCAGCCGGTACACCGGCCCTTCGTAGGCCACCACCAGCTGCTCGAAGGCGTCTGCGTCACCGTGTCTGGCACGGGCGATCCACTGCTGCTCGGTCATTTCAGGTCCCTCTTGATACCGGCGGTGATGCGCTCCATATCCTCCAGCGTGTTCATCCGCACGATCTGTTCCTTATAGTAGTTGGCATGGGGGACGCCCTTGAGATACCATGCGTACTGCTTCCGGGCCTCCAGCATGGCGATGTGCTCCCCCTTGTCCTCGGCGGCCAGACGGATCTGCCGCACGGCCACATCACACCGCTCCGCCAGCGGCGGCAGCGGTGGGACGGGACGGCCCTCCAGCGCCGCCTGGGCCTGCTGAAAGATCCATGGGTTGCCGAAGCTGCCCCGGCCGATCATGGCGGCGTCAGCGCCGGTGAAGTGGAGGATAGCCACGGCATCCTCCGCCGAGAACACGTCGCCGTTGGCGATAACGGGGATGGACACCGCCTGCTTCACCTGACGGATGGTGACCCAGTCCGCCTGTCCGGCGTACATTTGGGTGCGGGTGCGGCCGTGAACGGCCACCGCCGACACCCCTACCTGCTCCAGCATCCGGGCCAGCTCCACGGCATTGATGCTGCCCTTGTCCCAGCCACGGCGCATTTTCACCGTCACCGGCACCGGGCAGGCCTTCACCACCGCCTCGGCAATGCGTGCGGCCTTCTCCGGGTCCTTCATCAGGGCGGAGCCGTCACCGTTGGAGACCACCTTGCCCACGGGACAGCCCATGTTGATGTCGATGAAATCGGCGCCGGACAGCTCGGCGGCCATGCAGGCGGCTTCCGCCATGCAGGCGGCGTCGCTGCCGAAGATCTGCACCCCGGCAGGATGCTCCCCCGGCCCCAGACGCAGCAGACTGCGGGTCTTGCGGTCCTGATAGCACAGGGCCTTGGCGCTGACCATCTCGGTGACGGTAAGCCCTGCCCCCAGCTCCCGGCAGATCTGGCGGAAGGCCAGATCGGTGACCCCGGCCATAGGGGCCAGGACCAGCCGGGAATCCACATGGATGCGGCCGATGTTCATGGTGTCTCCTCGCTTTCGGGTGATATTGCTCCCCAGTATAGCACATGGCGGGAAAAAAGAAAAGACGGGGAAAAAGAAACCGGAGGGGAGCACCGCTCCCCTCCGGCAGGTGTCATATTTTTTCCGGCAGAGCCAGATCGTCGGTGCGGACCCATTCCTCCACGTCCACCACGGTGAACTCCTCCGGCGTCCGGCGGATCACCACACGGGCCAGCCCCGCATTGATGACCATGCGGCGGCACATGGGGCAGGAGGTGGCGTCCGTCAGCAGCTCGCCGGTCTGGGCATTGCGGCCCACCAGATACAGCGTACCGCCCACCATGTCCCGGCGGCTGGCGGAGATGATGGCGTTGGCCTCGGCGTGGACGCTGCGGCACAGCTCATAGCGCTCGCCCCTCGGCACCTGCATGGCCTCCCGTGTGCAAAAGCCCATGTCCACGCAGTTTTTCCGCCCACGGGGGGAGCCGTTGTAGCCGGTGGAAATGATCTCGTCGTTCTTGACGATGATGGCGCCGTAGACCCGGCGCAGACAGGTGGCACGCTCCAGAACGGTCTGGGCGATGTTCAGGTAGTAGTTCTCCTTGCTGATGCGGTTCATAACTTCCCCTCCTGACGGAATTTTTCCTCATTATATCGGATTCCCACCGGCGACGCAAGCATAAAAAATTTACATTTTTTGCCCGCTGCCGCCCCTCGACCGCCATTGACAAACAAAAGTGTGCGGGGGTATAATACAAGCACACCCGTGTATATGAAAGGAGATCATGAACATGGCATTTTTTGAAGAACTGGGCAAGAAGGCACAGGCCGTCGCCGGCGTAGCGGCGGAAAAGGCCAAGGATCTGGCGGGCGTCGCCTCCGAGAAGGCGAAGAGTGTTTCGGATTCCGCCAAGGCCAGCATGGAGATCATCTCCGAGCAGCGTGAAATGGAAAAGAATTACCGTGCCATCGGTGAGTGGTTCGTGTCCGAGTATGAGGGCGAGGTCCCCGATGCCGTGAAGGATGTGGTGGCCGCCGTCATCGCCTCTAAGGAGCGCATCGGTGAGTTGGAGGCCGCCAAGGCCGCCAAGAAGGAAGGGGAGTCCTGCCCTTGCAGCTGCCAGGAGCAGCCCGCTGGGGAGGAGACCCAGCAGAAGGTCTGCCCCGTGTGCGGTGAGTCCTCCGACGGCAAGTTCTGCCCCAAGTGCGGCGCCCCCATGGGCGAGTAAGTTCTGTACCTGAAACCGCCCCCGCAGGTCGTGACCTGCGGGGGCGGTTATTTTTCTGGAAGACTATCCCTTACTTCTTGATCTCGCCGTTGGCGGCGGCGGTCAGATAGGCATTGATGAAGCCGTCGATATCGCCGTCCATGACGGCTTGAATGTTGCCCATTTCATAGCCGGTGCGGGTGTCCTTGGCCAGCGTGTAGGGCATGAACACATAGGAGCGGATCTGGCTGCCCCACTCGATCTTCATCTGTACGCCCTTGAGGTCGCTGATCTTCTCAGCGTGCTGCTGCAGCTTCAA
>ERZ772881.1816-NODE-1816-length-17515-cov-13.091180_pt1 | contig 17515 bp, 13 predicted proteins | sample MGYA00580581_ERZ772881 | MGnify/ENA primary metagenome ERZ772881 (study PRJEB29015, sample SAMEA2737668) | human gut metagenome | biome: human gut; feature: human-associated habitat; material: faeces | place: China | collected 2012 ...
TATCAATTATAGCATGAAAAAAGGGCTTGTCGCACGTGCGACAAGCCCTTTTTAGTGGTTCGTTGTTATAGTGGTTCGTGGCTCGTATAATGGCTCCCCTTATAGGGGAGCTGTCAGCTACAGCTGACTGAGAGGTTAAACCTCTCCGGCCCTTCGAGCCACCTCTCCTAACAGGAGAGGCGGCCCGCCCTCTGGGACGGCCCCTACGAAGCCACGAGCCACGAGCCACTAAATTTTACATCTTGCTGTGGTCCATGGGCATATTGCCATTCATCTGCATCTGCATGTTCTGTTTCGGCGGGACATAGCCTGCAAGCTGCGGGTCAGCCATGCCGAAGACCATGGCTAAGTGCGTGAACAGGACGAAGAGAATCATGAGGACGATGTGTTTCTTGATCTTGGCCGTCGAATCGGAGCTCTTAAAGATAATGCCCAATTCCTGCAAGAGGATGAGGACGGCTGGGATGACGCCTAAGACATAAGCCCAGATAGAAATATAATCAATCGGGCCGCGCCACTGGATAGTCGGGACATACGAGGTGACGATGTATACCGTAGCTACAATGAAGAAGACGCCTAAGATGAGTCCGCAGACGTGGCTCAGGCTATCCCATTTTTCACTGCGGCTGTCCTTGTAGAGCAAGGAAAAAGCACCAGACGCTAAAATCGTTTCAGCCAATACCATCGGTACCAGCATGAAGAGAATCAAGAACCAAGGTGCATGGAGCGATAAGAGTTCCATGTAGTGAGTCATTACCATATTGTTTTCCCCCTTTGATTAGAACGGCTTACTGTTGTTCGCTATAGGCAGGGCAATCTTGACGGCCCTGACAGCCGCGCTGGCCATCGGCCCGGCAGCCGCGGCGCGGTCCCTGGCAATAACCATTTCCAGTATAGCAGTTATTTCGGTCATCATAGCAGGCCTGCGGCCCCCGGCAATACCCGTTACCGTTGTCATAACATGTATAACCTGAGCCGTAAGTCCCTGACGATGAACCTTCTAAAGCAGCTGGTGTGGCTGCAAAGGCGGAAAAACCGGCAATTACGACGAGTGCCGCCAATCCGGCTAGGATTTTTTTCTTCATCATGAAAACCTCCTTTGTAGTACCCCTCTGTTTATGCTTTTACTATACCAGAGACGTGCGAAAAAGATGTGGAGGAAATGTGAAGAAAATGTGAAGATTTCCTTAGCCTAAGATGACATTATCGATGAGGCGCGTCTTGCCGATACGGACAGCAATAGCCAAGAGGCTTTCCTGATCGACAGTCTGGATCGGTTTCAAAGCCGGGAAAGAGAAGAGATCGACGTAATCGATAGAAGCCATCGGTTCAGCCTGGATTTCCTTGGTGACGATGGATTTCAGCGTTTCTACGTCTTTTTCGCCGCCTTCATAAGCTGCTTTAGCTTTGCGCAGGCTACGGGACAAAACCAAGGCTGCCTGTTTTTCTTCCGGCGAAAGGTAAGCATTGCGCGAGCTCCGGGCCAGACCGCTTTCTTCACGGACGATGGGGACCATATTGATGTGGACCGGGAGGTTGAGGTCGCTGACGAAACGGCGGACGACGACGACCTGCTGAGCATCTTTCTGACCGAAGAAAGCTTCATCGGCACGGGTGATGTTCATCAATTTCGTAACGACCGTAGCGACGCCGCGGAAATGGATAGGACGCTGAGCCCCGCAGAGTTTATGGGTAATGTCGCCGTCGACGTTGACATACGTGCAATAACCTTCCGGATACATTTCCGACGGTTCCGGATGGAAGACGGCATCGACACCGACGCTTTCCAACTTCTGGCAGTCTTCATCGAAGCGGCGCGGATAAGCGTCATAATCTTCGTTCGGGCCGAACTGGGTCGGGTTGACGAAGACCGAAGCGATGACGACGTCGCATTTGGCTTTAGCAGCCCGCATCAAGGTCAGATGACCTTCGTGGAGAGCCCCCATGGTCGGGACCAGACCGATGACCTTACCAGCTTTTTTCTGTTCACCAGCAAATGCCTGCATTTCTTTGACAGTACGGAAAATTTTCATGATATTAAGACTCCTTTGGAATATAAATTAATGAGTAGGAACACTCGATTTATCGACAGACAGGGCGCGGGCCTTTTCTTCGGCTTTTTCATCGCGGCGCGAGAAGAAATTGGCCACGATGGACCCGGAAATATTGTGCCATACGCTGAAGATAGCGCCGGGGATAGCCGCTGCCGGATTGAAATATAAGACAGCCAGGGAGGCAGCCATACCGGAATTTTGCATCCCCACTTCGATGGCCACGGTCCGGGATTTACGCGAATCGAGGCGGAACAATTTGGCCATACCATAGCCCAGGGCCAGGCCAAAGACGTTGTGCAAGATGACGATGGCTGCCATGAGCAGGCCAACGTCGAACAGGCGCGATGCGCTGAGGGATACGACGCAGCCGACGAGGATGACGATGGTGACGACGGAAATGACGGGCATCGCCGGCAGGACCTTTTCGACGCGGCTGGCAAAGAAATGATGAGCTGCCAGGCCGAGCAGGACCGGTACCAGGACCATTTCCGCAATGGAAATCATCATGGACAAGAAGGAAACGTGGATCCAGGCGCCTGCCAGGAACCAGGTCAGGGTCGGCGTCACAATGGGTGCCAGGAGCGTCGTCGACATGGTCATCGATACGGACAGGGCGACATCGCCCTTAGCCAGGTAGGAAATGACATTCGATGCCGTCCCGCCCGGGCAGGTCCCGACGAGGATGACGCCAATAGCCAGTTCCGGCGGCAGGGCAAAGAGACGGACCAGGGCCCAGGCCACGAAGGGCATGATGATGAACTGGGCGACGACGCCAATGAGGACTTCCCACGGCCGCTTGAAGACGGTCTTGAAATCCTGAACGGTCAAGGTCATGCCCATGCCGAACATGACGATACCCAGGAGCCAGCCGACATAAGGCTTGACCCACTGCAAGGTCTGCGGCCATACAGCGCCGACGATACCGATGAGGACGACGAAAATGGCCATGTTGTTTACCAGAAAATCACAACACTTTTTCAACAAAAAAACCTCCCTATTGGAATCTGGGGCAAAAGAACAAAAAAACACCTTCCGGCACAGACCGAAAGGTGTCTAAGCGACAAATATCCATAGTGCAGGTGAAATCTGTAACAATCCCACCTAATCCTTTCTGTCTCGGTCTGAATCAGATCCAAGCAGATGACAAAACCATCTTTAGAAATATCCGAAAAAAAAGTATAACTCACACCAGGTGATGCTATCTTTTGCCTCGGCCGTATCATACCATATTTAGGAACGCGATGCAATGGCCTTTCTCGCTCATATTGTTGGTAACTATAAACTTTCCTATTTTATAATTTTATAAGTTATATTCATCAATTCACGCCAAAAAATGTGCATTTCAGGTCGCGTTGAATATTTAATCAGAAAATCACGCTATAATAAGATTGCCAATACAAGTGCTTCCCTATCACGAACAGAAAGGAGGTATCCTATGCGGAAAAAAGTCATCTTTCGCCTTGTCGGTGGCGGCATCCAGGTCGAGGAAATCAATCATATCCTCTTCGTCGAGAGCAACGGCCACGTCCAACAAGTCCATACCGTAGATGGCTCCATGCTGGAAACGCGCCAGTCCCTGCTGGCCATGCTGCAGACCTTTGAAACCCTCGCCCCCGGCCAGTTCGTCTCTCCCGGAAAAGGTTACATCGTCAACCAGTCCGCAATTCACATCATAAAGAGCGAATACATCGAAGTGAAGGGACACAAAATTCCTCTGGCCAAACGGAAATATCGCCAGTTCCAGGAAGATTATTTCAAATTCATCTTCAGCAAAGATGCATAAAAAATCAAAAAAAGCTCGTATTTCATCAGGTTCTATTTTTGTACGCAAAAATAGGGCCGGGGACGAATTTTAATGCAGAAAGGATGCGAAAATATGAATAGGATATTTAAAGTCATATGGAGTAAAACAAAAAATTGCTACGTCGTAGCTTCAGAATTAGCCAAAGGAACGAGCAAATCCACGAGCACGGGCCGTATGGCGAAACGGGCTGTACTGGCAGCCGTAGCAGCTTTATTGATTAGCCCCCTCGGAGTGGGAGCGGAGAACGCTGATTACTATACGAAGGACGAAACAAATCAGAAAGTCGCTGCGGCCAATACGTATACCTATCGGAAAGTAGCTGCAGAAGCAACGGCTCGTGAAACTGCTGATACGAACCTGGATACCCGCATCACCAATGTGAAGGAATATCTGGAAAACCAGACTTCCGAGAATTATGTGAGCAAGGCTGATGCAGCGGTACAGGATGCCGGTATCGTGAAAGCGAATAAGAAAATCGGCGAAAATGTGACCGCACTGGGAAAGGGCCTGTATGATGAAACGGCTGCCCGCATCGGTGCTGATGCAGCCCAGGACAAGGTGATCCAGGCTGTGAATGACAATCTGGTGCAGAGCGTCACTACCATCAACAAGAATGTGGCTGATGGATTCACTGCCCTGAACCAGGCAGATGCCAATGAAGCTGCAGCCCGGGAAGCAAAAGACAACGAACTGAATGAACGGATTACGAACGAAGCCAATGAAATCCACAAAACCACGAATCAGCTGCAGAGTGACCTTAATACGGAAACGGCTGCCCGTGAAGCTGGCGATACAGCGCTGAATACCCGGATTACCAATGTGAAGGAATATCTGGAACAACAGACTTCCGACAAGTATGTGAGCAAGGCCGATGCCGCCGTACAGGATGGGGCCATCGTGAAAGCCAATAAGACCATCGGCGAAAACGTGACCAACCTGGATGCCGCCCTGGCCAGCGAAACCGCAGCCCGGATCGGTGCGGACAAGGCCCAGGATAAGGTGATCCAGCAGGTCAACCAGAATATGGTGGATGGGTTCAATACCATCAGCAAGAACATGGCTGATGGATTCACGGCCCTAAACCAGGCAGATGCCAATGAAGCTGCTGCCCGGGAAGCAGCCGATACGACCCTGCAGACTAATATCGACAACGAAGCCGCAGCCCGTAAAGCAGCCGATACCAAACTGGTGGAAGCCGTCAACAGCGGATTGAGCCTGAGCAATGACAATGTACTGCAAAAGAACACCACTACCATTGACGCCCAGGGCAACGTGGCCACCTCCAAGACCGATGCCAAGGAAATGATCCTGAACCAGGGCAAGGACAACCAGATTACCCTGAACGAAAAGGGAATCAAGGTTGGCACCAACAGCAGTGTGATGGATGCCAACGGTGTCTACACCGGCGGCGATACCTATAGCGAAGCCAAGGCAGCGATGAGCGCTGACGGCAAGATCAAAGGGGCCAACGGGGCTTTCACCGTAGATACCGATGGCAACGTGGCTGCTAGTAATGTAACTTCTACAGGGACTGTAACTGGCAAGACCCTGACCGATGGCAAAGCTACCATCAGCAATGGTAATATCAAGACCAATGGTGGTTATATCCAGACCGACGGCGGCAACGTAAACACCCAGGGCGGCGAAGTCCGTACCAATGGGGGCAAGGTGGCTACCTCTGGCGGTGAAATCAACACCGGATCCGGCGCTATTAAGACCGTAGGCGGCGATATCCTGACAGCCGGCGGCAAACTGAGCACCAGCGGCGGCGATATTGCAACAGGGACCGGGAACATTTCCGGCCAGAATATTACAGCCAGCGGAGTGCTGAGCGGTGACAGCCTTACCGTAGCCAAAGGGATGACCGGGCACAGCCTGACCCTGACCGGCGGAGACCTGGATGCAGGAGCCGGGACCATCAAGACTACTGGAAAAGTACAGGCAGGAACGCTGGAAACCACTGGCGATACCACCATTGGCGGCGACCTGGATGTAAAAGGTGACCTTTCTGTAGAAGGCAAATTCAATGCCAATACCCTGTCCAGCAAACTGGATGAAAACAACTACACCGAAATTCATGGCGGGAATGTGACTTCTGTGAACAGCAAAGTGGATACTACGGATGGAAAGACCTATACCAGTACCGCCACTTTGACGGAAAAAGGCAAAACCGAAACGGCTTTCAATGGAATCAACAGAAATGTGGAAAAAATGGATGCAACAGAATCCAGCAACGTGATTTCCAATGATGCCAATGGCCAGAACTCGACCTTCAAACAGCGCGTCGATGAAATCCTCAATCAGATTAATTCGTCTGATACGGTATTCTCCAAAGTAGATCAGAAGGTAGATAACATCACCAGCGAAGTAAAAAATGGTGACAATGCTACATCTACCACACAATCTGCAACGGATATTACCAATACGGCAAAACAGGGTACTATCACTAACGAAGCTCAGAAATTGGTCAATAAAGCATCGGATACGATTTCCAATGAAGCAGCAAATAATATTACCAATACCTCAACCAATGGCAACATTGCCAATACGGCCACAAATGGCACGATTTCCAATAATGCCAAAGAACTGACAAACACAGCTTCTGACAGCATTACCAACACTGCAGAAAATGGCAATATCAGCAACATTGCTTCCAACGGCACTATCCGTAATGAAGCGAAAACTATTTCCAACAAAGCTGCTGAAGCGATGACCAATGATGCAAAAACCATTACCAATACGGCCAGTGAATCCGTAACCACCCAGATTGGAGACGGTTCGACAGTTCAGAGTGTGATGAATGAAAGTGGCATTGCCAATAAGGCTACCGGCAAATCCATCACAAACGACGCTGCTACAATTACCAATACCGGTACCACCAGCGTGACAAATCAGGTTGGCAACAACAAAGTTCTCGTCAATACTACCCATGTACAGTCCGCATTTGGAGATACCATCTACACCACCTGGGATGAAAGCGGCATCACAAACAATGCAACGGATAAGACGGTTACTACCAATGCCAAAGATATCCTAAATACTGCAACCGGTGATATTACCAACAGCGCAACTAATGGAAACATGACCAACAACGTTGGCAAGGACCTGACAACCACAGTTGGTGGCAAACAGACTACGACCGTAACCGGCGACAGCAGCCTGACGGCAGAAAACATCAACAACACTGCAAAGAACAAGATTACCAACAAAGCTATCGATGTGGAAACCGATGCTTCCAGCTCCATCGTCAATAAGGTTTCCAACGATGCCGGTTCCAATACTTCTACCCAGCTGTCCTATGAGACTAAGGAAGAAATGAGCCAGGCCGATGGCAAGACCGCTTCCTATCTCCGCGGTGTAGCAGAAGAAAAATCCCAGCTCACCGATGTGGACAAGAAGACCACCATCGACACCATTGCTGGTCAGACCAACACCAACATTACCGATGGGACCAATACCTCCAACGACCTGCAGAAAGCCGATCAGATAGCTTCCTCCGTCACCGACGGCACTAACACCACGGTTGTGAACCAGGATGCCAAGAGCCTGGCCTCCTCCATCACCGACGGGACCAAGGCCAACAACACCAACAACACCGTGGACAAATCGGAACAGCTGATCAAAGCCAACGATACCCAGTACAGTGCCACCACCAAGACGGCCACCAAGATGGAAGATGCCCTGGTAAGCGGCAGCAACATCATTGACGTCATTAAGGATCTCGATGCTGCAGGCAACCCGCTCATCAGCAGCGCCGTAACGGATGGCACCACCATTACTGGTATCAGCCAGAATGCAAAGGATATTAACCTCAGCGCCGCTGGCGGTACCATCACCAATGATGCCCAGAACATCACCAACAAGGCTGCCGAAACCCTGAGCAATAGTGCCAAGAACATTGCCAATACGACGACGGAAGATATGACCAATACCATTGGCAAGAATCTGAAGACGACTGTTGGCGGCGATATGAGCACCGAAGTAACAGGCAGCCAGAGCACGACTGTTAAGGGCAATCAGAGCAATACCGTTGAAGGAACCCTGACGGAAACCGTGACTGGCAAGGCTACAGAAAACTACAATGGCGGACTGGAAACCACCATTACTGGTGAGGAAAAACACACGGTCAACGGCAACCAGACCAACAATATCACTGGGAACCAAACCAATACCATTGGCGGAGCCCAGACCACCACGGTAACTGGTGACAGCAGCCTGAGTGCCCAGAACATCACCAACACAGCTTCCGAAAAGATTACCAACCAGATTGGTGATGGCTCTGCTGTGAAGAGCGAAATGACTGCTGATGGTATCACCAATACTGCGGAAGGCGGCACCATTTACAACAAGTCGAAAGATATTCTGAATGAAGCTTCCGGCGACATCCTGAACTTTGCTGATGGAGAAATTGGTAACGTAGCCACTAAGATTACTAATATTACCGGCGATAACACAGTGACCAGTGATACCAATGGTACTACCTTCGAAAATAAGGCACACAATACGGCCATTAAAGAAGGGACTGTCACAAAGACCACCATTTCTGGCAACACGATTGAAACGGGTCAGGCTACGATGGATTATGCCGAAGTCATGAAGGACCTCGGTGTCCATGGCAATGCAACGGTTGATCAGAAACTGACTGTCAAAGGCGATTCGGACCTGCAGGGCAATGCAAACGTTGGCAAGAACTTAACTGTCAATGGCACATCTGACCTGAAAGGCAACGTCACCATGGAATCCAACGCTACGGTTCAGAAAGACCTGACTGTAAACGGGACAACGACGACAAATAAACTTGTCGTCAACAACGGTGCTACTATCAAAGGCGGCACGACGACGGATACGCTCCACGTCACCAGCACGTCTACCTTCGATGGCAAAGCCACCTTTAAGGATATTGTCACTATGGAAAAAGACCTCAGCGTTGCTGGTAGCGTGACCGCTTCTTCTTACAAGGTCGGCGACAAGACTTACATCAGCGAAAGCGGCATCAACGCCAACAATCAGAAGGTTGTCAACGTGGCAGCCGGTGACCTTTCGGCCAATAGCACGGACGCCGTCAACGGGGCCCAGCTCTATCAGACCAATGAACGCGTCACGGGCGTTGAAAACAAGGTCAACAAGCTGGACAGCCGCGTCGACAAAGTCGGGGCTAACGCAGCGGCACTGGCCAACCTGCATCCTCTCGAATTCGATGCTGATTCCAAGTGGAACATTGCAGCTGCCGTCGGCGGTTACAAAGGCGAAACGGCTACGGCCATCGGCGCCTTCTACCGGCCGAATGAAAACGTCATGGTCAATGTTTCGTCGTCCTTCGGCACTGGCGAAAACATGTATGGCGGCGGCATTTCCCTCCGCATCGGCCAGGGCGGCAACAAGGCAAGACGCAACGCCACGAACGGCTTGACGGAACGGGAAAAAGCGATGCAGAAACAGATCGATTCCCTGACCAGCCGCCTCGATGCCCTCCTGTCGGTCATCAATCCGAATATGTCCAAAGACTTCCCGGACGTTCCGGAAAACCACTGGGCCTATGAAGCCGTAAGCCGCCTCGCTGGCAACGGCGTCATCCAGGGCTACGAAGACGGTAAATACCACGGCGACCGTACGATGACCCGCTACGAAATGGCAGAAATCATCTACAACGCCCTCTCGAAAGGCGCCAAAGCCGAAAAGAAACTGGTAGAAGAATTTAAACCAGAACTCCAGGCCATGGCCGCACAGAAAAAAGCATAGCGTAAAAAAAGGGCTTGTCGCACGGCGACAAGCCTTTTTTCCTCCTCCTTGTATTTTTCTTCATTTTAGCCTATAATAATGTCAATTATTGGCATATTATGTTCCTGTAGATGGAACCAACGTTGCGAATTTTAAATTTTATAAGTTAAAGGAGGATGGAGAGAAAATGTCGATTCAATTGTGTATTGTCATCTTATACATCATTTTATTATTTGCCATTTCTTTCTATGTCAAACGCCGGGCCAGTCAGAACCCGACGGAGTATTTATTTGCAGGCCGTCACTTTTCTTCAGGCCTGGTCGCCGTCAGTATCACCGGCATGGCCGTCGGTGCGGCTTCGACAGTCGGCGTCGCTGAAAGTGCGACGAAAATCGGCCTGGCTGCGGGCTGGTACAATGCGGCCTGGGCTATCGGCGCCATCGTCATGGGTTTCGTCGCTGCCGGCAAGTATCGTTCCCTGAACTGCACGACGATTCCGGAACTCTTTGAACGGAGTTACGACAAAAAAGCCCGCATCATCAGCGTCATCGGCTTGTCCCTGATCATGATCTGCATCACGTCCCTGCAGTACGTCGCCGGCGGTTCCATTTTACACGCCCTCATGCCGGACATCTTCTCCATGCACGCCGGCATGATCACCAGCGCTATCGTCTTCGTCGGCATCACGGCCATCGGCGGTCTCTGGTCCTCCGGGTTATCCAATATCCTCAGTGTCACCGTCATTTATCTCGGCATCATCTATTCCCTGGTCCGCATCCTTCTCCGCGACGGCGGTATCAGCGGCATCAACGCCGCTCTGCCGGCAGCGGACTTCAACTGGTTTTCGCCCATGGGCGGCTTGTCTTTTGCCGTCCTCATCGGCTGGATCATCGTCATGACGACCCAGGCCATCACGGCCCAGGGCCCGGTCCAGATTGCCTGCGGTGCTAAGAATGCCAGCGCCGCCCGCAAAGGCTTCATCCTCGGCGGCCTGCTCATCTTCCCGATCGGCTTCTTGTCGGCTATTCTCGGTCTGGCTGCCAAAGCCCAGTTCCCGGGCATCAACCCGACCATGGCCCTGCCCCAGATCATCATGAGCCTCGACCCGTTCTCGTCAGGTATGACCCTGGCTGCCCTCTGGGCGGCCGATGTATCGACGGCCTGCACGATTCTCCTCGGCGCCGGTACCCTCATCTCTCAGGACATTTTTAAACGTTTTATCAAACCGAATATTTCAGAAATGAGCTATGTCAAAGCCAACCGCCTGATCATCCTCATCATCGGCGCTGGTACGCTGTGGCTGGCCTTCAATGCCGTCGGCATCGTCAAAGTCATGCTCATCGGCCTGAGCCTGACGACGGCCTTCACCCTGGTCTTCCTGTGCACCATGTTCTGCCCGTCCCTGTGCCGCAAGAACACGGCTTTCTGGACGACCCTTGTCGGCATCATCGGACTCTTTGCCTGGCAGCTCTGCCCGCAGATTCGCATTCTGCCCCACGTCATTTACTTTGAATGGGTCATCTGCATCATCACCCTCCTCATCGTCCGCCTCGTAGATAAAACACCCATCAAGATGCCGGAGTTGAAGGAGTAGCAACTAGCAGCTGACTGCTAGTTGCTTGTAGGGGCCGTCCTGTGAAGGCGGCCCGCTTGTGGGAATCCCGCTGAATTGTGGCTCGTGGCTCGTGGTTAGGAGCTCGCAGCCTGTAGGCTGCATCGTAGGGGCCGTCCTGTCAAGGCGGCCCGCTTGTGGAAATCCCGCTGAATCGCAGTTCGTAGTTCGTGGTTCATGGATCCCCAAAAAGGGCTTGTCGTCGTGCGACAAGCCCTTTACTTTTTTCCATAAAATAGGTATAATAATAAACATAAATTTATTTTTATTCAATTTCTGGAGGGGATTGTATGGATACGAAAAAATTAGGTGCTGCTTTACTTACGGGTGTCTTGGCTGCGTCCATGCTGGCCGGCTGCGGCAGCGACAAGAAAGATACTGCCAACGATGCGAAAAAGCCGCTTCGCGTCGCCACCAATGCGACGTTCGTTCCTTTTGAATTTAAGGACAGCGACGAATCGTCGGAATACAAGGGTTTTGAAATGGATCTGATCCGCGCCGTCGCCAAAGAAATGGGCCGGGACGTCGAATTTAACAACATCGCTTTTTCGGGCATCATCCCCATCATTCAACAAGGTGACATGGATATTGCCGCCACGGGCATGACGGTGACCAAGGAACGGGCACAGAAAGTCGCCTTTGCCGCTCCGTTCTACGAATCGAAACTGGTCATCCTGACGCCGAAGAACAGCAACATCCATTCCGTAGCCGACCTGCAGGGCAAGCAGATTGCCGTCCAGATTGGTACGACTGGTGCCAAATACGCGGAAGAACAGGGCTATACAATCAAACAGTTCGACAATAACTCCGAAGCCATTATGGAACTCCAGGTCGGCGGCTCGCCGGCAGCTATCCTCGACAAACCGGTTGCCGATTACTTCCTGACCCAGGACGGCAAAGGAAAATTCGATGTCATCGACATCCCCAATATCAAGCCGGAATACCTGGCCTTCGCCATCAACAAAGACAATAAAGAATTGTTGAAACAAGTCAACGACGCTATGGCAAAACTGAAAGAAACAGGCGAATTCCAGAAAATCTACAAGAAATGGTTCAACACCGATATGCCGAACCTCCCGACCAGCTCGGATGAAGTGTTGAAATAAGTAATAAAAAAGAGGCTGTCTTAATGCGACAGCCTCTTTTTTTTATCACTTGCTCAAATCGAGAGAGCGTACTTTTTCACGGAGCGGCAGGACCGACGGTGGGCTGACGGAGAGTTCGTCTACGCCCATGCGCAGGAACGTTTCGGTCAGTGTCAGGTCTGCACCAAGTTCGCCGCAGATGCCGACCCAGATGCCGGCTTTATGACCGTTTTCGATGGTCATCTGGATGAGCTTGAGGACAGCCGGATGATGGGGATCGAAGAAGGCATCGAGCTTGGTCTGCTGACGGTCGATGGCCAGGGTGTACTGCGTCAAGTCATTAGAACCGATGCTGAAGAAGTCTACTTCTTTAGCCAGTTCTTCACTCATGACGGCAGCGGCCGGCGTTTCGACCATGATGCCGATTTCCATGTCCTTATCATAGGCAATACCTTTTTCATCCAATTCCTGACGGACTTCATTGAGGATTTCTTTGCACCGCTGTACTTCCCAGACGGAAATGATCATCGGGAACATGATGGCAATCTTGCCATAAGCCGAAGCGCGCAGGAGGGCGCGAAGCTGCGTCTTGAAGAGGTCGACGCGGGTCAGGCAGATGCGGATAGCCCGCATGCCCATAGCCGGGTTTTCTTCCGGGTCGAGCTGGAAGTAGTCGACTTTCTTATCGGCGCCGATATCCAGGGTACGGATGACGACGGTTTTGCCGCCCAAAGCTTCGGCCGCCTGTTTATAGGCTTCGAACTGCTGGTCTTCTGTCGGATAATCGCTGCTTTCGAGATAGAGAAATTCACTGCGGAAGAGGCCGATGCCTTCGGCATCGTTGGCCAGGACCTGAGGCAGATTGCCCGGGTTGCCGATGTTGGCATAGAGATTGATCTTCTTGCCATCTTTCGTGACCGTCGGGACACCGCGGACCTGTTCCAGGGCGGCGACGCGCAGTTCTTCTTCTTTCTGTTTCTGCTTCATGGCAGCCATCGTTTCGTCATCGGGGTTGATGTAGACCGTACCTGTCGTACCGTCGATGATGGCCGTCATGTTGTCGACGTCATTGTGGAGCTGTGTGCCCGTGCTGACGACGGCGGCAATGCCCAGCGTGCGGGCCAGGATTGCCGTATGCGAATTCGTGCTGCCTCCCGAGGTTACGAAACCGAGAATCTTATCCGTATCGAGCTGCAGCGTTTCGCTGGGAGCCAGGTCGTCAGCAGCAATGATGACGTGGTCATAGTTGCTGAAATCGATGCCAGGGCCGCCACAGAGCTGCTGTTCGACACGACGGGAAATATCCAGGACATCAGCGGCACGAGCCTGCATATAAGCGTCTTCCATGGAACGGAACATTTCGGCAAATTCCTGGGCCGTCTGGTCAACAGCCGCTTCAGCATTCATTTTTTCATCGCGGATTTTCGTTTCGATGCCTTCGACGTAATCGTCGTCATCGAGCATCATCTGATGGACTTCAAAGACAGCCGCTTGTTCTTCACCGACTTTATCTACAGCCTTGACATACAAGTCCTTGAGCTGGCCAATAGCTTCTTCGCGGGCTTTCTGGAAGCGGGCGACTTCAGCTTCGGCATCATCAATAGGCCGTACGGCCGTAGAAATCGTATTGCGATGGAACAGTGCCAAGGGTCCGATGCTGATACCGGAGAAGACACTTTTACCTTTTAACGTCAGCATGTACTTTCCTCCTCAAAGAATTAGAAGTTTTCTTTCAAGAAGGCTTCTACAGCGCTAGCTGCCTGTTCTTCGTCTGCGCCTTCTACCTGTACTTTAATCGTTTCGCCCTGTTTTACGCCGAGGGCCATGATGGTGAATATTTTCTTCAAATCGCCTTTGCGGGCGCCTTTGAATACGCTGATGTTGGATTCAAATTTCTTCGCTTCTTTAACCAAAAGGCCAGCCGGACGAGCGTGGATACCCTGGGGATCGGTGACAACAAATTCGAATTCTTTCATGACAAATTCCTCCTTTTAGGAAATATAAAATAGTGAGATAAATCTATATTATATAGTGTATACGATTTATAAAGATAACGCAATTAGTCTTGCGGACGTTTTTTGCGGAAAATACCGAGCAGGATAGCTGCGACGATGACGCCGGCGACTAAGGCTGCGATATACATAGGCCAGTTTGTGATGACGCCGAAGACGAAAATGCCACCGTGCGGAGCCGGAAGAGTGCAATTGAAGAGCATGGAAAGAGCACCAGCAACGGCTGCGCCAATAGCGCAGGGCGGGATGACATGGACCGGGTCCGATGCGGCGAAAGGAATAGCCCCTTCGGTAATGAAGGACAGGCCCATGATGAAGTTGGTAATCGTCGACTGGCGTTCTTTCGGCGTGAATTTGCCTTTAAAGAGGAGCATGGCCAAGGCAATAGCCAGAGGCGGAACCATGCCGCCGACCATGACCGAAGCCATGATGCCCGAGCTAACAGCCTGACCGCTGGCACTCATGAGGGATGCCGTGCCGAAGACGTAAGCCGCTTTGTTGATCGGGCCGCCGAAGTCGATGGACATCATGCCGCCGAGGATGAAGCCGAGGACGATACGGCTCGACGTGGTCATGCTGTTGAGGACATCAAAAAGCCAGGTATTGAAGATGGACGTCGGCGGATTGATGATATAGGTCATGATGACGCCGATGAGGACCAGCCCGAGGACCGGATAGAAGAGGATGGACTTCGTGCCGTCCAAAGCTTCCGGCAGATGGGACAAGGCTTTTTTCAGGAAAATGATGAGGTACCCTGCAATGAAACCGGCAAAGAGGGCGCCGAAGAAACCGGATCCGCCTGTCGTCGCCAGGAAGCCGCCGACGATACCGGGCATGAGGGCCGGCCGTTCGCCGATACTCATGGCGATATAACCTGCCAGGATCGGCATCATCATGCTGAAGGAAAGGCCACCGACGTTCTTCAGGAAGGCAGCCAGCGGTGTGCCGCTGCCGAAGTTGGCCGCACCGGCGTTGTCCATATCGAAGAGGAAGGCCAGGGCGATGAGGATCCCGCCGCCGATGACGAAGGGAAGCATATGGGATACGCCGTTCATCAGGTGTTTATAAATCTGGCGGCCGACGCTTTCTTTTTCAGCGCTTTCGACGTCGACAGCTTCCGACGAAGAATCATTGCCCTGATAAATAGGAGCCTTGCCGTCGAGGACGGTCTGGATGAGTTCTTCCGGAATCTTGATACCGTTGGCGACTTTCGTAAAGATGACCGGCTTGCCGGCAAAACGCTGGACCGGTACGTCTTTATCGCAGGCGACGATGACGCCGACAGCGCGGTCGATATCAGCCTGGGTCAGGTGGTTCTTAACACCGCCGGAACCATTCGTTTCTATTTTGATATCGACGCCCATAGCAGCGGCCTTATTTTCCAAGGCTTCTGCCGCCATGTAGGTATGGGCAATGCCCGTCGGGCAGGCTGTAACGCCGATGACATAAGGACGATCCGACGGAGCTGCCGTTTCCGGTTCAGCCGGTGCTTCTTCGGCAGCAGCTTCTTCTTCTTCGGCTGCGACCTGTTCGGCTTCAGCTTTATCGATGATAGCCAGGTATTCTTCCGGTGTCTTGGCATTCATCAGGTTGTCGCGGAAATCGTCGTCCATGAGCATACGGCTTAGGCGGCTCAAGACTTCCAGATGGACGTTGGCACCGCCAGCCGGAGCGGCGATGAGGAAGAACAGGTGAGCCGGTTCGTCGTCGAGGCTTTCGTAGTCGACGCCGTCGCGGACGATCATCGAAGCCAGGCCCGGTTCATTGACGGCTTCCGTCTTGGCATGGGGAATAGCGATGCCTTCGCCGATACCCGTACTTCCTTCCTGTTCACGAGCCAGGACGCGCTGTTTGTACAGCTCTTTGTCGTTCAGGTTGCCGCCGGCAGCCATGAGGTCGACCAGGTGGTCGATGGCAGCGGCTTTGTCGGCTACAGACGCATTGAGGTCGATGCTCTGTTTCTTGAGTAAATCTACAATACGCATTATTTCTCTCCTTCTCTTCTCAACTTTCTACACAAAACTACGTGTTTCTTTATAAGGCCGCGTATACTTCTTTGATATCGTCTTCCGTAGCCAGCCATTCATGGAAAGCCGAAGCACTACCGGCGCTGATGCCCATTTTCAGGGCTTCGTTGAGGTCGCCTTTCGACGCTTCAAAGCCGGCCAGGAAGCCAGCGACCATGCTGTCGCCGGCGCCGACGGAGTTGACCAGCGTGCCATTCGGGGATTGGCGGCGGTATACCTGGCCGTCTTCGCCGAGGAGCAGGGCGCCGTCGCCGCCGAGGGAGACGAGGACGTTGCGGGCCCCCATGGCCTGGAGCTGTTTGGCGCAGACCGTGATTTCTTCATCCGTATGGAACGACACAGGAAAAAATGTTGTGAATGCATATGGAATTTCAGATTTGAAGCCGATTATAGAATTGCTCATCAATGGGAAAAGCGTTCCATATATCGGAATTTACGGAACAACGGTGACGGAGCAGCTTGAAGCCGCCGCCGAGCGCGGATTGAGTGAGATTTGCTTCACGGATCATGTTGATTTCGATAACGGCGATAAGTCAATGCAGCCATCGGATCTCGGTGCATTGCGAGAACAGCTTTTGCCTTACAACGGACTATATAAAGGAGTGCGCATACGCCGCGGAGCGGAAGTTGCTCTGAACGACGGGAACTGCGCCGAAAAAGCACGGCAGTACATCGCGCCGCATGACCTCGATTTTGTTATCGGTTCAATACATGTTGTGGGCGGATTTGATGTTTACTATCCGGAATACTACATCGGAAAAACAAAACAGGATGCATACCTTTCCTACCTTCAGACGATTCTCACAGGTATTAAAACCTGCGATTACATGAACATACTCGGTCATTATGACTTCATTGCAAAGTATTCGCCGTATGAGGACAGGCGAATGACGCTTGATATTTCAAAGGAGCTTTTTGCGGAGATTTTTTCATATCTTGCAAAAAACGGAAAGGGAATTGAAATCAACACTTCGGCATGGTGGGATGATCCCTGCTGGGGTGAGGATGTATTAAAGCTTTACCGCGATCTCGGCGGTCAATATATAACAACCGGTTCCGATGCACACAGAAGCGACAGGGTCGCAAAGCGCATAAAGGAGGCGGAGAAACTTGCAGCGGCGGCAGGCATTCCGCTGATTGCGACGTTCCAAAGAATGAAACCGATATTCCACCCGCTCGGAAGCATTTGATGCGAATGCACTT
>ERZ772881.1820-NODE-1820-length-17494-cov-5.445840_pt1 | contig 17494 bp, 19 predicted proteins | sample MGYA00580581_ERZ772881 | MGnify/ENA primary metagenome ERZ772881 (study PRJEB29015, sample SAMEA2737668) | human gut metagenome | biome: human gut; feature: human-associated habitat; material: faeces | place: China | collected 2012 ...
CTGAGCATTTCTTTGGAGGAGCTGCCCCTGGTGCTTCAGCAGCTCCGGGAGGGCACCTCTGGACAAAGTGTCCAGAAGTCGGGGCCTGTGGAAAAGGAGGAAAATTGAATATGAAACGGTGGAAGTCTTTGACGGCGGCGCTTTGCGCCGCTGTTCTTTTATGCGGCTTTAGCGTCCCGGCCTATGCCTATGCAGATGGCGGGGCGGGCTCTGATTACGGCGATCCCACAATGGAAACCCCGGCCCCGGAGCCGGAACCTACCATAGAGCCAGGTCAGGGCTTTTCGGAGGAGGGCGGCTTTGTGACCCGCGACCTGCTCTATGACGAAAACACCAACAAGCAGTTTATCACCGTCCAGACCAGCGGCGGGGCTACATTCTATTTCGTCATTGACTACGACAAGCCCGTGGACGAGGAGGGCGAACAGTACGAAACCTATTTTCTGAATGTGGTGGACGAGGCCGACCTGCTGGCCGCAGCCGAGGCCGCTGGCGTGGAACAGGCGGTGTGCGCCTGCTCTGAAAAATGCGAGGTGGGGGCTGTCAATACAGAGTGCGCCGTCTGCTCTGTCAATATGGGAAAATGCGTGGGCGTTGCCCCGGAGCCTGCGGAAACCGAGGAGCCTGCGGAGGAGCTGGAAACAGGCGGCAGCATGGGGACGCTCCTGCTGATCCTGGCGGTGGCTGGGATCGGCGGCGGGGCCGCGTTCTATTTCAAGGTGATCCGGCCCAAACAGCAGCAGGCCGCCGAGCCGGAGGAGGACTATGAGGACGACGGCCCGCCCTGGGACGAGGACGAAAACAGCGAGGAGGATGAGGAATGAACTTTACCAATAACCCCTATGAAAAAATGATGAAACAGAAGCCCCGGCCCCTGGCCCCCTCCATCCCCAAAGCGCCCAAAGGCTCCCGTTGCTCCGGGTGCCCCTACTGGCGGGGGATCGGCTGTGTGTCCTGCTATCGGGAGCTTTTGAACCCCCCTGCCGGGAGGTGACGGCTTGGCACGTGAACTGACCCGCGAGGAAAAAAGGAAAATCCGCGCCCTGGTGGTGAAGTGGTGCGCCAACTATGACAAGGAATATGGATGCCTGCCACTGGAGTGCGAATGTTATATGTTCGGCAAATGCTGGACGGGTGCATACTGCCGCTATTTCCGGGAGGCTGTCCTGCCCCTTGATCCGGCGCTGGAGGCGGCGCTTATGACCGAGGGCCCGCCCCCGGTTTTCAAGCCCTGCCCCATCTGCGGCGGGGCTGTCCCCGTGGATGGGCGCATGGCCTACTGCTCCGAGGTTTGCGCCCGGATCGCCCTGCGGCGGCAAAAGCGAGAGTATATGCGGAAAAAGCGGAGGTGATGTGTGGAAAATTAGGCCCCGGAAAACCCGCTGATTACAAGGCTTTCCGGGGCCGGTTTGGGGGTGGGCCGTATGTTTCTATGCCCCGCCCCCATTTTAGCAAAATGCTTTCCACATCCCCGCGCTGTCACTTCTGGACACTTTGTCCAGAGGTGACGGCCTATTTGATTATGACAAGGAGGCGGTATTCTGGAAGAAAATCAAGGCTATGTGATCCGCCGCACGATCCTGTTTGACAACAAATGCGGCTTTGTCCTGGGGGAAAACCCCAAAGCCCCCAATCCCTATGTGACGTGGCAATTCAATGAGCAGGACGGACACCGGGACTTCTTTTGGGGCCACTACCACAACGAGCCGGATATGGCAGAACGGGATTTCCACAACCGGGCCGAGGACTATCAGCGGCGCTATCATGTGTTTGAGGTGGAGCAGGCCCCGGACAAGGAAACCTACAAATACTACTCCACCCAGCGGCCCATCGACATCGGCACCTACCCGAACAGCTACTTTAACCGTCCTGTCCACATGGATTTATATTTCACCCGCCAGGAAGTGACGGGTGAGGCGTTCCAGGCGTGGGGTGCCATCACCTATGCCCAGCCGTTGACTGAGCGGGAAATGCAGGATTATGAGCTGCGGCCCTCCCGTGAAAATCTGGACATCCGGCGGCAGATGGACACCCAGGCCCAGGTGGTGGGCAAATGGGAGGACGCCCACCATGTCCCGGAACAAAGGCGGCTGACCTGGTTTTATCCCGACTTTGGCAGCTATGTGGCGAAAGAGTTTGTCACCCCGGAGCAGCTCACCGCCCGCGCCCGTGGGGTGGAGCGTCAAGCGGCGGTTAAGGCCCACAAACAGGCGAAAGAGAAACAGCCGATTGCCGAACAGATCAAGGCCGCCCAGCGGGAGGCCCTGGAGCACCGGGAGCCGGAGGCTCCAAAAAAGAAAGCCCCCGACAGGGGCGAGCGTTAGGAGGTATGTGTATGGAAAAACAGAGGGAACAGGATCGGGCCGACCTGGAAATGAAAAGGCTGTGTGGCGTGTTTGGCTCCCCCCAGCCCCCGGAGGAGGAAAAGCCGCTGGACAAGGTAAAGGAGCCGCCCCGCCCCTATCGGAGCCGGGAGCGCGAGGAACGGTGAGCCAGAAAAAGCGCCGCCGCCCTGTCCATCTTCATGTGATGGTGTCCGAGGAGGAGCTGGCGCTGATCCGGGAGCGCATGGCCGAGGCGGGCGTCCGTAACCTGGGGGCCTATGTGCGGAAAATGGCGCTCAATGGCTATGTGCTCCATGTTGACCTTTCGCCCGTCCGGGAGTTGGTATCACTCCAGCGGCGGTGCTCCAACAATCTAAACCAGGTGGCGATCCAGGCGAACACCTACGGCGGCATTTACCCAGAGGAGATCAAGGCCCTCCAGCGGGACTATGAAACCCTGTGGGAGCCGCTGTCCGACCTGCTCAAAAAGCTGTCGGCGGTGGTGGAGCTCTAACCCTTGCCGGGGAGCGTTACGCTCCCCGGCTGCCCCGGCTTCTGGACACTTTGTCCAGAGGTGGGGGCAGCCGGAGTCATCCTTGTTGACCCCCTCTTACGGAGTTATAATATACATATAGAGGCAAATATCAAACTTTTGTAGGAGGTATGAACCATGCGTATCATTTTGAAAATCATCGCGGCCCCCTTTGCTTTGGCACTGATCCTCGCTGTGGCGGTGCTCTCGTTCCTCTCCTGCATCGCAGGGGCGTTCTGCTGGCTGGCGTGTACCGCCTTTGTCCTGCTGGCGGTCTGCGGGCTGTTTGCCGGATTGGAAACCGGGTGTATTGCCATGCTGGTACTGGCGTTTTTGGTTTCCCCCTTTGGGCTCCCGGCCATCGGAGAGTGGCTGCTGGAGCGCCTGTATGGGGTGAAATACGCTTTGCGGGATTTTATGTTTAGCTGATGACCTCTGGACACTTTGTCCAGAAGTGCCGGGCGGCGGGGATGTTCCCGCCGCCCGCTTTTCGTCTATCTGGAGGAGGTGAGCCTATGGCCACAACGCGCTTGATCACCCACCATATCAGCAAGGGGGAAACTGTCGCCCAATCGCTGAAAGACCGTTTCGACTACGGCCAAAACCCGGAGAAAACCCAGGGCGGGGAGCTCATTTCCGCCTATGAGTGCGACCACCGCACAGCCGATGCCGAGTTTCTGCTGGCAAAGGCAAAGTACAAAGCCGTCACGGGCCGGGAGCAGCGGCGGGATGCGGATGTGCTGTGCTATCAGATCCGGCAGTCCTTCCGTCCTGGGGAGATCACCCCGGAGGAGGCAAACCGGGTGGGCTATGAAACGGCCATGCGCTGGACAAAGGGCAAACACGCCTTTTTCGTTGCCACCCATACAGACCGCCAGCACATCCATAATCACATTTACTACAATTCCACCACCCTGGACTATACCGGGAAATTCCGGGATTTTTTCAGATCGGCGGCAGCCTTGCGGCGGCTCTCTGACCGGGTATGCCTGGAGCATGACCTGTCTGTGATCCAAAACCCAAAGCTCCACAGCAAGGGCCGCTTTCTCCACTACGGCCAATGGATTGGGGAACGTCCGCTCTCTGCCCAACAGCGGGTGCAGCTGGCTATCGTGGAGGCCCTGGGGAAACAGCCTGCCGACTTTGCGGCGTTCCTGCGGCTCATGGAGGAGTCCGGCTTTGCGGTGAAGCGTGGCCGGGGCGGGGTGATCTCATTCCTGGCCCCTGGGCAGGATAAGCCCACCCGCCTGCGCTCGTCCACCCTGGGCCTGGGCTTTGACCCGGAGGACATCCGGGCGGTGATCGCCGGGGAGCGCCCGATCCCGGAGCTGCCAAAGGAGGGCCCGCCCCCGCCCCGGCGCGTCAATCTCATCATCGACATTCAAAACCGTCTGGCCCAGGGCAAAGGCCCGGCCTACGAGCGGTGGGCCAAAGTTTATAACCTCAAACAGATGGCCGCCGCGCTCCTGTATCTCCGGGAGCATGGGCTTTCCGATTACGAGGCGCTTGCGTCCAGCACCGAGGCGGCGGTGGATCGCTTTCACGCCCTGGCCGGGGAGCTGCGGGACACCGAGGCCGCCCTCTCCCATACTTCCCAGCTCATGGGGGCGGTGGTGCAGTACGCAAAGACAAGGCCCGTGTTTGACGGCTACAAGGCGGCCCGGTATTCTAAAAAATATCTGGCCCAGCACGAGGCGGAGCTTTCTGACTACCGGGCGGCAAAGGCCGCCATGAGTGAGCTTTTGGATGGGGCAAAGCTCCCAAAGATGGACGCGCTGAAAAAGCGGCGGCGGGAGCTCTCTGAAAAGAAAAAGACCCTCTATGCCGAGTACCGCAAGGCCCAGGCGGATATGCGGGAGGCCGTGGCGGTCAAGGGCAACATAGACTTCCTGCGCGGCTATCCAGACGGGCGGGAAGATAAGGCCCAGGAGCGGTAGCGCCGGGGCCGCAGACAACAAGGACTTCTGGACAATTTGTCCAGAAGTCCGGCGGGTTTGGGGAGCTCCCCAACAAGCATTTTTGCGGGGCTACCGGCCACGCAAAAATAGCAGGTGTGGGCACACCTGCCCTGCTTGCCGTTTCGTGCAAACCCGAAAAACAGGCGCTTTGGAGCGGATAGTGCAGGGGGCGAACATTCCAAAAAGAATATTGCCATACTTCAAATGTTCTGCTATAATGTCTATAAATAACTTTTCAAAAAGGGGTTGACAAGCAACATGACTTCTGCCATCCTAAAGCAAGCAAGCAAGCAAGCAAGCAAGCAAGCGGAGCGGTGCTATAACTATGTAGCATCGGGCTTTTGTCATGCCCCCAATAATATTGGTATATATAAGCGTTTCTATCAAGGCAGTTTTCTGCGCGGATAGAAACGCTTTTTTGTTTTGAAAACGTCAACTGGAGGAGGATTATGGTATGGACAATTTGCTGGAACAACTTGAACAGTGGAATAAAAACGATGAATTTTCCCGGTGTATTGAAGCCATTGAAGCTATCCCGGAAAAAGAGCGTGGATATAAATTGACCGTATTGCTTGGCCGGGCTTATAGCAATTTGGCAGTATTGGGAGATCACAAGGCGCATGGAGATGATGATGAAGTAGATAAGGAACTTATCCAACACTCCATTGACATTTTGGAAACTGTATGGAAACAGGGAGAAAATGACCCGTACTGGAACGCTCGCATGGGATATGCTCACCTCATGGCAGATGATACGGCGGCTGTTGCTCTTGAATATGGAAAGCGGTGGCTGGAATTAGAGCCGGACAATCCAGAAGCGCAGAAATTGGTGAGCGATTGTGAGGGGTATCTTTCGGAAGAACCAGTCGAAATGTATGACGAGGCCGATTGGGATGCGGTAGAGAAACACATTGAAAAATATTTCGGTCATTATGATTACGTATTTCACGAAAGTGTTTCCACAGGTATTCATTTGGACATCTGCGTTATTCCACCGCGAAAAGATCATAACTATTATACCCTTGTTACATTTGGAATGGGCGCTCATAGAATGAACGTGCCAGAGGAACTAACAGAGAAAAAATTGGAACGGGCAGAGCTTTTAATCAATCTTCCCCCGGATTGGAAATTGTCGGAGGAGGATTGGCAAGAGGAAAAATGGTATTGGCCTATTGATGTTTTGAAATGGATTGCCCGCATACCTGTTAAAGATAGAAATACTTGGCTTGGCTGGGGACATACCATAAGTTCCGGTGAGCCATTTGCGGAAAGTACAAAATTGTGCGGGGCTATGTTATTAAACCCCGGTGTGTTTGGTGAACCCTCATACTTCTGCACTCTCCCCGACGGGGACGAAGTGAATTTTTATCAGCTTATCCCTCTCTACAAGGAAGAAATGGAGTTTAAGTTAGAAAATAGTGTAGATGAACTTATAGATAAATGCCCGGACGAAATCTTGGAGGTCATTAACCCCACGCGCCTTAATGCAATTACAGATGAAGATACGATTGGCTATGATTTAGCGGAAATGGATAATGCGGAAAGTCATCTAAAACGTATCCGGGATTTGCATTTGCCTGTTGATGAACTGGCCGCTTACAACTCTATGGCCGTTTATCTGCGTTGGGCTATGGAACGAGGGCAAATGAGCAACCCGTTTCTTACCCAGTACCGAAATGTGGTAGAAACAGTTAGGGCGGGGAATGGCCCCGACTTGCGTGTGTTTATCCGGGACAAGCTGGACGGAAAGTTGTCCACACAATTTTTTGATCGGGTAGGTTCTGGCTTTGCTCAATGGTATGCCCAGGACAATCGCTCAAATCCTTATGTCTATCTCTGGGACTACCGCGACTGTGCTCTGGCTGTTTTGAAAGATCATACATGGAATAGCATTGAGGAGGAAGAAGCCGCATATTTGCTTTTGCCTTATACCGAGGAAAGCTACCAGGCGATAAGTGCAATTTTGGATAAGCGGTTAAAAGAATTTTTGGAAGCAGAATTTGAAGATGATCCCGAACTGCGTGTTGCACATGCCGCCGACGGAAAGCCGCCTATCATTCCCGATTGGGCAGGCCCCTTGTACTGTTTTGCAACTGACCGTATCGCCCAAGAGGGCTATAAAATCAAGGTGGCAGAACGGGTAGCACCGGAGCGTGAAGAATGGGGTTGGGACACCGGTTGGGGGTTCTTTTCCGAAGATGACGATGAAATTGAAGATGATGAAAACGGCGGCTTTTACGATATTCGAGATATTTGCCGCATTGACCCGACCATAGTCCCCCTATTGTCCTTGCCTTATGGCACGTGTATGGAGAAAGACGAAACCGGGGAATGGATTGAAATTGAAGATGATGAAACGGAAAGGAGTTAATGACAATGCAGCTTGATAAAATTGAAGATGTTTTATCTGAAAATCTGGGAGAAGGGTATCGAATTGTTAGGGACAATGATGAACTATCTCCAATAATCGAATGGGTTGACTGGGTTAATCAATCGGAAAATGACGAGAATGAAGAAGCTATTCGGGTTGAAGTCCATTTTGAAGATGGCACAGAGGAAACCTTTGAAAAAGGAATTACGCTTCGTCAAATCTGGCATGAAGATGTACTATAAGAACACCCTATATGCAGGAGGTGGAAAACATGGGTTCATGGGGCGTAAAAGCATTGGAAAGTGATGAGGGGCTGGATGTAATCGACATCCTCACAAACGAATATGTGCCGGAGCATCCGGTGCTGGATTTGGGCGAAATTATTGAGTTGATGAAAGAGGAGGTTATGCTGGGAGCAGACTTCTCACAGATTGACTTTCTCTTTGATAATACTGCGATGGCTCTGGCGGAGCTGTACTTCCAGTGGAAGGATGTCGGTAAATTGGACTATGGCACCGAGGAAAGCGTCTGGAATAAGGTTACAGACTTTATGACATCCAAAGAGGCTCTTGATCTTTTGCTACGGCAACTCACCGACATAAAAAATGAAGTTCCAGACGAGGACGGTGAACGAGAAATAGCGGAACTTTGGAAAAACGGTAATTCTTGGGAGAAGTGGAATAATCATCTTGATATGCTCATTCAGCGATTAGAGCAAGAACAGGAAAAATAAAGAGGAACTTGCCGCTTCATCTTTGGCGCGGGGGATGCGTGTTGATCGTGTGTAGTATCGCTACGTTGCTTGTTTAGGTGCGGACTTCTGGACACTTTGTCCAGAAGTGGCCCGGTAGATAAAGGAGGATATATGGGCGCATGGAATTATGGTGTGTTTGATGATGATACTGCGTATGACGCTTTGATTGACCTTAAAGGATCATCAGACATAATTGCCGATATGGAAAGATATTTTGATGAGGTTATACAGGCTGAATATATCGGCTATGATGAAGCGCATTACGCTTTAGTATCAGCGGCCGTTATTGACAGCGTAATAAACAGCTTTGTGTATAGGTGTGATGAGGAAGATTATTTTGAGTGGACAAGTTCACAAAAATGTTTTGACTTTTCTCCCCTCAAACAAAAAGCAGTAACGGCTATTGGTGCCATTCTTTCTGATAATTCTGAATTAAGAGAATTGTGGGAAGAAAACGAGGAATTGTATGAAGCATGGAAAGAGGATAAACTTTCAATGCAAAAACGACTGCAACAATAACAAAAAGGAAAGGTGAAAAATCATGGGATTGTTTGGAAACATTTTTAAGCCGCTGCAAGGAAAGCTGACCGCTAAACAAGAAGAAAATATGAAAAAGGTAGCGGAAGTATTTAAGGAAAAGACAGGGAAAGATTATCAGACCGCCGTTGTCTGGAAAATGACAACAAAGAAAAAACTAACAAAAACTGTTCATACATATTACAACTGGCTTATGGGCTATGGCATAGACGATAATAACATTCCTGAAATCGTACTTATTCCCGTAGATCCTAAATGGGATTGGATTGATGAACCTATTTATTGCAAAAAGACTAATTCCGAAATGACGCAGGACAAGAAAACAAGCCTGTTCATCTTAAAGAATGACCAGCTTGAAGATGGCAAAATAGATTTACAGCTTATTAGTTCCGTGGCGATGATGGAAAATTATCTCATGGACGTTAATTATATGTTTGACTATGAAAAATTGAGTGAGTATTGTTTGAAATATTGGATGGGTAAGTGATGGAGTTTATAGAAAAGTTTTTAAGTGAGTATTGGCAATATGTAACGCTTGTGATTGGTGCAGGTTTTGTGATATTCGGTTTTATCTGCAACAAAATAAAATTACCAAAATTCTTAACGAGAAATCCAGACGCAAAATATTCGTTCGGGTTGAGAATAGTGTATATATTACTTGGCATCGGCACCGTATTATATTCTCTTTTCTGTATTTTTTCTTGAGGTTAATAGTTGTTTGGGGGCCGCCAACGGAAACGGCATATAAAAAAACCGTTGGATTGGCGGCTGTGTTGTTATGCGCCTCAAATAGGGGCAGAAGTCAAACGGCGGTTTTGAAACTAATCATTTCAAGGCCGCCGCTTTTTATACCCACGGCGGCAAAGGAGGTACGCCGTGTTTCTTTGCCTTGTCCATGCCCTTAATTTGTCAAAAAAAGCCCAGGCACCGGACAAGGATATTCTGATATTGGTTGCGAAAATTGTTCTAATATAAATAAATTCCTCGCTTTATGCGCTTGTGCGGCCTTGTGCTGTGCAAGCGCATTTTGCTTGCCTTACTTCTGGACAAAGTGTCCAGGGGTACGGGGCGGCTCCCCTGGGTGCCGCTCCCCGCCAGCCCTCCATTTTGTTTCCGATCAACCAACCCACCGAAACAAAATGGAGGACAAGTTATGACTACAATCAATATGAAAGATTTTTATTATTGGTACATAGTGGACGAGCTGGTGGAGGTGCCCGATGAAGTGGCCGAGGTGCTTCTGGCCAGCCGGAGGAATGAAGCGGCCTATCAGCGGCGGCTTACCCGGAACAAGGCGTTTTATTCCCTGGACTGCGATGACGGGATCGAATACTCCGCGTGTCTGCACGAGCCCAGCCCCCAGGAGCTCCTGGATCGGAAAGAAATGTTTTTCCGTCTGTGGAACGCCCTCAACTCCCTGCCGGAAATCCAGGGCCGCCGGGTGGACGCTCACTTGATCCTCGGCAAGAGCTACCGCCAGATTGCCCGCGAGGAGGGCGTGGATAAAAGCGCCGTCCGTTGTTCCGTGGAAAGCGGCATCAAACGGATGAAAAAATATTTAAGAGAAAATTTCTAATTACCATCTCCATTTGCCCCTTTTTTGTCCTGGGTATATGAGAGGAAGTTTTTTCCCTCTCCGTAAAGAGGACGCGGGGGCCCCAGGCCACAGTGCCGGGCCGCCGCCCTCTTTGCGGGGGAGCGCCGCCGCCGAGGATGCTGTCTTATGACGGGGCAAGAAAATGAGCGCGGCGCTCCCCTATATCTTTATGAAAAAGGGGAACGCTCTATGAACTACGATCCAGAATTGGCGGCCCTGCTTTCCCAGCCGTGGAGCGAGGGGGCCTGCCGGGGCTATGTGATCTCTGCGATGGAGCGGTGCGGCTTCAAGCCCGCCGACATTGAACAGGTCATGCTGGAGCTCCACGAGGTTTTTGACTACACCACCCCGGAGGAGGCTGCGGCTTACTACGAGCGGAGCCCCTATTGACTTCTGGACAAAGTGTCCAGAGGTCACACCGTCAAGCGGCCAGCGCCCTATGCGGGTGCTGGCCGTTTCCTTTATCCATACCGTTTTAAGAGGGAGGTATTTTATGCAGGCACAGGTCAAATACGAAAGCGAGATCAAAACTGCCGTTCTTGGGGATCGGACGATCACCGTCAAGAATGTTACCCCCATTTACCCGCCGCAGGAGCGGGATAAGCGAAGCCGTGAGGTCGAGCGGCGGCTGTTTGATGTGTTTGTAAAGTACGCCGGACAGAGGGGGTAGGCCGGAGTCATCCTTGTTGCATGGGGGCATTAGAGGTATAATATAGTTGTAGGTTGGCTCCCATTTATGGAAAGGGAGCTAATTATGGATAACAGAATTGACGCGATTTATGGGCGGCAGTCGATTGACAAAAAGGACAGTATCAGCATTGAAAGTCAGTTTGAATTTTGCCGTTACGAATTGAAAGGCGGTGAGGGCCGGGAGTACAAGGATAAAGGTTACTCCGGCAAGAATATTGAACGCCCGGACTTCCAGCGGCTTTTGCAGGACATCAAGCTGGGGCTCATCAAGCGGGTGATCGTCTACAAGCTGGATCGGATCAGCCGCTCCATTGTGGACTTTGCAAAGCTCATGGAGCTGTTCAAGCAGTACAATGTGGAGTTTGTGTCCTGTACGGAAAAATTTGATACCTCTACCCCAATGGGCAGGGCGATGCTCAATATCTGTATCGTGTTTGCCCAGCTGGAACGGGAAAGCATCCAAATGCGCGTGCAGGACGCTTTTTATTCCCGGTGTACCAAAGGCTACTATATGCGGGGCCGGACGCCATACGGTTTTGATACTGAGCCCATCGTCATGGACGGGATCAAGACAAAGAAGCTGGTGGAAAATGCGGAAATGGATTTTGCCGAGCTGATGTACCAGATGTATGCGGAGCCGAGCAGCTCCTACGGCGATATAACCCGGTACTTTGTCAAAAACTCCATTGATGTCTATGGAAAAGCCCTGCAACGGGCCTTTATCTCGAAACTGCTGAGAAACCCGGTCTATGTCCAGGCCGATATGGACATCTACGAATATTTCAAAGCCCAGGGCGTAAAAATCGAAAGCCCCCCGGAAATGTTCACGGGGGACAATAGCTGCTATCTCTACCAGGGCCGGGAGGGTGAAGAACAAATCCTTGTAATCGCTCCCCACCAGGGGCGCATCCCCTCCAGCCTTTGGCTGACCGTCCAGCGTAAGCTGTCACAAAACACCTCATTCCAGAATGGCCGCAAATGCCACAATACCTGGCTGGCCGGGAAAATCAAGTGCGGACGCTGCGGCTATGCTCTGGTGGGCTTGAGAGCCCAAAACGGCGTTACTTACCTGCGGTGCAAGCAGCGGGCCGATAACGGGAGCTGCGAGGGTGCCGGTACGCTGACGGCGCAAAGCATGGAGTCCTTTGTGTATGGCGAGATGGTGGAGAAAATGCGGAAGTATCACACGCTGAAAGGCGGCAAGGAACCGGGCTATAACCCCAAACTGACCGCCGCCCGTGTTGCCCTGGCAAAGACGGAAAGCGAGATTGAGAAACTTCTGGACACTTTGTCCGGGGCAAACCCGCTGCTCCTGCAATACGCAAACAATAGGATCGAGGAGCTGGACGCAGAACGGCAAAAGCAGTTAAAGCTGGTGGCCGATCTCACCGCTAATTCCGTTTCGGACACGCAAATTGACTGTATCACGAATTACCTCAACGATTGGGAGTCCGTGAGTTTTGACGATAAGCGCAAGGTGGTTGATATTCTCATATCCCACATTGATGCAACCAGTGAGAGCGTTACAATCCACTGGAAAATCTAAAGCCTGTTTCACTTGGCATTATGCCTTTGTAAAAAATAGTTTGCGTTAGTCACTTATAAAAATCTTTTCCCTCGAGATTTTAGCGATTTGCAGCTCAACAAAGGATTTGTATATGCTCTTTTTGATAATAAGAGAAATTTCATTGATAATACATGTGCTGAACTAAAATCCAAGATTGAGGCAACAAAAAAACGTATTACAGATGCAAACACTGAACTTGCTATATCAAAAAGTGAATTAGATCTTATTTTCAAGCCCAAAGGAAATTATTACTACTCTCGATTAACTGATTCCGATCAGGCTGACTATGATAGAAGATTGCAGGCAGTCACCGATAGAGAAGATGGAGCCATTCAATCATTGGAAGGGCAAATTATCGAATACGAAAAAGCCCTCCAACAAATCGAATGCGCTTCGCTTGCTTCTGTTATAACCAGAGAAAACATTGACGAGGTTTTCAGCTTGACGGTTACCAATGAAATCGGGGCAAAAAACGATTTTAACGAAATCAAAGGAAGCGAATACTTTGCACTCGTTAAGTACCTTATTCGAAATGGGTATATTGATGAAACCTATGCAGACTACATGACCTATTTCTACGAGAATAGTCTCTCCCGCGTTGATAAGATTTTTCTCCGCAGTATAACTGATAAAAAGGCAAAGCCTTACAATTACGAGTTGAAGTCTCCGGAAACGGTCTTTTCCCGTTTGCAACCAAATGATTTCGACCAAGAAGAAACGCAGAATTTTATGCTCTGTGATTACCTCTTGAGCAAAAAAAGCACCTCCGAGCATTTGGCGCATTTTATATCACAGTTCCGCAATTCTAAGAAGTATTCTTTCATTTCCCAATTTTTTAACTGTACAACGCAGATGCCACTCTTTATTCAAATTTTCAATAAACAATGGCCCACGCTATTTGTTGATATGCAGGGCAAAGATGGTTTCAGCGGCGAACAATTACGGCTTTTTTCTGTGCATACTCTGCATTTTGTGGATTCCACCACACTTGATAAGGTCAACGAAAATGCAGCCTTTACAGAATATATTAATGAGGCTAACGACTACTTGGCCATCAAATCTCCTCATGTCAAAAAATTGATTTCTGCATTCAAGCAACTAAATGTTTGTTTCCCAGAAATTGACTATGACTGCTCTGAAAAAAGTCTCCTACTGGCTGTATATGAAAACGATTTATATGAACTGAATTTCAGGAATATAGCCATGTTCTTAAAAAATGTGTGGCAAATCGATAGTGCTGAGGATATCATACACAAGAGTTATACCATCATCAGCAGCAACAAGAGCTCTCCTCTTTACAATCGTATAAGCAATAATATGTCCGAGTATGTCGGCATTCTTTTGAAGGAATGTAACGGAAGAATTCTTGATGATGAATGTGTTGCAATTGACCTACTGAACTGTACAGACATAAGCAAATCGCAAAAAGAAGATTACATCAAATCTTTGATTACTCCTTTGCACACATTATCTTCCATAACAGATCATTCGATTTGGGCAGAGTTGTTGGGTACAAGTATCCTCATCCGTTCCGAGCAGAATGTATTGGATTACTTCTGTATCGCAGATGGATTTGATTCTGCGCTTATCAGCTTTATTAACAGTGCAAATCATCCTTTGGACTTTTCGTCTGCAGACATTTCACTCACAGAGGAGCAAAGTAGCTCTTTGTTCAGCAAAACTATAGTTTGCAACGAAATCCTTGATTCTCAGTACGCCAGCATACTTAATTCTCTCCATCGTTACTGTAATGCTTTTAACATCTCCAATATCCATGAATCCAAAGTAAAAATTCTTATATGCAACAACATTATTCGGATGAACCCAGATACTCTAAGATATATGCGCGCCGAATATCCCGCCATCATTTTCATCTTTATCAGAAAAAATATTGATGAATACGCAAGTATGATGAGCCCCGATTTGTTTATTCAATCGGAACTTTTGGAGATACTCCCGTGGGACATCTCTGATGCTATCAAGCTTAAACTCTTAGAATATTCCGGTGACGAAATTTCAATAGTCGGGAAAAATTATTCAACACAAGTTTGTGTATATATACTTGCGCATAATTTGGCTCAAGAAGATATGAGCGTTCTCTATAAATCTTACAGTGAACAGCAGGCCGAAATTCAGGAGATAATCTTCAAAAATGCAAAAGAAAATATCGAAGATATTATTCTGTCTCCAAATACTGCAGCTATATCACTAAAGGAGAGAATCCTCGTAGATTCCGAACTGGCTCTTGAAAAACGTATACGCCTTTTTGTAGCCATGCTTCCGTACATAGGACAAGCAGAAGCAAATAAGTATCTATCCGCACTCGGTCTTCATGAGTATGTAAAAATATTTGAATCTTATAGTAAGCCTAAGTTTGAAATAAATCAGGAAAGCGAAAATATACTTGAGGCATTTAGAACGAAGGGCTGGATTTTCGAATATCTTGAAGATGAGTCTCGCCCTGGCTATTTCAAAATTCGGAGGAACGAACCTCGAAAAAGCGAAAATTCATAAATTTTGGAGCGGCTTGACTAAGCCGCTCCAAAACTCTTATTTCAGCATCCCCGCTACCATCCCATAGTACTTCTTCACGGTATTTCTTGCCAGTCCGGTTCGTTTGGCGATGGTCGAGAACTCCGTAACCTCCGGGTGGAGGCGCATATAATCCCACAGCTTGCGCTGTTTCTTTGTCAACCTTGTTGGCGGAACGACACCCGCAAGCTGCTCCTTGAGATTTTTACGTTCCTCGTTCATCTCCGTGATCAGCGTCTTGAGCTTTTCCTCGCACTCCTCGCGGGTGTGGGCGTAGACGTTGCGGGAATGCTGTGTCCCGTCCGGCCATATAGGAGAATAGCGTCCCTCAAACAGGTGGTCATTGAGTTCGCTGACGCAGCCGGTGCCCGGTTTCCTTTTCTTCCCCACATAGGGCTGGAAGTCCACGATGCCTTTCCGCTCCAGCTCCGTTTCTTCCCGTGGTTCTGCCTTGCCGATGCTCCGGTCGATGCTGGCGGCGGCTGCGCGCTGCATATCGCCGGTGATGTGGGTGTAGATGTCCAGCGTTGTCACCGCCGACACATGGCCCAGCATGGCGGAGAGGGTTTTCACATCCATGCCGTTTTCCAGCGCCAGCGTTGCGAAGGTGTGCCGCAGATCATGGAATCTGACACGCTTGCAGTCTGCCCGCTCCAGTATCGTCTGAAGCCGCCTGCGCGCCACGCCGGGCGTGATCGGTCGGTCCGCCTTCACCGGGGACGGAAACATCCAGCGGGAATCCACCTTCCTGCGGTACTCCCGCAGCACGGCCAGCACCGCAGGCGGCAGCACCAGCTTTCGGACGGATGCCTTGGTTTTGGGCGGGATGATCTGCAATTCGCCGTTTACCGTGTACGCCTGCTTGTTGACGGTCAGCACGCCGGTTTCAAAGTTCAGATCCTCCCATTGAAGTGCTATCAATTCACCCCGCCGCAGACCGGTGCAGAGATCCAGCAGGAACAGCTCGTAGTACCCGTCCGCCTGCGCCTGAATGAGAAATTTCTGCAATTCCTCCCGATCCAGCACCTGCATCTCCTTTGTCTTTTTCGGCGGCAGCTTGCAGCCGATGGCGGGGTTTGTACGGAGCAGGTCATCCCGCACGGCCCGTTTCAAGGCGGAGCGGCAGACCGCGTGGCACATCCGCACCATGCGGTCGGAAAGTCCCGCGCCGTATTGCTCCGTCAGACGCTTGCGGCCGTTCTTTTTCAGCCGCCCGTAGAACTGCTGCAAATCATTCTGCGACAATTTGTTCAGCGGGATCTTCCCGATCTCCGGCAGGACATGGTTGTAGATGACGTTTTCGTAGTTGTTCTGTGTGGAGGCGCGGAGCGTCGGCTTGCTGTGATTTTCGTACCAGTAGCACAGCCAGTCCCCGAACAGCATATCCGACTTAACTTTTCGGTCATTTCGCCCCACCATGCTTTCGGTGAGCTGCCGCAGCTTCTCCTGACATTCCCGCTTTGTTTTGGCGAGAACATTCTTCGTCTTGGGAAGGCCATTGTCATCATAGCCGATGACAACGCGGCCCTCCCACCGGCCGTCGCCGCGCTGTCTTACGGTGCCGGTTCCGCTTTTCCGTTTCTTTGCCAAGGTCTCAGCCCCTTTCCGAGCAAGTCTTCCATGAAGCCGCCAACGATACCGCTGGCAGCTTTTTGCATATCCGGTGTGACGTGGGTGTAGGTGTCCAGCGTGAAGCTGGCGTTGGTATGCCCCAGAATCCCAGACAGGGTTTTGGCGTCCACACCGCTGGCGATGGCGTGGGTGGCGAAGGTGTGGCGCAGATCGTGAAAGCGGATGTCCGGCAGTCCCGCCTTGTGTAAGATCGCTTTCATGTGCGTGTAGGCGCAGTTCGGAGACAGCGGCAGCTCCGGTCGGACAGGGTCTGGGAAGATCCATTGCGTGATCGCATTCTCTTTTCGGCGGCGCAGAATTTCCGCCGTGCTGCGGGGCAGGACGATGGTGCGCTCACCGCTGCGGGTCTTGGCCTTGCCCAGCATATCGACACCCAGCTTTCGGCTATGAAGGGTGCGGCGCACTTGCAGAACGCCGTTCCGTGCGTCAAAGTCCTGCCACATGAGTCCGCAGATCTCGCCCCGCCGCAGGCCCGTGGTCAGCTCCACGTAGAAGAAGTCACCCCATATCTTGTCTTCCCGCACGGCGTCCAGAAAGGTGTCCAGTTCCCTGTCGGTCAGGACACGTTTCGGCGCATGGCTTGCCTTTGGCACCGTTGCGCCCACGGTGGGGTTCTTAGCGATGATATGCGCGTGGAGGGCGTCCTCCATCGCCTGATGGAAGATGGCGTGGAGGCGGTTGATGGTGGTATCCGACAGGGCGGAACCAAACCTCGGATGCTCCCTGACCCGCCCGTTCTCTTTCAGCCTGCGGTAGAGCTTCTGCACATCCTGCGATGTCACCAGCGACACCTGCTTGCCGCCGAGCTGCGGCTTGATGTAGTTTTCGATGCAGCTTCGATACCCCGCAAGGGTGCCGGGGCGGACGGTGTTCTCTTTATAGTCCGTCAACCAGCGGTCCAGCCACTCCCCCAGGGTCATGCGGCTGTCCTCGGTCAGTTCCACGTCCTGATAGCGTTCGATATTTTGATGGAGCTTTTCCGTCAGTTCTTTTTGTGTAT
>ERZ772881.1834-NODE-1834-length-17369-cov-4.739171_pt1 | contig 17369 bp, 19 predicted proteins | sample MGYA00580581_ERZ772881 | MGnify/ENA primary metagenome ERZ772881 (study PRJEB29015, sample SAMEA2737668) | human gut metagenome | biome: human gut; feature: human-associated habitat; material: faeces | place: China | collected 2012 ...
TTGCACAGAAGTGTAATTAACACTTTTAACAACTTGTACTTCTATGTTGAACATCCTTGGTATGATTGCCCACGAGGTGGCTAAAGCCTTAAGAAGTGAAGCCACAGAGATAGAGATAACGGCAGTTTGCTCTCATAGCAATAGGGAAAAGGCTGAGGAGATGGCACGGGAGTACAACATTTCAAAAGCCTATACCGACTATAACGATCTTCTTCACAACGACGATGCAGACTTCGTTTATTTAGGTGTTGTCAACACTGCCCACTTCAGTTACGCCCATCAGGCACTGATGGCAGGCCGCAACGTCATCGTGGAGAAACCGTTTACCACAACTGTCGAAGAAGCACAGACTTTAGCTGCCATAGCCCGCGAAAGACACCTCTGGCTATTCGAGGCCATCACAACACTGCATCTGCCCAACTTCCAACTTGCTCAAGAACTATTGCCACGTATTGGTCAGGTACGTATTATCCAAGCCAACTATTCCCAATACTCCAGCCGTTACAACAGATACCTTTGCGGTGACGTGGCCCCTGCCTTCAATCCCAAACTCGGTGGAGGAGCACTCAACGATCTCGGTATCTACAACATCAATGCCATAGTAGGACTTTTTGGCAAACCTGTCAAGAGCCAATACTATGCCAACCGAGGTTTTAATGGCGTGGACACCTCCGGTATTCTCGTCATGCAGTATCCCACCGCCATGGCTGTCTGTATCTGTGCCAAAGACTCGACAAGCCCTTCCGGTATTACGATTCAGGGCGAGAAGGGGACCTTGACAATTCCTTCTGCGCCCAATACCGTCGCAAAGGTTACGCTCACCATCAACGGAACGACAGAGGAATGGCAAAAGAATAAATACGCCAGCCGTCTCGTCCACGAGTTTAAGGACTTTGAGCATATCTGGCTCTCTCATGATGTCGATGCCATGAACCATTATCTCGACACATCTGTCGAGGTAATGGAGGTACTAACGAATCACAGTAATTTTTCCATTAATAATATACACGCCTGATGTCGTCAGTTTCCCTACGCATTTCTCACGGGGTGTATAATTGGGGCACTGAATTTTTTTGTGCCCCCTTATGGTCGTTTTGAAAATCGTGGTGCTTACGGCGGCGGACAAGGCGCTTTTCCCCTCAAGCTGTTCAGTAACGGCCATCTCTACAGATGCGATACGTGCGGCTGCAAAAACGCTCTTCAAGGCGGTGACAACGAAACGGAAAGAGGTTGTGGCAAGGGTCACAAGACCAAGGCGGCAAACAGGCCCGCGAAGGGCACTGCCCACCGTGCCAATGGCCGTTACCGCCACGCCTACCTGACCGGTACTGGCAATATAAGACTGATATTCACTGAAGAAACGCCCTATCTTTACCTGTAGACCGCCGAAAGAACTGGCAAGCTGTTTGACCTTACCTGCGTCAGTCTTGGTCATCTCGGCATTCATGTTGCCAATATTATCCGTGATGGCTTCTGCAATGGCTCTCGCACGCTCGCTCTCGTTGCCGTACTTGATCATCTCGGCCTGCGAATCCGAAAGGGTGATGCCAACGCGCCGATGACTGCAGCATTGCCCATTAAGGCCTTGCCCATAAGGTTGGCGATGCCAACCGCATCCTCGCCCCTGGCCCTCGGTGTTTCTATGTATAGATTATTTAGGATATACCTGTCTACCGATTGCACTTCTATGTTGAACTTGCCATACCCATAAAATGACGTTTGGATTTTTCTTGCTAACAAAAGGTATTTCGCTGCGTAGGTTTCAATCATTCCCTGCTTAGCGAACGATCTTTTGCTATGGCATTACAACATTGGGAACATAGCTTCCACCCCACGAGAACATAGCTTCGACCTCGTTAGAACATAGCTTTGTCCCCATGAGAACAAAGCTTCACATAATATACAAATGCGTCCGTCCTTAAAAGCGTTGATACTACAGAGCCGTTAATCTTCATTCCAGTATTCCGCGTAAGCGTCCTCCATCATGTCCGGGAAACCATAGCCGGAAGACTGACAGTTAGCGATTATCTTGTCAACGCGCTTTTGGAAATGAGACTGTAGGCCCTGTTTTGAGATTTCCTTTAGGGCATTGACAAAATTCGTGTATGCTGAATCATAGAACGATTCCCACAAGTCGCCCCAACCATTGGCTACTTTGCTTGCGCATTCAGGGATGTAAAGCATAAGGTCGCATAGCAAGACAGGGGCGGGATCAAGTGCCTTGAAATCCTTAACAGCTTTCTTACAGACAGAGAATCTCATCTTGCCGTCTCCACGCTTTGGAAAGAACTCCTTTGTGATAATCTCTTTGTACTGTTCGTACTTTGTATTGTCATTAGGGTGAACTGCATAGTCCAGGAACTCTTTGGCCTCCTTGCGCGCTGTGTAAAGGTCAAGAACGAGCTGTTCAAGCCCTTGACGATCAAGAGATTTAATGTACTTCTTAACTTCTGTCTTAGACATGGTCTTACATATTACAGTTCATACATCAGATAATGGCTTTCATGCATACCAAGTGATTGGTAAACCTTTTGAGCGTTAAAGTTGCTGCAATCAACATAAAGGCGCAATGCACCGGCACCTTCTGATTGTGCTATGGCCTTTGCAAAATCGAACAACTCCTTGAAGACTCCTTGATGACGGTTTTCCGGGCGCACATATACGCTTTGGATCCAATAATGGTTACAGTTGTTCCAATCACTCCATTCCGTTGTAAGCATCAATGAGCCAAGAACCTCACCATTGTCATTCCGTGCCACAAGATAAGTAGCCTTGCTGTCATCAGCGATGCCCGCCTTAACTCCCTCGCGCACGGTTCATAATCAAGTTCTGTTTCTTCTGACTCTTCTGCCATAGCCAGCTGGAATTTCACTAACGTCTCCGTGTCTTCGATATTCGCAACATCTATCTTGTATTTATACTCCATCATAATATATGCTCGCTATTTATGTTCTGGTGTTGGTTCCGCCGCTGCCTCAAGTTCGTTTTCTTCTTCAATGCGTGGATAGCTTATAGAATGGTCTTGCAAATAGATGTGATTAATGGTGAAAGCAAGAGCCTTCAGCGTCTGTTCCCTCACCTTGGGCTTCAGCTCACACTCCCACACCGTGATGCTGTGCCATCCCATCTTTGCCAGTTGCCGTTGCTCTTCCTGATCTCGTTCTTTGTTGCGCTTGATTTTCTTCTCCCAAAAATCAATATTCGTCTTTGGCATTCGGAAGTACTTACAGCCTTCGTGTCCATGCCAAAAGCATCCGTTGACAAACACGCACGTTCGGTACTTACGCAACACAATATCAGGATGGCCTGGCAGCCGTGGATTGTTCAGCCGATAACGGAATCCTTGTCGCCACAGATACTTGCGCACAAGTATCTCAGGCTTCGTGTTCGCCGAGCGAATAGAGGCCATGTTCTTGTGTCGTTGCTGTGGTGTAAGTACGTCCATGATGCAAAATTACTAAAAATATGGTTCGCTTATATGCTATTGAATATTTTTCTTCAACTTTTTAGCTGCAATCGAATAAAAAATTGTAAATTTGCAAACCAAATATCAAAAGGTATACAATATGACTGTCAATGATAAAAAACAGATGTTGCCGAATTTACTTAAAACGCTGAGGGAGAGAAAAAAGCTTCCTCAACGCGAAGTTGCGTCTGCTCTGGGCATTGACACCACAACATATTGTAAAATAGAGAAAGGAAAATATCCGGCGAACAAAGAACAAGTAGAAAAGTTAGCAGAATTGTTTCATACTGACAGAAATGGGTTGGTAAAAGTGTGGTTAGCTGATAAAATCGTCAATCTTGCGAACAAAGACGAAGCAGTTGGGGCTGAAGCAATCAAACTTGCAGATAACAATTTTAACAATTAAGATGTCAATGTGATGAACAAGAAATATACTTTTATTGATCTTTTTGCAGGATGTGGTGGATTATCAGAGGGTTTTCTGCAGACTGGTAGATACAAATCTTTAGCACATGTTGAGTGGGAAAAACCTATGGTAGACACTTTGAGAAACAGGCTTGTTAACAAGTGGAATTTTTCGGAGAAGAAAGCCATTGAAGATGTAGTCCTTTTCGACATTCAAAAAACTGAAGAACTGATTAATGGGAATTGGTCAAAAGAATCAATAAAAAAATATGGCAATTTCAATAGTAATAAGGTCATCAAGAGGGGGCTTAAAGGATTAGTTGGGAAAAAACATGTTGACATGATTATTGGTGGACCACCATGTCAAGCTTATTCGATACATGGTAGAGCTACTGATAAAGACTCTATGCAGCATGATTATAGAAATTTTCTTTTTGAAAGTTTCGTCAAGGTTGTAGAAGCCTTCAAACCGACAATATTTGTCTTTGAGAATGTTCCTGGAATTCTTAGTGCAAAACCTGGTGGTAGACACGTAACGGAAAGAATTTATGAAGCATTTGAAAAGGCTGGTTATATTATACGTACCCCTAAAGAGTTGTCTGATTCAATTTTTGATGCAGTAAATTTTCAAGTACCTCAATTTAGAAAACGTGTAATAATTTTAGGTGTAAGAAAAGATGGAAATTTGAACTTAGATGACTTTTATAGCTCTATAAAAGACGAGGAATCTAACAAGCCATATAGGACTGTAAAAGATGCTATAGGTTCGCTCCCCAAAATATATCCTTTACCAATCCCTATTAAGGAGGGCAGAAAGAATATCTCACATATGGTAGTTGGCGAACTTTCAAATGTCACTCAGCATGAACCACGGTATCATGCATTGAGAGAAATTGAAATTTTCAGGGAGTGGATAACAAAAGATATGAATCATTTGCCCCATCTTGAGCAAACAGATTATTATTTTAAGAAAACAGGACACAGGACATTATACACAAAATATAAGAACTTAGATTGGGATAAGCCGTCTCATACTGTAGTAGCGCACCTTAGTAAAGACGGTATGATGTTTATTCATCCAGATCCAGAACAGGCTAGAAGCATCACTATAAGGGAGGCCGCTCTTCTTATGAGTTTCCCTATGGATTTTCAATTCATGGGTACCACAGCGTATTGCTTCAAAATGATAGGTAATGCAGTCCCTGTGCTATTTGCTAAAGGAATTGCATTGGGTATTTATAAAGAATTAAGGAGAAACAAAATATGAACGTACTTGTTGCTTGTGAGGAAAGCCAAGCTGTTTGTAAGGCTTTTAGGAAAAGAGGCCACAACGCTTTCAGTTGTGACATTCTTGAATGTAGCGGTGGACATCCAGAATGGCATTTCCACCAAGATGCATTTGAGGTCATAAATGACAAAGGCGGACATTTGGAGAATGGAACTACATATTTCCTTCCCCAAGGGGAGCATTGGGACTTACTAATAGCACATCCACCTTGTACTTATTTATCTGTAAGCGGAGCTAGATGGATGTACCATCCTGATGATAAAGATCTTCCCATTGAACAGAGGAGAGAACATCCTCACCATTTAGGGCGTCGTAAGAAACAACAGGAAGCTATAGAATTTTTCCTGCGCTTTACGAAAACAGACATTAAACATTGGGCAATTGAAAATCCTGTAGGTGTGATGAATTCACATTACAGAAAGCCAGACCAAATTGTTCAGCCTTTTTGGTTTGGGGATTCTGCGTCTAAAAAAACTTGCCTTTGGACTCACAATTTGCCATTGCTGCGACCTACCAAGATGGTTGACCCTGGCGAGCGTGTAGTTCTTTCAAGTGGTCGTTCATTACCAAAATGGTATTCAGACTCATTTAACACAAAAATATCAACAGAAGAAAGACGTCGTCTAAGAAGTAAAACTTTTCCCGGATTTGCAGAAGCTTTGGCTGAACAATGGGGAAACATTGAATAACCTATGATTTATATAACGAAATTTCGGTCGAACGACCTCAATCCTTCAAAAGGAAGACAGATTGAGTTCAATAGTCGTGCAGTTGAGAACTTTTTTGGCTTTCAGGGGGATGAAGTCAATACTGTTTTCAAATGCGTACCCATAAATTCTCCTAATGATAGCAAAGATATAAAGGCCCATCTTTCTCTGAGCCCTGCAAGGGGCGACTATAAAATCTATCAGAATGAGGATGGAACTACAGATTTGAAAGACTATTTCTTAAATGAATTAGGACTTACTGTCGAAAGTAATATCAATGACTATTACGCTATCAAAAAGAGCAACAACAAATTTACGTTGTATTATATTCCCCAAAGTAGTTCGTTAAAAGCATTTTACGACATCCTTGGAACCGATTCTTTGGTATATATAGAAAGGCCTGAGGCAGAGTCGGCTAAATTTTCATTTGATGCTAATGAATTACTCCTGTCTGCACTAAAATCTAAGCCCTTCCTTCTCCTTGCCGGCATTTCTGGTACTGGAAAATCACGTAAGGTACAGGAACTTGCTTATGCCACTTGTCCCCGTGATGGTGAGTTGGATTACGACCCAACATCACCGGGTAACTACTGTCTGATTGAGGTAAAGCCCAATTGGCACGACTCAACAGAGTTGCTTGGATATTACAGCAATCTCAGTGGCAAGTACATCCTTACCGACTTTATCCGCTTTGTGTATAAAGCCATCCAACACCCCGATGTACCTTTCTTTGTCTGCTTGGACGAGATGAACCTTGCACCTGTGGAGCAATACTTCGCAGAGTATCTGAGCGTACTTGAAACAAGAAAGCGAATTCAGAACGAACGGACGGGGGAATACGAAATCATCTCTGCCGAGCTTATCACAAAGAAATCGTTCCAGAATGTAAAGTTGAAGAGTGAAGTGGCTACTCCACTTGAAAGGGGTGATGATGTTCCCCAGGAGTATAAGGATCTCTATACGGGCGAAGACCTTCAAGTCGTAAAATATATCAAGGAAAACGGACTGCGTCTTCCTCAAAATCTGTTTGTCATTGGCACAGTCAACATGGACGATACCACGCATCAGTTCTCTCGCAAGGTCATTGACCGCGCGTTTACGATAGAGATGAACGGCGGGGACTTAAGCAGTATGTTTGATGCCAAGGACACTCTCAGTTATGCAGAGGCTCCTTTAGACGCAAAATATGTAGTACCCTCATTTGCCAAAGCTCAGGAAGTGTTGGATGCATTCCCCAATGATGCGGACATTATCAAAGAGAAGGTTCCCAAGCTACTTGACGATGTTAATGGCGATGGGATTTTCAAAGAAACTCCGTTCCGTGTAAGTTACCGCGTGGAGAATGAGATGGTGCTGTATTTCGGCTCTCTTCGTCAGTTTGACAGTGAAAGCAGTACTGCAACTCTCATCAACAAGGCTTTCCTTGCCATTCTGTTGGAGAAAATCCTTCCACGCGTGGAGGGCGATGAAAAAGCTCTCCATTGCGGCACTGACGGAAGCTCTGTCATTCTTATATCCTTGCAAAACCTCGTGGACGGGTTCAAGCCAGATGGTTATGTGCAAGGCGACGGTAGTCTTTATGACATCATCAGCCGAAAGCTTCACGAGATGAACGAGAGGGTGAAGACATCTTATTTCACAAGTTTCTTCTCTTAATCTGATATGGAGATTTTCGAATATAAGGCAAACGAGCTGTTCGAGGTCAAGGCGAGCACAAATGAGGTGTACTCGCCTTGGAAGAAGTTTCGTGCCCGTATTCAACATCCCTATGAATATTGCTCCTATGGCAGCAACGTGGACGGTGTGCTGAGCCTGTTCGACTATGAGCAGGGTAAATGCGTAGAGGTTGAGAAGGACGACATGGGTGCAACACGCCCCGTGTTCTTTGAGACAAACAGTTACAGCTTTACTGTTTTCTTTCCAAACATAGAGGAAGGGACAGAGCCGCATATCATCCATCCCGACAAGCGTGTGAGCGAGATGTTCAACTGCCAGAGCTTCGGTAGCAAGGCCTTTCTATCCGGTTCTATCAATTTCCTCAATGAGCCTGGGCGATTCTGTCTGAAATTCTCTTTCACTCCTGCCGGTACAACTACAGAGCGTATTGCCGAGATAGACTTTGATGTGGTTTCTCCCAAACTTGACACAAAGGAAGACCTGAAATCCATTATCAGAGACATCCGTGCGGAGTATGACGATTTGGTATTCCGTTACTTGTCCCTCACTTACCAACAGTTTGCTGCGGGGCGCGAGGCGAATAATGATGTGATATGGCTCGCTGTTTTCAAGCAAATTGTCCAAGGGTATCTGTCTGCGGTAAGATACATTGTGCATCGTCCGCATTTCCGCAATATCCATAAGACGGAATACCTGCATGCCGAACGCATCAAACGTTGGACACCAGCTTTGACGGAGCGGTTTGTCAATGATTACTTGGAAGACAAGGATGAGAGCCTCCGCAAGCTGTACCGTTATCAGCAGACTGAGACCACAGAGGACACAAGGGAGAACAGATTCGTTAAATATACTATCGGTCGGATTTCGGAGCGTCTTCAGAGGATCATGAGACGCATCATCATTGCTAATGATGAAAATGTGTCTATTGAGGAAAGAGCCGAATTGGAAAACTATGTCAGGGCACTCGATAAGCTCAGTCGGAATGCCCTGTTTAAGAATGTTGGCCGCTTTGATGGCTTCAGACAGGAAAGTATCGTCTTGCAGCAGCGCACCGGTTACGCACAGGTGTACCGCTACTGGCTGATATTGCAGAACGGCCTTGACCTCATTGACGGACGCACATCCGTAGGTGTGCTTCCAATTTGGCAACTCTATGAACTATGGTGCTTCTTGAAGTTGAAGAAGATAACTTGCGAAGCCCTAAACTTGGATGTACATAATCCAGAGGATAGGAAATACATCTTTGAGAACGCATCGACAATGTTCAATCCTTTCCAGGACAGCGAGGTTTCGGACAGTGTCACTTACATCAACAAAGGAAACGGCGATTCAATAGAATTGGGTTACCAATACTGCTATACATCCAAGAATGAAATGGATGGCGTTCACTCTGCTACTGTGGAACAGAAGCCAGACATAGTGATGAATGTGCACAAGCACAACCCTGATATCACACTCACCTATCTGTTCGATGCCAAATACCGTGTACAGGGTGATGATGATCCGAATGTTTCTGACAACGTCAAGGATTACCCTGTACAGGACACGCTCAACCAGATGCACCGTTATCGTGATGCCATTTACTATGGCGACAGGAAACGAAAGAATATGTCGAAAGAAGTAATCGGCGCATATATTCTGTTCCCGGGACGATTGGACGAACGTAAGCTATTGGACATTGTAAATGCCCAAGATTGGGACAATAAGGACATACCTTATTATATAAGGTCAATACATCAGGTCAACATAGGAGCCTATCCATTATTGCCCAATGATGATAGCGGTCTTCTGCTCAAGAACCAGATATTCCAAATCATTCGAAAGGAGACTGTTAGCGAGCAACTTGTAGACTCCATTCCCCAAAGAGGTCTCTATTACACAGAAGCCAATCCGATGTCAAAGGACATTATCCTTTTCGGATGTGTTCGTGACGATGCTCAACGGGGGTGGATAAAGGAAAATCATTGGTATAATGTCCGTGTACAGGTGAACAGGCATGAAAGAGAAGGTGGATTGCAAATATCGCAAGACTTGTTAAACGCACACCACTTCGTACTATACAGGTTTACAAATTCAGAAGAAACGGAGGTGGAAGTCCTTGGTGTCTATGACGTAGAGCACTCTGATGAGATTCCATCCTTGTTTGATGGTATGGAAATGAATTCGCCATCAGTTGGGTACCCTCGTAAAGTTGACATTTTCTATCGTTATCTGGTTTATCAGTTGGATTTCAGCAAGCCTACTGTTATCACCACAGATCAGGTGCAGTTGAAAAGCATGATAGAACATATGCAAGAGAAGTATACTGCCGGGAAAGACAAGGGAACTGTAGAATTGATGGGAATGGACGAATTTGTCAGGGAACATCCTTTGAATTAATCATAGTTGTCGCCCCATTTAGATTTAGTACAAATAAGAATATACATAATGAAGAAGAAAATATTTATAGCTTTAACAATAGTGATATTGATATGCGCTTTGATAGGCGGATACAATTACTATAGATATAATTATGTCGAATTGGTTACGGATTACTACGGCATTACATATACGCCTCCTGTTGAAAGAAATACAAACTTCTTTGGCAGTGTAGAGTATTCAGAACCCAAAGTAGAAGTTGAGAATCTGCCCCAATATTATAACGATTCCTCAGCGGTGAGCGACAAACGGAAAGAATTCTACAAGCGCAAGAAAAATTTGTTGTCAGAATACGTAACGGAAGAAAAAATAGTACCAAGGACTCAAGACGAGAAATTAGAACATGCTCCAAAACTTCAAGCACTTCGTGAAATGTTGCAAGAGCAATATATTGTAGTGAGCTTCACACACCACAGAAATTACGATTCCCAAGATTTCCTAAAGTTCCTAAAAAAGAACGGTATTAATTGGAAAAAGATGAAGGAGTATTGCGATCAGAACGACCTTAGTGCAAAGTACTATGCTGTAGAGCCGGGTATATAAAAGCCTTTTATAGCTGAGTATTCAATATTGATATAGGGGTGAAATAGATCGATTTCACTATGGATTCACAACATGAAGGTAAAATGATATTCAAAGAATTAACTACAAAGCGTTTCTCCGTGCGCAAGTACACGAACGAGCTGGTTAGCAAGGCTGACATCGAATATATCATGGATTGTGTACGGTTGGCACCGTCAGCACATAACTTCCAGCCGTGGAAGTTCTTAGTAGTTACTTCGGAAGAGGGCAAGGAGAAGGTGCGGCTGTGCTACAACCGTCCATGGTTCGCCAATGTACCGATGTTCGTGATTTGTTTCAAGAGCCTGAGTGACGCTTGGGTGCGCACAGACGATAATAAGAACCATGGCGACATCGACCTCGGCATTGCCGTGGAACACCTATGTCTCGTTACCACCGACCGTGGACTCGGTTCTTGCTGGGTGTGTAACTATGACGTGGAAGCCGTCAAGCGATTGTTCCCGATGGAGGGTTACAAGGCAGTAGCCATCGTTCCTATTGGCCATATAGCTCCCGACTGTCCGCATCCTGAGAAGAAGCGCAAAAAAGCAAACAATGTATTTGAGGAAGTTTAATGATGAAGAATATTCTTACTATCGTATGCGTGGAAATGCTCATGGTAGCCTCCTCATAATCCAGTTACCAAAGCCCTTTATGGATAGCATTACAGTACCGATACTCGACAGGAAAGTAAGCTGACAATGGGTCGCAAAGAAGTGCTGTCAACCGTGCTTTTGCCGGTTTGAAAGCTCCTTGGTTCATAGGACAACAAATAATAAGACTTAAGGATTTTGGAATGCAAATAAGCGAAAATACAAAGAACAACATAGAACGGCTGATAAAGTATACAAGAAAATATCAAGTTGATATTTTCTTAGGTTCCGGTTTTTCCTATGACGCCGGTGCGCCCAAGGCATCGGACATAGTAGACGCTATACTAGAAGATGGAGACGAAGAATTCAGATCTTTGTTTTCAGATACCCCACGATCTCTGATGAAGGTTTCGGAAGAATATGTAAAGCATTATGGAAGAAATGATTTGGTAAGCCTTCTGAATAAACTGTTTGTCTTTACTCCCAAAGACACATCAGCCCAACATTTATTGCGAAAGATACCTCATTTTAGGACAATATATACAACTAACTACGATACACTTATTGAAAATGCATATCCAATAGATGAGCGTGTCTTGGTTACAAGTAATACAGGTTGTACATATATAGATGACAAAAAAGTTGTCATCTATAAAATCCATGGCGACATAACCACCATGAACAACCCCGACGGCATCATTATCACGACTAGTGATTATAATGCTTATTTCAAAGGAAATAGATATGACCTGATTTGGAAGCGGTTACAACAATCTTTTGTACAGAAATATGTATTATTCATAGGTTATAGTCTTGAAGATGACAATATAATCAAGATAATAAAGGCAGTACGGAAGAGCGTGAGCAACAATATGAAAGGGATGTTCTTGGTAGCTCCCAACTTAGGTAATGCAAAGATATCTCAGCTATGTAAAAATGGAGTCAAATATATAGACTCAACGGCAACAGAGATCTTAAACAAAATTTTATCCGAGCTAAAAGACAAGTCATATCTGGATTTTAAACATAAAGAGTTACCTCAAGAGATTTTTGCTGACTTTTGTCGTATCAATGGGGATTTCAATACAACTACAACTAATCATGAAAAGAGTAATAGTATAGACAATATCTGTGTTTTGCCTAATAAGGCAAATGATACGACTATACGATTTACCATTCCAAATGAATTAAAGGAACAAATAGAAAAAGGTGAATATAATCACCAAGTATTTATAAAGAGAACCAATATAGCGATTCCTGCTACGAAACTTTCATCATGTGATATAAAAAGGATGGAAGTGAGAGTCAACGGCATCAAACTTGCAGATAAAGATGATATTACGAGCTTGACAGTTGCTCCAACTTATAATACTTCGTATATAAAGATAAAAGTAAAAAGCTTGGAATTCTGCGAACAAGTAAGAGTTTACCGATACAGCAATAAAAATGAAGTAGATCTAAATATTGAAACATCCTTATTTTTGTTGAAGTTCACGATTCCGGCCTCTGGTGCTAGACATGTCAAAAAGTTAAACTTAAATATAACATTTAAAGAAAAATACGATAGCAATAATGAGGCCTTAAAATGGATAGATGTCGCAATTGCTATGTGCAAAGGGGAAGAGATTAAGTTGGGTAAACTTAATATTATCCTAGATAAGATGAGTGATGAAAAGATAGAAGAATTGCAAAGAATGAAGAAGTTTTACCACGTCATCTCACAAATAGAGGGTGACACAGATATTTCTTTTAAGCACTATGACGCATATACTTTTCAAAATTATATTCATGCCCTATATGTTTATAGTTACTATAAGAAAAGCTATGTTGCCGTAGACATACCCAAAAACGCAACAATATCTTTCGAAGTAGATACGAGAGACGAGGCAAATGTACCAATAAGTAAATTTGAGTCTGACGAATTTGTAATGTGTGAAGACCGACTTCCTGGAGAATTCAGTTTAAACGGGGTAAAATTCAATATACCATATGCCACTAGCAAGTTTTTGAATTGTAAATCTAAATTAATAAAAAAACTGGACGATAACCGCTATGACATAGTAATGCAAAATATAGCACCACAATATTATGTATATTGTTCGGACAACTCTCCAAGACAAGATATTAATAAATCGAGAGGTGGCTCTACAGAATTCTTTGGGCAGAAAATGCAATAAAGAATAATGAAGATATTTTAGTCCTATGATACAACAAGCAGAATTCACACTACGAGCGCGGTCTCGTGGCTTCCATCTGATAACGGATGAGGTTCTCCGGCATCTGCCACAGTTGCCGAAGACGGGACTACTCAACCTTTTCGTGCAGCATACCAGCTGCGCGTTGAGCATCTGTGAGAACTGGGATCCGGACGTGAGAGGTGACATGGAGACGATTTTCGACAGACTCATACCGGAAAACATGCCTGACTATCGGCACGTTCTTGAAGGTTCGGACGACATGCCAGCCCATGCGAAGTGCATCATCACTGGCGTGAGCATCAATATCCCCATTACTGACGGCCGATTGAACCTCGGCACGTGGCAAGGCATCTATCTCTGTGAGTTCCGTAACGACGGAGGAGCACGGAAGGTGGTGGCTACGATCGTTGGATGAGTAAGGCTCAGTATCATCTACATGAATCATTTGACCAAGACCATTCGGTATAAGTCCTCAAAACATTAAAGATAATGAAATACAAAGACTTATTCATAGATTTCGACGATACGCTCTACGACACGCACGGGAACAGTATGATTGCGCTGAAGAAACTCTTTGACGATCGACATTGGGAAAAAATCATGCCGTCCTATGAGGCGTTCCGCGATGCGTACTTTGCCACTAATGTTGACGTGTGGGCGAAATATGCACACGGTGAGATTGACCGTGACACGCTGATTGTGGAACGGTATCGCAGACCGGTAACAGAGATGGTGAAGGCATGTGGCGGTAATACGTCATGGATAACGCCAGAGTGGTGCGTTGCGGCCAGTGACCGCTATGGAGACATCATCTCCCGTGAGCCGGGTATCGTGCCTGGGGCTAAGCAACTTTTGGACTATCTCAAGGGCAAGGGATATCGGCTGCATATCTGTAGCAACGGCTTTCATGAGGTACAGTACCGAAAATTGAAGTCGGCAGGTTTGGAGGGATATTTTTCAACTGTCATTCTCAGTGAGGATGCCGGTGCAAACAAACCCCGCAAGGAGTTCTTTGACTACGCCTTCGCCAAGACCGGTGCTCAGCGCGAGACGACCATCATGATTGGCGATCACTACGACACGGATATTGCCGGGGCCATCAACGCAGGGATGGACACCATCTACTTCAACCGCTGGAATATTGACCCACAAATTTTGGAACGACAACCGAACTACATCGTTGACAAGTTGGTGGAGATAGAAAAGATATTATAAGGTTGTCTCATTAACATTACCCGTCTTACTATGATACTGAATACAGGTGGAAGAACCGATACGGTGAACTATTTCTCGGAGTGGCTACTCAACCGCTTCCAGGAAGGCTATGTTTTAAGCCGTAATCCGTTCTACCATGATGTAGTGAACAGAATTGAGCTCACGCCGGAAACCATCGATGTGGTGGAGTTCTGTAGCAAGAACTACCGTCCGATTCTGCCACGACTGCATGAGATCACCGACCGCTTCAACTGCCACTTCCACTACACCATAACAGCCTATGGAAAGGACATAGAGCCCAACATGCCCAGCATTGACGAGAGCATTGAGACGCTAAAAGAACTGTCGGTACTGGTCGGTAAGGAGAAAATCATCTGGCGGTACGACCCTGTGCTGCTGACCGACAAATACACCATAGAACAGCATTTCGAAACTTTTGACGATATGGCCAGGCAGCTTGCGCCATACGTTGACTGTTGTCTTTTCAGTTTTGTAGTGTGGTATAAGAAGCTGCACATGCCCGAGTTGCTGCCGATTACAGAACAGCAGAAAGAACGGATTGCTAAGGGATTGGGAGAGATTGCCGCCAAGCATCATCTGTATATTCAGACATGTGGGACGAAAGAGAGCTATGAGCGATACGGCATCCATAACAGTGGCTGTATGACCCGAACTATCTACGAGCATTCACTCGGTCTGCATTTCAAAAAGGTGGCCGAAAAAGGCAACCGGCCCGGGTGCAGGTGCATGGAGAGTCGTGGACTCGGCGACTACAACACTTGCATCAATGGTTGCCGATACTGCTATGCCAACTACGACCATGATAAGGCGAAGGAGAATTACAGTCTCCATGACTCACTTTCTCCTTTGATGATCGATCATCTAAAGCCAACCGACAACATAGTCTCCCTGCATCAAGAGAGCTACCTTGACAAAGAACCACGGTTGTTCTAACCGACTATCTCCTCCACTTTGCCTGCTGGCTCTGCTCGTCATCCACATCATTCACGTTCATGCCACCGCCAACCTCGTATTCACGGTTGGCATCCTTGGAACCGGCATTGCTATTCACAGAAGGACGAGGCGCGGATGATGACTGTTGTGGTTTCTGTTCTACTTCTGGATGGGCAGGATGCTGCAACTTGACGATCCCTTTCGACTCCAAGTAGTTGTCATGGAGTTTACGGACAACGGACTCTTTCAATCGGATGGTCTCCCCACTCCATGACACAGTTCCCTTATGAATACGTGTGCCAAACTGCCGGTAGAGGATGCGGTTGATGTCGAGCGTGGTGAACTTCGGGTTGTCGGCCAACAGTTCGTCGATGGTCTTTTCAATTTTGGCAAACCGGGTGGCGGCATCCTCAAACTGCAGCAGCTCCTTGATGCTGAGAAACTCACCGCCTTTGAAAACGGTCTTGCTCTTGTGGTCAACAAGGATATAACCATACGGAGTGTCTGCCTTACCGACGAACACAAGACTGATGCCAAACTTCTTCTTCATGTGGGCAGCAAGCTCTTCCTTGTTGGCACTGAGACTACGGTACTTCTGCAGAATGGCACGCAACTGCTGACGTCGCCTGTTGTCAGGGCGGTTATCTTTCAGTGCGTGCTGCATGATGAGCTGCACGGGTATCGTACCCAGCTCTTCCCCACCGCGGTACAGATGTACTACCGGCTTCACATCATCATCCTTACTGTCATAGCCTAAACTCTCCATGATGGCACAAAACTGCGCCTTGGACGTGTAGCGATAAGAAAGCGCATCCTTAGCGATGTCGTTGACTTCTGGCTCCTGCTTCTGACCCGTGTATTCCTCCATTATCTTCTGTGTCACCTGATGCGAACGGCGCTTCTCATGGTTATGGTCAATCTTATGGCCGTCGGGAGCCACACGCGAGGTAATGATATGGATATGGTTGTTGTCCGTGTCATGATGGGCATAGACGAGCAACGGCTGCCCCTCCTCCGCATACCCCATCTCCTTGAGATAACGGTGCGCGATGTCAAGCAGCTGCTCATGGGTGTACTCGCTCCCCTTGCAGCTGACTGCTATATGGAACTGAGCGTTTTGGATGTGCGTGTTCCTCGATGAGTAGTCGAGGAAGAACTGCCGGAGCTTTTCGGGCGTGTAGTTCTCCGGTCTGAGCCCAAGGATGTTCTGAGCCTCCAGGAGCGTAGCCACACCTTTCTCAACCTTCATCTCATTGTAGGCTATGGCATGGAAGTTGGCGGAAGACGGAAGGATGGTGATAATCATGTCAATATATGGCTGAATGGTTCATACTTCTTCTTGCTAATGGTTATGCTTCTTCTTGCTTGTCATGAATGGCATCCAGCTCAGCTTTGACAGCCATTATAGCCTTAACAGCCTTTCGCGTCTCCGGAAACAGAATGCTTCGGAAGTACTCCTCGGAAAGTTCACCGGCTATCGCCAGTTCATTTGCCCGGTGCATACACTGGTTGAAGTTGCCTCCGAGCCATGACAGTTGTTGTTGATATTTTTTGTAGAACTGAAGCAGTGCCTCCATTGTCGCTATCTTCCCTCTTGTCCGCTTGTCGTCGAAGCGTCTGACGGCATCACATACCATGGCACTCATGTTGCCACCGTAGTTCTGCGCTTTGTTCTGGAACATCTGAGACTCATCAGGAGTGAGACGGATTTCTAAGCGGATACATTTTTTCTTCATAGTTTGGATGGCTGGTTAAGGTTCATCTGATAAGGAATAGGGAGTTGCGACCGTTTTTCCTCCCCAGCTCTGCTGGCAAGTGACTTTTGAAGTGCGCTGAGGTGGTAACCGAAGTGTACGTACAAAAGTACAACTTGCTACTCCCAATGGA
>ERZ772881.1837-NODE-1837-length-17355-cov-3.531214_pt1 | contig 17355 bp, 18 predicted proteins | sample MGYA00580581_ERZ772881 | MGnify/ENA primary metagenome ERZ772881 (study PRJEB29015, sample SAMEA2737668) | human gut metagenome | biome: human gut; feature: human-associated habitat; material: faeces | place: China | collected 2012 ...
CTGCCAGATCCAGCAACTCATCTTCCTTTTTGGCCAGGGTGGCAAAAAACGCTTCCGGCTGGGAAATTTCCAAAAAACTGTTCCACTGGCGTTTCACCTGTTCCAATACCGGTTTTCCAGGGAACTGGGGATACTTCCAATAGACCTTATTTGCTTTTTTATCAAGGACCTGAAGCAAATTCTGCACATGGCTCTTGATGTTTCCCATGATCCGGTCCGGGTCTTCAGAGGGTTCAGTATAGTTGAAGAATTCCTTGATAATGTCTTTGGCCGCTTTCAGTTCCCGGGGTTTGATGGTGGCTTTCAACCGGAACAGCAGCCGTTCTTCATTCCGTTTTCCCGTAAAATAGCCGAACAGGATTCCAGGGTCTGTCTCAAAACGGTTGATGGGTTCTTTGTCGATCCGGGCGGACAGATCTCCTTTCAGGAACAGGACAGCTGCCAGCCATTTGGTGTCCGTATCCGAATACCCATAGGGTGCTTCCCGGAAGATATCCATGAGATTCCGCAGAGAAACTGCATCGAACCCCTGGGTTTTCTCCTCCACTTTGGTTTTTACGGCTTCCAGGGCGTTGGCATTGGGAACCTCTTCGGCTTCCGTGCCAAAAAGGGATGTCCCCTGTTTCTGCTTCTGGAACAGTTCCTTGATATTTTCTTCTTCCCGGGGAGCGGTGATATCCTTCAGGTGATAATACACCGTATCCAACAGGATGGTCAGGGCATCCTGGATCCGTGCTACCGGGTCGTGGGTCTTGATGGTGGAAACAAGATTCCCGTTTACATACACTTCGGCATTGCCCATGGCTTCCTTCAGGGCTTTTACTGCCGCATCCCTGCGCTGTACCGCTTCAGACTGCTTGATGGTCCGCAGCATGGTGGATTTTCCCTGCTGGGGGTCGGCCACCTTCCGCAGGTAATCTTCGATCTGCATGGCCTGCTGCATTTCCAGATAATAATCGTTCTGGTTGGAGGGCAGGACCAGAATGGCTTCCTGGTTCTGTCCGCTGAGGAGGCTCACCGCCATGGCATCGTTGGTATCGCGCTGGTCATAATAGGGAGTCAGGATCCGCAGGCCCAGGTTGTTGTTCTGACTGCTGCCAAAAGGACAGGAATCCACGGCTTTGTTGAATCCGTAGGTGTACTGACCCCTGCCCTTGCTGACTTTGAAACGGGTCTGGTCATAGATCCCGTTGAACACCACATTGCTGATTTCTGCCACCACATCTGCCTGAGAGATATTCCGACTGCGGATGGCCCGGTCCATATCCTGTTCGTCATCGGTCAAGAAAGTATACGTATCCTGTTTCTGGGCAATGTACAAATTGGCATGGAGCAGCTGGAGAGCTTCCCGTACCTTCCGCCGGAGGGAAGCTTTGTCTTCATGGATCTGGGTAACCATGAAGTTCACCAGGTTGTTTTCGTTGAGCGGGATTCCATCGACATATTTCAGGAGGAAAAGGACTTTCAGCACATTGACGGCAAAACAGTCCGTATCCCCATTGGGATTGATTTTGGGATTCTGCATGGCCCGTTCGATGACAATTTTATGGGTATGGTCGATAACCTGGTCCACATTGTCATAAAACCGGTAAAAAGGCACCAGGGCGCCCTCCTCTTCCCTCATGATGCTAACGGCCGCCTGTTGGAAAGCCCCCAGGATGGATCGTTCCCCGGTGGAAAGGCTCCGCCCGGAGGAACTGTTCTTGCGGATGGAGGTAAAGACATCTGCCAGCAGATAGAACTGATAGGGAAGGAACGGATACACGGCGGCAAATTCTTCCCCGTTCTGATATTTTTTCATTTCATGAGGGGTATCCCGGAAATCCACCACATTCTGGATGGTGGTTTCTTCGGCGCCGTACAAGGCTGTCAGGGTGTCATGGCCTTTTGGGTTCTTTTTCAGGATCCGTTCCCGGATGACTTCATCAGCATTTACGGAAGAAAGGGTCAGACGGGTATTGAACCGCCCCTGGATCTTGGAAAAGTCGTTTTTCCGTTCCTGGGCATTCCCAATATTGGCCGTCATGTCATCGATGGCTTCCTGAGCGGTAACGATGACCCAGGCTTTGCCCTGGCACTTGGTCCCCAGTTCTTCCGTAAGAGTCTGGAGATTCAGCATCAAATGAGAATCCGTGCTGATGAACTGACCGATTTCGTCCACCAGGAACACCACCCGCTTGCCGGTACGTTCAATGTAGCGATGGACCTGTTCGGCAAAATCGGAGATGGAAAGTTTGGCATTCTGGGTGCTGGCTTCTTTGGACCAGTTCTTGGCAGCATCTTCATCCATGTAGCCCATGGCCACCAGGGCCTTTTCCACCCAGCTCCGATGGACTCTGAATTTGTGCCGGTCGTCCAGCCAGTTGACTCCGTTCACTTGCTGATAGGTATCCTGGAAAAGCTGGAATTTCCCTTCTTCATCCAGGGTCCGTTCCAGTTCCGCCAGCAGGGGAATAGAACCTTCGTATCCCAGCCGTTCGTTGAACACCCGATTGAATACGGTCACAATGGCATTGCTGTCGCTTTTGGCCGTGGACGTACTCTTGGAATCCACATTGAACAGGACAGTCAGTGTGGGTGCCGCCGCTGCCCGTTCCATATTGCTGACCAAAGTGGGATCGGAGGCAATAGCATCTCTGGCCGTTAAATACGCCATGGCTTTTTTTCCATCCACTTCCGGTTCATCCAGGATATAGGACAAAATCTTCAGGAAATGAGATTTACCACTTCCAAAGAAACCGGAAATCCAGACCCCCATTTCATCCATTGGCTGGTCGATACTTTTCACGTAGTTGGCAAAGAAACGCTGGAAGTGTTTCTTCAGTTCTGCAGTGACCACATATTCTTCCAGTTCCTGCTTCTTGTCTTCTTCCTGGTTCTGGCCTACTTTAATGACCCCGTTGATCCGCCGGTCAATGGGTTTTAAAAACATCTCCTGGATTTTCATCATGATCGTCCTTTACCTTTCTACAATGGGGAATGCCCGGTAATAATTGGAATTGGCGTCTCCCTTGATTTCCCCAAAAATATTCAACGCACTGCCTGTATACTGTCCCGGGAAAAACAAAATGACCGGACAGTGGTCCATCACCTGATGCAGGTTGTTCAGAATCTTGTGAGACCGGAGTATAGGATAGCATTTGCCCACCCCAGTGAGGAAAACGATAGTATCCGGTTCCTTCGGGGTATGGTCCACAATATACTGGATTATCTGGTTGTCGTCTTCTTCAAACCGGAGGACATCGGCGATGGTGGTAAAGACATATTCTGTTCCCTCCTCTTCCTCCAGATTTTCCAGGTCCTCCAGTACTCCTTCGTCCTGGAGCAGCTGCAGCATCAGTTCATACAGATCGAACACGGCCAGTTTATAGCCAAATTTGTACTCGGTATCAGTATTTTTAAGATCCTGGACCCGCTGCCGCACATACAGTTCCTCTTTGGGATCGTAATCAAAGACGTAGTAGCTGACTTCCCCACTAAGTCCCTTGCTGCTGCGGAAGTTCTGATCCCGGAGGCGGCTCTCCAGAAGGTCCATCCGTTCTGCAATGGTTTTCATATACGCGCTCCTGTATAAATTCTCTCAATGGCCTCCAGACCTTCCTGCCGGAAAAAAGCATGGAGGGCCTGATCAATCAGTGGCTTTTGAATGAGGAAAGGGGATTTTTCCCCGGTTAACAGGCCGGATTCTTTCAGAATACCTCGGTAATTGGACCGGATTTTCTTCAAAGTGGCATCTGTCCATTTCCGGGTACGGGGATCATCCTCCTGGATATCCCGGAATACCCGGAAGAACTCTCTGTCGTCCAAATCAAAATCTCCCCTCATGACTTTCTCCCGGAAGCAGTCATCCATGAACCGGAAGAAGGTGTGGTCGGTAAGAAGGATCAGGGTCAATGCCAAGAGCTTCTGGACTTCCAAAGAGGCCTGGAGAAAAAATGTATAAAAAGACAGATCTACGGCTTTCAGCCTTCGCTCCACCGTCTGCCGGATCTCATTGGCCCGGCTGACAGATCCGGCTCCGAAGAAGTTTTCCTGTTCGCTTTTCTGTTTCAATTCAGCAAAGGAACCGCCGTCCTGCAAATAAGAAACAGCCTGTTTGAGTTCCCGGAACCAGTATTTTTCCTTGACTCGTGCTGGATAGGGCTGTGTTGTTACTAAAAGTGCGGACATACGAAGGCTCCTTTCCCCTTATAGATACCAGTTTTTTAACCATTTTCTTGTTTCCTACTGTTAATACTATGGTTTATTATACCATAGCCGCTGTAGGAATTTTAGGACAGGTAAAGAAAAAAGCCCTGGCAGGAACTCCCACCACGGCGATCTTTCTTGCCGCAATCTTACATACGAGCAAGTTTTTCTCTATCTGAATGTAAATTTATTTCATTACAAAAGTACCTCAAGAAGAGCTTTTTTCTCCCATTATTTGCAATGTTTTATGATGAGTTTGGGCCATACACAAGATGTAGTTGTTCGTGATTTATTAGCCACTATATCTTGTGTTTGGTAGCAAAACAGTTGTTTTTATGCTATACATTTGTTCTCTTTTCCCCAGTTTATGCGCCTCTCCGGCTCCGCTCACCCGGTAGTGCCATGGCAAATAAAAAGTATCCTAGTCATGGACACAAAACTCCCTTCTATGCCAAAATATGCCGAATTAATGCGGATTTTCGGGTTTCACCTGTTCACGGAGAAAAGGACATAATTTTGCAAAAAACGGCACAACTTTCCCCGTTGTAGTAGTAAAAATGGTAGTAAAACGGGCTGTTCTTACTACTGCACTTTTTGTGGGGTGAAATTTTCTCTGTTATTATAACAGAAAAGGAGGGAGTATGGGCAGGGGGAAATGGGGCATAAGTGCAGAGTGAAGAGTGCAGAGTATCCCTCTGGGCGGCCAGGGATGGGCTCCCCTGCGGGGAGCCCCTACCACGTTGGGGTCAAAGGACCAACGGAAAATCAGAGAAACGGGATCGTCGAAATATTCGTTTTAAGACTGTTGGACCAAACGTTCGATTGCAACGCCGTAGGGGCGTGCCGCAGGGCCGTGTCGGATCACTGCCGGCAAGGTTGACATGAACAGAAATCACTGCTATCATATAGTGCATATACACTATATGAGGAGTTAATCAATGCAAGAAAAGAATCCATCCTGGAAACTTCCCTACCCCAGAAAATGTCATGCCTTCAATCTGCGGCAGGCCAGCCTGGCCGTGACTGCTTTATATGACAAACATATGGAGAGGGCGGGTGTGACAATACAACAGTTTTCCCTTCTTTGGCATATCAAAGAGCTGAGTCCTATATCGGTTACTCACTTGGCGGAAGCCATGAATTTAGATCGGACCACCTTATCCCGTAATCTGGCTTTATTAAAGCGGAAGGGCTTTTGGGAAGAAGTACCATCCCCGGGCCGGCAGCGGCAGATCCAGCTTACGCCGGATGGATTGAACATTTTTATGAACGCACAAAGGGCCTGGCAGACCGCCCAGGATGAATTGGAAGAACGGCTGGGAAGGGAAAATGTAGCTCTTTTGGAATCCCTTCTTTCCCCTTTATGGCGCTGATTTTTGGAGGGATACGTATGGAAACAAGCAAATTACTCGGACAAAAGATTCACGATATGGCCCTGGATTGTGGCTTTGATGATTGTGGAATCATTCCCATCGATGATATGGACGGTTTCAATGAACGCCTGCAGCAGCGTGAAAAGCGCGTTCCATCAAGTGCTTTCTTCTATCAAGCCGTAGGTGATCTGGACAGCATAAAAAAAAGATTCCCATGGGCCAAATCCGTCATCATCTGTACCCTTTGGCTGGGAAAATATCGTTATCCGTCCTCATTGCAAGGAAAGTATGCCAAAAGTTTCTTTTTGTCTCCTGGAAACAGTCTTTGTAAAACGATGCAGGTTGATTGTACCCACTTTGAAAACAAATTGTCAGAGGAAAACCTGCAATGGGAGGGCGGATCCCATCTGGGCTTTCTCAGCATTGGTCCGCTGCGGTACGCTGCTGTGATGGCTGGATTGGGGATCATCCGAAAGAACAATTTCTTTTACACAGAAAAAGGTTCCTTTGTAGAACTCATAGGGTATGTCATAAATCCTGAGGCCATATTTCGTCAGGAATCCCATCTGGCTCCTTGTGCCGAAACGTGTCATTGCTGCCAGGATGCCTGCCCCAGTGGAGCGTTAAAAGGACCTTTTACTATGAGTCCTTTGGAATGCGTTTCGTATATCACCACCTTCGGCAAAGGTTCACTGCCGGCCGGCATGGATGATAGGGACTGCAGTACCTGGATCTGTGGCTGTGATAGTTGTCAAGATGCCTGTCCGTATAATAGAAAGCATGATTGGACCGTCGGTACTGCCTACCCTGGACTTGAAGAAATCGCTCCGGAATTGGCCCCTTCAACTCTTGTCACAGCGTCGGAAGATTTTATCCGAAACCGTGTCATTCCCTATACCGATCATCACATAGCTCCTGAGGAAACCGACACCTTACGGATCTGCGCTGCCCGTTCACTTCGGAATCAGAAATAACAGCAAGCTGCTGTCGGTAAATTACAAAAACAGACCTGCAATCTCTTGACTGCGGGCCTGCTTTTTTGCCCCCTGGGCGGCCGGGATGGGCTCCCCTGCGGGGAGCCCCTACACCGTTGGGGTCATAGGTTCGTGCATCTAGCGGGAACGCCGGGCCTGCGAGTCCTACGGCATTGAAATGGCTCATTGGATTTCCTCCGTACCGCTCTTCACTCTTCACTCTTCCCTCTTCCCTCTGCACTAATTGTCACCGTACAAAGCTGACGTCTGACTTCTTGTTAGGTCTCCTCACGCCTTATTGGGAAACCGGATTACCTTGGGCTGGATCTCGCCCACCTGCTCCAGTTCTTTCCGGACGTTTTCCATCTCCTTCTGCTGCCGGGTCTGGATGAGTTCTCCTTCCTTTTGTGCATCATCGAACTTGATATGCGTATACACATTGAGGGTGATGGAAATGTCGCTGTGCCCATCAGGTACTGGAGCGTCTTGCGCTCACCTCGGAAAGGGCCATATTGACGGTCATAGTAAACCTACATGCATGGGCGGAGGATACAGTGCAGTGTTAAATGTATTAACAGTCTATGCTATGACAAACTATATCTACCAAAAAAATGGGTTTCCTTTAGAAATACCTGATCAGCGAAACTTCACATCATACAATATCATATTTATCGATCACCCAGTCGTATGATTTCAGATCCAGATTCCTTCCGCAGTAACTGCAGGTCTTGCCCTCCATCAGCGAAAGGCTAGCGCCGCAGCCCTGACACCTCATCACAGAAACGCCGCATACTGCCTGGGTCTTGCAGCTGGCATCCTTGATCATCCTGATCTTCAGTTTTTCGCTCCGCTCTTTGATCCTGTTTCCCTGCAGCTCCAGAAGGCGAAGCTTGGCGCTGACATCCGCGCTCTGCAGCTTTTCGTCCTGGCGGTAGGATTCCATCGTGATCTTTTGGATATCAACGTCCACAACGTTCTTATATTTTTCTATCAGCGAAGACAGATCCTTTTCGGAAAAAGCATTGATCTCCTTCGGGAATTCCGCGTAATGTATGGCAGAAAGCTTGTTCTGGATACCGCCGAAAAAGCTCTGAAGCGAGAAAAGCGGATCCGTCTTTCGGACCTGGTCCGCCATCCGCTTCTCCTGCTCCTCTTCCTCCTTTCGGCTGTAGATCATCTTTCGCTTCATCGCGCCCGAGGAAGTGCTGATCATGATCCCGATGGGCAGCATCAGCAGCAGGAACATGGACCTGAAACACCAGCCGAGAAGTCCCAGGAGACCGGCAATAAAGATCCCTACGACCAACTTCAGGAAGATGTTCGGTTCCGACAAATACACAAAGGTGCCGAGCAGCCCAAAATAAATCAGAGGCGTCATCATGATCAGCGTCGTCCAAGGATATATCAGTTCCTTGACAGCATTCTTTTTGCTTTTATTGGTACGGAAATCCCGTCTTAATCCGAAACTGTCGACCCTGTTTTCCATATCCTCGACAGTAAATTTTGTGCCGCAGTAATCACAGCCGTCCAGAAGGTTCTCTCTTGTGGTCGTATCCCCACAAGAGGGACAAGTAACCATGTTGCCGCCGACCTGATTTGCGGAAAGCATGGTAAAATGAGCCACCTCACTGTCCTTGATGCGTTTGATGATTCTGCCGCCCTGCTTAAAGGTTCTGACGGCTGCGATCTCCTCGTAGATATCCTTTACCTGATATTTTCCGTCAAAATATGTATTTTCCCTGACGCAGGTCCGCCTGCCGGAATAGGCCCTGCGCACAGAATCCATCTCAAGGGTCATCTTGTTTTTCAGAAGACGCTTTTTCTGCAGAGCAACACTATGCCACATCATCTGAGACGCATAGTTCTGAAGATCACTGTTCTGTTCTGCCCAAGCCCTTGATAAATAATCGCTGAGGCTTCTGCGGAATCCGCTCAGTCTCTTGGACAGCTCATCACTATCCGGCACCACCGGATAATTCGGAAAAAAGCTGTCCAGAAAAAACGGCCATTCTTTCCCGGTCCTGTCGTATTCCTTATAGAGTACATAAAGTATACAGATGGTAGCCATGCATAGAACGAGAAATCCCAACCCGACCATGCCGTTCACATAGTCTGTCCTGGGCGCGAAAATGAGGATAAGCATCAGCCCCACCACCCAGGCAAGTCCCGGAGCGATAAAAGCCCTGGTATTGATTCTGCTGTTATCCATTTGTTTCCTCCTTTATCCGGATTTCTTTACGGAACCATACCAACTAAAATCGGTCCTTCCCGCTATCGCGGGTCCTTTCCCCCTTTTCCCCGTTGTTGTCCGTCCTCTGCGGCGAGCCCCTACGACGTTGGGGTCGAACAATCCCGTTCGAACAAATTGGACCAGGTCGTATGAGAACCGACCTGTGCGGGCGGCCCGTTGGGCCGCACCCTACAGGGACCGTTTCGACCACAAGGGAATGTACTGTGGTCACCGTCAATGTAGGAGGCGCCCAGCGGGCGGCATCGCAATGAGTTCTTGGATCCCCGCCGTCCTGCTCTTCACGCTGCATTCTTCATAACCAAAATTCCATCTATTGGCTCTCGCTGACAGGAATCGTTATTTCACACGCATAATCTTTTGGATATGCCTCCTTTGTTCCTCTTAACTTCCAATAAGTTCTCCAATAAGTCCACCATTTCCCGGCAGCTGTTTCTATTTCTTCTTCCGTATATTTTCCTACGACTTCTATCTCTTCTCCTCCGACGATAAATCCTACATTTTCACATCTGGCATAAAGTAAATGTTTTGCGGATGAAAGTGTCTGCAAACCACAAAAGTCTTTGACGGGAATTCTATGCTTGTAATCGCTCAGCAATAACTCAGCTTCTTTTATATCGTCAAACGCCAGATCATACGTATCGACGGGATAAATCATAGAATTGTCATCACGAAAACGTTCATACCAGTTAGTATCATCCAGATTGCTCAAAAAAACCGCAAAGGCATGGCCATGGAAGCGAACAGCTAACACATCAGTCGTATGTGTTTTTTTCTCCGGGTTTGATTCATCATAAAGCTGCACATCACAAAACTGGATATGAACCATGTCCTCTTTTACAAACCACCAGTGCCATGACCCAACATCGGATATAGCGTCTGCCAGTATGTTGAGTGTATTTATGTTCATGATACCCTCTCTTCGCACCGTCGAATTCACCTGCCTCTGCAAACTGAGATCTGTCATTCAGCATATTTGCTGAAATCAGCATGCAATCGGTTATGAATGTGTCTGTTTCGATTCTGTATATTTATGTTTCCCACAAAATAAAATATGTCAGTCTGTCGTTTCGGCCATGTAGTCAGACGTCAGATGAAGGGAAAAGCTCCGCCCTTACCGCCGTGTCCTCCCTCACAAGACAAGCGTCCAATAGCAATGTGCAAAGGATGCGCGCGGTCAGGTCCTTGCGATTCTTTTCGTACGTGGAAGTGATTTTTTTCATAATGACCTCCTTATTTTGCCTGCTCAGGAATCCGTAAATATTTTATCCTTATGATAATTTTACTAAATATTCAAAATAAGCACACTGTACTAAAGTACAGGTTGGGGTTATGTTCTCGATAAAAGAGAACCTTGCATTCGATAGTAAGCGGATACTGTTTTACACCGGGAGTTTTGATCATCTCTGCATCTTCAAGTAAAAGACCTGCTTCTTTTACCTTATCGATATGAAAGCCCGACTGCCATCCTAAGATCTTGTTAATCTGAGGATCAGGACTATCAAGGGGAATACTTATAGAAAACTCACCCGCTTTATCCAGCTGTTCTTTTGTATATCTCCCCTGACGGACATATACATGAAAAGTCGACTTGTTCCATAATGTTCCAAGATGTCCCCAGCTAATCACCATTGAATTAAACTTGTCAGCATATGTATTTAAAAGGATCCCTTTAGGCAGAGTCTTTGTTATAATATTTGCATAGTCGGTAATATTTACCTTTTCTTTCATTTTCAGCAGCCTCCTTCATAGTTTATCATAATTCTTCAATTACCTGCCCGATGTCACCGTCAATACAGATGGACTGCTTCCTGATATCTTCAGGGCACATAGCTTCACCATAGTTCACGCAGGCGTATGTCGCCTCCGGCTTCTTTGCCGTCATGTGCCAGAAGGGATATTTTATGATAACAGGAGTGTTATAGCCTACACCAAGTTCTAAAAATAGAATCTTCCCTTTTCGTGTTCTCAGGAAATTCTCATACCGTTCCGCTGCCTTATGCCATCCTTCATCTTCTACAAACTTATCGTCAGAACGAAGATTCATGGTCAGAGGCTTTCCGCAATGAGGACATTTCGGGATTAACTCTGTCGGGATTTTCATGTCCTTCTGCTGTTCTACCATAGCTCGAATCATATCTTCATTTTCATATGTTTCATTATGGCATGGCTCACTGCACTGGAAAAGGCCGTAGTCACCCTGCGTATAGAAGAGCCTCTTCTTATCAAATCCTACTTTCTGAAAACAGTGATCAACATTGGTTGTGATAACGAAATAATCCTTATCCTTTACCAAAGAAAGCAACTGATCATACACCGGCTTTGGCGCATCCATATATCTGTTTACATAGATAAATTTTGACCAGTAAGCCCACATTTCTTCCGGAGTATCATAAGGATAAAATCCACCGGAATACATATCTTTAAAGCCGTACTTCTTTCCGAAATCCGAGAAATGCTTCTCAAACCGCTCACCGTTATAAACAAATCCCGCGGAAGTAGAAAGCCCGGCTCCTGCTCCGATCACAACAGCATCAGCTTCTACTATTGCTTTCTTTAATCTCTTTATCTCATCCGAGTAATTCCCGGTAGATTTCGTAATCGACATCCTTCCAAACATTGAATATCACCTCAATTCCACTATTCTTTTCCCTGCGATAATCCCGCACAATCTGCACTGCGATCTCTGCCGCACGTTCATTCGGGAACATAAATACTCCCGTTGATATACAGCAAAATGCTACACTCTTTACATCATTCTCATCAGCAAGTTCCAGGCATGACCTGTAGCATGATGCCAACAGTTCCTCATGTCTCTTTGTGAGATGCCCCTGGACGATCGGCCCTACCGTATGCAATACATATTTACACGGCAGATTGAAGGCCGGCGTGATCTTCGCACGCCCGGTCGGTTCCTCGTACCCCTGTTTCTCCATTATCTCTGCACAGGCATTTCTAAGCTGAATTCCGGCATAGGTATGGATACAATTATCAATGCAGTTATGACAAGGCTGATAACAGCCTGTCATTCCGCTGTTTGCGGCATTCACGATTGCATCGCAGCGAAGAGTTGTGATATCGCCCTGCCAGAGATAGATTCCTTCCTCTACAGGCTTAAGCTCTCTGATATCTGTAATGCCCTTACTTTTTGTTTCTTCCTTCAGATATTCATCCTGGGTCTGCAGAAAAGCTTCACTGATTGGAGCAGCCATACGTATATTCATAAGTGAACGCAGTAATGTCTTCTGCTCGTCCGCACTTTGTGGCAAAACAATCTTCTTATATTCTTTCTTCTCTTCAAGAAGAGAGTCGATCAGATAGTTTCTTCTCTCTGACTGATTCACACAAATCACCTTCCTCTATGTGAAACTCCAAAAACCTGTGCCTGTCTCCGAATCATATTTCCTTTTAATCTCTCCATCAACAACAGGCCGCAATTCAATCTCGGCCGTATAAGACACCATAATTGATTTCATATGCCCTGCGGCAACCCGGTGATCCTCTCCGACTTTATAAGCAAATACGGCATGTGTATGATGGTAATAGTCTCCATTTTCATCCGTGATAACATTACCGTTTAATGACACAAGTTCCAACATTCCTTCTAACCGGCGCATTTCGAATGTCCCGGTTTCAGGAATAAAAGTCTGGATCTCTGCTTTACCGCAACCACCTATTCCATTGAAAGTACATGAGTGTATTCCTTCTTCTTTACATACCATAAGGATTTTTTCGATAATCTCATCTCCCCTGTCCATCCGTATGTAAAAGGTATCACCATATTTTCTGTATTCCATGTTCTAATCCTCCGAAATATGATTTGGTACATTACCGACCTTTCCTCTCGCTGTATCTGTGAGTCTTCTCAGATCTGTCTTTCTGAACCCCTCTGGCATATTCGATTTCCGGATAACCAAAGCCAACGATCAGCCCCGTATAGTGCTCCTTCGGAATGTTCAGCATCTCCCTTGCCTTTGGTGCCAGTTCATTCAGCACCTCCGCTGAATAACTCATGATGATTGTTCCCAGCCCATGCGCATTGCAAAGAAGCTCAAAATACGCCGTAGCGATATTACAGTTCACCTTTGAATCCTCCGCCCATTTTCCGAGACACTTTTCATGTGCGATAAACAGATGCGGAGCCCCGCAGAACAAAAGGTCATCCTTTCGCACGGTCTTCTCCGACTGTTTCATCTTGCTGTAATAAAAATCGCTGAAGCTATGCGTATATTCATGTCTTTTTGCCTTGGCGTCCATAATGGAATAGGCTGCCTTCCAAATCTCATGCACCCTGTCCTTGTCATCTATGACTGTGTATTCCACACCCTGGGCATTTCCACCGGTAGGAGCCGCAGTCATTGCAGACAGAATACGGGTAACGATATCCGGATTCACATTCTTATCCAGAAAGCGCCTGCAGGAACGGCGGCTTGTTACCAGCTGCTCCATATATTCACCCATTTCTTTTGGCGGCAGCGGAAGGGAATCTTCCGGCTTCTTTCCGAAGATAGAGATTGCTCCCTGTGGACATACAGCCAAGCAATGCTGGCATCTCCAGCACCCTCTCCAGCCAAAGCGCTCAAACTCCTTCATATATGGGTATCCGTCTTCCCCGAACTCGATCACCATGCCGGAGCAGGTATTGATGCACTTTCCGCACTTAACACATTTTGATTTATCCACTACAAAATGAGTTTTTGTCTCTGCTCCCACGATCAATCACCAACCTTCACAACGATCTTTCCATTTACTTTCCCTTCATCAAGGGCGATGCATGCCTCACGGATATTTTCAAAATCATAGGTTGCACCAATCAGCGGTTTCAGCTGATGTTCATCCATAAAGCTGAAGATATCCTGCATCATCCCAGTGGTCGGATAGTTACTGTAAAATCCGGTCAGACACACACCGTTCGGAATATCCCTGATGGGATCGAAATGATTCCATTCATATACTTTTCCAAGAACACCGGTGTTGCAAACGATACTACCTTGCTCTACGCTCATCATGGTATCCTTGACCGTCTTGATCCCGATCAGTTCCAGCGCCTTTGTTACTCCGCACACCTTCTCACGCAGGCTTCCATCGTCAAGGATACATTCATCACATCCTGCTTCCTTTAGAAGCTCCATCTTGGATTCTTTGTGCGTGGTTCCGACTACGGTACATCCCAGAACCTTTGCAAGCTGCACTGCCACATATCCGAGAGCGCAGGTAGCTCCCCGGATAAGCAGCTTATCCTCTTTGGTCAGGCGGAGGCATTGAAACAGGGAACCCCACGCCGTGAAATAAGTCTCCGGAATTGCAGCCATCTCTTCCCATGAAAGGGCAGAATCCACAGGGAATACATGGTGAACCGGAAGCAATGCATATTCCGCATAACTGCCGTTAAAGCTCCGGCCCATGCCGCCCATAAGAGCGGCGACCTTTTGTCCTTTTTCCCATCCGCTGTCAGAAGGATCCTCTATCTCACCGACACACTCAATGCCGGGAATGATTGGCTTATGAATATAATCATTTTCAATCTCAAATTCCCTTAGGATGGCTTCTGAATGATTCATGCCGAATGCTTTTACCTTCACAAGCACCCATCCCGGCATTACCTCCGGCACAGCAATCTCAGAAAGTACAACTTCCTCACCCTTTGTCGGCTTATCAAGTACAACCGCTTTCATCATCTTATCCATCAGCCATCTGCCTCCTGAAACAGTTCGCCGTTTTCATCCGCCCAGCACTGAGGATCATTCGCATAAAAATCTCCATAAGTGCCTCTTGCTACCGCCGGACATCCCCTGCACCATGCAAGCAGCTTGCATTTAGAGCACTTGCTGAACTTCTCATATTCACGGTAGTTTTCCACACTTGTTACCCACAGATCCGCAAGTCTGTCTTCAAATACATTTCCGACCTTGCTCTCTGCAACTCTCCGGCAGGCATATACATCACCTGACGGTAATATCGTCAAATGGCAGTTGCCGCAGTTGCATCCACCATAGATCATTCCCTTTTGGGCATTCTCTGGGATTTTGAACTCTCCCGTCTCATATTCATACAGCGTCCAAAGATGATCCTTCTTGTTAAAGTAAGTCTCGCATCCTTCAGCTTCGTATTCCTTGAACTTCTTATCACAGATTGCCAGAAGCTCCCTGTATTCCTGCGCAGTCATGCTTGCATCCAGATCACCCCCGCTCGGTACATATCTGGAGAAGGCAAATACATTTACCCCGGCCTTCACAACTGCATCAATGATCCCCGGAACTTCCATGCGGTTCGTCCTGGAAACCGTTGTCATGATAACACTGCGGATGCCCGCACGATTGATGCAGCCTATCTTCTCCAAGGTACAATCATAAGAACCCGGTTTCCGGAACCAGTCATGTGTTTCCCTCAGTCCATCAAGTGACAACTGATACTTCTCACAGCCATACCATTTCAGCTTACGGCATACCTGGTCATTTAAGTGGAACGGGTTACCCAGGATCGTAAACTTGACGCCATGTTCATGGATAAGTTCTAATAATCTCCAGAAATCAGGATGCAGGATCGGGTCTCCGCCTGTGATGTAAAAATACGGCGTCCTTCCATATACTTCACAGAAATCAAGGCAGTTATAGAATGTGTTCTCCATCTGTTCCCAGTTCATGGATTGCAGACAGGTATGGTTCCCTGCTGAAAAGATGTAGCAATGCTTACACCTCTGGTCACATTCATCTGTTATATGCCATTGAAAAGAAAAATAAGGTTTCATGATCCTATGCTCCAATTCCTGATTATCTTAAACAGCTTTATGCTGATATCTCTCTAAAAAAGATCCTCCGACCTTTGACAGCCGGAGGATCTTTTGTCTGGCCAAACAAGATCTATGCTTACAAGCGTTCGTTCTTATTTGTCACCGGCGCCACAAGCGCTGCCGCAGGCTGCAGGCTTCTCTTCCGGCTTGTCAGCTGCGCCACAAGCTGCAGGAGCTTCTGCAGGCTTATCCCCAGCACCACAAGCTGTGGGCTTTTCAGATGCGCCGCATGCTGCCGGCTTGTCAGATGCACCACACGCGCTTCCTGCTGTGTTCTCGTTCCATCCAGCGATGTTTGATAATGCCATTTGTCTGTACCTCCTTATGAGACTTGTTTCAGCAGGCATGATTGCCTCCTGTGTCTCTCATTATAAGCAAGAGAGAAAACCATACAAGTACGCATCTTTTTATAACCCAGGTTACCTTTTTATAACTATTGGACAGAATAGGGCTTTGGAGTTAATCGCCCAAATGTAAATTTTTTTGAATATGGAAGGAAGTATTGACAGGCAGGTCATATAGCACTATAGTTTGAATGTAACATTCGATTTTGAATGTTACATATCATCTTGTGAATGGAGGTTCCGGCATGAAGAAAAAAGATGAACTGCCCGACTGCCCTGTGGCAACAACAGTCAGCCTCATTGGCAGCAAGTGGAAGCTACTGATTATACGAAATCTCTTAAATCGTCCTTGGAGATTTAATGAACTTCAAAAAAATCTTGAAGGAATCAGTCAAAAGGTGTTGACCGATAGCCTCAGATCAATGGAAGGTGACGGAATCATTACAAGAACCGTATTCCCGGAAGTTCCGCCCCACGTGGAATACGCACTCAGTCCACTCGGCGAATCCCTACGGCCAATCATCAATTCGATGGCAGTATGGGGAACGGATTATAAAAACAATCTGTAATAAAAGATAACCTGTGAACCGCTCAAACTCAAATGAGTATTCCACAGGTTATTTTTTCTCATGCCTCCCCATCGATTTCAGCGATATGCTGCTTCAAAACTTCAATATCTGTAATGGTATGGACGAGTTCCGATGAAATGGGCGAGATTCGAGGAATAGTGACCGGTTACTTCCAATCCTACTCTTATTTTATCTTTTGGAATGCCCAGTTCAGAAATCTTGGAAAGGAGCATGTCAAAGCCTTCCCGTGAATTGGGAAATGTAAAAGATTCAACTGTTTTCAATGCATCCGAGTCAATGATACAGCAGTCCTGTTTCCGCTTTGCCACGTCAATTCCGACACAAAGCATAAAAATCAACCTCCTTTTTTTGAATTGGCAGCTGTGCATCAAAGCCACAGAGACTTCATCATAATGTATCCTCGCTAGATATGAACCGTCGAGCGGTATCCAACTCATTAACAAATTGAATGAAGTCTGTGGTCGGACTCTACGAAAACCGTCAAGCGGTAGGGGCGCGCAACCAATCCACAGCTCCATTCTAATCGTACCGTAATTCACTATAAAAGAGAATATCTGGTACAACTCTATTATACAAGGGGTGAGCCGCAGGCCCGCCCTTCCCGGCCGCCCGGAGGGTTTCCCTTAAAAAAATTTGCCTACAAATTTTATCCTTCGGCCGCTGACCGTTGACAAAATTCGTTCAGAAGCATCTGCCCACGGCAGATGGTTTCCTTCTGCGTGAGACGTGAAACGCTGGGCATGAGACGGAAAAGCGGCCCCCTGCCACTTTTCACTATGCAGCCCTCCGGGCAGCCGGGATGGGCTCCCCTGCGGGTAGCCCCTACTCCGTCTCCGTTGAATAGATGA
>ERZ772881.1840-NODE-1840-length-17334-cov-5.820591_pt1 | contig 17334 bp, 14 predicted proteins | sample MGYA00580581_ERZ772881 | MGnify/ENA primary metagenome ERZ772881 (study PRJEB29015, sample SAMEA2737668) | human gut metagenome | biome: human gut; feature: human-associated habitat; material: faeces | place: China | collected 2012 ...
ATTGACTCCGACAGCCACAAGAATGGATACATTCTCAACTGTTCCTCCCCAGGAGGGCTTAAGCCATCCATGTAAATATATGGATACGGGTCTTCAGTTCACGCGTACGCACGCCATTACGGCTGTCAGTGCGCTCCTCCGTGCGTTTATAGCGCGTTGCCCCGGGCTGTTCTGAGGACTCCCTGTCGAGCATGGCATTGAGCCCCTTTTGGAGCAGAAGACGGAATTCCTCATTTTTAGCCCCTGTTGTAAATGCCCGTAGGATTTCATCGGGTTCTAAGTTAAGTATGACCTGAGCCATGGTGTTCTCCTTTCGGTTTTGGTGGTTCTGCAATTCCAAACATACCGAAGGCGTTCCCGTGGCTCAATTTTTTAGCCATGGGAATTTACACCGCTATATGGACTCTGCCCAGCATGCGCTGACCGGCTTCAGCGCATGCTCCGATCGCACGGAATAAGCATCAATGGAATTAATAAAAATGTTCACTTATGCATATATAATTATATAATACTATTTTAAGATTTTGCATAAACTAGCAAAATCTTTAAATATAATTTAAACATATGGGGCACATGAGGATATCCTGAGGTTAAAAACCATGGCATCCATATTTGGTGTTTTTTGGTGAATATGAAAAACATGTCTGAATAACAGCTCGTTAACGCAATAATTCATTCATGCCGGGCAATTTTCTCCAAAACTGAAAAAGGGAAGAGGCTGGTGCGTATCTTCGTTTTTCCGCAAAGTCTGATAAGGGAACGCTTCTTGTCAGGAATGCCGTTTCTGATGCCGCGCGGCATCCCGGCAGCGGGAAACACAGATTCAGGGAAACAAAAATGAAAAAGATGCTGTGTAGTGCACTACCCGTGACCCAACAGCAACACAAAGCGGATCGCGGAATGCCTGGCGCAGGTAGCTGGCGTGAAGTGCGTGTCCATTAATACTGTGAAACCATACAAGGGGACCTGCGGCGAAGCCGCGGAGCAGGGGCTCCTTTAGATGCAGGAAGGCCTCATGCATGGACATCAGGGAGATCGGTGTGAACGTCAGAGGCTTCGGCTCCGCCGCCGCTGGCGCCCCGGCCTGGATGTTCCAAAGTCTCCGGCGGTGTGCACCTTTCTGCACAGACGGGACTGGCAGGGAAAAACGGCCATCCCTTTCATGACTAATGGCGGCTGGCCGGGGCGTGGGAGATACTGCAGAGGGACGCCGACATCTGTAGGAATGAAGTCAGAAAAGTGTTAGGCGGCGCTGGCTGCTGATGGCTGGGAACGGCATGTGACCGACAGTTTCTCCCCGCTTGCTTTTACCCGTCCGAATGGAATACCGTCATTCCAAAGGACCGGATCTTCCAACAGCCGGAGCCGCAAACGAGAAGGAGGTCTCCCGTGACCCAGGACGAAAGGCGCGTGTATCTTCTGAAAAGTCTGCTCAGTGAGAAAGAGGAATACGAAAAGCTCACGATCCCCGAAAGTGTTCTCGGACAGAAACGGCTTCTGCGCGCTCTCTTTAACGTTCGCGCCCCTGCGCCGGTATCTCAGGAATTCCTGGATGTGCAGGACGCCTATCTGAAAGAGGCGACGGCAGAAAAGGGTGTCACCGACTACCATACGCTCACTCCTGTACGGAAGGGCATCTGGATCTGGCAGGGTGACATCACGACACTGGCCTGCGGCGCCATCGTCAATGCCGCCAACTCGCAGATGCTCGGCTGCTTTAACCCGGGCCATGGCTGCATCGATAACATAATCCACACGTACGCGGGTGTTGAGCTGCGTCTCAGGATGAATGACATCATGCGGGAGCAGGGCCATGAGGAACCGGTGGGCAGAGCTAAAATTACGCCAGCCTACAATCTGCCCTGCAGGTATGTCCTGCACACGGTGGGGCCCTGTCTGGAGAGTCTGCCCACGAAACAGGATGAGGAACTTCTTGCGGACTGCTACCGCTCCTGTCTCAGCCTGGCTGCAGAGAACGGGGTGGACAGCGTGGCCTTCTGCTGTATTTCCACAGGTGTTTTCCATTTCCCCAACAGACGGGCTGCGGAGATCGCCATACGCGAGGTGTTGAACTACAGAAAAGGCGCAAAGAAACCCATGGATATTATTTTTAACGTCTTCAAAGATATGGACTATGCCATTTACCAGGAACTGCTCGGCTGATGCCGCCCGCCTGGCGGAGCGTGTCAGCGAAGCGGAATGCCGTTGCTTCCAGAAGGCAGGCTTTGCGAAGGAGCGCCTCTTCTGCACGCAGGGAGGGGCGGACTTTCCAGTGCCGTCTGCTCTGCAGGGAGGAGACTTGCGACAATGAGGACGCGGTGAGGGAAATCCATCTGAATTCGTGCCTCACTGCCTCCACTGCGGCCGCCCCATGACCATGTTTACAGCATTATATGGACTCTGCCCGCAAACATAGAGTAGGCCGGATTTTATGGAGGAGGGATAAATTTTGAAACAGTTTATAGTCGATGCTTTTACAGATACGCTTTTCAAAGGAAATCAGGCTGCAGTATGCGTGATGGATAAATGGATCCCTGATGAACTGATGCAGAATATTGCAGCAGAAAACCGTTTTTCTGAAACTGCGTTTACTGTGAAGGAGGGAAGGATCTATCATCTTCGCTGGTTCACTCCAGGTGGAGAAATTGATTTCTGCGGGCATGCAACACTGGGTACATCTTATGTGCTGCTTACTTTTTATGAGAAAGAGGCGGAAGAAATCGATTTTAAGACGCAGGTCGGGATACTCAAAGTTCAAAGAGATGGAGACACATTTGTCATGAACTTTCCTGCCTATCATTGTCAGCCTGTAGCTGTTACGGACGATATGAAGGAGGCAATCGGAGCAGACATTACAGAGGCGTATCTGGATCGCGATTTGCTGCTGGTGCTGCAGGACGCCAATACGGTTATCAATCTGAAACCGGATCAAAGCAAGGTAAAGAACCTTGACGGACTGCTTGTTGCCGTAACGGCAAAGGGTAATGATTGTGACTGCGTTTCCCGCGTTTTTGCGCCCAGGGTGGGAGTGGAGGAAGATCCTGTAACAGGAAGCACTCATTGCATGATTACGCCATACTGGTGCAAGAAGCTGGGAAAAAATCATCTGAGCTGTTTCCAAGCATCAGCAAGAACCGGAAAACTCTACACGGGTATTGACGGAGATCGCGTGACAATTGCCGGAAAGGCCGTACTTTATTCTGTTGGTGAAATTCTTCCGGAAGGGATAAATTCCAGTTTGCCGAACGCAAATGGATAACTATTGTTGACAGGGGAGCGCGGCCGACGTTTTGGAGAGTCTGCCCACAAAAAAGGATGAGGAACTGTCTGTGGGCTGCTACCGCTCCTGTCTCAGTCTGGCTGCTGGGAATAGTGTGACAGCGTGGCCTTCTGCTGTATTTCCACAGGCGTTTTCCATTGCCTCAACAGACAGGCTGCGGAGAGCGCCATACGCGAGGTTATGAATTACAGAAAAGGCGAGAAGAAACCCATGGATATTATTTTTAACGTCTTCAAGGATATGGACTATGCCATTTACCAGGAACTGCTCGGCTGATGCCGCCCGCCTGGCGGAGCGCGTCAGCGAAGCGGAATGTGTTGTCGTGGGGGCCGGAGCCGGCCTCTCCACAGCGGCGGGATTTACGTACGATGGCGGGCGCTTCAGGCAGTACTTCTCTGATTTCGAGAAGAAGTACGGCTTTCACGATATGTACTCGGGAAGTTTTTATCCGTTCCCCACAGCCGAGGAACGGTGGGCATATATGAGCCGGATGATCTGGGTGAACCGCTATCAGTCCCCGCCGAAACCTGTTTATGAAGAGCTCTATAATCTGGTGAAGGATAAGGACTACTTTGTTCTGACCACCAATGTCGACCACTGCTTCCAGAAGGCAGGCTTCGCGAAGGAGCGCCTCTTCTACACGCAGGGGGATTTCGGGCTTTTCCAGTGCAGTCTGCCATGCAGGCAGGAAACTTTCGACAATGAAGACGCGGTCAGGGAAATGCTGAGGACGCAGAAGGATATGCGTATTCCTTCTGAACTCGTGCCTCACTGCCCCCACTGCGGCCGCCCCATGACCATGAATCTGAGAGCCGACGGCACGTTTGCCGAGGACGAAGGCTGGCACAGGGCGCAGGAGCGCTACCATAGTTTTCTGCAGACGAGAGAGGGGAAACGTGTGCTCTTCCTTGAGCTCGGAGTGGGGTATAACACGCCGGTGATCATCAAGTTTCCGTTCTGGCAGGCAGTGAAGGAGAATCCCCGCGCCTTCTATGCCTGTGTCAACATGGGAGAGGCATACTGTCCGCAGGAGATTGCACAAAGGTCAGTGTGTATTGATGGTGATATCGGAGAAGTGCTGCAGAATCTATTTTAGAAAAAGGGGCCAGTGGTCCCAAAAGCTAAAAGAGAGAAAGCGATGCTTATGGCGGAATCCTTGCCCCTGGGAAACTGATAGCCAGGAGCATTATGTCCTGACAGGCTTCAGCTGGGCTGAGTCCTCCGCTCTGGGACAGACAGGGGGCGCCTCCGCCGGCAGGAGGGGTGGCCGCCTGTCAGAACTGTGCATTCGGGCAGCGCCCGCCACAGCTTCAGGCAGCAGCTCCTGTGAAAGATGCGGAGAAGAGGGGGCCGCTGGGAGAAAGCGGCTGATGGGTACGGGCAGACCGGTGCGGTCCCCGGACCGCACCAGGAAAACTCTTTCCATGCGTCTGCCGCTCCCAGAGGATGTTGTCCGGTATTTTTGGATAATAGTAAAAAACGCCTGTTAAGTCGACGCAAAACATCTTTTTTTATTTTTAAAAACAGCGGGAAACGTCGTTTTTTCTGAAAACAGCACAGATGAGCACCTGGGGCTTCACCAGTCTCAGAAGTATGCCCGTAGCAGCTGTCTCTGTAACAGAGTCTCCGGGTGTATTCCGTTTTTCGGAATACAGTAGACAACACTATGCCGGGGGAGTGTGTATTTTTCCCGGAGGTGACGTTTCTTATAAAAACAGGCGCGCGGACTAGCCGCAATGAACAATGGTATGGATACGCTTCTGAATCTGTTCTTCCGTGGTGAGCCCCTCGAAAAGATCCCTGGTGGGGTAAAGCTGGCGGAGGCCGCTTATGCATTCGGGACGGACCGTAGCCAGAGATGCGAGGGAAGAGCTCGGCATACCGATGCCGAGGGCTGGGCCCGGAAGTTCCCAGTAGACGATTTTGACGTTCCTGTATCCGGGATACGCGAAGAAGGCGGTGAAGAAAGCGCCGGGATCAGAACGGATGGTTTCTGAAAGAGAAACCTTCCTGTCGGCTTCTCTGCCGACGAGGGACAGAAGCTCGGCCTGAGCACCCACCTGCAGGCGCTTGATGTTGACCACCTGCTGCTGGAGGGGATCGTCGCTGTCCATGAGCTGGGTCAGCGTACTGCCTGCCGGCAGAGTGATGGTGACATCGGCCTCGCTGACGCTGAATCCCGGCCTGCGTGTCCTGGCGCTGTGGAGTTTTGCCGCGCCAATGACCTGCGTGATGCTGCGGTGGCCATGCACGCCGGTGAAGAAGCCCGGGGTGAAGAAACGGCCGTCCGCATCCCGGATGCTCATGACGGACGGCTGTTCTGCCGGTAAGAGCGTATTCCATGTGCTGAGAGTGATGAGAACGTCTTCATACCCCTCCGCGTTCTCAATCCGCTCCCTGGTTTTACGGATAGTAGCCATAGGCATCAATCCTTTCTCTCAGATCTTCTTGGTCTTCTCCTGAACCTGGCTGCCGCTACGCGGGCTCTGGCGCGGGGCTGTGCGGGATGTGCCGCCGGTTCCCCGTCAGCGCTGTCAGAATTCAGGGGGACATTGTTTGCCGCGACCCCTTCTGCCGTTTCGGCCGGCTGTTTCTGTTCCTGCCGGACGGCTTTATGGGAGGCAGAGGACTTCTTTTTCGCTTTTGTGGATTGCTCCGCAGCGGGCTTCTCCCCGTCCGAGGGAGAGCCGGCCTGTGCTGTTTCAGCATCTTCGGAGAACGCCCCGCTGACCGACTTCGCGGCCTGAAGCGCCTCGCGGTCCTTGCGGCTGCGCGGCAGTCCGAAATTTTCGCGGCGGTAGCTGTCATCGCGCCAGGACTTGCGCCTGACGACCTCGAGCAGGGAGCTGAAGCCCCTGGCTACCGCTTCGTCGTTGACCATATCGATGTACTGGAGGAAGCCCGTACGCCCGTAGCGGCGGATAATGGCCTCAATGAGGTAGGCCAGCTTGCGCGCGGAATCGCCGGGCAGAGCTTTGCCGAGGCGGTACTGGGTGCCTGCCTGCGGCGTGGTGCCGAGGAGCATGAGCAGCTTGTTCTTGCCGCGCACCAGGGTCAGGAAAAGCTCCTGACGCCAGTCTCCCTTGGGCAGGGGCTTCTTTTCGAAAAATTCATGAAGAATCCACACGTAGAGGCGGTCGATAAACGGCAGAAGATCCGGCATATCCGGAGTCATGGGCTGCACGTTCCAGGCGCTCACGCAGCGGGCCGCGAGGGGCAGGGTCGGCGCCTTGCACTGGAAGCTGGTGTGGGATTTGCCGTTCAGGAGCCAGGTCCAGTCAGCTCCGCTCCATGTGGTGGTGCCGCGCATGCCCTTCACATCCGCCACGGTCTGATAGGTAACCGTATGGGTGACGCTGCCGTTTTCTCCTTCCTCGTCATGGGCCATCTGCGCGGGTTCGTAAATGCTCTGGAATGTGGAATGAACCATCTCGCCGACACCGAAGAAGAGCCAGTCAAGATTGTAGTCAAACGTGGACGTGAGCCATTCCAGGGAACGGCGCGAAAGGTTTTTTGCGGCGCTTTCCTTCACCAGACGGGCCAGACAGGAGCCGAAGGACTCGCGATCCATGCGCGTCTCGGGGCGGCTGCTTCTCTTTCCCCGCAGGGGGGATATGCCGAGATCGCTGAGATCGCCATTGAGCCAGCGTTCCTCCTGCTCGTAAACGGGGCCTTTTTCCTCGGCCTCAAATTCGTAGATGCCCCTCCTGCCGTAATCTGCGAGATCCTGAATAAGACGAAGGAAGCGATCCGCGAATATGGAATCAATAACTGAATCTAGGTCTTTCAGTTTCAGGGGCAAATCAGGAAGGGGCACTTCTTCCCCTGTGCGGAAAAGAGAATCGGCGGAAAGATGTTTGTTTTTTCTGAGGCACCGCGCGACAAAATCACGCAGGGTCGTATAATTACGATTATCTGTGCTTTCGTTTTCCATCTCAATCTCCCAACCGCTTGTTCTCTGTATGTGAGAGCTGGCATGCCGTAAAATCAAATATTAGTAAAATACTTTCCTTCCGCGTTACATGGCATGTTTAAAAAAAATTCGCAAGAGCCAAAAGGGGCTTATTTTCAAAAAAATTCAATTTCCCGGGTTGCGTAGCTTTTCTATTATGCCCATTCCTGTAAAAAACAAGCCCTTTTGGGCCCGCAGGATGCACGAATGCATCTCGGGGGATCCGAACAGGCAAAAAATAACAACAATACGGATTTTACTGTCAGGATCCCGGCTGCCGGAGCCGCCGTGCGGAGCGGCACCGGCACGCTGCGCCTTCAGGGACGCGTACCGCCTGTCACGCATCAGAAAAAAAAGCAATGTGTGGCATTTTCTGGCCGCAGCGTTCTCCGGATTTGGGAATGATTTTTTTGAGGAGTTTACGGATGGAAAATCTAAGATGCCCGGATAACAGAGTGGATTTGCGTAAACTGAAAAAGAATTTCAAAGATATTCGAAAATGTATCTGTTAACAAAGATAGAGTAAATAATGAATTGATGCTCCTTTTCCTCTGAGTCTGATTTGAAAAGGCATGAAGTGTTTTTCTGATATGTTTGTTAAAAAGGCTGAGTGGATCCGTCTGCTGCCAGTGCGTCCGCAGTTTTGTCCCGGGAAGGACCGGAGAAAAGCAGTCCGGAAAACGGAATAGTCTTCAGTCCCCACGGCTGGTTCCCGGCGGGAGGTGTTCCTCCCGCCGGAATTTATTATCAGGCGAAAGCCCTGTCTGCCCATTCCGGGTCTTTCAGGAGTGCCCTGCCCACGCCGATGAGGTCGGCTTTGCCTTCCCCAATGAGGCGGTCCGCGTCAGCGATGTCCTTTACGCCGCCCGTGAGCAGAACAGGGACGGAGACTTCCTTTCTGACGGCTTCGGAGAGGTCGCCGAAATAGCCGGGAAAGTTCATGCCCCTGCGCATATACCGGCACATGCCGCCTGTGAGGCTCAGGTAATCGAGTCCGTCCTTTTCAAGGACCCGGCAGGCGTTCACGGCGTCTTCAATCGTGGCCCCGCCTTCCATGTAATCGCAGCCTCCGAGGCGGAGTCCGACCATATAGGAAGATCCGGTTTTTTCCCTGACCGCGTGGATAACCTCGCGGATAATCCGGATCCTGTTCATGAGCTCCCCGCCGTATTCGTCCGTTCTTTTGTTGGTGAGCGGCGAATAGAACTGATCCAGCAGGTAGCCGTGCGCCGCGTGGATCTCCACGCCGTCATAGCCTGCTTTTTCTGCGCGTCCCGCAGCAGCCGCGAAAAGACCCGGCAGGGCGTGAATTTCGTCGGCCGTCATCGCGCGGACCCCCTCCGCGTCCTCCTGCGAACCCGCCGGCCTGATGGCGCTCGGGCCAGCGGGATCCATGCCCGTCACTTCCCTCAGCGCCGCTGTTCCGGCGTGATTCAGCTGGGCCACGGCGAGAGAGCCGTTCTGATGCAGGCAGGCAGTGAGCTTTTTCAGACCGTCAGTCATGGTGTCAGAGGCGATGGAAATCTGCCTTTCCCTGGCTTTGCCCTGCTGGGTAATGAAAAAATGTTCCGTTGTGATGATGCCGATGTGTCCGCCTCTGGCTCTGGCAGCATAGTAGTCCAGGTTTTTCTGGCTGACTTCCCCGTTCTCCCCGGCCATGTAGGTCGCCATGGGAGGCATGACTATCCGGTTTTTCGCCGTCACTCCGGCTATCCGGATGGGCTGGCTGACGTATTTCATGATTACCTCCGTTGACAGGCTTTTTCCGCCGGGACGGCCTGCACGCCCCGGAGCGGCATTCCCTGCCGCTCCGCCATAAACGAAAAGGCGGACGCCCAAAGGACGTCCGTCTCGCAATACAGAACCGTTACGCGGCTCTGTTTCGTTCAGGAGCTTTAAAATTCACTCAGCGTCTTTTTGACCGGCGGTGACTGCGGGAAGCTTTGGATGAGCGGGTACGGCTGGCGCTGTGTTTGACAGACCTTCCGTGACCGCGCCGCACGCTCTGACGGCTGGGGCGGTCCATGTCCTCAAGCTCGGCGACTTCGGTCATGGCCCGGTTGCTGCCTGTCATAATGATGCGTCTCGCGCCGATGAAATTATTGCGGAAAAATGCGGAATCGCAGGACTCAACGCGGACGCGGGAATTGGTGCGGGGTGCATGGATAAAGCGGCCGTCACCGATATAGATGCCCGTATGATATCCTCCGCCGCTGCGCCGGAAGGCGACGATGTCGCCTGCGCGCATTTTGCTGACATCCATGATGCGGTATCCCATGAGGGACTGTTCCCGCGCCGTACGGGGAAGGTTGATTCCCACAGATTTGTACGTCCATCGTACGAGGCCGGAACAGTCAAATCCGGCAAGGGATTCGCCGCCGAAAACGTAGGGAGTGCCCACAGCCCTGTGGGCGCGCCGCACCAGGCTGTGCTGATTCTTTTCAGCGTGATTCTGTGCGGAGATATGATGCTTGGAGGGATACTCGTCGTTCTTCGCCTTGTGCGTGAAGCCGCACGAGAGAAAACAGACGAGCAGAAGCGTGAGCATTTTAAAGGGTATTCGCATATACTTCCCTTTGTTTTTGCCCGGCCCCGGGGGAATGAGGGGAGAAAAATGAAGAGACCGGCTGGTTGACGGGAAGAGTTCCGCGCGAACAGAACCCATGCATCAGTGCGATGCAGCCGGAGTGCGGCCGGACGCTTAGCGCCCTGGCTCGGTTCCGGAACCCGTAAGGGAGCTGCGGAATGAACAAACACAACAGTGCCTGCCACACCGTAGGTGACTGAGTATAGGCGGACTATTTAAAAACGGTCAAGACTTTCTCTGAACGGTTGAAAAATCTTTACCCTTTTTACAAAAACGGAACAAATTTTTTAGAACGGTTAAAATTTTTGTTCGCACAAAACCGCTCTTCCTGACGCAAAAGCATCATTTTCCTTCCTGAATTCCTGAACCTGGAACCGAAAGGCGGCGTTTTCTCTGTCTGTTTCTGCCTGCGGCGGATATGTTTTTCCCGGTTCCGGTATAGTCCCGCCAGGTCCTGTGGGCAGCTTTCCCCGGCAACGCGCAGCATCCTGAGCAGATCGTTTTCATAGGAAAGGGATAACTTCGCTGCCGGCACTTTGGAAACAAAAAAGGGAAGCCCGGTGAGAAACGGGCTCCCCTGTGAAAATACGCTGAATCTCTGGAGATAAAAACCTTAGATATGGTAACGCCAGATGTACCATCCTGCAGCGGCGGCAAGGCCGAGCAGGGTCAGAATGAGGATGACGGATGAGGCGCGCATGCAGCGTATGGAGAGACCGAGTTCGGAAAGGAAATTGCCGAAGGTGCGGTTTTTGCCGAAGCGCAGCACCGGGGCGTATTCCGGATTCACGGGAATGGGATCCCTGAAAGCTGTGTGCAGGATTTTCGTAGCCAGGGGCACTGTCGTGTCAAACTGGCCAAAACTGATATGGCCCGCGTCATCGGAAAGGGATATGTCAGTGGTACGCACGCCGAGGGCTCCGGAAAGGCCGTCGAACTTCAGCCAGGCCCGGATGCCGTCAGGGTCGATTTTCATTTTCGTTATCCGGCAGCCGTACTCCTCAAGCCGCAGGTTGCAGGCTGGCATGAGGGACTTCCGTGCGGTGATTTCCCTGAGGGTGGCAAACATCACTTCCTCCCTTTCTGTGTATTGATGAGGCCGAGCCAGCGGGCGCTGCGCAGCACTGCGGCCGTTTTCCCATCGGCGACGGAGACAGGTCCGTTCTCCACGGCAAGGAGTTCGAGCCCTCTGGCGACGGCGGGAACTGTGCTGGCAAAGTCGCTGAAGGAGAGCGTTCTCCCATCAGGGCTCATTATGACGGTGCCGACAGAAACGGGCACGATCTCACGGATACCCGAGATCTTCATCCCAAGCGCCAGCGTGCCATCCCTGAATTCGATACTCCTCACCTTGCCGTAATGCCGGAAGGTCTGATTCAGCAGCTCCTCAAGGGCGGGAAGGGCGGCTTTGTTGGTGAGGCCGTTGGCGGCCATGGAACCGAGCGCGTGGCTCATGTCCGCGAGATCAGCGGCGCCATGGCTGATGCCCCTGGCCAGCCGTCCTATGGCCTGGACGCCCCTGTTGCCGGACTGATAGGGATCAGCCGGTTTCCTGCGGAGTTTCTCCTGAAGAGACCCCATCCGGCCGAGAACGCCTCTGACATTCTCCCGTACGGTCTCGCCGGAAGGAATGCGTTCAGCGGCCTCCCTGATGTCCTCTTCAGCCCTGTCCGCGGCGTTCCTGATCCTGTTCCCCGCCGCTGCGGCAGATTTTCTGATCTCTTCCGCCGGATGGATTTTTTTTCTGAGAGAACGGAACCTGCCTCTGAGGAAACCGGCTCCTTCTCTGGCTTTTTCGGCGAAATTGATGTCCGCCGCGTCTCCGGCCTTTTTCTTCAGCCCCTCCGCGGCGGAAGAGAATTTTTCTCTCGCGTCCCGGACGGCTCCCTTCATGGCACCGGCGACGGCCTCCCTGTCGGGAAGCCTGTCAGCCACGGCTCCCAGTTCTTCCTTCACGATGCTGCCGGCTTTCCCGGCTGTATATCCCACAACCTCGCGTACAGGTTTCAGATGCTTCGCCCTGCCGCTGACGCGGTTCTTCAGACGGCCGAAAAAGCCTGGCGCGGCTTCCTTTCCTGAGTCGGAGGATTCAGGCTTCTCCTCCGGCGCGGTTTCTGCTGCCTGGTTACCGCCTGCGGTTTCTTCGTCCGGCTGAGCGGATTCGGAAGGCGCTGCTTCAGCTACGGTTTCTGCCGCGTCCTGCGTTGAAACGGCTTCTTCCTCCGGCTGAACGGATTCGGAACGCGCTGTTTCAGCCACGGTTTCTGCCGCGTCCTGCGTTGAAACGGTTTTTTCCTCCGGCTGAGCGGATTCGGCCGGTGCTGCTTCAGCCACGGTTTCGGCCGCGTCCTGCGTCGGGGCGGCTTCTTCTTCCGGCTGAGCGGATTCGGAAGGTACTGCCTCAGCCACGGTTTCTGCCGCGTCCTGTGTTGAAACGGCTTCTTCCTCCGGCTGAGCGGATTCGGAACGCGCTGTTTCAGCCACGGTTTCAGCCGCGTTCTGTGTTGAAACGGCTTCTTCCTCCGGCTGAGCGGATTCGGAAGGCACTGCCTCGGCCACGGTTTCGGCCGAGTTCTGCGTTGAGGCGGCTTTTTCCTCCGGCTGAGCGGATTCGGAAAGCACAGTCTCAGCAGCGGTTTCCGCCGTGCCCTGCGTTGAAACGGCTTCTTCCTCAGGCTGTACGGATTCGGCCGGTGTCACCTCAGACACAGGCTCTGCTATGGGCTCCGGCGCGGTTTGATCCTGCGCCTTGCCGGAGGAAACGTTGTTCGAGGGCTGCTCTGTTATGAGAAGCGAATCCGCCTCGATGACATCGCTTCCCGGAGTCTGCCCGGGGGCAGCTGTCCCGTCCTTTGCCGGGGACGACGTAACCTCAGATTTCCCGAGAAGCCAGATGTCCTCGGCGCTGGGACCGGAACTCTGTTCGTCCTGCTTTTTATTTTGAAATTTTTTCAGCAGCGGAATGCGGCCTTCCACATTGCGCAGGCCCTCTCTGGCCTTGTCAGCGACGGTTCTGCAGGCTGCCGCCACCTTCCTGTTTTCGCGGATTCTTTCAGCTGCCGCGGAGACAGATGAGGCGCCCTCCTTAAGGAGCTGGCCTGCCTTCTGTGCCGCCGCGCTGACGTCTTCACCGTGGGGAATCTTCTTCGTGACGGCCTGCCAGCCGTACTTCAGCGGATTGGCCACCCATTTCAGACGGCCGAGCTCGGCTTCCTGCTGTTCAGCCGTGGGCTGTCCCCCTTCAGGGGCGGCTCCTTTCTCCACGTTCCTCCCCGTCTCCGCGGACTGCGTGGTCCTGTCAGCAGAAGTGCCGGGCGTTCCGGGAACGTCCTTTTCCTCAGGCCGGCTTTTCTTCCTTTTTATATAGAGGATATCCCTGAGTTCATCGACGCGCTCTCTGAGAGAAGGACCGCTCTGCTCCTCCCCGTTCTTCGCGCCAGCAGAGCGGATTTTGCCGGATACAGCCCTGAATCCCTCCCTGGCTTTCTCGCCTGCCCGGCTGAAAGCTTCAGAAAAGTCTTCCCTGCGGGGCAGGTTGGCCGCGAGGATTCCAGCCTGTTTCTTCAGAAACGACCCGGCCCGGTCCATTTTTTCTTCAACTTTTTCTTTGGGCGGCATTTTGTCGGAGAGGGCGTCCCAGCCGCTCTTCAGCGGATTGGCTACCCATTTCATACGGCCTGTGATTTCCCCGTCCTTCTGCTCAGTGCCGGCTTCGGGCTGAGTGGCCGTTTTTTCTTCCGGTGCTGCGCCGGGAGCGGCGCTCTGGGCTGATGCAGGGCTCTCAGGCTCTCCGGGTTTTCTGCCTGTGAAGGGGAAATGCGGCATATGGAAACGCCCGGACGTGCTTTTCGTTCCCGCCGTTCCCTGTTCCGCGTCTGCGTCAGCCGCTCCCGCGTTTTCCTTATGTATTCCTTTCACGTGCAGGGAAGTAAGCTTCTCCCTGAGGGGTGCGGCTTTCCCGCGCACGTCTCCGGCAGCCTCACGCAGCTTTTTCGATGCCGAAGAGAGTTTTTCGCGAAATGAAATTCCCAAGACTGTACTCCTTGGTATTGGCACTCGCGGCGGCCGCCGGAAACAGATTCCCGGCGTCCGCCGCGTAACAGAAATGTATGTTTTTTTCCCGGCATTGCCACGTCTTTTGGTAGGAAAAGGAAAAATTTTCCGAAAAATTTTCCTCCTTCTCCGAACATCGCGATGCACGTTGTGCTGACGGTATTGCGACTGTGCATCCTAATGGCTTTCTGGCCGGAAGCGGTACCGCAGTTCATGAGCGGGTGAGGCGGGGCACGGAATCAGGAATTTCAGATGGCAGGCGTCCGTCCGTTCTGTTATCTCTACTGATGCATGTATCTTCTTCCGTGGCTGCGCCTTCATCCGGGAGCCTCAGGTTCATGATGTCCTTTTCCTTTCCGTTCTCTGGAAAGGGCAGCAGAGCGTGGCTGCCCCGGAGAAGAATGCCATCGTTTCCTCTGCCCGTGATTGTAAAGACGCTCATGAAATCCGGACTGTGGCCAGCGGGAGCGCACGGGCGAAAGAGACTCACGCCCGGAGAGCGCCTTCTGGGAAGTCCCAGTGTGCGTGTGGGGAAGAAACGCTGAACCATTCGTACCCGCGCGGCCCGGCCGGGAGGAGCCGCGTGCTTCATTTCAGCAGAATGTGTCTCTCCCAGGGGGAGGGCTCCGGAATCAAAATATTATCATCCTGGCATTTTCCGCTTTTTTCATCCGTCAAAATGAAATACAAGGGGCAAATCCCGCCGGAGGAACATGTGGGAAAAAATGACGCCTGCTTGACATTGATCACATACCCGCGCCAGCCATGCAGGTATAACTTCTCCCACAGATAAAGCATTTCAGGGGTGGGATCCCTTAATTTCTTTCCTAAGGAGTATGATTATGTTCTGCAATCAGTGTGAACAGACCGCCAAAGGAACCGGCTGCACCATCAGAGGTGTCTGCGGCAAGCTCGATATTGTGGCCGGCGCCCAGGACGCCCTTGTTCAGAGCCTGCGCCTCCTCGCGGCCGAGATTCTCAAATCCGGGAAGGCTGACCAGAAGGCGGACGATCTGCTCCTGGCCGGACTTTTCTCAACGCTGACCAACGTCAACTTCGATGCCGTTTCCCTGAAGAAGCTCATCGGTCAGGTCCTGGATGAGAGGAATGCGCTGAAGGGTGTGAACTCCGATACGGCCGCCGAGACAGAGAAGCTGCTCGCCACCGCCCCGTCTCCCGACAAGTTTGCTGAAGACGCCGACGTGCGCTCCGCCATGCAGATTATCCTCTTCGGCCTCAAGGGCGTTTCCGCGTACGCCTATCATGCCGCCCGTCTCGGGAAGCGTGACCATGACATGGTGCTCGATATGTGCCGTCTGCTCACCGCTGCCGCGGATGATGGCACGAACCGCGGCCTTAACGACTGGCTGGGGCTCGCTCTCGACTGCGGCAAGGCCAACGTGCGCGCTATGCAGCTTCTTGACGCCGGCAACACGGAGACCTTCGGCGATCCCGAACCGACCACTGTTTCCACCGGCCACCGCAAGGGCCACTGCATTCTCGTTTCCGGCCATGACCTCCCGGATCTCTATGAGATTCTGAAGCAGACCGAAGGGAAGGGCATCAACGTGTACACCCACGGCGAGATGCTCCCCGCCCACGCTTATCCGAAGCTGAAGGCTTTCCCTCATTTCGCGGGCAACTTTGGCACGGCCTGGCAGAATCAGCAGAAGGAACTGCCTGACTTCCCCGGCGCCGTGGTTTTCACCACGAACTGCATCCAGGATCCGAAGACGTATTCCGATAAGATTTTCACCACTGACATCGTGGAATGGCCTGGCTGCCGTCACATCGAGAACAATGATTTCTCCCCGCTCATCGAAAAGGCCCTTGAGCTTCCCGGCTTCGCCGAAGACGAGGAAGGAAAGGAAATCACCGTCGGTTTCGGCCGTAAGACCCTCCTCGACGCTGTGCCCGCCATTCTTGATGCCGTGAAGTCCGGCGCTGTCCGTCATGTGTTCCTCGTGGGCGGCTGCGATGGCATCCGCCCCGCCCGCAAGTACTACACTGATTTCGTACAGCAGACCCCGAAGGACACTCTGGTTCTTACCCTGGCCTGCGGCAAATACCGCTTCAACACCCTCGATCTCGGCAAGATCGGACCGTTCCCGAGGCTTCTCGACTGCGGACAGTGCAACGACGCCTATTCCGCCGTCGCCCTGGCTCTCAAGCTTTCCGAGACGCTCAAGTGCACGGTCAATGACCTCCCCCTGAGCCTTGTTCTTTCCTGGTACGAGCAGAAAGCCGTGGCCATCCTCCTGGCCCTGCTGTACCTCGGTGTGAAGAATATCCGCCTTGGCCCGACGCTGCCGGCTTTTGTCAGCCCCAACATCCTCAAGGCCCTCGTGGATACCTTCGGCATCAGCCCCGTCACGACTCCTGAGGCGGACATCAAAGCCTGCCTCGAGCCCCATGCCTAAGAGGTAACTCTGTAATAACGCCCCCGGTTCGTTTCGCGGACCGGGGGACTTCGTCTATACAGGAACCGGAACCAATCATCTGACAAAGAGAGGAGGAAATATGCGGATTCTCAGCTGTCCTGAAGAAACTCTGCGGCTCCAGTGCAAACGCTGTCCTATTTTCAAGAAGCTCAGCGATGAGGAATTCGCCACGTTCCTTCCCGGCGTGACCCTTGTGGAATACGCGAAGCAGGATCTCATTATGGATGAGGACGCGGACGCGGACTGCTGTTTCATGGTTATCAGCGGGCATGCCAGGCTTTTTCACAACATGCCTGACGGCCACGAGCGCCTTGTGCATATCGTGGGCGCGCCTGATACTTTCGGCATCGCCACCATGTTCCGTCAGAGGACATATTCCTGTTCGGCGAGCGCCCAGGGGACCTGCCGCATTCTCCGCATTCCCCGCGAGAACCTCATCGCTCTCACACAGAAGAGCCACGCCTTCGCTCTGGAGGTCATCGTGATCCTTGGCATGCGTATCCGCATGCTGGAAAAGAAGCTGGGTACCCAGGGCGTCCGCATTGAGACCAGGCTCGCCTCGTTCATCTGGCACAGGGCTACATTTCATGGCATCAAGGACACCATCGAGCTCGATATGTCCCGCGAGGATCTGGCGGGCATGTTCGGGACGGCACGGGAGACCCTCTCGCGGAATCTCTCGCACCTTGTTTCCATGGGGTATATAGCCGTGGACAACCGTAAGATAACCATACTGGACCGTAAGGGCCTCGAGACGCTTATTGGGGTGGATGGGGCCAAGTAGGGCGGCTGCGGCTTTTTCCGTCCTGAGAATTGTGACAGATTTTCGAATTTCTGTTGACAGCAGCGCGATGAAAGGCTAGAAGCCTTGAACACGCCTGAAAGCAGCCCTTCTCTGAAGGTTCCGGAAAGAAGATTTCCGGGAAAAAGAGAAAAAAGTTGTTGACAGGCATGAGGGATGAGCGTAAAAACTCCCCTCGCCGCTGTAAAACAGCGGGGCTTCAAAAAGCCTTCATAAAAA
>ERZ772881.1841-NODE-1841-length-17332-cov-3.778376_pt1 | contig 17332 bp, 14 predicted proteins | sample MGYA00580581_ERZ772881 | MGnify/ENA primary metagenome ERZ772881 (study PRJEB29015, sample SAMEA2737668) | human gut metagenome | biome: human gut; feature: human-associated habitat; material: faeces | place: China | collected 2012 ...
GCCGAAAGTACTCGACTGGAAACGGTCCGGGAGGATAGGGAGCTGCCGGTTAAGAGAAGACGCCTGCATCGAAAGATGCAGGCGTCTTTTAGTTGCACTCTTTCTTGGAACATGATATGATACTTTTTATATGGACTGACAGAAGTCAATTGACAAAGGAGCATCGTATAACTCATGCAGCATAAAATCGTTTTGCCATCAGGCTTTTCTCTGGATGTGACCAATATGCTGGGAGAGAACAGGATCCAGCCGGAGGAGCTGGAAGCCTTAGCGCCCCGGGCTGAAAAGGCCGCTCAGGCAGTCCGGAAAATCCGGACAGAAGGAAAGGCCAAGCATCATCTTTCTAAGGATGGGACACCGGAACCGGTTTATTTTACTAGACTTCCTTATGTAAAAAAAGACTTCCCCAATACTCCTGAACTTCTCCAAGAATTGAAGGCTTTTGGGGAGAAGGTACGGATCCAGGAAGATGCGGTGATTTTCTGCGGGGTTGGAGGCTCCTATCTGGGAGGAAAGGTCCTCTATGACTGCTATACCAGTGAATATTGGCCCAAGAGGCATCGGGAACGGCTACCCCAGATTTTTTTCAGCGGCAATAACCTGGATGCGGAGGACATGGATGGGGTGAAGAACCACTTGATGGTGCTGGCCCAGCAGAGCAAAGCCCTTCAGCAGCGTCCTCTCCGGGTTTTGCTGGTTCCCATCTCCAAATCTGGTACAACACTGGAACCGACGGCAGCATTCCTTCATTTTTACAGCTATCTCCAGGAACAGGATCACTTGTTCCAGGTCAGCGGTGCAGTGGTTACGGACAAACAGCAGGAAAAAGGTCCTTTGAATCGTCTGGCAAGGGAATATTCCTGGCCTGTTTTCGATATTCCGGTGGGTGTGGGCGGACGTTTCAGCGTCCTTTCTACCCCGGGGCTGGTGGTAGCTGCTGTCCTGGGGATGGACTTGGAAGATCTGCTCCGAGGAGCCAGGGAAATGGATGAGGCCTGCAGAGGAAGTCAGCTAGATCAGAATCCGGCACTGTTCAATGCAGTGTTGAAATATGCAGGAGCTGTGAACCATGGAGCTGTGACAGAAATCTTCATGCCTTATGCCATGCGGATGAAGGCACTGGGAGAATGGTATGTGCAGCTGCTGGCAGAGTCTCTGGGAAAACGGAAAAATCGGGAAGGAGAAACCGTATTTTACGGACGGACGCCGGTGGTGGCCATCGGGACCACGGATATGCATGCACAGACCCAGCTCCATCAGGATGGACGGCGGGACAAGGTAGTCCAGTTCCTGTTTATCGACAACATGAAGAACCGGATCCATATCCACAATCCTTTCCAGGAAATCGAGGAATATACCCAGTATGAAGGGCTGGATATCGGCCATGCTCTGAAAGTAGCCATGGAGGCCAATGAAGAGGCGCTGGCCAGTGATTTTCGGCTGAATGCCCTGTATACCCTGCCGGAACTGAACGAGTATTATCTGGGCCAGATGTTCTACTTCCTGATGCTGGGCATTGCCTACGAAGGGGAACTGGCCGACGTAGATGCCTATGATCAGCCAGGAGTGGAAATCTACAAGCGGCTGATGCGGGAAAAATTGAAAAAAGGATAGGAAAATAGGGAGTGCTGCACAGAACGTGCAGCACTCCCTATTTTCCTATCCCTAAAGGACTGTCCAGGGCATCTTCCAGCTGTTCCGGGGTAATCATTTCTTGCTCTGCCATCCGGTTCAGCACCAGGTTCCGTCTCTTTTTGCAGCCCTGCCAATTGTTGTAGGGATTCAAAGCGGTGGGTGCATAGGGGAGACCGGCTAGGGTGGCAGATTGGGGCAGGCTCAGGTCCTTAGGCTTTTTGCCGAAATACACTTGGGAGGCTTGTTTGACGCCCGTGGCGCCAGCTCCCAAGAAGGTGGTATTCAGGTACATTTCCAGGATCTCCTGTTTGTTGCATCGGGCTTCCACCAAGAAAGCTAACCCCGCTTCCGTAAATTTCCGCCGAAGAGACGGGTCTGCTTCCAGCAGCAGATTCTTTACCAACTGTTGGGTGATGGTGCTGGCTCCTTCTACCACTTCATCATTCTGGATATTGACCAGAGTGGCTCGGATGATACCATCCGGATCCACTCCATGGTGGGAGTAGAAGCGTTTGTCTTCCACAGCTACCTGAGCTTTGGGCAGCCAGGGAGACATGTCTTTGAGGGATACCCAGTCTTCCCGGGGAATCCGGCTGCGGGCGATTTCCCGGATGTGCCATCCTTGCCAGGCCAGCTGGAGAGGACGGGGGAGATCACGGACAAAACTGTCCTGGGGCACTCCTCTTGGCAGGGTCTGCAGGACGGCTCTTTCTGCTGGGGCTCCGACTTTTTCATGGATGGTGGAAGGACGGGTCACATAGTAGCATAGGGCTCCTGCGAGCAGGACCAGGATGCATAACAATTTACGCATAAGTTTTCTCCCCCTTTTCTTCTCCATTGTACTTGAAACCAGGAGAAAAATCCATGGGCAACCCGTTGCTGGGCCGGCATTCCTCCATGACCTGCAGAAATTTTGGGAGCAGGTCACAAAATTGTCCTGTTCTTTTCGGAAAAATGGTAGATGGAACCCGTTCTTTCGTACTATAATGAAGGCATCTATCAGGATGTGACTTCCCCTGGGAAAAACAAAAAAATAGTTGCATTGTTATGCATATAAGCGTATAATAATGCAACATAAAGGAGGGACGGCGGCTTGGTGAGAAGTTGGAAGGGGAAAGCCGTTTTCTGCTTTGCCAACTGTTTGGAAAGCGAGAAGAAAGTCATGGACTGATCAAGCGTATTCTATATGGTTCCGATTTTCGGAAGCAAAATCCCAAACACGAGGAATTGGATTAGGAGGAAATGCAATGCAGATCAAAAATAATGAAATGAATATATTAGTCGAAGCACTGCCATATTTAAGCGCTTTCAAAGGGAAAACGGTGGTCGTAAAATACGGCGGCAATGCCATGCTCAACGATGATCTCAAAAATAAAGTCCTGGAGGACATTGTATTCCTTCGCTGCGCCGGCATGCGCCCGGTGGTGGTCCACGGCGGCGGGCCGGAAATCACTGCCATGCTGAAAACGGCTGGAAAGAAATCCGAATTCATCAGCGGTCTGCGGGTCACGGACAAAGAGACGGTGGAGATTGCAGAACTGGCCTTAGTGGGAAAGACCAATACGGATCTGGTGCGCCGGCTGAACATGCTGGGCGGCAAGGCCATCGGCCTCAACGGCAAGGACGCCAAACTCATCGAAGCCCGGAAGCATCTGGCGGATGTGTACGAAAACGGACAGGTGAACCTAGTGGACATCGGATACGTGGGAACGGTGGAAAAAGTCAACACGGATCTAATCAACCTGCTGCTGGCCAACGATTATATCCCGGTGATCGCTCCGACTGGAATCGGTCCTGACGGAGAAACCTACAATATCAATGCCGACAGCGTGGCTGGGGAAGTGGCCGGTGCCCTGAAGGCGGAAAAGCTCCTGATGCTTACCGATGTGAAGGGCATTTACGAAGACCACACTGATGAAAGCACTTTCCTGTCCACCCTGACCTTTGAAAAAGCTCAGGAATTGATCGTAAAGGGCAGTATCGACGGGGGAATGATCCCCAAGGTGAAAGCCTGCATTTCCGCTTTGTCCGGGGGCGCCGTCAAGACCCATATTATCGATGGGCGCCAGGAACACTCCATCCTCCAGGAAATCTTCTCCGACGAGGGTGTGGGTACGGAAGTTGTCAGAGACTGAATCAAGAAACCAGTGAAAAGAGGATGCACGATGGATACAAAAGAAATCATGGATACCACGGAGAAATATTATCTCCCGGTCTTTGGACGGAGCCCCATTGCTCTGGACCACGGGGAAGGACCGTATCTGTATGATGCGGATGGGAATAAATATACGGATTTCCTGGCGGGCATCGCGGTCAACGCCCTGGGGTATGCCTATCCGCCTCTGGTGAAGGCTGTGAGCGAACAGGCTGGCAAGATCATGCACGGTTCCAACCTGTTCTATTATGGAATCCAAGCCCAAGCGGCCAAACAGCTGTGTGAGGTAACTACCTTCGACCGGGTGTTCTTCTGCAATAGTGGGGCGGAAGCCAACGAAGGGGCTATCAAACTGGCTCGGAAATACGGCCACAGCAAGGATCCAAAGAAATTCAAGATCATCACAGCCAAAGATTCCTTCCATGGCCGGACCATGGAAACCCTGACAGCTACTGGCCAAGATCATTACCATGAAGGCTTGAGCCCCCTGCCGGAAGGCTTCGTCTACGTTCCCTTTGGGGATCTGGCTGCCATGGAAGAGGCCATGGATGATGATGTGTGCGGCGTCCTTCTGGAACCGATCCAAGGGGAAGGCGGGGTCCACGTGCCGCCGGACGGCTATTTGGAAAAGGTCCAGGCCTTGTGCAAAGCCCATGATGCCCTGCTGATCTTCGATGAAATCCAGACAGGGGTATGCCGGACCGGATATTGGTTCGCCTGGATGCACAGTGGGGTAAAGCCGGATGTCCTGACCTTAGCCAAAGCCATTGGAGGCGGCTTCCCTATGGGAGCGTTCCTGGTGCAGGAACGGCTGGCCCATGTATTCGCTCCCGGGGACCATGGTTCCACTTTCGGGGGAAATGCTCTTTCCTGTGCTTCCTGCTATGCGGCCATCAAGGCCATGAAAGAATTGGAACTGGATAAGAAGGCTGCGAAAACCGGAGCTTACTTCAAGAAAGGGCTGGAAGCCCTGAAAGCCAAGTATCCGGGTAAGGTAAAAGATGTCCGGGGCATGGGGCTGATCCTGGGAATGGAATTGGCCAAACCAGGTGCTTCCCTGGTCCAGGGAGCCCTGCAGAAAGGGTTTATCATCAACTGCACGGCGGGTAATGTGCTGCGGTTCGTACCGCCGCTGATCATCGGCGAAAAGGATATTGATGCACTGCTGAAAGGACTGGACGAGCTTTTGGCAGAATTTTAACGAAGAAGAGGGAATACTATGGCTTTAAGAAATAAGGATTTGATTTCCATCCATGATCTGTCAGTGGGCGAAGTTGCCACCATCCTGGACGTAAGCAGAAAACTGAAGAAGAAGCAGAAGCTGGGAGAACCCCATGAATACCTGAAGGGGAAAACACTGGCCATGATCTTTTCAAAAGCTTCTACCCGTACCCGGGTCTCATTTGAAACGGGGTTCCATCAATTGGGTGGACATCCCATTTATATGAGTGAAGCCACTTCCCAAATCGGCCGAGGTGAACCAGTCAAAGATACGGCACGGGTCCTCTCCCGTTTCGTAGACGGCATCATGATCCGGACCTTCTCCCATGAAGCGGTGAAGAAATTGGCAGATTATGCTACGGTCCCGGTGATCAACGGACTGACGGATCTGCTCCATCCCTGTCAGGCACTGACGGATATGTTCACCATCTTGGAATACAAAGATGTGCTGAAGGGACGGAAGCTGGTCTATGTAGGAGATGGGAACAACATGGCCCATTCCCTGATGTTCGCTTGTGCCAAAGTGGGGATGAATATGGTCTGCGCCAGCCCCAAAGGGTACCAGCCGGATCCCCATATCGTGGCCCAGGCAAAAATGGATGCGGCCATCACCGGCTGCACCATCACCGTCCAGGAAGACATGGAAGATGCGGCCAAGGGGGCCGATGTTCTCTATACGGATGTTTGGGCCAGCATGGGAGAAGAAGCCCAGCGGGAAGAACGGAAAAAAGCCCTCCATGAATATCAGATCAACCAGCATCTGCTGGATCTGGCCCGTCCGGACGCTATGGTGCTCCACTGCCTGCCGGCTCACCGGGGAGAAGAAATTACCGATGAAGTGATTGAAGGCCCCCAGTCAGCGGTGTTCGACGAAGCGGAAAACCGGCTCCACGTACAGAAAGCCATCATGGCCTTGCTGATGAGTGACGCGGTGCTGTAAAATAAAAAGAAGGGCTGTGGAGAATCCACCGCTGTCAAGCGGCGTATGACCTATGACACGCCCATAAAGGAGAGACGTACAATGGATAAAAAAGACATCAAAAAAGTTGTCCTGGCTTATTCAGGCGGGCTGGATACTTCCTGCATCATTCCTTGGCTGAAGGAAAACTACAACAATTGTGAAGTGATTACCGTAACGGCGGATATCGGTCAGGGGGAAGAAGTGGCTCCTGTCCATGACAAGGCTATCAAATCCGGGGCCAGCAAGGCGTATATCCTGGATCTGCGGGATGAATTCCTCCGGGAATATGCTTGCCCCATGGTGAAATCCGGTGCCGTCTACGAAAAAAAATATCTTCTGGGGACTTCCATTGCACGGCCCATCATTGCCAAATACCTGGTGAAGATCGCTTTGGAAGAAGGGGCGGATGCCATTGCCCACGGAGCGACCGGAAAGGGCAACGACCAGGTCCGGTTCGAACTGGGAATCAAGGCGCTGGCTCCCCAGCTGAAGGTGATCGCTCCTTGGAGAGAATGGCAGATCAAATCTCGGGATGACGCCATCGACTATGCAGCGGCCCACAATATCCCGGTTCCTGTGACCAAGAAGAAAGATTACAGCATGGACCGGAATATCTGGCATCTGTCCCACGAAGGCAGCGATCTGGAAGATCCTTCCAATGAACCCAAATCGGAAATCTATATCATGAGCCAGACACCGGAAGCAGCCCCTGATCAAGACGAATACATTACCCTGGATTTTGAACAGGGAGTGCCGGTGGCCGTGAACGGGAAAAAGATGGATCCTGTGGAAATGATGGAAACACTGAATGCAATCGGCAAACGGAACGGCATCGGCATTGCTGACATGGTGGAAAACCGCCTGGTGGGGATGAAGGACCGGGGCGTTTACGAGACCCCTGGGGGCGCCATCATCTATTATGCCCACAATGAACTGGAAAACCTGTGCCTGGACCGGGCCACTTATAATTATAAGGAACAGATCGGCATCCGGTATGCGGAACTGGTCTACGATGGCATGTGGTTCTCTCCTCTGCGGGAAGCTCTCCAAGCTTTTGTGGATGAAACCCAGAAAACCGTCACCGGTACGGTGAAGATGAAACTGTACAAGGGCAATATCATTTCGGCCGGCACCACCAGCCCTTATTCCCTGTACAGCAAGGAATATGTCACTTTCGGAGAAGATGAAGTGTACAACCAGGCAGATGCCCAGGGCTTCATCAATCTGTTCGGCCTGCCGCTCACTGTAAGAGCTCTGATGAAACAAGGGAAGTTGAAATAATGGCAAAGACAAAATTATGGGGTGGACGGTTCAGCAAAGACACCAACGCACTGGTAGATGCTTTCAATGCGTCCATCGATTATGACAAGAGACTGTATCACGAAGATATCCGGGGGAGCATGGCCCATGCCCATATGCTGGCCAGCACCGGGATCATCAGCCAGGAAGATGGTGCGGCCATTGAAAAGGGCCTGAAAGAGATCCTGGCGGAGATCCAGGAAGGAAAATTCCAGTTCAAGACAGAACTGGAAGACATCCATATGAACATCGAGGCAGCCCTGACAGAAAAAATCGGGGATGCAGGAGCCCGTCTCCATACAGCCCGGAGCCGGAACGACCAAGTAGCCCTGGACATGCATATGTACATGAAGCGGGAAGTCACGGAAATCATGGAGCTGCTGATCCGGTTCGAAGAAGCTCTCTTGACCATGGCGGAAAAGCACCTGAAGACCCTGATGCCCGGCTATACCCATCTCCAGCGGGCCCAGCCCATTACCTTTGCCCACCATATGCTGGCGTATTTCAACATGTTCCGGCGGGATTTCCGCCGTCTCCAGGGGGTTTGGGAAGGAGCGGACATCATGCCGCTGGGGGCCGGTGCCGTGGCGGGCACTACCCTGCCCATCGACCGGTTCCAGGTAGCGGAGGAACTGCATTTCTCCCAGGTGTATGGGAACAGCATGGATGCAGTCAGCGACCGGGATTATGTGCTGGAATTCCTCGGCTTTGCATCCCTTCTCATGATGCATCTGTCCCGGTTCAGTGAAGAAATGTGTCTGTGGTCTTCTACGGAATTCGGTTTCATCGAGCTGGACGATGCTTTTGCTACCGGATCTTCCATGATGCCTCAGAAAAAGAATCCGGATATCTCTGAGTTGGTCCGGGGCAAGACTGGCCGGGTGTATGGGAACTTGATGGCTCTCCTGACCACCCTGAAAGGACTGCCGCTGGCTTATAACAAAGACCTCCAGGAAGATAAGGAAGGATTCTTCGACACCATTGATACGGTGAAATTCTCTCTCCAGGTGTATCGGGATATGATCCTGACCACCAAGGTCAATGAAGCACGGATGGCGGAAGCGGTCCATAAAGATTATTCCAATGCCACGGATCTAGCGGATTATCTGGTACGGAAAGGGATGCCTTTCCGGAAGGCCCATGCTGTAGTGGGACAGGCTGTGGCCAAGGCCATCGCTGAGCACAAACTGCTGGGTCAGCTGACTATGGAGGAATATAAGGCCATGTGCCCGCTGTTCGAAGCGGATCTCTTGGAATGCCTGAAACCGGAGAACTGCGTGGCAGCCCGGACCAGTTACGGCGGTCCCGCTCCCCAGAACAACGCTGAACAGGTGAAGCTGGGAAAAGAAACTGTGGAAAAACAGAAGAAAGTGCTGGAAGAGTTGAAAACGAGGATATAAAAAAAGGCTGTGAAAAAATGAAACCATTTTTTCACAGCCTTTTTTATATGTTCCGTTTGGCCAGCTTTTCCACTGGTTCCGGGTTGGGGGTGAATTTTGGATCGAAGTCGGTGTTCAGGAAAGCCAGGGCGTAGGCTACCCCCATGGCGGCGCCGGTCATGAGGCCTGTTTCATCCATGTCGAATTCCGGGGTGTGGTGGTTGGCCCCGCAGCCCTTTTCTGGATTGGCGATGCCGGTAAAGGCCAGGACTCCAGGGTATTCCTGCAGGAACAGGGCGAAGGATTCTGAGGCCATCCAGGGCTGGGGGTCCTGGAGCGCATTGCTGCCCAGGGCCTCCGCAACCGCCTTTCGTCCCAGCTGGGCGCAGGCAGTATTGTTCCGGGCCTCGAACAGGGCTTCGGGCATATGCTGGATTTCCGCTTCACAGCCGTAAATCGCTGCATTGCCCGTCAGGGCCTTTTTCAGGAAATCCTCAAAGGGTTTCCCGGCCTTTTCGTAATTGAAGAACCGGGCAGTGCCGCCGAAGGTCAGGTCTTCCGGGATCACATTGTACTTTTCCCCGCTGTGGACGAAGCCCAGAGAGAAGGTGAGGCATTCAAAAGGATCCACCTTCCGTTGGCGGAATTCGTTCAGCTGCTGGTACAGGGCGGCAAAGCAGTCCATAGGGTTGTTGGCCAGGTCCGGCCGGGCCCCGTGGCCGAAGGCCCCCTTCAGCCGGATTACAAAGGAACAGCCCCCTCCCATGACAGCTCCGGGGGTGATAGAAACTTTCCCGGCCGGCAGGTCCCACCGCACATGGGTGGCGTAGCAGCCGTCAATCTTCAGTCCGGATTCCTTCACGATATAGGGCAGCAGGTTCTGGATGTCCCCACTTTCTTCTTCTCCCCGTTCAAAGCACAGCACCACTTTCCCGGTAAAGGCTTCCTTGTGGGCTGCCAGGATCCGAGCGGCAGTGAGCAGCATGGCCATGTGGCCGTCGTGGCCGCAGGCATGGGAGACTCCGGCCACGTGGGAGATGCAGACTTTCTTTTCCTTCAGGTTTTCCGGGTTTTCGGCAATGGGGAGGGCATCGGTATCCGCCCGCATGAGCAGGGTCTTCCCGGGTTTGCCACTGTCGATGATTCCCAAAAGGCCGCCATCGGGGATATTGATGGTAGGGATTCCCAACTCCTTCAGGTAGGCTTCCAGAAAGGCGATGGTTTTCACTTCCCGGCAGCTCAGCTCCGGATTTTCATGGAAATGACGGCGCAGCCGCACCGTTTCAGGATATTCCGCTTTTGCCAGTGCAAGGATATTCATAAGCAGGTTCCTCTCTCTGTGGAAATTGCGACTTTTTACCTAGTATACCACGGATGATTGTCATTTTTTCGACTTCAGCGTATAATTATAATATTATATGTATGAGATTTTCTGTATTGGAATGAACTAGATAGAAGAGAACCATACAATGAAGGAGGCTGAAGTATGGGAGGACATGTCCTTGGTTTGATCCATACCGTGACCATGCTGGATGTGATCGATATCCTGGTGGTGGCATTTTTCCTGAATAAACTGTATCAGATGCTGAAGAATACCCGAGCGGCATCCCTGGTGAAAGGGCTCCTGATGCTGCTGGTGATCATGCTGATCAGCAAATGGCTGAAACTGTATGTGATCAACTGGATCCTGGAAAAATTCATGACGGTGGTCATGATCGCTCTGCCGGTGGTGTTCCAGCCGGAACTCCGCCGGGCCTTGGAACAGATCGGCCGGGGAAAGCTCTTCCGCCGGAGCACAGTGCTCAATGAAATCCAGGTGGAAAATATGCTGGAAGCAGTGGCTACCACGGCAGACGACCTGAGCCGGAACAAGATCGGCGCGCTGATGGTCTTTGAACGGGAGACCGGTCTGGATGATTACATCGAAACAGGGATCCCTATCGATGGATTGATCAGTACCGCTCTTTTTGAAAATATCTTCATCCCCAACACACCTCTCCATGACGGAGCTGTGATCATCCGGGGGGATCGGATCGCTGCAGCCAGCTGTCTCCTGCCCCTGACAGAAGCACGGAACTTGAGCCAGGAACTGGGAACCCGGCATCGGGCGGCCATCGGCCTTTCCGAACAGACCGATGCCCTGGTGCTGGTGGTCAGTGAAGAGACTGGGACCATTTCCCTGGCTCGGGGAGGGGCGCTCCAGCGCTATCTGACCCATCGAGACGTGAAGGATCTGCTGCGGCCGGTGATGAAGACGCCTATGCTGAACTGGAAGGATACCATCCTGGCCAAACTGGGAAAGAAACACTCTACTTCCGATGACCAGAAAGGAGGCGGCAGCCATGGTGAAAGATAACCAGACGCCCAACCGGAATTCCTGGCTGGTGCGGATCATGTCCGTGGTCTGTGCCTGCATCCTGTGGGTCTATGTGATGAATGAACAGAACCCCATTACTACCAAGACTTTCCAGGTACCTCTTACGGCCCAGAACTTGGCAGAAGACATGGTGGTGAAAGACCTGCCGGAAACCGTCAATGTGAAGGTCAGCGGTACCCGGTCTCAGATTGCCGTGCTCCGGGAAGGGGATATCAAAGCGTTCATCGACTTTACAGATGCTCCTAAGGGGCGGAATACCTATAACGTCCAGGCTTCTGTCCGGCTGGGAGAAGTGGCGGAAGTGACGCCCAGCCTGCTCCAATTGGAAACAGATTCTCTGGCGGAAAAGACCATGACCCTGGAACCTCGAATCGTAGGCGTTCCCAACAGCGGGGTCACCGTCAGCCAGATGGATCTGGCTCCTACTCAGGTGACCATCAAGGGAGCCAGCGGTCGGATTTCTCAGGTGGACAAGGTGCTGGTGATGGTTGACATCAGCCACCATGACCGGAACTTCTCTGCGGAAGCCACGGCTGTAGCTGTGGACCGGACGGGACGGGAAATGTACGATGTGAAGGTGGTGCCGGGCAAAATCAAGACCACAGTGACCATTGTCCGTCAGCTGGGGACCAATGACTTCCCTGTAAAAGCCAACATGTCCGGGAAGCTGCCGGATGGCGTTTCCATCAAGAATGTGAAGATCACACCGGACAGTGTCCGGCTGACCGCTGAACCCAAGGTCCTGGGCGGCATCCGGGAAATCCTCACGGCTCCCATTGTCCTGAACAACATCACCAGTGATGTGGAACTGAAGATGCCTCTCCAGATCCCGGATCAGGTACTGGCTGACCAGCACAGCGTCATCGTGGAGATCACTTTACAGAAAGGAACGGAACAGCAGGATGCCAATAAAGCCGGTGGAAATCAGAATCAATAACCTGCGGGTAGGGCTGGACAGCCATCACACGCTGAAACAGATCATTAGTCGGAAATACCGGCTGCCGGAAAAATCCCTCCGGCAGGTGGTCTTGGTCCGGAAGGCCGTGGACGCCCGGCGGAAAAGTAATATCTGTCTGGTCTGCCATGTCCGGGCGGAAGTAGAGGTACCTCCTGCGGTACTCCAAAAGCTTCTCCGGGATTCCCAGGTGACCCTGTGGGAAGAAAAACCAGAACCGGCGGCTGTACTGGGGACAGAAAAGCTCCAGGGCCGCCCGGTGGTGATCGGCCTGGGGCCGGCGGGCCTTGTGGCAGCCCTGGAACTGGCCCGGCACGGGTATGCTCCTTTGGTGGTGGAACGGGGACGGGACCTATCCCACCGGGTAAAGGATGTAGAACAGTTCTGGAAAACCGGGAAACTGGATCCAGTGAGCAATGTACAGTTCGGAGCCGGCGGTGCTGGGACTTTTTCCGACGGCAAGCTGACCACTCGGGTGAACGACCCCATTATGGGCCCCTGCTCCGGACTTTTGTAGAAGCGGGGGCTCCCAAAGAGATCCTTACGGAACAGAAACCCCATGTAGGCACGGACAAGCTCCGGCTTATGGTCACCGGGCTCATCAGCCGGATTAAAAAGGCCGGAGGCGAGATCCGATACGAAACCCAGGTGACGGATTTCCAGGTGGACCCGGAACGGGGCCTTACGGCCGTGGAACTGAACGGCGGGGAGTGGGTGGCTACCAACGGCGTGATCCTGGCCTGCGGCCACAGTGCCCGGGACACTTATGCAGCCCTGCTGAAACGGTCCGTACATCTGGAGGCCAAGGCCTTTGCAGTGGGGGTGCGGATCGAGCATGAACAGGCACTCATCAACCGGGCCCAGTACGGGAAGTTCGCCAACCATCCCCAGCTGGGAGCGGCGGATTATGCCCTGATTTATCACGACAAGGAAACGGGCCGGGCGGTGTATTCCTTTTGTATGTGCCCGGGAGGACAGGTGGTGGCATCTGCTTCCGAACAGGGAGGCTTGGTGGTGAACGGCATGAGTCCTTTCAAACGGGATACGGGACTGGCCAACAGTGCCCTGGTGGTGAGTGTGGATCCGGCGGACTTCCCTTCTGGGCCCCTGGGAGGGATGGAATTCCAGAGGAAGTATGAACAGCTGGCCTGGAGCGTCAGTCGGGATTATCGGGCACCGGCCCAGACCAGCCGGAGCTTTATGGAAAAAGAGATGCCGGATCTGGAGATTCCATTCCAGCCCAGTTATCGGCCGGGATTGGTCCCGGCAGACTTGCGGAAGATCCTGCCAGACTTTGTGGCGGAATCCCTGGAGCACGGGCTGCGGGATTTTGAACGAAAGCTCCCCGGATTCAGCACCCAGGGGCTGATGATCGGGGTGGAGACCCGGACTTCTGCACCAGTACGGATCCTGCGGGGGGAAGACGGTCAGTCGGTAAACTGCCGGGGCCTGTATCCCACCGGAGAAGGTGCCGGGTATGCCGGCGGCATCATGAGTACCGCCATGGACGGATACCATCAGGCCAGAAGGCTGATGGGGAGGTTTGCACCGGAGAAATAGGGGACGGCGCAGGGCAGCCGCCCCGTTACTGGTCACTGGACGAAGGAAGGAACCCGGGCTGCGGGTTCCTTTGCAGGGGAACGAAGCCAAATACCAGGGGCGTTTGGCTTCCATGGGCTTTCAAAACTGTGCTATAATATATTGATTGACAGTAAAAAATAAGGAGATGCTTGTATGGAAAACATCATCATTACCGGGCACAAGAACCCGGATACGGACTCCATCTGCTCTGCTCTGAGCTATACCTGGATCAAGACCCAGCTGGGGGAAAAGGTCACTGCCTGCCGGGCCGGGAAGGTGAACCCGGAAACCCAGTTTGTGCTGGACCACTGGAAGGTGGCGGCTCCGGAACTGGTGGAAAAGGTGGAAGAAGGCCAGAAGATCATCCTGGTGGACCACAATGAAATGAGCCAGGCTGTGGACGGTCTGGATAAGGCCAATCTGCTGGAAATCATCGATCATCACCGTCTGGGCGGCATCGTTACCGCCAATCCCCTGTTTGTCCGGATGCAGCCGGTAGGGTGCACCGCCACCATCCTGTACAATGTGGCTGTGGAAAATGGGCTGGACCTGCCCAAAGAAATCGCTGGGCTGCTGTTCTCCGCCATCAGCTCCGACACCCTGTACTTCAAGTCCCCCACCACCACGGAAAAGGACAAGGAAGCCGCCGGTGCCCTGGCTAAGATCGCCGAAATCGCTGATCCCCAGGCCTATGCCCTGGAAATGCTCCAGGCCGGTTCCGCCATCAACTCCATGAGCGCGGAAGAAATCTGCCATGGGGATATGAAGGAATTCGACTTCCCCCAGGGGAAAGTCACCGTGGCTCAGGTGAACGTGATGAACGGAGAAGCCGCCAAAGCCAAATGGCCGGCACTCCAAAAAGCCCTCCAGGCTATGGTAGATGGCGGAGAATCCGATACCAGCCTGCTGATGGTTACCGACATCATGGACGAAGTGACCGAGCTGCTGTGGGCCGGGAAGAACAAGGATATCCTGGACAAGGCCTTCGGAAAAGCCGAGGCCGACGGCCATTATCATCTGCCCAAGGTGCTGTCCCGGAAAAAACAGATTGTACCGCCTCTGACGGACGCGTTCAAGGGATAAGAAAAAAAGAGGGGTTGCTGCATGCGCAGCAGCTCCTTTTTTGTACGGTTGAAGGAGAACCGATGCCGGGCATCTGGTTTAGAATGTAAAAGACGTCGGACCGGCCCTTACGGTTGGGTGCACCTGTCCGCCTGATCACTTCACCACCTTACTGCCATCAGTTTATCCGATAGCTGCCTCTGCTTTTTTCGTATTTTTCCCTTTTTTGTATCTGTGGTATGATAAGTACAGTAAATACTGCTGTCTTTGTTTGAGAAGGGAGAGAGTGGCATGGCGGATAAAATCAAAATGACGACCCCTCTGGTGGAAATGGATGGGGATGAAATGACCCGGATCCTTTGGCAGATGATCAAAGATATCCTGATCGTTCCTTATGTGGACTTGAAAACGGAATATTACGACCTGAGCATGAAGCATCGGGACGATACGGACGACCAGGTGACTGTCGATTCGGCCCTGGCCACCAAAAAATACGGGGTGGCGGTGAAATGTGCCACCATTACGGCCAACGCGGCCCGGGTGAAGGAATACGGACTGAAGAAAATGTGGGCCAGTCCCAACGGTACCATCCGGGCCATCCTGGACGGGACGGTGTTCCGGAAACCCATTATGGTGAAGGGCATCCGTCCCCTGATTCCTACCTGGGAAAAGCCCATTACCATTGCCCGGCATGCCTATGGGGATATTTATAAGAACGCGGAGCTCCGGGTGGATGGGCCTGCCAAGGCGGAACTGGTGGTCACCGGGGCGGATGGAAAGGAAATCCGCCGGACCATTATGGACTTCCAGGATGCTGGAATCGTCCAGGGAGTCTACAACACGGACCAGTCCATTAGCAATTTTGCTCGCTCCTGCTTCAATTTTGCTCTGGAACAGAAGGAAGACCTGTGGTTTGCCACCAAGGACACGGTGTCCAAAATCTATGACCACCGGTTCAAGGACATTTTCCAAGATATTTATGATACCGAATACAAGGAAAAGTTCGAAGCAGCGGGCATCGAATATTTCTACACCCTCATCGACGACGTGGTGGCTCGGGTGGTCCGGTCCAAGGGGGGCATGATTTGGGCCTGCAAGAACTATGATGGGGACGTGATGAGCGATATGATGGCTACCGCCTTTGGGAGCCTGGCCATGATGACTTCCGTGCTGGTGTCTCCGGATGGCTGCTATGAATACGAAGCAGCCCACGGTACGGTCCAGCGCCACTACTACCGGTACTTGAAGGGGGAAAAGACATCCACCAACCCGGTGGCCACCCTGTTTGCCTGGACGGGAGCCATGAGGAAACGGGGGCAGCTGGACCAGCTGCCGGACCTAGTGGATTTTGCGGGCCGGTTGGAAAACGCCACCCTCCAGACCTTGGAAGAAGGGATCATGACAGGGGACTTGGTGGCCGTATCCAGCCTGCCAGATAAAAAGAAGGTCAATAGCGAGGAATTCCTGGAAGCCATCCGGGAGAGGATGTAAGGGGAGGGTGCTGTTGCATTGGCAACAGCACCTTCAATAAGCCCTTTTTCCGTACACCGGGTGAGAGGTGGGTTTCAGGGTCAGGCGCTTGGCCAGCTCTACGGCCTCTTCCAGATGCAGATCGGTTTTGTTCCCATGCTCTTCGAAGATGCACATGGGATTGTCGCTGCCAATTTCACTGCCGGGCATGTACAGGTACTGTTCATTGTCTTTGTCTCCTAAAATGAGACCGGACTGTAGTTCTTCAGCCATGATGACGGACATGATGGTGTCCTCCTTTCAGGATAACCGAGTGAAGAGTGCAGAGGGGGAGAGCTGATCGGGCGGCCGGGCCTGCGCTCCCCTACGGATGGTGCACTTAACCACTATATTTGCATCTCCTCATTCTATCAGCCCCATCATTCCCTGACAAGGGAATCTTTGGTATAATGGAGAAGCAGAATTTTGTAGGAAAGGGATGGAACCATGAACAGACCCATTGCCAGTATCGATGTAGGACGTGCAGCGCTGTGGATGGCCTTGACGGCTACCCGGGAAGATGAGGATCGGCTGAAGGAGAAATTGAAGGAACAGGGCTTTCGGGCTGCGGCCGTGGATTTCGGAGGGGAATTCCTTCCCTCCATCAAGAAAATCGTAGAACGGGCCGTGGTAGCTGCGGAACGGCAGAATATCGTCACAGATTCCCATGTAGGAGCGGGGACGGTAGCCGGTGCAGCCCATGAAGCCCTGGAGCAGATGATGACCAAGGCTACAGGCTTCAATGTAGGAGGAAAAATCGGCGTGGCCCGCTATGGGGAACATCTTTGCGTGGCGGTGTATATGAGTGTGGGAGTACTGAACCTGAATGAACTGGGGGTGGGGCTGGCACACCGAAGCCTGGCCGGGATTGATTGATCCATCTTTTTCTTGGAAAAAAAGAAAAAAGCCTTGACACTTTTCACGTGTCTATGCTAGAATAACTAAGTCGTCGGATGGCGATAAAGAAATATGGTGGATATGGTGAAGCGGTTAACACACCGGATTGTGGCTCCGGCACGCGTGGGTTCGATCCCCACTATCCACCCCATATTTTTTTATCTTTTTTGGGGCATAGCCAAGTCGGTAAGGCACGGGACTTTGACTCCCGCATGCGTTGGTTCGAGTCCAGCTGCCCCAGCCAAGTGATTCACTAGCTCAGTTGGTAGAGCACCTGACTTTTAATCAGGGTGTCCCGGGT
>ERZ772881.1848-NODE-1848-length-17281-cov-6.358586_pt1 | contig 17281 bp, 15 predicted proteins | sample MGYA00580581_ERZ772881 | MGnify/ENA primary metagenome ERZ772881 (study PRJEB29015, sample SAMEA2737668) | human gut metagenome | biome: human gut; feature: human-associated habitat; material: faeces | place: China | collected 2012 ...
ATGCTTGGGGTGCGCCGATTGGGAAGAGCGGTTCGATGGCGGAGACGCTGGGGACGCTCAACCCGTTTAGGTATCGCGGATATGTGTTTGACGAGGAAACGGGGCTGTATTATCTAAGAAGTAGGTATTATCATGCAAGCATTTCCCGTTTTCTGTGCATTGATCGATGGCTTGGCGGAACTTCGGATGGTATTTTGAGTCACAACCCGCTCTGTTACTGCAAAAATTCACCAGTAATGAATGCAGATGCTGACGGGCAATTTCTGGCAGCCATTTGCGCAGCAATAGGAGCTACGGTAGTCAAGGCGGTGGTTGGTGCGGTAGTTGGAGCCATTGTCAACTGTGCAAGCGAATACGTTGATGATGTAGTTGAAAACTACCAGAAGGGAAAACGCGGCTGGGATATGTTTGTCCCGGATTCACCTGCTGAAAAATATGCAGGAGCAGCTGTTGGCGGTGCTATTGCTGGAATTGGTTGTTCATCACTTTTGTGGACAGGGGTAATGGGGGCTACAGGAAATGTTGTTGATGGTTGGATTGCTGGAGAATTGGATGTTGAAGGTGCCTTGTCTGGCGATCGTCGAGCAATAGAAAATGTTGGACTATCTGCTGCATCCGGCGCATATGGCAATGTTGTGGGGAAAATCATTGGTGATAAACTTCTTTGGGATCATGATTATAAAGTTCATAAAATGCCAAGATATGCTCGAAAAGAACTTGCGACACAGTGGTTTTCAGGAGGACGCAACGAGGCTCTTAAGCAATTTATGAACATGCCAATTGACGAATTTGCCAGCCATTTCTTTATTCGGCATACAATCATGCCTGCCACTTACTCTACAACGACAAATTGGTGTATGATGCAAATTTCTTCAGAATAATTTCGACTCCACATTGAAAGGAGAGGAAAAATGGGACTTCGCAGAAGCGTTATCCACGGTATTCTTCTGGGATTTCCTTTTTTTGCCGTATATATTTACAGAACAATATACAGAGCAAACTACTTTAGTGGAACGGCTGATTTTGTCCATTTTCAATTAACCTTTGGTGCACTCGCTGCGCTATGTGCGTACTTGTTTTTGTATAAATGTGTGGTTGTTCCGTTATGGGATTTTATACGGCATGGGACAAAGCAACGAGTATTGCATGTAAACAGTATATTTATAATTCCTAATCACTATTTTCCGTATTGTGGTTCCATGATGAAAACGAGTAGCTATCCGGAACCGCTCGCATTCCCTGGCGATATTCCAGAGTTTGATCTAAAAAAAGACAGGCTTGAAGTGCGGCTATTGGAAAAGTCACGGCTAATTGTATCGGTTCGCATTTTGCATGATTATCATCGACCATGAAATAAAACTACTCATCTAAGAGTGTCCATCGCAACTTCCTCCATGAAAGAAGCTGCGGTGGATAGCTCTACTTTCAATCGTGGTCAATCGTTGCGGCTGTGGCTCAGATGCACGGTTCGTTTACAAACGAGAACGGCTTGCGTGTGCAGAAAACGATCAACGGCGTGGCGACGAAGTACACGCTGCACGGCAAGAATGTTGTGCATATGACTTCCGGCACGGATGAGCTGCACTTCTTCTACGACGCGCAGAACCGCCCGGCGGTGGTGGTGCACAACGGCACGGCGTATGCGTATGTCAAGAGCTTGCAGGGCGATATTGTTGCAATTCTGGATGAGAATGGCAATACGGTCGTCAGCTACGGCTATGATGCGTGGGGCGCGCTGCTGTGGTGTACCGGCGAACTGGCGGAAACGCTGGGCAAGGTGCAGCCGTTCCGGTATCGCGGGTATGTGTTTGATGAGGAGACGGGACTGTATTATCTCAGGAGTAGATATTACAACCCTAACTTGGGCAGATTTGTTAATGCGGATAGAGCGTTTGATGCCAACGCTAGCGTAACCACTTACAATCAGTATGCATATTGTGACAACTGCCCCGTCATCTATTTGGATTCAGAAGGACGCGGCCTATTCACTTCCCTCGTAATAGGCTTTGTTGTTGGTGCCTTAGTTAGCGGCATTATTGAAGCTGCAAAAGGTGGCGATGTTGAGGATATTATCATCTCCGCAGTTGCCGGTGGTGTATCGGGTTTGATTTCTGTAATCCCGGTATTTAGAAACCCCTATATTAACTCTGCTATTATGGGCGGTGTTGGAAATGCAGTAGGCGCTTGGATCGGTGACGATATCGACTCAATTTATGATGTTATTGACAATTTTGCTGAGGGCGCGGTCGCAGGAGTTGTTGGGCAGTTTGTTGGTGATCAGCTTCTTAATTGGGTTGATAAATATTGGAGGCAGCTTTCTCGTGATGCCAAAAAGCACATTATCTCAAATCTCGGAAATGTTGATCAAGCACAGATTAATGAGGTATATAAAGCAATCCGTGCAGGCGTCAATCAGAATACCCTTCACCAGCTTATTAAGGAATATGGAATAGATGTTGTTTTGAGCGTCTTTGTATCCACTACGGCAACGTGTGTCGATTAACCTATTCGGGAGGGATATTTATGTGGAAAGAATGTCGACTATGGATCATTGATTCTCTGGTGTCAATAACCCTGTTTCTTTTGGTCCCGATTCTTTTATCATTGACTGGTTTAGTTACTATTTCTGTTGCACCCGGAGCTGCCTTGATCGTATTAGGATATGCGCTCTATATCTTTCAATGCGTGTTTTCACGTGATATGAAGCGCGGCATTTGGGCACTAGTGGATCTCATGCGAAATATATCAGTTACACACACTTTCACTGTTCAAGAGATACAGTCCTGTCATTCGCATTTTTCTGTGTCTCGCAGGGCTTCAGAACAAACGTTTGCAAAATATTTCATTATCCGTTGTATTAACGATGCAGAGCACGTCATTGATCTTGTTACCGTAAAACAGCAGCCTCTCATTGAGCATAATTCTTATAGAATCAAGTATTATCCATTTTCTAAAATCATTGTCGACATCGCTCCAAAATCATAACTATCCTCATCATTTGAACATATTCCTTCTATAGTACTATTACATTTTCTACAGTAAGTATTTGATGGTTACATAGAAGACTTGTTTGCGGATGCGATATATGCACCGCGATATGCTATGTTTTCTGCTGCTGCATGAAAGGTAACTATTTTTGTTGCACACTAATTTCAATGAAAAGGTTGAATGCGGCACTGAATAATGCAATGAATGATCCCAACGGATGGTATGGCGACAAAGAAGAAGATTACAAATGGGTTAATAAAGGTGTTGAGTGCTATTATGATAGGTTTCATACCGCATGGTAATGTAGAGAGGTGAAGTCATCGTGAAGAAACTGGCACTTAATTTGCTACTATTGCTGATGATTTTTTGCTTGTGCAGTTGCAGCACATCAACAAAAACAATGCCCACCAGAGAAAAGGCAGAGTATTTGTTTGCTGAAAACTATGAGCTAATCAACACAGCGGTAAGGCTTCTCTGGAAACACCATGATGAGCTGGATGGCTTGGTCATTGATGGAGAGAGCAGACTACTCCTGTACAGTCGTGGCAGAACGCAAGAGGAATTTCCTTATTCAAGAACTTCATTAACAACAGGAGAGAAGTCTTTGATATTTGCGGCGTGGTCTGTCTTGGATGAAAATGGTGTATCAATAACCTATCATATGTCTTTGCCGGATCAAGCCCCTGTAATCGCTATTCACTGTGGATTTGACGAGATGGGGAGAAGCTTTGGATATTATTATATTCGACCGGTGGAGAATGAAGAAAATGGCGGTCTGCAAGATACTGTGGATAAGCGCATCGTATGTAATGGTTATAGCAATTTGAATGAATATGTGGAATGGGTGCCATTAAGCGATTATTGGTATCAAGGAACAACAGCAATGGTACTATATGAATAAGGAAGTACATCTCGTGCCTCAAACGTAGTTCCTTGTGAAGTTCCCCGTAGCTTGTCGAAATGAAATTGACCGACGGGCTGACAGCAAAATCCCCCCCGTAAAAGCAGGAAAAAACTCTTCCTATAGCGAATACTGCCCTTGCCCAGCGAATCTATTGCGATTCTGGATGAGAATGGCAATGCCGTCGTCAGCTACGGCTACGATGCGTGGGGCGCGCCGCTGTGGTGTACCGGTGAGCGGGCGGAAACGCTGGGCAAGGTGCAGCCGTTTAGGTATAGGGGGTATGTCTACGACGAAGAGACGGGGCTGTATTATCTGAGAAACAGATTTTACAATGCACACAACAGTCGTTGTATCTCTGCTGACTCAATGCTGTCAACCCGTGGTACACATACTTCTGCAAATGCCTATGCTTATTCCCGTAATGCTCCGACAATCCGTGCTGATGCTAACGGACAGGACAGTATCTATGTCATTTATGATAGTCGCCCCAATGCTACAGATGAACATCCTGAATATAAGGGTCTAACCCTTCAAGGTGAATGGGCAATCAACGCTTTGCGGGAAAATGGCCATTACGTAATGCCTGCTGGTTTTACCAATATTCCTGAGTTCATAGCAGCATGGAACAATGCCGGAGCTTACGAATACGATTACATTATCATTTATGCGCACGGCAGCCCTGGCACTATTGACTGTGCAGGTGGTTATTTGAAGGAAACTACTGAATCAGGTGAAGATGCGAACGGGAACCACTGTTATAGCTCTATCAATGAATTGAAAGAGATACGAGTCAATAAGGGCATTTACCTGCTTTCGTGTAACGGCGCCACGCCAAACTCAGAATATATGACAGCTATTGGTATGCTTTCTTCAAAAGCCGGTGGGGCGCCGACTATGGGTTCAGCATACGCTTCTGTTAACTATTATGAAGGCACGGGAATACCTTATCAATCTCCTGGCCTCAAGTGGTCAAATGGTTTGTCGAAAAATTTCAGCAACTTGATGAATTGGCTATATGCAAGTTGCTGGGTGACCTTCTCAAAAGACGGGATGTGGATTGACTGATATGGTAATGAAAGGAAATGTATCTGGTGAAAAAGAATATGTTGATAATGTTTTTCATCTTCGCTTTGCTCATATGTCAATTCGTTTGGTGGTTTGACATAGGATCTTGGTGTTCTCTTCCAATCGAATTGTGTTACACACACGCTTCCGATTTTTCCTTTAGAGATAAAAACAATAATAAAGCCGAAGCAGATATGTACACATGGCGCACATTCTTTCACCCTGATGATTTTGTCTCGTCGGAAGAGAAGTTGATTTATAATCAGTATAATTCTCTCGTTGGTTTTGACTTTTCACAATATACTTACATCCTCAGTTACGGATTTTCTATTGAGTATCTGTATTGTAAACAACCTGATGCAAAAAAAATGCAATATGGTAAAGTCGTTCATGATGTCAATTGTCTTCCGAATGAGGTTCTGCTATATCGCGTTCCGAGAGTATATATCGAGCCTAATCCGGATCGCACCGATAGTTTTTCTTACAAATTTATTCATTCTGCTCCTTGAATTGCTTCTTCACCTCTTTATTATACCCCTTTTTCGTCCTTTTGGCTGTTCTTTCTTTGTGCGGGATTGCCTTAATTTGTGTTTGTGAGTGAGGTGTTAGAGTGTATTTTCCTGTTCTACCGACAGTATATAGAAAAATGAGTGTTTTTTTCTGTACCATTACATCCATAACGAGTCTATTGGTAACTATACTCATGTTCCTTGTGTTGTATTTGGGAAACCAAGTGCAGGGTATTGTGTTTATTTCATTTCTTTTTTCAGTTATTCTATCTATCGTAGCATGGAGAGCTTGTTTGATAACAATTAAATGTAACGAGTATGTACACATTATTGTTGACAAGCGTATTGTTGCATTGTATAGTCCTACCGGGAAAGCATTACGTACTTTCAACTTTTCTGACATAGTGGATGTGCGGGTTGTCAACTTACCTCAAGTTATGTATGCCGCCTCAATACCCTATGTGCGTAAACAGCAATACATCTGTATACAATCTGATTCTTCACACGCCGAAACACGTCCCCATACAACCTATTCAGAGATTCGAAGTAATCCCCACTGCATTGTTTTAGCCTATAATGAGTATGCTTATAATAATATTAGCTCAATTCTATTGCGTCAAGAAACTGGAGATACCGTGTAAGGGGGGGCAATTCCCCATACGAGGAGGTAAATAATGGACACCACCCTACAATCGATCATCGAAATCGCGCTGCAGCAGGGCATCTGGGCAGCGCTTTACATTTACCTGTTTTTCCGCATGCTCAAAGAAAACGCAGAGCGCGAAACGCAGTACCAGCAGATGATCAACCATCTCAGCACCAATGTCGTTGAGGGCATTGCTGACATCAACGATAAGCTCGATGACATGGCGCGCAGGCTGGACAATCCGTCCGCCTGATATTCAACCGACCCACTGGCCATCCGGCATTGCCGGGTGGCCTTTCTTTGTCGTTATGCGAAAGGAGCGCAACATGACCCCAATTGAAAACGCCTGGCGCTATGGCCAGGTCAGTACACCCTGCACGGCAAGAACATTGTCCACATGACCCAGGGCAGCAACGAGCTGCACTTCTTCTACGACGCGCAGAACCGTCCGGCAGTGGTGGTGTACAATGGCACGGCGTATGCCTACGTCAAGAGCTTGCAGGGCGACATTGTTGCGATTCTGGATGAGAATGGCAATACCGTCGTCAGCTACGGCTACGATGCGTGGGGTGCGCCGCTGTGGTGCACTGGCGAGCTGGCGGAAACGCTGGGCAAGGTGCAGCCGTTTAGGTATCGCGGGTATGTGTTTGATGAGGAGACGGGGCTGTACTATCTCAGGAGTCGGTACTATAATCCGCAGCAACTTCGATGGATTAATTCCGATAATATTATAGCAGTCAATAGTGGTTTCACAGCAGCTAATAATTATGTATATTGCGGAAATTCACCGATTAATCGCTATGATGCCAATGGACGCTCATGGAAGGATGTAGTCCGAGGACTGATACATAGAGGTAACGAGTGTCTTATGTCATTGGGAGTTGATACAACGTCCATTGGAGCTTTTCTTCTTATGATGGAAGAAGAACCAGCGGATTCGGGAATTTATCATGCAAAGGAGAATTGCTGGCAGCAGTATTTTGGGTATAACGATTTATATGACTATGCCTTTGATATAGGCACGGATATGCAGCGAGTTAAATTCGACTTTGTATGCAATGGTACATCTTACGTTCTCTGGGCGTGGAAGGGCGATTATATTAATTTAGGTGCAGGTGCAGAATTGGGTATCTATACGGGGGACAACTTCCAGAAAAATGTAAATACCCGCTTGGCTATGCCAATGAGATTAACACTGTCATATAATGGCGCTGAGATTATTAATTATCACCCAACAGCTGAACAGTGGTGGATTACGGGCTTTAATTCGAACTATATGCGGGTAAAGGCATGTGACCTAACAGCAACGTTTTCGGTGAGGTTCACAGATCAGGAAATGTATGATGCGTTTTATGGCACATGGAACAATAGAGAACAGGACGGCTGTCGATGGGTTTTTGATGGGACAACGTGCACAGCTACATTGCGTTTTTGAAACAAATAGGAGAGAAAAAATGATGAAAAAGCTAATAGCCATGTTCATGACGTTATGCTGCTCACTGGTACTAAGCTCGTGCAATATCCCTTCAGCGCGGAGGCGCTTTTTTACCTATCCTATGAAAGAAATATTGAATGATACATTCGGCGAATTTATTCACCAGCTGAACCAACATGACGCGCAGGCAATGCTGGCAATGTTTTCCGCATCGGCTGTCGAAGAACAGCCGCTATTGTTGGATGAAGTAGATGCGATGATTGCACACTTTCCAGATCCCGTGACGATTACAGAAGCAGCCAGTGGAATTGGGCAGTCTTCCAGTACAACTAATGGGGAAAATCGAACAAAAGGAATAGGTAACTTTAGCATAGAGTCTAATGGTGTGCGTTACTACGTTTTCTTATCTATCTGTACGGAGGATTCTGCAAACAAAGAGGAAGTGGGTATCATTGAACTATCCATCATTTCAGTAGACAACTATCATGATTCTACTCTCTTCGGAGGCGATCCAGAAAGAAAAAAGGGAATTAACATTCTCGAATAATGCTTTTGCCTCATACAATGGAGCAAGTTTTTACCCCAAAAGTTCATGTAATAACTTATAGACTCTTCTCATAAACAATATTGCAAGTGCTTTTCTGTATTTAGGAAGCGCACGGCGGCACACAACCGACACCCACTCGGCTGTGTGCCGCTTTTTCTAGTGCGCCCGGCATGAGCAACAACTAAGTGGTGAGAGACCACAACGCGCTCGGCAGTAGGAAGCGTTAGCCGAAGGCAAGGGTGTCCATCGTGAGGTGGAATCTGAAGGAAGCCGGATGTCAGCGAAAAAAATGCTGGCGGGCAAACTCCCGAACCGACGAACAGAAATCACATAGAAGGCCGTACAGGGACGGACGAGTGTGCTAGACAACACGAAGTCCAATGCTGCCCGAATCCCGTGCGGTAAATGTGGCGGTTACGTGGGAGGAAAGCTGTTGCGCTTACCCGGGGAGGTCTTGCAGACGGGAAGTAGGAGAATCCGAAAGCCGTAGTAACAACGAACTGCAAGAAGTCAGCCGAAGCCATAGTACCTTGAAAGTTTTTTCAATCATGATGATGCTCCTGATTGTCGCATGAAGTAGTTTGTGTCCGCTGGAGAATGGAGAGGAGTATTGTAGCACAAAAGGAAGACGTTATGGTGGAGGTTAGGCGAATTTTGTTTTGGAGTTCGCGCCCTCGCAGGTAGTTTCATTCTCGGCGGGATGGAGGTCTCCGCCGCACACTTTACGCTTGATAATCACAGTTTTTTCCCCCAATAGCTTTGGCAAATGCTTTTCTTCGTTCCAGCAGCGTAAGTATCTTTTTCACGCTCTCGGGATTCGCCACCGCCGCCAGCGCATCCACCTGCGCTGCAATCTCCCCATCGATGCTCGTGGGCATGGGGGCGGCGAAGCGGATTTCCTCCGCAAGGCGCTTCATGTCCGCGTCACCCGATGCTGCTAGCGCGTTCGCCCCCTGACCGATGACTTTCCACCCGGCGGTGCTGTCCGCCATCCGCGCTTCGCTCTGCGATACCACCACGTGCGCGGCATCCTTCATCGTCAGGCAGATACCCGTCACGGCGAAAATCAGCACTTCCGCCAGCACCGTCGTTTGCCGCACGCACAGCGGAATTGCCGTACTGCTCGCCGAACGTAAATTCGATATCACTCTCTGATACGATCATAGATGAATCCCTGCTCTCTGTTGTATATCGCATCAAATTCTTCCATGATGCTGTTGTGCTGAAGTTCGCTGATGGTATCCGCCATTTCCGCCTTTATTGCGCAATCCTCAAAGAAAAGGGAAAAGAAACGGATGTCAATCTGGTCGGTATTGGATTCCGGAAATGCCATGTACATGTTCAGATACTGCTGGAGGAAATAATCATGCGTTGTGATGAAAATCTGCACCTTGAGTTTTGCAAGCTGCATCATAGCATCCACCAGCGGGCGAATCATGCCGGGGTTCATGTTCGTCTCCGGCTCATCCCAGAACAGCACCGAATTGGCATTCAGGCAGCCATTCCGAATGAGATAGGTGATGGTCGCCAGCTTGCGATAGCCCTCGGAGACAAGCCCCATTTCAAATTCTCCGCCATTTTCCGCATTGAGATAAAATTTTTTATCATGCTGCACCGTTGTCCCGTGGAGAATTTCATCCAAACTGGCTAACACCTGATTCTGCTCATCGGAATTTTTCCCGCGCTTCAGCGGACGATCCAGCAGCTTTGCAAGGTCATAATACGTTTCCTCAAACGCAATATGGTATTCCTCATACAGCGACGTGAAATTCTCCGTTGCCGAAATGATTTCCTTCGGCGGAAAATACACCGCCGTATGGTCAGGCGATGCTGTATGCTCCATCTTCGGCAAGATAAGCGTGGCAATTTTGCTTGCTCGATTTCCGAAATTCACATCAATGCTCGTGCCGTTTTCATAGCCCATTGAGGCTGTCATTTGGGCATTGCCCTGCTTTCGCCGCACGAGTCTGCCCACTTTCCCGTTGTCCGGGCGAAATACGCCGCACAGCTTTTCGGAAAACCTGTTCACCGCTGCTTCCTTTGTCTCTGTGGAGTTCCACTGTTCATAGGACTTATGCAGGCTGTACATCAGCTTTATCAGCGCTGTTTTGCCCGTGCTGTTTGTGCCGCAAATCACATTGATTCCCGGCGACCACTGAAAATCGGCTTGCTGAAACAGCATAAAATCAGACAGATGCAATTGGCTGATTTTCACACTCATCCATTCCTTTCCCAAAGCAGTTTCATGTCTGCTTTGCGCAAGAAGCACAGCTTCTCTCCGATATTGTTGCAGGAATGAAACAGATTATCCGCTGCGTCGGATTGCGATTTGCTTCCGCACAACTCGGCGCACGTTGCTTGTACGTCAATCACTATAACATTGATTCCTGCTATTGTCAACGGTTATTGTCAGAATTTCCGCCCAATTGCAAAAACGCGGCAATGGCTTCTTCATATTGTCCATTTTCGCGCAGCATCACTGCTTGCTGGTACTTTAATTCCATTATGCCCGCAATCTGCGCCTTCGCGCCGCTCTAATTTCCCAACTCCGCAAACGCTGCAGTTGCCTCGTCATATAGTAGTAGAACCATCTGGAATGACATAGTTCCAAAACCAAGCCACCCGGAAGAAGTCGGCTGCATTCGTAGTAGAACTATCTGGAATGACATAGTTCCAAAACTCTCCCTTGCTCCGCCCGTTGTTCGCAATAGTAGTAGAACCATCTGGAATGACATAGTTCCAAAACAAGCTCCGCGTTCATGTAGCGTGTAAACTGGTAGTAGAACCATCTGGAATGACATAGTTCCAAAACCAGCCAGTTATCAATTTCCCTGCTTGCCGCGTAGTAGAACCATCTGGAATGACATGGTTCCAAAACAATGGGAACGCCCGAAAGAGAAACTGTTGTGTAGTAGAACCATCTGGAATGACATAGTTCCAAAACGTATACAACGAGGATTTGCCGTTTTAACGGGTAGTAGAACCATCTGAAATGACATAGTTCCAAAACCAGCTTGGCGATAATCGCCTCGCAGGTTGCGTAGTAGAACCATCTGGAATGACATAGTTCCAAAACCATGATGATGCTGCCGACCTGTGTTGCGGTGTAGTAGAACCATCTGGAATGACATAGTTCCAAAACCTCAAATCCATGAGGTAGGAACCTTTCGGTCGTGAGCCGCTGCCACGCCGGATGGTTCTTTTCTTTTTCAGTATATCACAGCTTGATGATTTTGTCATCATAATTCTGATCAATTTGCCAACGAATTTCCTGCTCATGCATCGGAATCGCCTGATTTTGAAAAATCAGCAGCGTCTTTACTTTCGTGTAGGCGGCATACTTGATGACTTCCTGCCAATCCGCGTCCGAAAAGTAGTTGTCAAGATTGCAGAGAACCAGCAGCTTTTTCGGCATCCACTCCGCAAGAACATTCAGCAGCTTGCAAATCCGCACCAGCGGTGACGTATTCAGCGGGCAATCCAGCTGTACACCGAACGCTTTGCAAACATCCTGTACCGTCATTTCGTCCGGCGCGATGATTTCCAGCGGGATTTCGCGCGTCACGTCCTGAATGAAATCTGATAGCTCCACCATACGTCAGCTTGCACGGGCTTTGAATCACGACGGTTCGGAATCCGGCCATAGTTTCGTCCTCTTCTCGCGCAGTCCTGTGATGGATTGGTCAATCAGTTCAACATCCTTCGTCGGTATGGCTCGGATTCTCCAATCTTCGCAGGTAATCCATTCTTTTGAAGCTTTTCGCTGCTTGCCCATCGCATTCAGCAGCTCGCTCACCATGGCTGTCCAATCGGCATCTGTAAGCTGCTCAGGGGTCTCAAGGTTTTTCAAAATACGGTTGATATCGTCAGCCTTGCACTTTTGATAAAATACGGCATATTGCGTTTTGAATTTTTCAAGTAAATGAAGCACTGTTTCTTTAAGCTGTTCCGGGTTCAAATCATCCTTTTTCCCACGGAACAGCAAAGCAATGGTTGTCATGTCCTTTCCCGATACAAACAGCTGCTTTCCGTTGGTAATCGTTACTCTTGCAGCATTTTTCTTGCTCGTAAGAATATCAATCGTCTGCCCGCCGCGAAGCACAAAAATGCCGCCATCCCATTCTAACATTTGGTTCATCAGAAGCCGCGGACGCACCACGGTTACGCCGGGAATCTTATCAGCTGCAAAAGCACGAATCAATTCGTCTGCCTTTTCTACGGGAACATTTGCATAAATCGGGATACCTACAACCCTGTGGTAGACCTTTTTCCCTTGCGTATACTGAATTGCAGTCATAAATGCCGGATTGATGCTGTCAAATCCACCATAGCGCTGGCAAGGCAGTCCTTTTTTCAGCGGCATTTTCGCACTTTTGTTTCCTGCACGGTATCGTGAATCTTCTGTAATTTTCCCCGACTTCTGGCGCTTCAGGAACACCACATGTCCATCATGGTATCCCCACACCGCCTTCAAGTAGCAAATGTCCTGCTGTGCATTTCGGATGATTTCCCCGGTATCCGTATCCGGATCCTCCTGATCCCGGCTGAATTTCGCCAGTATCATGCCATGCTTCGAGCTTAAATCAACCTTGTTATTATCGTCTTTCTTTGCTTCCTGCGCTTTCCTGAATCGAATTGCTGCAGACGACTCACTGTCAAGCCACGGCATAAAGCGCTCCACGAAGTTCCCCATTGTTGCCGCAAGAAATGCGTCATACGCATGATGCATGTCGTTCAGCTCACGAATCTTGTAAAGCCCGTACTGCTCCCGCAGCTCCGAGGACAGCCCCGCCTTGATGCCGCTCACATGCACATCCGGATAATAGCGCTTGAACAGCTCCGTCACGCACTGCACCATCTGTCCCGTTTCCACTAGCTGCCGTGCGACAAACTTTTGCTTGTCATCAGCGCTTACCATACTGCGCGTCAGATTCTTGAACTTTTTTTCGCCCATGAATCCCTTTTGGTGCAGATAATTCCACCACGGGCGCTGTAAATCCCGAATGCTATCCGCCAGCAGAAGGTTGTCTGCCTTGCGCTGATTTTCACCTTTCAGCACCAGTGCGCGGTTTTCAATCGAATTGTCCACGATATAGCATCGCGGCAGAATATGATCAATTTCCGTTGTTGCCGAAAGCTGGTCAAAATCAAGCGGCTTGCCGCTGTAAAGCGATTTCCCCAGCTGCAGCAGATACAGGTACTGCTGGTCATCCAGTTTCTTTTTATCCTTGCAGTTTTTCAGTACTTCCCAGCACTCTGACGGCACTTTCTCCGCTGTCTTATCTTCCGCCAACTCTTTATACATCTGCTCCACTTGGTTCAGACGTGACTGCGTGCGCTGTTTCTTTTCATCCGGCGTTTCTTCGCGCGTGTTTTCCAGATAAATGGCGTGCGGATGGCAGCCCTGATGCTCAATCAGTTCTTTCACAATGCGCACTGCCGTCCAAATTCCGCGTTTCAGTGCCGGAGAAACCTGCAATTTCCGAATCTCGTCGTATTCGATTTCCTCTTTCGGTTCGCCCAGTTCCATCAGCCGCTCTTTGGCGATTTCCTCTTGGAAATGGTACTGCGGATTGTTCAGCACCTGCATGAAGTTTTCATTCGTCGCACGCAGAACTTCCATGATTGTTGCCGGCTGATTCTCATATTCACCCAGCACACCAGTCAGCAGCTTTTCGCTCAGTCGTCCCCAGCCAGTATAGCGCCGCTGCACCAGAAAACTCAGCTGATTGTCCGTGATTTCCGGATAGTGTTCTTGAATCAGCTTTTTCAGGATGCTGCGATCCTCAAAGATGGTACTCCAGCGCACCAGCGTTTCCAGATGCTCCGTCGTCTGGTCGTTCACGGTGAATCCGTGCTTCTCCAAGTCATACCGTGTGCGCAGACTCGCCGTGAATTTCCCCGGCTCCTGTGTGCCGGAAATATCATTCTCTGTAACATCCACATACGGACTGTTCAGCTGAAGCCACTTCGCGAATGTTTTGTAGGAAACCGATTTATTCTTTGCAAACAGTTCATCCAGCATCCGCTGTTTCAGCTGAACATCACGAATCAGATTGCCCTTTACGCGGACGCGGTTCAGCTCATTCAGCATAAGGTACTCTTCATACAGCAGGGAATGCAGCGGCAGCACGTCCTTTATCGGCAGATAGGTGCATTTGTTTGTCAAGTTCGCAATGAACCCCTCCGCCGTTTCTGTCTGATTCACCACATCAAAGAAATTCCACGGATAGGCAGGCTGCGTTTTGTCACGCACGATCCACTTCTGGAATGGGCTGTTCTTATCTTGATACAGCGGGCCGACATAATACGGCAGACGGAACGTGCAAATGCTGAGGATTTTCTCCCGATTTTCCCGCAGCGTCGGATAATACTTTCCCTGCGCGTCAAGTATTTTCGCCAGCTCTTCGGCCTGAATCTGGTTCGGGATTTGACCGTTCAGATTGATGCGCTGCAGCGGCAAAAAGACGTTGTCTGCTTTCATTTCTTCCAGCATTTCATTTGCTTCTGCTCGTGCGTTTTCAGGAAGGTCAATTTTCTTGCTTTCAAGTATTCTTCTGCATTTATTATAGAAACCTTCTGGTATACTCTTGATTTTCGTGCCTTCCTGTCGGCAGCGTGTAAACTTCTCTTGCTGAAAGCGTGCTGGGCTTGTCAAATGGTGCGTATAGGCAGCATATCCCGATGGGTCGTTATCATCACGGAATAGTGTAACATACTCGTCTTTTCGGTACGTCCTGATCCATTTTTTCAGTCTTTTTAGGTCAGCCTTATGCTTTTCATAACGCGCTACCATCATGTCGGAAATCGTCTGCCCGTTTTGACGAATTTCCGCAAACAGCTGCCAGCGATACAGCTCCAATATCCGCGTGAATACTTCCGCCTGCGCTTCTGTCATCCCGGCAAGATACGTTTCTTCCGTTTCGCCTTCAATGGCGCCTAAGGAGGTTTTTTCTGGTGCATCCGTCTGACTTTCATAGCCAATCAGCGCTTTTAAAGAACCTTTGTAGCCCAAAAGAAGCGATGCGAGCGATTGCGCAGCCTCTTTGCTTTCTTTTTTCTTGCCTGCGTACAGCAGCTTCTGAATCTGCTCCTTGCGCGCCATGCCACGGAGCGCATGATTTTCCATCGCGTGACAGATTTCCTTTGCCACATTTTCTGCCGGCGCAAGCCCGCAGGCAAAGCTTTCGGGGTCTGTCAGCAATTCCAGCAGCTCATGCATCTTTTGCGGTGCTTCCGCACCGATGTCGGACAGCGTTTGTCCTTCCATCAGGAAATGCCCGCGATATTTGATGATGTGGTGCATCGCCAGATAGACATAGCGGATATCCGCCTGCTTCGTGCTTTTCACCAGCTCATTGCGAATATGATAAATCGTCGGCAGCGTCTCGACGGATACTGTTCCATCCACAAACAGCGCCTTTGGCAGCTTTGCATAAAGCTTCTCGTACTTGCTGTCCTCTGCCCATAAGAACGATTCGTTCATCCGAAGAAAAAACTCCGGGTCTGCCGCACACACATCCGGCGCAACCAGCGCTTGCAGCAGTTTGATACGCTTGCGCCGACGTGCCAGCCGACGCCGCGCTGAACGCTTCTGGCGACGTTCTTTCGCCGTTTGTGCTTCCTCAAACAGAACCGAACCGTATGTCGGCCGCTTGTGAAAGCGAAGCAGCCGCCCCTTTTCGTCCGTCATTGCGTAGCCAACAGAACTTGTGCCAATATCCAGCCCGATATTGTAGACTTCTTTCATGATGGTGCGCCTCTTTCCTTCGTTTTGCCGCTTTATGAATCGCCTTTGCAAACGTTTGAAGTGTTCCCCTCACGATATGCGCACTTATGAAAAAAGCCGCTTTCGCGGCGGAGCCTCTAAAAGCTCGCAATCGATTAGGGAGTGGGGAAATCCTCGGCGAACCTCGGAATCCTTGGTTTTGACTCACTATACCATTCCAGATGGTTCGTTTTCATTATATAGTACTTTGTGCATTCTGTCAAGTGGCTTTGTGAGTTTTTTTGTTGCTTTTCATACTGAACGCATGGGGTGCTTTCGTTCCACATCTTTTTGTGACAAAATTATGCAATACACTACACGCTGAAATTGCCACTCTTTCTGTAAGTGCAATGTTACTGATGCGCAAAAACGGACATACTCATCACTCATCTATTGAAAAAACGGATAGCTGGCGTAGAAATAATATTGAAAAGCCGGACAGACTATTGTATAATCATCATGGAAAATAGGGCAGGGAGGCTTTCGGATGATTGCAAGGATGACAAGGAAGCAGCTAACAGTTTAAGCAGCTGTATTCATGGATACGATGCAGCCGGTTTACCCCTATGAAGGATGCAGATGAAACGCTCATGAACCACAAACGGGAAATCCTGCATTACTTTCATGATCGCTTAACAAATGCGGTCTGCGAAGGGATAAACTCAATGATTCAGGCGGCGAAGAGGAAGGTCAGAGGATATAGCACCTTTGATGGTTTCGCTGCCATGATCCACCTGGCTGCTAAAAAACTGGCAGTTCTTCATCCCTTTTAAACTGCGTTTCCGCTAATTCGGGAGTAGAGGCTGTATCGACTAATTATGACATGCGAAGGAGATGCACGTAATGGCAGTATTCTATCCAAACCTTGATCAGATAAGAAACGATACCGTGGAAAAACATACCACTGGTGAACTGTCTTTGTTGGAAGAGCTTCAGGAACTTCCAGATGACTATAATGTTTACTATCAAGCACACATCAATTGCGCGCACCCAGATGTTGTGGTTGAATGTGCTGGCTGTGGCATCCTAATCATTGAAGTAAAGGATTGGAATCTTGCATCTTACACGTATCATCCTGCAGAGAAAACAAAAAGTGATAAGTACGGGTACCTAATGGTTGCTGGTAGGAATGCTCATCTGGCGACTCCTTTTGAGCAAGTGCAGAGTTATAAGGATGAATTGTTTGAAGTGTTATCGCCTGAACTTTGCGCAGCTCAACTGCAGAAGGAAAAAGTATTTTTATCTGGTAAAAAAATAAGTCCAGTGTATGGTGTTGTTAAAACATGCGTGTATTTTTCAACAACGTATACGGAACAATTGAGGAGTAAATTTGGAGAGAAGCATTTTAGCGAATATCAAAAACATGCGTACACCGCTGAGCAAAATCACCTCGACCGGCGAAATTGAGCAGCGGTTCCG
>ERZ772881.1856-NODE-1856-length-17215-cov-3.717774_pt1 | contig 17215 bp, 22 predicted proteins | sample MGYA00580581_ERZ772881 | MGnify/ENA primary metagenome ERZ772881 (study PRJEB29015, sample SAMEA2737668) | human gut metagenome | biome: human gut; feature: human-associated habitat; material: faeces | place: China | collected 2012 ...
TAAATATAAGGTTAAATTAGGACAAACAAAAACTATCTTGCACACCAACCTACAAGTAGTAATCCTACTGAATACCAGATTACATATCCTACTACTCTTACAATACTTGAATACAAAGTTAATGAAATATCAAATAAGCCATTTTATATTAAAGAGCATAATCAAAAGTACAATATTAAAGAAATTACACAATTTTTAAAAAAGTTTTAATTTTAGACTATACATTTTGCGTTTGAGTGAGGAAACATATGAGAAGTATTTTAATATTTCTCGAAATTTAATGAAAGGAGGAAAACTATGAGATGTGGTGTTTATGTAAGAGTATCTACTGACGACCAAAGAGATAATGGTTATTCTATTGATTCACAACTTAGAATGATTAAAGAATATTGTGAAAAGAATGAATATGATATTGTTGATGTCTATAATGATGCTGGACATTCTGGAAAAGATTTGATGAGACCCGAAATGCAAAGATTACTAAAAGATATTAAATCTAAAAAGATTGATAAATTAGTTGCAATTAAAGTTGATAGACTTACTCGTAATAATTATGATGGCTTTTGGCTACTTAATTATTGTGAGGGACATGATGTAAAGATAGAACTTATATTCGAACCTTATGATGTGTCTACTGCTAATGGTGAAATGATTTTTGGAATGAATTTAGTATTTGGTCAAAGAGAAAGAAAAGAGATTGGTGCAAGAACTAAACGTGCTATGGAAGAAATGGCATTAGAACGTATTCATCCTAGTAAAGCACCTTATGGTTATATTAGAAATAAGGAAACTGGTCATTTAGAAGTAGAACCTATTGAAGCAGAAGTTGTAAAAGAAATATTTGAATTATGCAAACGAGGCAATTCTACAAGAGGTATTTCTACTATTATGAAAGATAATAATGCTTATTTAAAGCAAGGAAATTGGAAAGCAGATAGAGTTTATAAAATACTTACTAATTCTATTTATATTGGTATCTTTGAATATGGAAAGTACAAAAGAAAATCACAAGATATTTTAAGAGTTGAAAATTATTGTGAACCAATTATTGATGAAGTAACATGGAATGCTACTAGAAAAGTTTTAGTAAAAAACAAACATTCTAACTATGGAGAATATATTCATTTGTTTTCTGGTTTAGTAAAATGCCCTATTTGTGGTGAGATAATGTCATCATCAGAATCTTTTAAATATCCTAACGGAAAGCAATAAGTTTATTACCATTTAAGATGTAAAAATCATAATTGTAGTGGATTTGGACTTCATTATAATACTGAAAAAATAGAAACAAAATTAAAACAAGTATTAGAAGAATTAACGCTATTTATGCTTTCTATGGATAATGAAATTATAACTTGTAATTCTACCAAAAGTGATGATGTAAAAGATATAGAAAAAGCAATCGAAAAATTAAAATTACAGGAAAAAAGATTAGTAGATTTATATTTAGGTTCTAATTTAGATGTCGAAACAATTAATCATAAAAATGATGTTATCAAAAAGGAAATTGATAAACTAAATCAAAAGAAAGTAAGACTTGATCCAGATAATAATTCTAAAGAATATACAATAGAACTTGTTAAAAAATTAGATTGTACAGAGGAAAATAACACTTTATTTTTTACTAATATTAAAAATATTGGATTTGCTTTTCTTTATGATTTGTTATCAAGATAAGTTAAAAGAGATATGATTCATAGACTTATATCTATGATAGAAATTAAACGTGATAAAAACTACAATATTGATATTAAAGATATAAAATTCACAGATGAATTTATAACTAAGAGCAGTACAGAGTATTTAAAATATCCTAATAATATTATGAATAGCAATAATATTGGAATTAAATTTCATAAAGAAATTGATGAAATTGAGTTAAAAAATATGGAATCTAATTATGATATTTTATCAATTAAGAAAATGAAACACAAAGAATATTCTAATGAATTTTTAGAAGAATTTATTTCAAAATCACAAGAGCATTTATATATAGACGGCATTGTTAGTTGTCCATATATTGAAGGAACTACTATTAAAGATGTTTTAATAGTAGTTCCTAAAAATGAATTAGTTAACCCTATTTAAAAAAGAAAAGAATGATAAAAATGAAAGTTACTTATACAAGAAAAGGAGATTATTTATTACCAGATTTATATTTAGAAAAAGGCGAAAATTATGGAAGGCTTGGAAGATATGGAATATTAAGATTACACTTTATTGCACAAAACAATAAGGCACTTTATGAAACATTATTGATGACAAATAAATTAACTCATCATCTTCTTTTAGTCAGTGATTCTTGTGAAAATTATTATAAAAAACTAATGGAAAATTATATTAAGAATGATGAAAGACTGTCTGAAAAAAGCAAAGAATTAAATCCATTGGAATGGACAAAATTAATGAACAACTATAAAAATACAGCAGAAGAAATTGTCTTAAATGAATATGTTTTTATATAAAGAGTTTTCAAAAAAGAGGAAAAAATTATCAAAATAAAATGGACCCAATGTCAAGGACATTTTAAAAAAAAGTGTTGACAAATTTTAAGAAAAAATGATAATAGAAATATTAATTATTTCTATTATCATTTTTTTATGGGTATATTCCAGTAATAAAATATTTATAATATTCACTTGGAGATAATTTAGCCAAATTCCATTGATATCTTTCAGTATTATAATAATCCATATAGTCATCTATTATTAATTTTACATCTTCAAAATTTTTACATTTAGTTAAATCAATTTCATCTTTCATATGACCATAAAAGGATTCTTGTGTAGCATTATCCCAACAATTTCCACGCCTTGACATAGATTGTAGCCAATTATTTTCTTTTAATAATTCTTTAAATCTTATACTTGTATAATGAGCACCTTGATCTGAGTGCATAATTGTTTTTGATGTTAGTGTTAATCCATGTTTTCTTATTAATATTTTTATGGTTTCTTCTACTATACTCATTTCCAGTGATTCAGATAAAGCATATGCCAATATTTCATTTGTTTTTGCATCTTTAATTGTTGAAAGATATGCTCTTTTTCCATTATTATAAATCAAATATGTAATGTCTGTTAATAGGATTTCTCTTGGATTACAATCTTTGAAGTCCCTATTAACCAAATTATCTACATAGTTATTAGTTTTTATTGCTTTAGCAATTCTACGAGCTGGATTAGCTTTTCTAATTGGGCAAAATAATCCATATTTGTTCATAAGCCTTTGAATTTTGCTTCTACTCATAATTATTCCATTATGTTCTAAATTCATTTTTATACTTCTAGAACCTTTATTGTAGCCTCTATGAGTATAAGCTTTTAATATTAATTCAAAATCTGCTCTATCTTGAATTTCTTTTTTAGAAAGGTTAACTTTTCTATTTTTATAAGCATAAAAACCTGACCTGGAAACTCCAGCCATATCACAGAGCCATTTAATGTTTAATTGGTTATTATCTTTAGATAATATTTGAATTATTATCTCGTATTTTTCTTGGATGATTCCCATTTGGCTTTCTTCTCTACAAAAGAAATTTTTTTTAGAAATTCAATTTGCTGTTCTTGATATTTAATTTTATGTTTCAATTGTCGAATTTCTTCATCTTTATTTAACTGCTTTGTTTTTTGTCTACCTGATTTTCCTTTTCGATCATCTTCCAACAATTTTCCATCTTTAATTTTTTGTTTTACTCGATACGAAAAAGTATCTATTCTCTTTTGACCAATTATTTCTGGTGGTATTTCACATTTTCTAAATATTTCTGTTGGTGTAATACCATTATTATATAATTCAATAAACTTTTCTTTAAATTCATCTGCATATGTTATAGCTTTTTCAGTAATGTTAAAAATATACGGATTATTTTTTAATTTTTCTATATCTTCCTTACTAAATTTTAATTTACTCATAATACTCCTCTCTAAAAAATTATACAACAAAAAATGGCCCTATAAAAGTCAAACTCTTCATTTTTATTTGTTAATTTATCTATTCTACTACTATAAAATTTATTATTCCCATATCCACTTTGAGTAATATTTATTAGTTGAAAAACTAACATATTCTTTTTCATTTCCATTACTAAACACAAGCACTCCGCCTAGCTGTTCCTCTGGCAAAATGTAGAATCCCCTCTCAGCCATATATTCTTCTAAATATTGACCACCACTCTTATCTGATGTGTCTAATGTTTTGCTAAAACCTACTTTATTTGGAATATGTTGCACTATTGTATATTCTTTGTTTGTAAATAAAATTCTTAACATTCCAAAGCAAGAAGAAAATGGATTCCAAACATTAAATTTAACTACAGAAAATACAGTAGCACAAGCTAATATCATAATACATATTATAACAGTTATAATAATTCCTCTTTTTTTCATAAATTACCTCCAAACTTACATTAAGTTTAGCATAAAAATCCTATTTTTTCAATTTTTAATGCATACACTATTATTGTTTTTAATCTAGTAAAATGATAAAATTTTTTATAATTGAAATGAATCTGTTTTTAAATGTATCTAATATGTATATCTAGCTAGAACACAAAAAAGGAGAAACAAATGGAAAGTCTAATAGAGAAAGCTAAAGATGGAGATCAAATAGCTTTCACAGAACTTATGTTGCAAATAAAAGATGAACTTTATAAAGTTGCTAAAATCAGATTAAAAAATGATGATGATGTTTTTGATGTAATCCAAGAAACCATGATATCGGCATATAAGTCATTAAAAAAATTAAAACATAATGAATATTTTAAGACTTGGATTATACGAATTTTAATCAATGAATGTAATAAATTCTATAAACTAAAGAAACATGAACAAGAAGATTCATATGAACTAATTAGTAATACACTAATTAGTTGTGACGAAACAGATGCAAAAATAAATTTTAAATTTATTTGCGACAAATTAGGAAAAGAAGAAGGTACAATTATTCTTTTGTATTATATGGAAAAATACACTGATAAAGAAATTGGTGAAATATTGAATATGAAAGAAAATACTGTTAGAACTAAAAGAAATCGAATAAAGAATAAAATAAAAAATATTTATAAAGAATATGGGAGGATTTAGTCATGGATGAGATAGATAAAAAATTATTCGATGATTTGTCAGAGCAAGTTGAAATTCCAATTAAATGTGAATATGTTATTCGAACTGCTTTAAAAAGCAATGATAGAAAAATAAAAACATCAGCTAAAACAGTAATGTCAATTATAGCAAAAACTTGTGCTGTAATATTTTTGTCAGCTGGAACTGTATTTGCAACTACAAATGTTATAGAAAGCGTTTGGAATAAACCTGAAAAAATAGATAGTTTTTATGGTTCAAATGGTGAGCACATAGAGAGTGAAGAATATGGCATATGGCATTCTAAAGACATCAATGTAGACAACTATGAAAATATTATTTCTGAAAATGATGCTAAAGAGCAAATCAATCAAATTTTAAAAAAATTCGGATATGAAAATGAAAAAATACAGTCAATCGAATTAATAGATAATCCATCAGATACTAGCCTATTCTATAGGGCAACAACTGAAAATAAGTTCTTGATTGATTTAGATGCAAAAGATTCTAAAAATTTCAAAATATTTACAAATGTTGTTTATAAAAACATAAATAATTACAGAGGTACAGAAGAAAAAGCAATAAAAACAGTATCTGAATTATGTACCAAATATGGATATGATACTTCACAATATTCTCACATTAGTACTGAATATAATTCTGAAGATTCTAAAGACGCTAACATATGGACTGTAAAATACAACAAGGAATATGATGGAATAGTTAATATCTATGAAGAAATAACAATTGGTATAGTTCCAGAAATAAATGAATTATATTATTTTATATATACAGATAAGGCTCCAGAAAATACATCAATACTAGTAAACGAGCAAACAGCCAAAAAAATAGCTCTTGAAAAAGAAAATGAATTAAATTTGGAACACAACATAAAGAACATTGTTATAAATTTAGATATAGTAAAAATGAATGGTTATGAATATTTAAGAGAAAATGATTTTGAACATTATTACGAGTCAAGAACAATTCCTCTTTATCCAATAGAAAAACTTGAATATTACCGCGTTGCAGAAAAAATTAGAAAAGTATGGAAAGTAAAATTAGAATTTGAAAAAAATAAGGATTTATCTTACCAAGAGGATTCATTTACTTATTTTGTAGATACTACAACTGGTGAAATTGTTGGTGGAGAATAAAAAAACAAATTTAATTGTATATAATCTAATAATTAGGAGGAATAGAATATGAAAAATAAAAAAATAATATTAGTTTTAATTGCCTTTGTGCTAATCTTAATCCCTGCTAGTATAGCAGCAGTTTCTACAATAATCGAAAAAGTACAAGTAGTTCCAGATGTTCCGGAACCAATTTTACAAAATGTTCCAGATGAAGCCTATATAAGAGTTACAAATGATATTCCAAAACAAGAAATAGACCCAGAGCTTGAGGAAAAGTTAAGAAAAGCAGAAGAAGAAAATAATGCTAGGAATGAAAAGATTGAAGAAATAATACGAAAATTTAATGCTAGTGAATATGATGCTTTGATGGCTGAAGTTGCAAATGGATATACTTTTGTTTCAGATGGATATTATTCTGAGGATGACCTAGAAATTAGAGGAGACAAATTAGTTTTAAATATTCTTGAAAATGAAAAATTAACAGAAGAAGAATCAAATTTGCTAAAAGAATTATTATTAGATGACGCTTCTAACATAAAAAACATGCCGGATTTTGTTACTAGAATTGAAAATGCATGTAAATAAAATTAAAGAACATATCGGAAAGTTTGTATAAACTTTCCGATATATTTAGTAAAATATAACTTTTTATTTTGTTTGTATCTTTTACCGTTATATCTATATATTTCATTCCTTCTAAAATTATCTTCATATTATCTAATACCAAAAATCTGTACATAAGTTTCTTAATCAAATATCTCATATCATCATATCATCATATTTTCAAATATCTCTAAAAATCCTTTATACTAATTAATACAAAAAATTAAGACAGCAATTTTTGCTATCTTTCAATTTTATTCTATAATTTTCTTGACTTCATTATTGTAATCCATATTCAACACATTGCATAAAGCTACAAGTTCAAAATCTTTTATAACGCTTATCCCCTTTTCCATTCTATATAATTCCACTCGGTGTATATAAACACCATATAATTGAACTCTTCTAAAAACTTCCTCCTTCGATAATCCCATTTGTTTTCTATGCTTAATTAAGAGATTTCCAATTATATTAGCCTTATCATTATATTTTTTCAAAAAAATCCCTCACACTTCTTTTTTCTTGATTTTAATACAAATTTTGTGTTAGTATGTAACAGAAACTAACGCTGTTGCTATTTTTTTTATTTTTTATAAATTTATTCATGAAAGGAGGGAATTTTTTAATAATAAATATTTCAAGTTCTTACCTAAATAAAAAAACACCAACAACTATCCCCAATAATTGTTAGTGAATTTAATTATTTAGTATTTAAAAGGCAAGTAATCATTTGATCTATTATGGACTTATCTCTGTTAGTTAAAAGCTCATAATTCTCAATTGCACTAGGAGACTTTAGAACTCCATGAAAAATTGTAGCAGATGAACAATTCGCTAGATTACAGATATTTATTAGCGTATCTATACTTATTCCTACTTTCCCGTTCTCTACTTGTGAAATAAATTGTGGGTTTAAGTTTAATTTTTCTGCAAATTCTTCTTGTGTTAAATTAAGTGATTTTCTAATATTTCTAATGTTCTTCCCTAGTGTAGTATTACCAGCGCTAGCTGTACTCTCTATATTTTTCATAATACTACCCTACCTTCATAATTTTAAATTACTGTTTATTAACTAATATATACTATAAAGAATACTATTTATCAATATAATAATTCTTTTCACACATGTTTTATGCAACTTTTTTTAATATAAAGTAAAAAGTTTTACTTAATACATACTTGTAACATCATTAGATTCTTTATTTCACGAATAGTTATTGTTTAATAATTTAAAGCATGTACAGTATGAATGTACATGCTTTTTGTATGAAAAATAAAGTAGATTTTGAATTTCACTTAATACCTAAAAAGCATATGAAAACTTTTATCAAAAGCCAAGAATTTTCTGGTTCTTTACTAATGTCAATACAAAAATCTAAATAATTCTATTACACTTGTAGCACAAAAAAATCTAGAATCTATAAAAAGACCCTAGACTCTTGAGTGACTTAGAACTTCATAAGTTTTCTAAGTACCGTTCATTATTATTATATTCATTTTAATTAATTATTATTCATAAGAAATCCCATCTTAATTAAAATCTTATTTATAGATATTGAATATAAATTTTCTTTTAATTTATTAATTGCATCATTTATAGAATCACATAAATCCGTATACTGTTCTCGAGTTAATAGTTTTTCCATACATCTTATAACCATATATAAATTAGTTATATTGTCCGATTTCACATAAGTCATGTCTATCAATTTAAATGAAAGATAAAATTTACTCGTGTAAATATACAATCGTTCTGAATGAGCAGCAACATTTCTTATTGTGGCTAAATTTTTTAGTATTTGTTTTAATAGTTTATCAGATATTGTAAAATATTTTGCAATTGCTTGTCTATCACTTTGTTTTAGCAAATCATAATAACTACTTGCTACTCCAAATGTAAGAATCTTCACTAAGACAAAAGGTGGAACAAATCCGTACTTATCTATATAATGTTTTACAGCAGAGTGAGTATTATAATCTTTCTCAATTTCATTATTAATTTTATCAATTAAATTTATTTTTATCTTTTCATCAATACTAGGATCCAAATTAGCTATACTCAAATAATCTTTTACCCCATATACTTTTGAAATTTGATTTGCCATAATGGACTTTATTACAGTTTCAATTTCTAAACAATATTTTAATATTATATTTATATATAAACAAATATCTTATAAAACAAACACTATTTTCAAGAAGCAATAAATAACCAATTAAAAAACAAAGATTATGGCATTATTTGTAAATCCCGGCAAAGATTGGGAAAAGAACATGAGTGAAGAAGACATCGCACAAATGGAATCACAAGGTTATGATGTAACAGAACTACGCGCCAAACGCGCGAAATCTGCAGAGGAAGAAGAAAAAGAGCGCCTTCGCGAAAAAGAAGAGCGGGAAAACTTCAAGAATCCGACTAACCTGAACAAACTCGCCCCTTACCTGCAGACACCACGTGACATGAGCACTTCTTTTTTCAAAGCTACGGCAGGCAGCGCCCCTTGGCTATTCAAAGATCGTTGGAAAAGAAAATACACCGAGGCTCCCATTGTTTATGCCGCGGTAGTGCAAGCTAATACCGCCCTATGGATGCCCGGTAATAACGACTATTATCCTGCCGTATTTGTTTTTGCACTTGATCAAAAACACATTCACGACACCGAATGGCTAAAACAAATAGCAGAAGAAATAAATGTATTGCAAGATGCCGACCAGATCCCCGGTGATTGCCGCAAACTAATACAGACATTACGCGATGATACCAGCGAATTCTGTTTTCGTATCGGCAAAAGTGTATGTGGTGATGCCAACGCATGGTGTGCCACCTATAAATTCGACAAACAGACAGCACTGCCACGCAAGGCTTTACCATCCGATGGCATCGTCCCTTTTCTATTAAAGTCCGCCCCGGTAGAAAATCAATTTGTTGATTTCAAACTAATCCCGACTGAATTTTATATCGGCTAAAAATAGATAAGCAGAAATAGGCAAACCGAAAGTAAACAATATTTTTTTCATCATTTATAATTATATCTCACATAAGGAATATGCATGCATACATTATCCAACAACTAATAAGAATTATATTGTTTATCACTATCGGTTTGCCTATAGGACTAAAAAGTTTTGCCCAAGAAACAAAACGTTTCTATATGGAACTGGACACTCCCCGCAATGGAGCCAAAGCAGGACAAGAGCTTGAATTAAAATACATCAGCACAGCCGATTTCGATTCTGTATCTCCACCCGACTTCGGAACGCTTATAGAAACAGTTGAAGGAGCAACACCACACAAAGCCGGTCATACAGTAAAAAACGGCATATTGACAGATATCTACGAGCAGGGATTCAGCTACCGCATACGTTTCAAGAAGCCAGGAAACACCAAACTACCTCTGGCATCCATCAAGGCAAACGGAAAGGAATACGAAACACCTCTGACCAGTGTATGGGTACATCCGGTCGATACCAATATCGACAGTGTAAAATGCAGCATTCAGCTGGAGGGTTCTTATCGCAAAGGAGTTTTCACTGCCATCGTGATCTGTCTCTTAATCGCCTGGTTATTGATCCGCTTATCGTTTCAGAAACAAAAAAAAATAAAGAGACAGGATAAATAAAACAGAGAATAACCCTATCTCATTAATCCATCATTATCTGCATCTGCTTATTTATTTTTTAAGTATTCTCTTTAAATGTTCGACATCTAAAAGTAAGTTCACTGTTTCAAAATTTCCTTTATAAAAAACGCCCCAGTTATTGAAAACACAAGGCAGGTCTTTCGCTTTTTGGAGTGTATCCACTTGAATTAAAGATACAGGAACGTTATTTGTATCACAATACTGTTTTACCATTTCAATCTTTTGATAAATATAAGGGCATTGCATATCATAATAAATAGTCAGATCTTCGCTTTCAATTTTCATTTTTTTCGCGTTTTGCGCAAATTTCGGCATTGTCCCGTCAAAAGAAAGTGCAAGCAGTTCATATCCATTATCAGTCGCATCAACAACTTCAAAACCGAATTTCTTCGCAAACGATTGGTCAGAAAGCCAGTTCTTCTGCTTCTTTGAGCCAAGCATACAAACACCGGATTTGCCTTTTTCTTTGGCGTCTGTCAGGCAATATTCCATCAAAGCTCTTCCATACCCATTCCCCTTAGGACTTCCTAAGACCCATAAGCAATACAGATAATAATAGTTATCACCAATGATGGGAACCCAAGCTGTCTCAAGAGGTGCATACTCAATAAAAACCGTAGCTTTTGCATTTAGCTTTCTAAAAACATGACCTTCATTTAGTCTGTCGGAAAGCCATTGCCGCTTCGCGTCAATACCTGCATGAGGCTTTTTACTGCGAATAATGCAGCATAGATGCTCATCACTGAGGTTTTCCTTTGTTAAGTTTACAAAATCTGTATTCATATACGCATTCGTTTTAAATTAGATATCATCAATCAACCGATCTTAACGGTGCACTCTGCCATTTTGGCTGAATATAATAGTTATAGTTTCATAAGAGATAGTGATTTAGTATTAAAATCCTCTTTAAATCTTTCTCTCTGCCAAAAAGAGATAAGATTCTTTTTTGCTCTTCTATAGTTGGTATCTTGATAATTAAATTCCCAATGAATATTTCCTCATATTCTTTTACACAAACAGACTGCCAAATATCGTTTTTCTTAATTTGAAGATCCCCCATGACCTCAATATCCATTAAAGGAAGTTTGAATCTGGCAAAATTAGAACGAAACAAATCATCCTCTTTTGTTTCCGGAGATATTTCCATATATGTTTTTAGCAAGTGTTGCAATTTGCATGAATTCATTTCGGTAGTCAAAATATCGATATCAGCAGTTTCTCCGACCTCTATACCTGATAAAATCATAGCAGATGCACCTATAACATAAAAATCAGGACTTATTTCCTGTAATTCAACAGTTATACTTGCAAGACTCTGAGTTATCTTATCTTTAATTTTCATATCACCAATAATATATAACAAAAATACAAAATATATTTCAGAAAGGTAAAAGAGCAGGCTTTAATAATACCATTAATGAATGTAATGAGAGCAACTATCGACAAAATTCCTCTTTTTCTATGTAGCTCTAACCTCCTGCAAATTTCATCAATCGCCTTATTATAACAACTACAAGGTTCAGTACTACGATATTCCAATGTCAGGGTTTGATAAAAAATATTAAGAGATTGGTCGCTTCCTATCCTTGGTTGCATAATCTTTACGCATTTTAATTCTAAATATTGCCTCCATATTAGCAAATCCTTATTTTTCCCTAGCAAACTTTTGACACCTCAACAGCATAAACAGTATTTATGGGATAATTTTAGAAAAGCTGAAACGAGTAAGCAAAGAATTATTCTATTTCCTTAATTCGTTCAATCTGTCTATCCAGAAAATAATCAGTATATAGGCTGTAGTCTTCCATTTCATAAAACGCTATCAGTCCTTTTCTGTAATTCAGTATATCCGAATCTTTGACAGGATATACGGGAATGATGCCAACATTCATCAAAGAAATACTTTCTATCATTCTTGCAGTCCGTTTGTCCCCGTTTGAAAATCTCATCAAACGACAACTGAAAGGCCATGACATACATCAAACATCATCCCGGCCGGATTGCACTCATTTTGCTAAATACAGGAAGCGATCTATAGCTTATTGTCGAAGATATGTTACAAGAGAATGTATATATCCTGTGATCTGGTGAAGCGGAAGCTCAGGAACCGGGTTATAGTAGACAGATTGGAACTAAAGCTATGTACACACTGCGAGAAAACTCTTCCGTTACACCGGTTTTACGCTGGCAGGATATATATGGTCAATTTTAAACATTATAGTAATGCCATGAGGAATAGATATGGATACAATAAGAGCAATTGAAGGAGAGTTATCGATACAAAACTTCAAGAAGATATTAAACATATATAAATAAGACAGGATTATTTTTTTTACGTCATTTTTTTATCTATATTAAAGGTCAGAGAATAAACCAACAATTTTAAATACTTTAAAGAGATCCAAGCAAATAACAAAAACATATTTTACACAACGCCTTAAAGTCCGAAAAATAGTAACATTATTTAAAATCCAGTAGTTATGAAAACAATTAATTATTTTTCCGGCTCATTGCTTGCATTATTATTTTATGCACTATTTGCTGCATGTAATAATGATTTGCAAACTATTGCTGTCACTGAAATAAAAGGAATAGAACAAACTCTCTTAAACGAAAGCAATGCTTTAATAAGTTCAGATGTAGCAACAGATAGTACTATGCTTGGTAAAGACAACACAATATCCAACTCAACGTCTGCTACTAATGCATTCTTCACTAAACAAGAATATGAAGAGGGGATGGATTGGTGGAAAGATAGAGAAGGTGCGCTACCTGCTCTATATGAATATCAGGTATCCTGTCGTGATTTTCCTTCTGGACATGGTCCTGATACTTGCATATATTATATGACCATTATTTGGACTTGTTATCCTCCTATTACAGAAGCTAATTGGATGGATTATCAATATATGCAAGTACAACATAGGCTAATAAGTGGTACTACTGCATTTCCTTGGCGTTATTTAGGTGAAGGGGGCCCGGGGAATTATAATTATGGAATAGTGAAAGTCAATGGATTTCAAGATCCTATGGATTTAAATGCTACACATTTGCCTACTAGAGTTCAGCTTAGATATAGATTGTTGCATAAAGATTTCCCAGGGAAAGCAGATAAAAGTATTAATGATAAAGAAAAATGGTACAATAAAAACCTTGCAACTGGATGGCATTATAAAGATTACAATCAGCCAACTTATAATAACCCTTATGGTTATAATTCACAGGATTTCAACAATATGGAATCACTAAAATTCATAATTAATGATCCTAAGTGTGGCTCATCTTTTTCTGTAAGAGTGCTTGTTGATGGATATTTAGTTTTTCCCCAATTAGTAGGCGGAAGATATGAAGTTACTGTTCCAAAATTTAGGAAGACTGGAGAATATCTCATAACAGCTGAATACGCAGGCAATGTTTCGGAAGAATTTAAAACTGCAGTGCGACACGGTATCTATCAAGAATATACAAGCAAAGAAATTTATATCATGTTTAGTTGCAATGAGTTTAGCTATGATTAACAACCTTACATGTCACAATAATGAAACGAATACTTTTAATTCTATTTTGCAGTCTACATAGCATTTTGTTTCTCCGTTCACAAAACGCTAGCAGCGACATCATCTTCAAACAGTTCTTCGATAATGCCGTTGCTTTTGCTGACACATACCCACGTGAGAAGGTATACTTGCATTTTGATAATAGTAGTTATTATGTAGGAGATACTATATGGTTTAAAGCCTACACGGTATATGCTGAGAACAATATGCCAAGCACCATCAGCAAACCCCTTTATGTAGAAATGCTCGACCAGACAGGGCATATTACCCAACGCCAAATCATTGAATTGAATAGCGGTGAAGGACATGGACAGATAATCCTGAATGAAAGTACCATGTCCGGCTATTATGAAATCAGAGCTTACACCCGTTGGATGCTCGCATTCAGCGAACCTTCTTACTTCTCACGTACATTCCCGATCTATCAGTCTGCACAAGGAGAAAGACCAGAACGGAGGATTTCGACCTATAATCTGAATCCTTCCATGAAACAGCGACCGAAAAATGTGACAGATAAACTTGCTATCCAATTCTTTCCCGAAGGAGGAACACTCGTGAAAGGCATCTCTTCTCGTGTGGCATTTAAAGCTGAAAGTAGAGAAGATGGTAATGTTATCCTTGAAGGTGCCATTTATACGAAAGACGGGGAAAAGCTGACAGAAATAAAAACCCTACATGACGGAATGGGAATATTCACTTATACACCCGAAGAAAAACCAGCAGTAGCTAAAGTAACTTATAAAGAAAAAGAATATAAATTCAATCTACCGGACGCCCTTTCCGCCGGATATGTATTGAACGTGAATAATTCAAGCGGAGCTATTGTAGGTAACGTATTGAGCAATGAGAATACCCCGGATGCAGACATTGTAGCATTCATAAGTCATGAAGGTCGCCCCTATTCGTATTGGATACTACGAATGAGATCAGGTGGAAATCAAACTTTCTTACTTAAAACGCGCGATCTTCCCGGAGGCATATACCAAGTCAGTCTACTAGACAAAACCGGGAATATGCTGTGCGAACGATTTACATTTGTGCAACCCAATAAATTGAATTCAATACAATTAAATGGAATTAAAGATATTTACCGGCCTTTCGAACCAATTCGCTGCGAAATACAAGTAACAGATCAAAAAGGAAATCCTTTACAAGGTTCTTTATCCATATCAGTAAGAGATGCTATACGTTCGGATTATGCAGAATATGATAATAATATATTTACAGATATGTTATTAACATCCGGTTTAAAAGGATATATTGATAAACCGGGGTATTATTTTGCAGATATTACACTTCGCAAATTGCAAGAACTTGATGTTTTGCTCATGGTTCACGGTTGGCGTCAATATGACTTATCACAACTTACTTCCGGTAAAAATGAAAAGCTACTTCAACAGTCAGCTGAAAAAGAGTTGTTACTACAAGGGCAGATTCGTTCTTCTCTTTTAAAAAAAGAAATGAAAGATATGGAGGTAAGCGTCATGGCTAAAGTGGACAATACATTTGTAGCAGGAAATACGTTTACAGATGAAAACGGCAAATTTCAACTTCCGGTTACTAGTTTTGAAGGAGAAGTAGAAGCGGTATTCCAGATACGCCGTAGGGGATCTAAACATAAGAAAGATGCTTCTGTTATGCTCGACCGTAACTTCGCCCCTACCCCACGCGCCTTCAGCTATGAAGAAGAACATCCACAGTGGATGGACAAAAACTCATGGATCACCCTTTCCAACCGTATAGACTCGCTATATGTAGATTCTATTAGCAAAACTAACAACACCTATTTATTGAGCGAAGTGGAAATAGCAAAAAAAAGAAAAAATAAGAACATCACTACTCAAGTATTCGAGAAAAGCGTAGACGCATACTATGATGTAACGCGATTGGTTGATGAATTACGCGATCAGGGAATAGTAATTAATACTATACCCGACTTGCTTAGTAAAGTGAATCCTAACTTTTCATACGATGTGCAAGACGGAAGCTCACGATATAAAGAGAAAACAATCTGTCTCATTGTTGGCAAACAAGTACTTGATACTTTAACTGCTTGGACATTGTGGAATGAGATAGATGGTATAAAACAGATTATGATATGCGAAGGAAGCAATTCGTATACTAATGAAGTGCTTAATTCAATACACGGTTCAAATATGACAAAAGGACAAAATGTAAAAGACATGATGACAGCAATGAATCCCCCACGTACCTTTGATGACAGTTTCTATCTTTATGGAGATGCTGCAAAGAAAAAAATATCGTTAGACGATACTGAAAAGGCCAAATCAGAACCCCTTTTTAGAAAGAAATCATCAGGAATCAACAATAATGTAAACGTCAATATCGATTTTTCAAGATTCGGACAATATGCTTTATTCTACATAACTCCGCATTTTGACTCCAATTATAGCAGATTAACGCAAAAGTCAATGAAGGCTGCCCATGGAACACGTCGTACAATAATCCAAGGATATTCTCGCCCATTAGCTTTCTATTCTCCTGTCTACAAAGACAAAATACCGACTGCAAATGTCAACCATCGTCGCCGTACACTTTATTGGAATCCTACTATACAAACTGACAAAAATGGTAAAATTAGCATAGAATGTCAGAACGGTATGTATGCCAATCCGGTCATTATCCACGCAGAAATGCTGAAAGGTGGAATCCCATGCAGTATTACGATTATTGGAGAGAAGAAAAAAAAATAAACCAGTAAATATCTCCAATGTCCCTTTTAGGATTTCAATTTAGATGAAATACCGCCATTTCCGACAAATTCCGCTAATGATGTCAAGGGTCGGTCAAGGATAAAAACAATAGTGAGACAATTGGAATACATGAAACAGATATTTAATGAAGAACAAATAAATAAAGCTGCATTCATCATCGAAAGCCCTTTATCAAAGCTTTCTGAGCTTTATCATAGCGAAGTTAAGAATCTTGCTATTTTAATGTCTTGAACTACAAGAAAGGATTAATATCTTTTTGCGAAACTGGAGAATATTCTCTTTACACTGATTACTTCTTGAATAAACAAATCGAAAGAATAAAAGAAATAGAAGAATAAAAAACAGCCTTCCTCTCAAAACACCATCCTTATATCATGGTATTAACCAAAAGCTGGGAACAAAGTGGGAACATTTTGGATTAAGAGAAAAGAAAAACCCTCTCAGAGATCATCTGAAAGG
>ERZ772881.1859-NODE-1859-length-17183-cov-5.826950_pt1 | contig 17183 bp, 17 predicted proteins | sample MGYA00580581_ERZ772881 | MGnify/ENA primary metagenome ERZ772881 (study PRJEB29015, sample SAMEA2737668) | human gut metagenome | biome: human gut; feature: human-associated habitat; material: faeces | place: China | collected 2012 ...
CCGGTGCTGCGGATACGGGATACCTGTATTCAAAAACCTCCGATTCCTGCTGCTGTTCCGCAGCAGCCGCAGCCGCAGCGAGCTGGTGGCCACGTTTATGGCAGTGCTGGAGCTGTGCCGGAGCAACCTGATCCGGCTGGCGGGCTCTGCCAGCGACTGCACCGTCACCTGCGATGGCGACGTGCCGGAAGAACTGACGTAAGGGGAGAAGCATGGATACACGGGAAATGAAAGAGATCGAAGCCGCGGTGGAGGGCATCCTGTTCGCCTCCGGCGAGCCGGTGGCCGTGGACCGCATCTGCGTGGCGCTGGACATGGACCGCCCCACGGTGGAGCTGGTGCTCCAGCGGCTTCAGGACTATTACAGCTATGAACGGCGGGGTATCCGCCTTTTGAAAATGGAGGACAGCTACCAGCTGTGCTCCGCGCCGGAGTACGGCGATCAGATCCGCAAGGCATTCGAGATCCGAAAGCCCGCCAAGCTGAGCCAGCCGGCACTGGAGGTACTGACCATCATCGCCTACTACCAGCCCACCACCCGCGCCTATGTGGACCAGATCCGCGGCGTGGACAGCTCCTACACCGTGGGACTGCTGCTGGACCGGCACCTCATCGAGGAGTGCGGCAGGCTGCAGGTGCCCGGGCGGCCCCGCCTGTACCGGACGACCCAGTCGTTCCTGCGGGCGTTCCACCTGAACTCACTGGAGGATCTGCCGCAGATGCCGGGGCTGGAGGCCGATGGCCAGATGCGCCTGGACGACGAGGGGAACCTGCCGGCGGAGGGAGAATAAGAGGAAGGGGGGACCCTGTTGGTCGCACTGTGGATATTGGGCATACTTCTGCTGCTGATCATCCTGCTGCTGTTGCTGCGGGTAGGTGTGCGCATCCGCTTCGGCGACGAGCTGTGCGTCACGGCCACAGCAGGTCCCATCCGGCTGCAGCTGGTGCCCAAGCCGGAGAAAGAAAAAAAGGAAAAGCCCAAAAAGGAGACGGCGTCCGAGACGAAAAAGGAGGGCGGCGAGAAGAAGTCCTCCGACAAAAAGCTGCCGTTGGGCCTGACGTTCGCCGACATTCGCAGCGCGCTGCCCGCCCTGTGGGAATCCCTGAAGCGAGGCCTGCGCCGGACGCGGCAGCGCCTGCGCATCGACCCCATGCGGCTGTCGGTGTGCTTCGGCGGCGACGATCCCGCCCAAGTGGCGGAGACCTACGGCTGGGCTAACGTCGCTATGTGGACGGTGATGCCGGAGGTGGAGAAGCTGACGCGCATGCCGGACCCCCGCATCCATCTGGAGACGGATTTCAACGCCGCCGAGACCCGCGTCAGCGGCGAAGTGGGGCTGAGCTTCCGTATCGGCGATCTGGTGTCCATCGGCATTGCCTTTGCCGGTCCTGCCCTGAAATGGTTCCGCGCCTTCCGCAAGGCGCAGAAGACCCAGGAGAAGCAGGCGGCCAGGGAGCGGGAGGCCGCCCAGCGGAACACGAAAGACCAGGCGCCCGCCGCGGCGGACGCGACCCATACGACTAACTGAAAGAAGGAGCGTACAGCATGGAAAACAACGAGAAGAAGAACTCTATCAGCGCGATGATGGAAGCCTCTATGGATAAGATCCGCCAGATGGTGGACTCCAACACGGTGGTGGGCGAGCCGATCAACACGGCGGACGGCGTGACGCTGATCCCCGTGTCCCGTCTGAGCTTCGGCTTCGGCTGCGGCGGAGGAGATTACGGCAAGCAGCCGGATAAGGTGGGCGCTGCCGCAGCAGCAGGCGTGCGGGTGGAGCCTATGGCGTTCCTGGTGGTCAAGGACGGCGTGACCCGCATGCTGCCGGTGGGCACCCCTGCCATCACCACGGTGGATCGCGTAGTGGAGATGGTGCCTCAGGTCATGGACCGCGTGGAGAGCTTCATCGACAAGAAGCGGGAAAAAGCGGACTTCTAAGGCAAAATACTTGGCCCCGCCGCCGAATATACTGGGATGATTCTATCGTATAAGGGTGATCCCAATGTCAGTCAGGCTGCTTCGGGGCTTGTGGGCCCTATGTCTCATTTTCTGCATAACGCCGGCTGTGGCGGAGGCTCTGGAGGTCTCCGCCACGGCTGCTGTCCTGATGGACGCGGACATGGGGCAGGTACTCTACGAGAAAAACGGCGACCGCCAGATGCTCATCGCCAGCACCACCAAGATCATGACGGCGCTGGTGGTGCTGGAGCACGCCGCGCCGGACGACGTTATCACCGTGACGCCGGACCACATGGCGGAGGGCTCCTCCATGTACCTGAGGGCCGGTGAAACGGTGCGGGTGGAGGAGCTGCTGTACGGCCTGCTGCTCTGCTCCGGCAACGATGCGGCGCTGGCGCTGACAGAGTGCGCCGGAGGGCTGGTACCCTTCGTGGCGCTGATGAACGAGAAGGCATCGGCGCTGGGCATGGCCCACACCAGCTTCGCCAATCCCAACGGGCTGGACGCGGACGGCCACTATTCCACAGCGCGGGACATGGCAGTGCTGGCCGCCGCGGCGGTGGAAAACCCCACGTTCCGGCGCATCTGCTCCAGCCGCAGTGTCACCATCGGCCAGCGCACCATGGAGAACCACAACCGCCTCCTGCGTCAGGTGGAAGGCTGCGTCGGCCTGAAAACAGGGTACACCCAGGCGGCGGGCCGTACGCTGGTATCCTGCACGGAGCGGGACGGCTGCCGTCTGGTGGCGGTGACGCTGCAGGACGGCAACGACTGGGCCGACCACGCCGCCCTGTATGACTACGGCTTCCGGCTGACGGCTCCGCGCCGTGGGGTGCAGACGGCGCTGCTGCGCCTGCGGGAGCCGCTGACGGCGGCATGTGCGGCACTGCACAGTTAGAGAAAGACAGAGAGGGGGAAGTGTCATGGCTGAACGACTCCAGAAGCTGCTGGCTGCTGCGGGCCTGTGCTCGCGGCGGATGGCGGAGGAGTGGATCTCCGCAGGGCGCGTCTGCGTCAACGGTGCGCCGGCGACGCTGGGCGACCGCGCCGATCCGGAGACAGATACCATCACCGTGGACGGCCAGCCGCTGCCCGCCGACACACGGCGGGTCTACCTGATGCTTAACAAGCCGCGGGGCTATGTCACCACCCTCTCCGATGAATACGGACGGCACACGGCGGCGGAGCTGGTGTCCGGCTGCGGCGCACGGGTGTACCCCGTGGGACGGCTGGATCGGGACTCCGAGGGATTGCTGCTGTTCACCAACGACGGCGATTTCGCCCACCGGCTGCTGCACCCCAGTCATCAGGTGGACAAGGTCTATCTGGTAACGGTACGCGGTGACATACGGGGCGCGGCGGAGCGCCTGATGGCCATCACGGAGCTGGACGGCGAGCCCATCGCACCGGCCCAGGCCCGGGAACTCAGCCGCCGCGAGGGGCAGGCCCTCCTGCGTGTCACCATCCATCAGGGCAAGAACCGGCAGATACGGCGCATGTGCGCCGGGCTGGGCCTGCATGTGGAAAAATTGCAGCGCGTGGAGGAGGACGGCCTGCGGCTGGACGACCTCCCAATTGGCAAGTGGAGATACTTGACAGCGCAGGAAATACAAAGGATAACGGGAGGCGATACACGTGAGTAGGAGCGTTTTGCAGACCATACGGAACGGCATGGATACGTTCTCCAAGGGACAGAAGCGTATCGCCAATTATATTCTGGAAAACTACGATAAGGCGGCCTTCATGACCGCCAGTAAGCTGGGCCAGACGGCGCAGGTCAGCGAGTCCACCGTGGTGCGCTTCGCGGCAGAGCTGGGCTATAACGGCTACCCTGATATGCAGAAGGAGCTGCAGGAGCTGATCCGCGGTAAGCTCACGTCCATCCAGCGCATCCAGGTGTCCAGCGACCAGATGAGCGGCGGGGACATTCTGGGCAGCGTGATGCAGCGGGACATGAACAGCATCCACGACATCATCGAGGAGTTGGACCGCGACGAGTTCGAGCGGGTGGTGGACAAGCTGCTCCACGCCAGGCACATCTATATTCTGGGTGTGCGCTCGTCCTCATTTCTGGCGGGCTACCTCAACTTTTATATGCACTTTATCTTCGAGAACGTCACGCTGGTGCAGAGCGCGGCCGCCGGCGAGATCTATGAGCAGCTGGTCCACATCGGGCCGGGGGATGTGCTGCTGAGCATCTGCTTCCCCCGCTACTCCAAGATGGCCATCCACGCGGTGCAGTTTGCCTGCGCCCGCAAAGCGGATGTCATTGCCATCACGGACAGCCCTATGTCCCCCATGTACCAGATGGCCACGCTGTCGCTGCTGGCGCCCAGCGATATGATCTCCTTCGTGGATTCCATGACGGCGCCGCTGAGCCTGCTGAACGCCCTGATACTGGCGGTGGGCAAGCAGCGCAAGGAGGAGCTGTCCGCCGCACTGGCGGACATGGAACAGGTGTGGTCGAAGTACGGTATCTTCGGGAAAGAGGACGATGATTGAGATCGTAGTCATCGGCGGCGGCGCCGCCGGTATGATGGCAGCCATCACCGCCGCCCGTCAGGGCGGACAGGTGACGCTGCTGGAGCCCAACGAACGGCTGGGCAAGAAACTGAATATTACGGGAAAGGGCCGCTGCAATGTGACCAACGACTGCGATCAGGAGACGCTGATGGCCAATATTCCCGGCAACGGCCGGTTCCTGTACAGCGCCCTGACCCGCTTCACGCCCCAGGACGCCATGGCGTTTTTCGAGGGGCTGGGCGTACCGCTGAAGGTGGAGCGGGGGAACCGTGTGTTCCCTGTGTCCGACAGGTCCTTCGACATCTCCGGCGCTCTGGAGCGGGAGCTGCGGCGCCTGCGCGTCCGCTGGGTGCGGGACAGGGCGCGGGAGATCACGGTACAGGACGGCCATGTCACCGGCGTGCAGGGCGAGAAGCAGCACTATCCGGCATCCGCCGTGGTGCTGGCCACCGGCGGCGTTTCCTATCCCGCCACCGGCTCCACCGGCGACGGCTACGCCATGGCGGCGGCGCTGGGGCACACCATCGTGCCGCCAAGGGGGTCGCTGGTGCCGCTGGAGAGCAGCGATCCCGACTGCGCCGCCATGCAGGGCCTGAGCCTGCGGAATGTGGAGGCTACGGTGCTCAACGGCAGGAATAAGCCGGTATTCCGGGAGTTCGGTGAGATGCTGTTTACCCATTTCGGCGTGTCCGGCCCGCTGATGCTGTCCGCCAGCGCCCACCTGCGCCGCTGGGACAAGGAGCAGTACCGGCTGGTCATCGACCTGAAGCCGGCACTGGATGAGCAGAAGCTGGACACCCGTATCCTGCGGGACATCGGGGAGAATCCCAACCGCGATATGGGCAATATTCTGGCAGGGCTGGTGCATCGCAGCATGGTACCGGTGCTGCTGCGCCGTCTGGCTCTGCCGGAGGGCGAAAAGGCCAACAGCCTCACCAGGGAACAGCGCCGCGTGCTGGTGCAGGAGCTGAAGCATTTCGCGGTACCGCTTACCGGTCCCCGCCCCGTGGCGGAGGCCATCGTTACCGCCGGCGGCGTCAAGGTGGGCGAAGTGGTGCCCAATACCATGGCCTCCAAGCTGACGGACGGGCTGTATTTTGCCGGCGAGGTGCTGGACGTGGACGCCTACACAGGCGGCTTCAACCTTCAGATCGCGTGGGCGACCGGATATCTGGCGGGACTTTCCGCCGCAGAGAGATGAGGGTAATGCAAATGAGTAAGAAACGATACGCCGTGGCCATCGACGGGCCCTCCGGCGCAGGGAAGAGCACACTGGCCAAGGCGGTGGCGGAGCGTCTGGGCATCCTGTATGTGGACACCGGCGCCATCTACCGTACCATCGGGCTGTACGTGCAGCGCTGCGGCGTGGACCCCAAGGACGCACCGGCGGTGCTGGCGCTGCTGCCGGAGGTACACATCGGCATGGATCACGACGCCGACGGCGTGCAGCGTATGCTGCTGAACGAGGAGGACGTGACGGCGGACATCCGCCTGCCGGAGATCTCCATGTATGCCTCCGCCGTCTCCGCCATCCAGGGCGTGCGGGATTTCCTGATGGAGATGCAGCGCTCGCTGGCGCGGGAGCACAGCGTCATTATGGATGGCCGCGACATCGGTACGGTGGTGCTGCCCGATGCGGACGTAAAAATTTTTCTCTACGCCGATGTGAAGGTGCGGGCCGGGCGCCGCGCACTGGAGCTGGAGCAGCGGGGCACCCCCAAGCCCTACGAGGAGGTGCTGCGCGAGATGGAGGAGCGGGACTACAACGACACCCACCGCGCCGCCGCGCCGCTGCGTGCGGCGGACGATGCCATCATGATCGACACCAGCGATATGGATTTTGACGCCAGCCGCGAGCTGCTGCTGGACGTGATACGGGGGAGTGTATCCAATTGAGAAACAAGTTCTATGCCCGGGCCTGGAGCATCCTGCGTCCGCTGGTGATGTTTTTCCTGCCGGTGGAGCTGCGGGGCACGGAGAACCTGGGGGACGAGGCCGCCATTCTGTGCGCCAATCACTCCAGTGCCTGGGACCCCATCCTGCTGGTGCTGGCCATGCCCCAAAACTTCAATGTGCGCATTATGGCGAAAAAGCAGCTGTTTTCCATCCCCGTGGTGGGGTGGTTCCTGCGGAACATCGGTGTGTTCCCCGTGGATCGCGGCAACAGCGACATCAACGCGGTGAAGACTGCCATCACCAGCCTGCGTGACGGCTGGAACCTGCTGATCTTTCCGGAGGGCACGCGGGTAAAACAGCCTGGACAGGTGACGCCCAAGAGCGGCGCGGGTATGATGGCCATCCGCTCCGGCGTGAAGATGGTACCGGTGTTCATCGGCACGAAAAAACGGCTGTTCCGCAAGACGGTCATCACCTTCGGCGAACCCTTCGAGCCGGTCTACACCGGGCGCAAGGGCACGGCGGAGGAGTATCAGGCCAACACCGACGAGGTCATGCGTCGTGCCTACGCGCTGGGTGGTGTGACATGCGTGTGATACTGGCGAAATCCGCCGGCTTCTGCTACGGCGTGGAGCGCGCCGTGAAGCTGGCGGAGCAGACGGCCCGGGACAAGGGCGGCTGCGTCATGCTGGGCAGCATCATCCACAACGCCCACGTGGTGCAGGGGCTGGCCGCATTGGGTGCGCGGCAGGTGGACGACCCCGCGCAGGTGCAGGCGGGGGATACGGTGATCATCCGTTCCCACGGCGAGAAAAAGCAGGTTTACCAGCAGCTGGAGGCCGCCGGCGCGTCTATCGTGGACGCCACATGTCCCAATGTCCGGCGCATCCAGCGTTTGGTGGCGCAGGCGGAGGAGCAGGGCCGCACGCCCCTCATCATCGGCGAGCAGCACCATCCGGAGGTGATCGGCGCGGCCAGCTGGGCGGAGAATTCCGTCATTTTAGACGGGCCGGAGGCCCTGGAAAACTGGCTGTCGCAGCGGCCGGAGCGGCGTGAGCGGCCCCTGATGGCAGCGGCCCAGACCACCTGCATTCGGGTTCTCTGGGAAAACTGCGTAAAATTTTTAAAAAAACAGTGTACAAACGTAGAAATCTTTGATACAATATGTGATGCTACGCATAAGCGTCAATCGGAAGCGGCAGACATTGCCGCCAAGGTGGACGTGATGGTCGTGGTCGGAGATCGTAAGAGTGCCAACACCAAACATTTAACGGAGATTTGCAGCGAGAGGTGCCCCGTGGTCTGTCAGATCGAGCGGGCGGAAGAACTCAAGGGTGACTTTCTTAACGGATGTTCTGTGGCGGGGCTTACAGCCGGCGCGTCCACGCCTGCGGGCATCATTAAGGAGGTATATACAAGAATGAGCGACGAGATCAAGAACGTGGAAGCTACCGAAGAGAGCTTCGAGGAAATGCTGGAAAAATCTTTTAAGACTTTGAATACAGGAGAGAAGGTAACCGGTATCGTGACTGCCATCGGTCCCACCGAGGTGCAGGTTGACCTGGGCTGCAAGCAGGCAGGTTATATCAACATCGACGAGCTGTCCGCCGATCCCAGCGTGAAGCCTGAGGATGTGGTGAAGGTCGGCGACGAGATCGAGACCTATATCATCCGCGTCAACGACGTGGAGGGCTATGCCATGCTGTCCAAGAAGCGTCTGGACGCTGTCAAGGTCTGGGAGGATATCGAGAAGGCCCGTGAGGAGAAGACTACCCTGGAGGGCAAGGTCACCGAGGAGAACAAGGGCGGCATCGTGGTCAACGTCAAGGGCGTGCGCGTGTTCGTGCCCGCTTCCCAGTCCGGCCTGCCCCGCGGCGCTGAGCTCAGCGCTCTGATCGGCCAGACCGTCTCCCTGCGCATCACCGAGGTCAACCGTGCCCGCCGCCGCGTGGTGGGCTCCATCAAGGCCGTGACCTACGAGGCCCGTCAGGCTGCCCAGGCCGAGATCTGGGAGAACATCGAGGTGGGCAAGCACTACACCGGCACTGTCAAGTCTATGACCTCCTATGGTGTGTTCGTGGATATCGGCGGCGTGGATGGTATGGTACATATCTCCGAGCTGTCCTGGTCCCGCATCAAGAACCCCGCCGAGGTGGTTTCCGTGGGCGACACCCTGGATGTATATGTCATCTCCTTCGATCCCGAGAAGCGCAAGATCTCTCTGGGCGTGAAGGATCGTTCCTGCAACCCGTGGGACAAGTTCATGTCCACCTACAAGGTCGGCGATGTGGCCAAGGTCCGCATCGTCAAGCTGATGACCTTCGGCGCCTTTGCCGAGGTAGTTCCCGGCGTGGACGGCCTGATCCACATCTCCCAGATCGCGGATCGCCGCATCGAGAAGCCCGGCGACGTGCTGGCTGAGGGCGACATCGTGGACGCCAAGATCACGGCGATCGACGAGGAGAAGCAGAAGATCTCTCTGTCTATCCGCGCTCTGCTGACCCCCGCCGCTGACGAGGGTGACGACGAGTAAAAACGTCTGTTAAAAAGCAGCGGTACATTCGTACCGCTGCTTTTTTTGTACGAAAGTGTACCTGTTTATACCCGTATACATAAAAGCTCGTACCCGAATCACAGTATGTTAAATTTTGCACAATCGGCAGGGCTGATAATTGGCACATCCGCCAATGTACTTCTCTCAGGCTTGTGGTAAAATTAACGATTAGGAGAACGAAAAGAAAGAGGAGGAACTGCTATGTCTTTTGCTGATTATCGGGAACTGTACCGCCAGAAGCTGACCACCGCGGATGAGGCGGTGAAGATTATCAAGTCCGGCGATTGGGTGGATTACGGCTTCTGCGCCATCCAGCCCCGCGTGCTGGACGAGGCACTGGCCCGCCGCGCACCGGAGCTGGAGGATGTGAAGGTCCGCGGAGGAATCAGCCTGTGGAAGCCTGCTATCTTCGATATCGAGGACCCCGCACGCCACATTATTTTCAATTCCCACCACATGAGCGGGGTGGAGCGCCATTACATCGCCAGCGGCGCCGGGTTCTATGAGCCCATGCGCTATTCTGAGCTGCCCCGCTACTACTACGACCACATCACGCCGCCGGACGTGGCCATGTTCCAGGTCACGCCCATGGACAGCCACGGCTACTTCAACTTCGGCCTGTCCGCATCCCATGTGCGTGCCGTCTGCGAGAAGGCCAAGGTGGTCATCGTGGAGGTCAACGAGAACATGCCCCGCTGTCTGGGCGGTTTTGACAACACCATCCACATCAGCGAGGTGGACATGGTGGTGGAAGGCCGCAACGACCCTATGGGCATTCAGCCTTCCGGAGAGGCCGATGATGTGGATAAAGCGGTGGCCCGCCTGATCGTAGAGCAGATCCCCGACGGAGCCTGCCTCCAGCTGGGCATCGGCGGCATGCCCAACACCGTGGGAGCTATGCTGTGCCAATCCGATCTGAAGGATCTGGGCGTACATACGGAGATGTACGTGGACGCCTACGTGGATCTGGCTATGGCGGGAAAGGTCACCTGCGCCCGTAAGAATATCGACCGCGGCCGTCAGGTCTACGCTTTCGCAGCCGGTACCCAGAAGCTCTACGACTATCTGGACGACAACCCCGCCTGCATGGCCGCGCCTATCAGCTATACCAACGATGTGCGCACCATCGCGGCTATCGACAACTTTGTCTCCATCAACAATGCGGTGGATGTGGACCTGTACGGTCAGGTCAACGGCGAGACGGCGGGTACCCGCCAGATCAGCGGCTCCGGCGGCCAGCAGGACTTCGTGCTGGGTGCGTATCTGTCCCGTGGCGGCAAGAGCTTCATCTGCCTGTCTTCCACCCATCAGAATAAGGACGGCACGGTAGCGTCCCGCATCCGCCCCACGCTCCAGACCGGCTCCGTGGTGACGGACACCCGCGTCAACACCATGTACGTGGTGACGGAGTACGGATGCGTCTGCCTGAAGGGCCTCAGCGTCTGGGAACGGGCGGAGAAGCTGATCTCCATCGCCCACCCCGACTTCCGCGACGAGCTGATCTGCGAGGCGGAGAAGCAGCACATCTGGTATCGCCACAACAAACGGTAACACGAAACAGCAAAGAAGAGGGCCTGCGGCCCTCTTCTTTGCGCCTTGTAAACCGTGGAAAAGTGCGGTATACTAATAGCAAAATCCAGCGATAGGAGCGAAAAACGATGGGGAGCCTGTTTGAAAAATGGAAGAAAGGCCTGAAGAAGAAGGTACACCCCTTCTGCACGGCCATTGTACCGGCAGCAGGGAAGTCCTCCCGCATGGGCGGCGAGGATAAGATGTTCGCACCGCTGTGCGGTGTGCCGGTGCTGGCGCGGACGCTGACCGTGTTGGATCAGGCTGTGCTGGTGGACGAGATCGTGGTGGCTGCCCGGCCGGAAAAGCTGGAGGAAGTGGCGGCGCTGGTCAGCAGCGCCGGCATCCGCAAGCCCGTCCGCGTGGTGGAGGGCGGCGCAAGCCGTGCTGAGTCCGTACTGCTGGCGGCGCTGGAGGCCAACGAGGACGTGGAGTATCTGGCAGTCCACGACGGGGCCCGCCCGTTGGTACTGCCGGAGCAGGTGGATGATCTGATCCGCCTGGGCCAGCGGACCTACGCTGTGGCGCCGGCCGTGCCGGTGACGGACACGGTGAAGGTGGCGGATCTGTCGGGGCTGGTGCTGTCCACACCGGACCGCAGCACCTTATTCGCTGTGCAGACGCCCCAGGTGTTCCAGGCGAACCTGCTGAAGGCCGCGCTCCAGTCCGCCATCGCCGCCGAGGCACCGCTGACAGACGATTGCTCCGCTGTGGAGCGGCTTGGCAAGGAGGTTTACTTGACACCTGGATGGCGGGAGAATATCAAGATCACCACGCCGGAGGACCTGTCTGTGGCGGAGCTGTTCCTGCGTCGGCGGGAGGTGCAGGCATGATAGATCTGCGCATCGGGCACGGCTACGACGTGCACCGTCTGGTGGAGGGCCGCCCCCTGATTTTGGGCGGTGTCACCATTCCCTATGAGCGGGGGCTGCTGGGCCACTCCGATGCGGATGTACTGGCTCACGCGGTGATGGACGCGCTGCTGGGCGCGGCGGCGCTGGGCGACATCGGCGGCATGTTCCCCGACAGCGATGAACGCTGGCGGGGTGCGGACAGCCTGCACCTTCTGGAACAGGTGGCAGCGCGGCTGGCGGAGAACGGCTGGGAGATCGGCAACGTAGACGCTACGGTGCTGGCCCAGGCCCCGAAGCTGGCTCCCTATATTCCGGAGATGCGGCGGCGGCTGGCAAACGCTATGGGCATCGATGCGGCGCAGGTGTCTGTTAAGGCCACCACCGAGGAGCATCTTGGCTTCACCGGTGCGGGGGAGGGCATGGCCTGCCACGCGGTGGCATTATTGGGGAAAATGTGATACATGATGAAGAAATTGGCGGGACCGACCGAAAAGGCCGGCCCCGCCTTTCACACCGGCGTTTGACACCTCATAAAATGGCGTGTGAGGAGGTGCGATATGGAAGAATATCTGATGACCGCCCGCTCCGTCACACAGGCGCAGCGCATGATGCAGGCGCTGTCGCAGCACGGCATCCGCGCCGCCATGGGCCGCTCACCGGTGGGACTTACCGGCAGCGGCTGCGGCTACGTCCTGCGGATGCAGGGGCAGCGGGCGGAGGAGGCTGCCGCCCTGCTGCGCGGCATAGGGCTTGCGCCGCTGCGGATCTACGTCCGCGATGGCAGCGGATACAGCGAGGTGGAGCTATGATCTATTTTGACGCCGGAGCCACGACATTACAGAAGCCGGAACGGGTGCGCCGCGCCATGTACCGCGCCGCAGCGGCCATGAGCTCGCCCGGGCGGGGCAGCTATCCCGCCACGCGGTTGGCGGAGGAGACGGATTTCCGGTGCCGCAGTCTGGCGGCAGCGCTGTTCGATGTGGAGGACCCTGCATGCGTGGTGTTCACATCCAGCGCCACCCATGGGCTGAACATCGCCATCAAAACGTTGGTGAAGCCCGGATGCCGCGTGGTCATCTCCGGCTACGAGCACAACGCGGTGACGCGGCCTCTCCACGGCATCCCCAATGTTGAGCTGACCGTCGTCGACGCGCCGCTGTTTCGACCGGAGTCCATGCTGGCGGAGTTTGAGCAGGCGCTGGACGCCGGAGCGGACGCGGTGATCTGCACCCATGTGTCCAATGTGTTCGGCTATCGCCTGCCGGCGGAGGGCATCGCGGCGCTGTGCCGCCGGAGGGGCGTGCCCTTCGTGCTGGATGCTTCCCAGTCGGCGGGGATGCTGCCGGTGTCCATGCGGGAGCTGGGCGCGGCGTTCATTGCCATGCCGGGGCACAAGGGGCTGTACGGCCCACAGGGGACGGGGCTGCTGCTGTGCGGCCACGAGGCTCAGCCGCTGCTGGAGGGAGGCACCGGCTCCCAGTCCCTTTTGCAGCACATGCCGCAGGAGCTGCCGGACCGGCTGGAGGCAGGGACCCACAACATGCCGGGCATTGCGGGACTGCTGGAGGGCCTGCGGTTCGTGGCGGAGAAGGGGGTCGACCGCATCGCGGGCCACGAGCGGCGGCTTGCCATGCGCGCGGAGGAGCAGCTGCGCGGCATCGATGGCGTGGAGCTGTTCTGCGAGAAGGGGTTCGACCACCAGACGGGAGTGCTGAGCTTCCGCGCGGCGGGCCGCGACTGCGAGGAGCTGGGGGAGCGTCTGGCAGCGCAGGGCGCGGCGGTGCGGGCGGGGCTGCACTGCGCGCCGCTGGCACACCGCACGGCGGGGACGCTGCAGACCGGCACCGTTCGAGTAAGTATGTCGGTTTTCAACACGCCCCAGGAGGTGGACCGCTTCACGGCCATGGTGCGGGCGGCAGTTCGTTAAACTGCAAGACTTGACTCAGAATTTTTTGTTGCATTTTCCCAATATTTTTTATATAATGGTAGTATCTATTTCTATGCGGAGTTCTGTCCGATACGGAAGGGTTGACAGTATGGAAACAATGCTGGCGTTTTTAGAAAAAATTGGGAATTACTTAATGCTCGTGCGCCTCACGGATATTCTGGACGTGGCCATCATCGCGTTTCTGGTCTATAAGCTGCTGGACCTGGTAAAGAGTACCCGCGCGGAGAATATCCTCAAGGGCGTGGTGATGTTCCTGCTGGCCCTGTGGCTGGCGGAGATCTTCCACCTCAACGGCATCGCCTATATTCTGGGCAACATGGTGCAGGTGGGCATCCTGGCCCTCATCATCCTGTTCCAGCCGGAGATCCGTCAGATTTTGGAGAAGCTGGGCAGCAAGAACATCCGGCTGCTGAGGGCATTCACGCCGGCGCAGCAGCAGTCCGAGGTGGAGAAGGCCATCGACCAGACGGTTATCGCCTGCAAAGAGATGTCCCAGAGCAAGACCGGCGTGCTCATCGTGTTTGAGCGGCATATCCTGCTGGACGACATGGTGCGCAGCGGCACTACGCTGGACGCCGCCGTGTCCTCGGAGCTGCTGAAAAACATCTTTTTCGTTAAGGCACCCATGCACGACGGCGCGGTCATCATCCGCCACGGGCGCATTTTGGGGGCGGGCTGTATGCTGCCCCTGTCCAAGAACGTGAACCTCAGCCGTGACTTGGGCATGCGTCACCGCGCCGGCATCGGCATGAGCGAGAATTCCGACGCCGTGGTGGTCATCGTCTCCGAGGAGACAGGCTCCATCTCCGTGGCGATAGGCGGTATGCTGAAGCGGCACCTGATGCCGGAGACACTGTCCAAGCTGCTGCGCAACGAGCTGATGCCGCAGCCGGAGGAGCTGGAGGACAAGCCGCGCCGCAGTCTGGCAGATCTGCTGGGCCTGCGGAGGAAGGAGGGCGACAATGGAGCAGAAGAATGAGAAGTCCGGCGTCAGCCGAAACAAGGTGCTTCAGGTCATCGCCTCCATTCTGGTGGCCGTTGCCATCTGGGTCTATGTAGACGTGGAGAAGGCACCGGAGCGAACCAAGACCATTCGGGACATCCCCGTGGAATTTTCCGGCGAGTCCACCACGCTGGCGGACAAGAACCTGATGCTGCTGTCGGGTTACGACACCACAGTGGACCTGACCATCAAGGGCACCAAACGGGAGCTGGTGAAGATCAACAAGGACAATGTGCGCCTGGTGGCCAGCACGTCCAGCATCGACTCCGTGGGTGTACACACCCTGCGATGGGACGTGGTATACCCCGATGGGGTACAGTCCTCGGCCCTGTCGGTGGACTGGGCCAGCAAGTACAAGGTAACGGTGACGGTGGGCGAGCTGTATACCAAGGAGGTGCCGGTGAACTGCGTCGTTACCGGTACGGTGGCGGACGGCTACTTCACCGGCGAGACGGTGCTGGACCCCACCACACTGGTGCTGCGGGGACAGCGAGATGACCTGCTGAACGTGGCCTACGCCAAGCTGACGGTGGACATCAGCGACGCCACCCGCTCAGTCATCCAGACGGAGAGCGTACAGCTGTACGACAACGACGACAACCCTGTGGACAACAGCAATATCCGCACCAATGCCAGCCTGATCCAGGCCAAGGTGCCGGTGCTGACCACCAAGGAGGTCTCGCTGGCGGTGGAGCTGTCCGGCGTGCCGGGCTCGGCCGGACAGAGCATCAAGACCACCATCACGCCCAGCAGTGTGCGGCTCATCGGCGAAGCAGATGTGCTGGAGAACATCGATGAGATCGTGCTGGCCACGCTGTATATCGAGGATCTGGACATCTGGCAGCAGAACAGCTATGTGGTGACGGCACCGGACGGCACATGGCTGGCCAACAGCAACGAGGTGGCCACCGTGGAGATCACCATGGAGGGCATCGAGGAAAAGACCGTCACGGTGGACACGTTCAGCTATACCAACGTGCCCAGCGGGCTGTACGCCGAGGTGCAGGACACGCTGGATGTGCGGCTGTGGGGTCTCAGCGAGGAGCTGGCGGAGCTGAAGGCGGACGCCATAACGGCCACCGTCGACCTGAGCAGCGTGACGGAGACGGGCAGCTGCCGTGTGCCGGTGACGGTGACGGTCAGCGGCTACCGCGATGTGGCGGTGAAGGGCAGCTACGAGGTGACGGTGTATGTCACCGACACGCAGCCAGAGCCTGAACCGGAGCCTGACGGCGGCCTGACGTCCCACGGGAACAACGGGTCCGGAAACGAGAATTAAAACGAATTATCCCGAGAGGTGACATGAGATGACTCAGATCGCAACGGTGGAAAAGGTGCTGGCCGGCGGGTACGCGGAGATCTCCGTGCCAAGAAAGTCCGCCTGCGGACATGACTGCGAGGAATGTGCCGGCTGCGGCATGACCGGCGCGGCCATCCGCGCCCGCGCCAGAAACGACGTGGGCGCCCAGAAGGGCGACAAGGTGGTGGTGGAGAGCAGCACGAAAAAGCTGCTGGGCGTGGTGGCGCTGGTGTACCTGCTGCCGGTGGTGGGCTTTCTGCTGGGGTACTTCCTGACGGAGGGGCTGATGAGCGAGGGCTGGCGCTACGCGGCGGCGGTCATCGCGGCGGCAGTGTTTTTCCTGCCCAGTGTGTTCTACGACAGGCAGACCAAGAAGGACGGCAGTCTGACCTACACCATCCTGCGGCTGTTCTGACGGATGTTCGGTTATGTGCGGCCATCGGACCGGCGCCTGACGGAGGAGGAACGGGAGACGTTCCGCGCCGCCTACTGCGGACTGTGCCACGCGCTGGGAGCGTCTTACGGCCCGGCGGGGCGGATGATCCTGAACTACGACCTGACGTTCCTGGCCATGGTGCTGTCGGAGGGCGGCGGGACGTGCGAAAAGCGGTGCGCAGTCCATCCGTTCCGGAAACGGCGGTGTGCCTGCGGCGACGCGGCCATGGATACCGCCGCCGACATGAGCGTGATCCTGACCTGGTGGCAGATACAGGACGGCATCGCCGATCATGGCCTTTTTCAGGGCCTGAAGTATCGAGCGGCGGCGCTGCTGCTGCGGAGGGCCTATCGGAAGGCGCGGCGGCGGCAGCCGGACTTTGACGCCGGGACGCAGAAGCGCCTGACGGCGCTGGCGGAGCTGGAGGCGGAGCGGTGTCCATCACTGGACCGCCCCGCAGACGCCTTCGCGGTGCTGCTGGCCGGTGCGGCACAGGGCATCACAGATCCGGTGAAGCGGCGGGTGGCGGAGCAGCTGCTGTACCACTGGAGCCCTTCCGCCTCCATGCAGTTCCCCGGCGGTGTAACCATCGGGCGGCAGTACGACCGCCTAGTCCGGCTGGAATGTGCCCCGGAATTGCCGGAGACCCGGCTGTCCGTTCCGGGAGAGACCTGTATTGGCGGAAAGCGTTTTGTAAGCGAATACGCCACTGATTTGGAGGAACGGCCCGGCAGCGTGCTCATTTGCCCGGTAGGGGTACTGACCGTTCGCAGCCGCCGCAGCGGCGACACCATGCGGCTCCCCGGCGGAACCAGGAGCCTGAAAAAGATGTATATTGACCGCAAGATCCCCGCATCGCAGCGCGCAGCTGTGCCTGTGCTGGCAGACGACCGAGGGGTTCTGGCGGTTTTTGGAATCGGAACGGATATACGCTTCCACCCCGATTCTCTCCCCGCAGTGCGGATCACGCTCATAGAGGAATAAACGGAGGTCACATTATGGAAAAAGATATTTTGAAGGTCCTGATTACCGAGGAGCAGATCCGTCAGCGGATTCAGGAGCTGGGAGAGGAACTGACCCGTGATTACCGGGACAAAGACCCCATCATTGTAGGCGTGCTGAAAGGCGTTGTCGTCTTTT
>ERZ772881.1867-NODE-1867-length-17119-cov-5.350738_pt1 | contig 17119 bp, 16 predicted proteins | sample MGYA00580581_ERZ772881 | MGnify/ENA primary metagenome ERZ772881 (study PRJEB29015, sample SAMEA2737668) | human gut metagenome | biome: human gut; feature: human-associated habitat; material: faeces | place: China | collected 2012 ...
GCAGGGACGCTGTCCCTGCACCCTGCAAGGGACATTGTCCCTTGACCCTTTTTGGCTGCCCGGCTTGAGTGCGCTTCCGTGACGGTCTTTTCAGTTACTTCAAACGTGCAAAGTACGCCTTCAAATTCCCGCCGCAAATTCTCTCGATTGATTCGTCGTTGTAGCCGTAATTGCGCAGTGCCGTCAGCAGATTCGGCAGCTCCGCCGGATTCCGCACGTCGTCAGGCGACACCTCGATGCCGTCGAAATCACTGCCGAATCCAACAATATCCGAGCCGCCAAGCTGGCAGATATGGTCGATGTGCTGGGCAATCGTCACACTGTCCGCTTTGCAGTCCGCAGACAGAAAACGCGGGTAGAAATTCACGCCGATGTAGCCGCCGTACTGAATCATGGCGCGAATCTGGTCGTCGGTCAGGTTGCGTACATGGTCGCAGAGGGCGCGGCAGCAGCTGTGGCTCGCCATCGGCGGACGCTCACCCTTGGCGAACAAGTCCCAGAATCCGGCTTCGTTCAGGTGCGACACGTCCACGCTGATGCCCTGACGCTGCATCACGCGGGCAATGCGGATGCCTTCGGGGGTCATGTGCGTTTCCGCGTCCACGGCGGCAGGGGTGGCGAAAGCGTTCGGGTGATTCCACACCAGCGCGCCGATGCGGATGCCGCGCTGCCGCCAGAAAGCCACCATCTCGTCGCTCTTCTGGAATACCTCGCAGCCCTCGAAGGAGAGCATGAAGGTGTTTTCGCCGGGCTTGACATCCTCCGGGTCATCGACCTGCCGGATGCCCGCGTCGGTGAAGTGGTGGATGGCGGCGTATTCGGCGTCGGCGACGGCTTCATAGTCGCCGTTCGGACCTTTCGGACCGCTCCACAGGGCGAGGGTTTGGAGGCTGACGCCGCCCTGTCTCAGACGGTCAGGGGTAATATCGGTCTGGACGAAGGTGCGTTTGCCAACGCCAAGGCTGAAGAGGGTATCGGAGTGAGTATCGGCAAGAAACATCGGCAGATTCCTCGTTTCATGAGAAAATTGGCAGAATGCTGGGAAATAGCATTCTGCCGAAAAAAGCTGCTTAAGGTCAGCGTATAAACACGCGGGCGTAGCATGAAAGTGCGTTCAACTCAATCGCGTGAAAGGGTCAAGGGACGAAGTCCCTTGCGAAAAAAGCTGTTTAAGGTCAGCGTATAAACACGCGGGCGTAGCATGAAAGTGCGCTCAACTCAATCGCGCGGAAGGGTCAAGGGAGGAACTCCCTTGCGGAGTCCAGAGGCAGAGCCTCTGGTGGTTCCCCTCACAGCTCCCTTCGTCCCTCCATCGCCTTTGAGAGCGTCACTTCGTCGGCGTATTCAAGGTCGCTGCCGACGGGGACACCGTGGGCAATGCGGGTGCACTTGATGCCCATGGGCTTAATGAGCCGCGCAATGTAGGTTGCGGTTGCTTCGCCCTCGATGTCGGGGTTCGTCGCCAGAATCACTTCGCTGACCGGCTCGGTCTGCAGGCGCGTCATCAGTTCCTTGATGTGAATATCATCCGGCCCGATGCCGTCCATCGGCGACAGCGTGCCGTGCAGGACGTGGTACAGCCCGTGGTAATCGTGCATCCGCTCCATGGCGGCCACGTCGCGCGGGTCGCGCACGACGCAGATTTGCCCGTTATGGCGGTTTTCATCCGCGCACACGGCGCACTTTTCAGCGGAGGAAAAATTGCCGCACACGTCGCAGTAGCGAATTGCCTTGCGTCCCTGCCACAGCGCTGCTGCCAGCGCGTGAACATCCTCCAGCGGCATCCCGACGATATGGTACGCCAGCCGCGCCGCCGTCTTGTGACCGATGCCGGGCAGCCGAGACAGCTCCGACACCATCCGCTCAATCGGTTCGATTTGTCCGGGCATCAGAACAGACCGCCCATGCCGCCCATGCCGGGCGCCATCTTGTTCATCGTCTCTTCGCGGTTTGCTTCACCCTTGCGCAGCGCTTCGTTCACCGCCGCCATCACAAGGTCCTGCAGCATTTCCACGTCGTCGGGGTCAACGACCTTGGGGTCAATCGTCAGGGACAGCAGCTCGCGCTTGCCGTTTACCTTCACGCTTACTACGCCGCCGCCGGACTGCGCTTCGTACTCCTGCGCATCCAGCTTTTCCTGCGCGTCCGTCATCGCCTGCTGCATTTTCTGCGCCTGACGCATGAGCTGCTGCATGTTCGCGCCACCGCCGAAGCCAAAGTTCTGTCGTGCCATAAAATCGTCCTCCTAATTATTCGTTTTCTGTCAGTTTCTCCGGGGAAATCCGCCGGATGGTCAGGTTGCCCGAAGCCGTCGTCACGCGGACAGACGGTGCGCCATCGACGATGGATACGCCGTCCGTCAGCAGCCGCCCGGACACCGAGCGAAGAATGGCGTCACACTGCGCGCCGGGAATCTCCAGACTGATGCCGCCTGCGACCGAGCCGCCCTTGAAGGTGGAGAACATCTCCGCAAAAGAGAGCATTGCGCCCCGGCTGACCGAGGACAGCGAGATGTTCAGAAACGCAAGGCGCTCCAGACAGAGCATCCCCGTCGTTGTGAACAGGCTGCAATCCTGACCGGAGAGGTCGCTGCCGGCAATGTCGCCGCTGCCGTTCTTGACCTTCAGGCTCAGGCTGCTCAAGTCGGAGAGCATCACGAAGCCGGAGAGCGACTCCACGGACAGGTCACTGACCTGCAAACCGCGGACATGCACGCTGCCGGACGTCGTGCGAATCTCGACCCGTCCCTTCCACGTGCGCGGAATGCGGACGGTCACTTGCAGCCAGCGGGCGCTGAGCGGCAAGGGCGAGAGTGCGGCGGCGGACTGCTCCAGCGTCAGCGTATCGCCGTTCTGGGCGAGCGAAACCGCCTTCATATCGTGGTCGTCGCCGGATGCCATGACTTGGATTTCCTGCGTGTCATCGGCGTAGAGTTCCAGCAGGGCGCCGGTGAGGTGAATCACCAGCTGCGTAATGGTCAGCGAGGAAAAAGAGTTGCGCGAATTCATACGCGTTCACCTCCGTCATTCGTCCTCATCATATCACGTTTTGGCGCTTGTTGCAAGGGGAAAAGCCAACTATGAAGCAGTTGGATGCTTATGCGGATAGGCATAGTTGACTTCATTTCCATAGTGGTAACTTCCGCAAGTTCCAGAGGGCATAAAAACAGACGAAGTCTGCGATCGCCCTCTGGACTCCTCCGGGGTCGCCCTCCGGTTGTTACTTGACTTTTATTGGACGGTTTTTTAGTTACTGGCAGGGACGCTTCGCTGCCTGCGCCTTGTTGGCTGTTCCTTTTGAGTAGTTTTGACGAGAAACAGTTGGGGCGTTGCCCCAAGCCCCATAAGGGGCGCCGCCCCTTAACCCCGCAAGGGGCATTGCCCCTTGACCCTTTTTTCGGCGCCATGCGGGTGCTGTTATTCCAACAGCTCCGCACCAGTTACGATGTCGTCCATCACCGCGATAACCAGCGGCATTCCGCGGTCTTGCTTGCCTTGCAGACGCACGTTGTCCCTTTCCACCAGCGTCGCGGGGGATTTCGCCTGCTGCACGCGAATCAGGTGATCGTCCTTCTCCAACCGCACCACGCCCGCAAGCTGTTTGCCGTTGCTGCCATTCTTGTTGAAATAGAACGACTTCACGCCCTTGCCGTTGCGGTTCTGCTTCTCGAAATCGACGGAGAGCAGGCGTTTGGCGTAGCCGCGGTCGGTCAGCAGCACGATTTGGTCGCTGTCTTGCAGCTGCCCGCACCAGATGACCTCGTCGCCGTCCTCCACCTGCATACAGCGCACCCCGGCGGCGACGCGCCCCTGCACCGGCACGCTGTCGAGCGAGAAGCGGATGCACAGACCGCTGCGGGTGAACAACAGCAGGTCGTCACGGCTGGCGGCGGGGAGAACTGTCAGCAGACGGTCGCCGTCTTTCACGTTCACGGCGGCAAACTTCTTGCTGCGCACGTCGTAATCCGCAGCGGCGGTGCGTTTCACCATGCCCTGCCGGGTGATGAAGAGAATGTCCGGCAGATGCCCGATGTCCGCCATGCGGATGCACGTCATCCACAGCGCCTTCTCGTCGTCCTCCAGCCCGGCCAGCACGCCTGAAAGCAGCTGGCCGCGCTCCTTGGGCTTGACTTCGTTCAGCGACGCAACGGGCAGGGGATAGCAGTTGCCGTGGTCGGTGAAGATGAGCAGCGTCTCGTCTGTTTTGGCCATGAACAGGAAGTCGGCGAACTCCTTGTCGTCCTCCGTGCGGGTCGGGAGCGGCGTTTTTTTGTAGAGCGCGGGATTCATGCGCTTCAATTGCCCCGCGCCCGTGAACGCCACGATGACCTCTTCCGGCGCGGCGGTCTCTTCCTCAACTTCCAGCGGGGATTCGTCCGCTTTTTCGATGGTTGTGCGGCGCTCGTCGGCGAATTCCTCGGCAATCTCCTGCAATTCCTTGCGGATGACCGCCAAGAGCTTTTTCTCGCTGTGCAGGATGCCCTCCAAGCGGTCGATGAGCTTCAGAATGTCCTCGTACTCCTTGCGCAGGGCGATGATTTCCAAATTCGTCAAGCGCTGCAGGCGCATGTCCAAGATTGCCTGTGCCTGCGCGTCGGAAAGCTCGAAGCGCTCCATCAGGCGAGCTTTCGCTTCTTTCGGGTTCTTCGAGGAGCGAATCAGCGCGATGACCTCATCGAGGTTGTCCACCGCAATCATCAGCCCCTGCAAAATGTGCGCGCGGGCTTTCGCCTGCTTCAGGTCGTACTCCGTGCGGCGGGTGATGACGTTTTTCTGATGGCGGATGAAGTGCCCCAGCATCGTTTTCAGCCCCATCTGCACGGGCTTGCCCTCGGCGATGGCGACCATGTTCACGCCGAAGGTGACCTGCAAGTCCGAATACTTGTAGAGCACTTTCAGCACCTTGTCCGGGTCGGCGTCCTTCTTCAGCTCGATGACGGCACGCATTCCCTCGCGGTCGGATTCGTCGCGGATGTCGTAGATGTTTTGCAGCTGCCCCTTCTTTTCTTCCGACAGCTTCAAAATCTTCTCCAGCATCGCGGCTTTGTTGACCATGTAGGGAATTTCCGTGATGACAAGCAGCTTGCGCCCGTTCACGCCGTCTTCCACATGCACGCGCGCGCGCAGGGACAGCTTCGAGCGTCCGGTCTCATAGCCTCTGCGGATTTCCTCGTTTTTCACCAGCACGCCGCCGGTGGGGAAGTCCGGGCCGGGGATGATTTTCATCAGCTCATCCAGCGGAATATTCGGATTCTCCATCACAGCAATTGCCGCGCGGATGCTTTCGCCCAGATTGTGCGGGGGGATGTTCGTCGCCAGCCCTACCGCGATGCCGCTTGCGCCGTTGACGAGCAGATTCGGAAAGCGCGCGGGCAGCATGTCCGGCTCTTTGAGCGTGTCGTCGAAATTCAGGCGGAACGGCACGGTGTCCTTCTCAATGTCGCGCAGCATTTCCAGCGCGAGGGGCGTCATGCGCGCCTCGGTGTAACGCATGGCGGCAGCGCTGTCGCCGTCAATGGAGCCGAAATTGCCGTGCCCATCGACCATCGGCCCGCGCATGGAGAAGTCCTGCGCCATGCGCACAAGCGCGTCGTACACGGAGGAATCGCCGTGCGGGTGATATTTGCCCAAGCAGTCGCCGACGATGCGGGCGCACTTGCGGTGCGGCTTGTCGGGCGTCGTGCCCAGTTCCATCATGGTATAGAGAATGCGGCGCTGCACGGGTTTTAAGCCATCCTCGACGCGCGGCAGGGCGCGTTCCAGAATGACATGCTCCGCGTAGGGAATCATGGACTGGTGCATCACGTCCTCGACGGTCGTTTGCAGGATGCGCGATGGGTCGTCCTTGGGAATCGGGCGGTTATCGCTTGTTTTCTTTGCCATAACTTACTTTCCTTCCCCTCGCTGACCTTCCGGCAGCTCGAAATTATCCGGCTTATTGAAGTCGGCGTTCTCGATGATGTAATCGCGGCGCGGCTCGACCTTGTCGCCCATCAGGATGGTAATGCGGCGGTCAGCCAGCGCTGCGTCCTCAATCGTCACCTGCATCAGTTTGCGCTGGGAAGGATCCATCGTCGTCGCCCAGAGCTGTTCGGGATTCATTTCGCCCAAGCCTTTGTAGCGCTGGAGCGTGTAGCCTTTGCCCGCTTCCTTGATGCACTTCGATAGCTCCTTGTCGTCGTAGGCGTAGAGAACCTTGCTGCCCTTTTGCACCTTGTACAGCGGCGGCATTCCGATATAAACGTGACCGCCGGTGACAAGCTCTTTCATGTAGCGGAAGAAGAACGTCAGCAGGATGGCACGAATGTGCGCGCCGTCCTGATCGGCATCGGAGAGGATGATGACTTTGTTGTATTTGAGGTTGGCGAGGTTGAAATTCTCGTCGATGGACGTGCCGAGCGCGGTAATCAGCGAGCGGAACTCCTCGTTGCTCAGCACCTGATCCAGCCGCTTCTTTTCGGCATTGAGGGGCTTGCCGCGCAGGGGGAGAATCGCCTGATAGCGGCTGTCGCGCCCCTGCTTGGCGCTGCCGCCTGCGGAATCGCCCTCGACGATGAACAGCTCATTGTCCTCCGCCTTTTTGCCGCGGCAGGCGCTGAGTTTGCCGACCAGCGGCGCGGCATCAAGCTGATTTGCTTTGCGGGCGTTGTCGCGGGTCTTGCGCGCGGCTTCCCGCACCTGCGCGGCGCGAATCGCCTTCTGCACAATCTGCTGGGCAATCTCCTGATTCTTGAGGTTCTCCAGCCAGTCCGTCAGCTGCTGGGTGATGATGCCCTCCACCGCGGGGCGCACTTCGCTGTTGCCCAGACGCCCCTTCGTCTGCCCCTCGAACTGCGGATTCTTGACCATCGTCGTCAGCACGCAGCTCAAGCCTTCGCGGAAGTCCTCGCCCGTCAGGTTGCTGTCCTTTTCCTTCAGGAAGCCGTTGCGGCGGGCGTAGTCGTTGAACATCTTCGTGAATGCCGCCTTGAAGCCCGTTTCGTGCGTTCCGCCTTCACCCGTGGGGATGTTGTTGACATAGGAAAAAAGGCTCTCGGTATAGCCGTCGGTGTACTGAATGGCGACGCGGCAGATGACGGAATCCTTCTGCCCTTCGAGGTAAATCGGCTGATCGTGCAGGACGGTTTTGCCGTCGTTCAAATACCGCACATAGTCGATGATGCCGCCCTCGTAGTGGAAGGTCGTTTCGCGGCGGGCAGGGTCGCTCACACGCTCGTCGAGAAAGACGATTTTCAAGCCCCGGTTCAGGTATGCCAACTCCTGCAGGCGGCGGAACACCGTGTCGTAATTGAAGCGCACGTCCTCGAAAATCGCGTCATCGGGAAGAAAACGCACGAGTGTGCCCTTCTTGCGTGTGTTGCCGACTTTTGCCAAGGGTGCGTCCGGCTTGCCCGCGATGACCTTGCCTTTCTTCTCGTCGAACTGGCTTGTGAAGCGCATGGCATAATGGCTGAAATCGCGGTAGATGTCCACGGTCAGCCACTTGCTCAGCGCGTTGACGACCGACGCGCCCACGCCGTGCAGACCGCCGGAATAGCTGTAATTCTCGTTGTTGAACTTGCCGCCCGCGTGCAGCACGGTGAAAATGACCTCCGCGCCGCTGACGTGCATGGTCGGGTGCTCATCCACGGGCATACCGCGCCCGTTGTCGTACACCGATGCGGAGCCGTCTGTGTGCAGCGTCACGCGCACCTCATCCGCAAAGCCGTTCGACGCCTCGTCAATTGCGTTATCCACAATTTCCCAGAGCAGGTGATGCAGACCGCGCGTCGAGGTGGTGCCGATATACATGCCCGGACGCATCCGAACCGCTTCCAGCCCTTCCAGCACCTGAATATTGCCCGCATCATAGTGATTTGCTTGATTTGCCATGAAAAAACTCCTCTTATAATGAAGGAAGTATATCAAAATCGCAACGGTGACAAAGCACCAATTTTCATTATATCACAATTCCGCCGATTCATCAAGGCGAACAGCAAAATGACGCTCGGTCAGTTCGGCAGAGGGAAATCGGCACAAAAAGGCGCTGTACGCTCAATAAAAACGTAACATTTTATCAAATATCGGAAACATATTCATGGAAAAAAAGATATTGCAAACGGGAAGATAATTGCCGAATCAAACAGGGGAAAATCCGCGAAAACGCCGCAGAATTTACAATTCACAGGGAAAAAGCCTCTTGACAATGAAACAATTTTGTAATAAAATCAGGCTGTACGGAAAGGAGTGATTTCCCCATGATGAATTCCGGTCTGCGGCGGCTTCTGTCCGGCGCGGTGGCGCTGATGCTGCTGGGCTGTTCCTACGCCTTGGCGGATACGGCGACGGTCACTGCGCGCAAACTCATTCTGCGCGAAAAAGCATCCTCGACCAGCGATGCTCTGCAAACCCTGCCCAAAGGCACGAAGCTGGAGATTCTCGGCAAAAGCGGCAGCTGGTATAAAGTGACTTACGGGAAATACACCGGCTATGTCTATAAAACGTATGTCAGCGTGACCAAGACGGCCAGCAGTTCCAGTTCTTCCAGCAGCGCGACGCGGCTGGAAAAGGGGAGCACTGGCAGCGACGTCAAGGATTTGCAGACAAAGCTGAAAAAACTCGGCTATTATGATGCTTATGTCGATGGCGATTATGGCGACACGACCGTTGCGGCGGTCAAGGCGTTCCAGAAGAAGTATAACCTGACGGCGGACGGCGTGGCGGGCAGCGAAACGCTCAAAAAGCTGGACAGCGTGTACAAGAACGCGAACAGCGCCAAGGACGATGATTCGCTCCGCATGGGCGACAGCGGCAGCGCCGTCAAGGACTTGCAGACGAAGCTGAAGAAGCTGGGCTATTACGACGGCACGGTGGACAGCACGTTTGGTTCGGGCACATACGCGGCGGTCAAGGCGTTTCAGAAGAAGTATAACCTGACGGCGGACGGCGTAGCGGGCAGCGAAACGCTCAAAAAGCTCGACAGCGCGTACAAGAACGCGGACAGCGACAAGGACGACGGCTCGCTCCGCAAGGGCGCAACCGGCAGCGCGGTCAAGGACTTGCAGACAAAGCTGAAAAAGCTCGGCTTCTACAATGCGTCCATTGACGGCGATTATGGCGATACGACGGTTGCGGCGGTCAAGGCGTTCCAGAAAAAGTATAACCTGACGGCGGATGGCGTAGCGGGCAGCGAAACGCTCAAAAAGCTCGACACCGCCTACAAGAACGCGGACAGCAATACCAGCACCGATGACGATTCGCTCCGCAAGGGCGCAACCGGCACGGCAGTCAAGACGCTGCAGACCAACCTGAAGAAGCTGGGCTTCTACACGGCGTATGTCGACGGTTCGTTCGGCTCGACGACCGAGAGCGCCGTCAAGGCATTCCAGAAAAAATACGGTCTGACGGCGGACGGCGTGGCGGGCAGCGCGACGCTCAAGAAGATTGAATCTGCCGTGGCGAGCGCCAGCAGCGGCAAGATTACCACCGAACGCCTCGACTGGTTCAATGGCGGCAAGTACGTCATCCCGAACGGCGCTGTATTCCAGATTAAGGACGTCAGCACGGGGCTGATTTTCTCCGCGCGCCGGCAGAGCGGCGGCAACCATATGGACGCCGAGCCGCTGACGGCGGAAGATACCGCGATTCTCAAGAAAATCAACGGCGGCACGTTCAGCTGGCGCCGCCGCGCAGTGCTGGTGAAGTACAACGGGCATGTGTATGCCGCGTCGATTTACTCCGAACCCCACGGCACAAACACAATTCTGGACAACAACTTCGATGGGCAGTTCTGCCTGCACTTCTACGGCAGCAAGACCCACGGTACAGACTGCGTGGATGCGGATCACCAGAAGTGCGTGGAACAGGCCATGAAGGCGACTTGGTAAAAATCCCAGTCAGAGGGCAAAGCAATGGGCACTGCTGCAGCGCGGCAGTGCCTTTTTGCGCGCATCCGAAATCATCCGCCGATGCCCTATTGACAAATCGCCCAAAATCCTTACAATAAAATTGCGGCTGAAATCATTCATTTTTCATTCATTCCGATGGACAGCCGAGGACAAGAGAGAGAGGAAAATACCATGTTCGGATTCCGACCCGACGGACGGCGCGTGTCGTCCATTGACCCCATCGTTGGCATTACGCCGTACCTGATGCCCATGCGCTGCGACGCGCAGGTTTTTCTGCAGCATCGCGTGGACTATGAGCTGCTGACGCGCTACATTGCGGCGCAGGCGGCGAAGGGCGAGAAAATCACGTTCATGCAGATTATTATCGCCGCGTTCGTCCGCACTGTGTCCCAGCATCCGGAAATCAACCGCTTCATCCTCAATAAGCAGTTCTTCGCGCGGAACATGTGCGCCGTGTCCTTCACGATGCTCAAGAACCCGCAGAACGCCGAAATGGGCGAGACAGCGGTGAAGGTGAAGTACGACCTGACTGACACCATCTACGACGTGCGCGACCGCATGGAAAAGGTCATCAACGCCAACCGCGGCGAGGACAAGAAGAACTTTGCGGATAAGCTGGCGAAAGCGGTACTGGTCGTGCCGGGTCTGGCGACGGGCATCGTCGCGCTGGTTCGCCTGCTTGATCGCTACGGGCTATGCCCCGGCGCACTGCTGGATGAGCTGCCCTTCCATACCAGCATGTACATCACCAACAATGCCTCCATCGGCCTGCATCACGTCAACCACCACATCTACAACTTCGGTTCGGTTACGCTGTTCTTCGGCATGGGTACCGTGGAGAAGGTTGCCGTGGTGGAGAAGGGCGAGGCGCGCATGAAGCGCTTCCTGCCCATTGGCATCACGGCGGATGAGCGCGTCTGCTCCGGCGCGCACTACGCGGCGTTCTTCGGCACGATGTCGTATCTGCTCAATCATCCGGAAGAGCTGGAGAAGCCGCCGGAATCCGTCCGCTTTGACGAAAAGTGCGAATACCACGTCCCGAAAGTTGGCGAGCAGCCGGCGAAGAAGCAGAAAAAGCAGCAGAAAGCCACGGTTCAGGCGTAAATCAGCAGGAAAAAACGCATGATACGTCGAAATCCTCCGTTGCAGCGCATTCCTTGAAACGGGAGTGCAGAAGAACGGAGGATTTTTTTCATGCAGAATGTAGGTATTGTCGGCTTGGGACTGATTGGCGGCTCACTCGCGAAAACCATCAAACTCCACACGCCGTACACGGTTTATGGCACGGACAAGAATGCGGACACGATGCGCCGCGCGTTCCTGATGGAAGCGATTGACGGCGAACTGACGGCGGAGACGCTGCCGCAGTGCGATGTTGTGCTGATCTGCCTGTACCCGCAGGGGATTATCGACTATGTGACCACGCACGCGGCGGACTTTAAGCCCGACAGCCTTGTGATTGACTGCGGCGGCGTGAAGCAGGTGATTTGCGACGCACTGTTTCCCGTATCACAGCGGTATGCGTGGCACTTCATCGGCGGACACCCGATGGCGGGGCGCGAGTACAGCGGCTTCAAGTACGCCCGCGACGATCTGTTCGACCATGCGTCGATGATTCTGTGCGGTCACGGCGACGACGACCCGGCGGTTCTGCAGCGCGCCCGTGACTTTTTCATGGAACTGGGCTTCCTGCGTGTGCAGTTCACGACGCCGAAGACGCATGACGAGATGATTGCGTATACGTCGCAGCTGGCGCATGTCGTGTCGAGCGCGTATGTGAAGTGCCCGCTGGCGGATAAGCACCGCGGGTTCTCGGCAGGGAGCTTCGCGGATATGACCCGCGTGGCACGGCTGAATGAGGATATGTGGACGGAGCTGTTCTTTGATAATCGAGAGGCGCTTCTGCCGGTGGTGGAGGACTTGGTGCAGCGGGTGACGGAGTATCGGGACGCACTGCGGGATGAGGATAGGGAAGGAATGAGAAAATTATTGCGTGAGGGACGCGAGACGAAGGAACGCCTGACGGATTAACACGCGGGTAAAGTATGGAAGAGCGCTCAACCCAATCGCGCGAAGGGGTCAAGGGGGGGAACTTCGTCCCTTTTCGTCTGCCCCTTGCAGGGTCAAGGGACAGCGTCCCTTGTGGGGTTTGGGGCAACGCCCCAACTGTTCCGCGGGCGACCAGCATCTCAAACGCACTCAACAAAGGCGCAGGCAGCGAAGCGTCCCTGCCAGTAACTTTGCGCGTCCGCAGACGCGCCCCCCCGAGCTGCTTCATACAACATCTGCGCTGTGTCGCGCCAGATGGGCACGACCGACTTATCAATTTGATGCTGTCAACAATTATCAAGTGCCATTGTTGGTGAATTTACGTAGCATATGCCGGAAAACAAGAAAATGCTTAGCAAAAGAGTTCGGCTAATAATAACAAAGGAATGAAATGAAAATGTCAAAAGGAATAATTTATGTAATGTCAACAGTTGTTCCGGGACTGATTAAAATCGGGCAGACAATGACTACTAATTTTGAGAATAGAATGCGAAATCTTGAGCACAATGGCTATTCAAATGTTACTGGACTAAAAAGAGTGTTTGCGATTGAAGTTGATGACTATATTGAAAAAGAATCGTTGCTTCATACGATTTTTGAAAAAAGCCGAGTTGGCGACACAGAACTGTTTTCACTGGACTTGAATATTGCAAAGCAGCTTCTTTCGTCGTTTGAAGGCACTGTAATCTATCCTAAAGAAGAAACCAAGGCGCATATTTTTGAAGATGCAGTTGAAGAAGAAAGAAACACACTTGAAGAGAAGAAAGAAGTGGAAAACAAAGGAGTAGTCCCGGACGGAAGTTACTATATCAGAATGGAAAAAATATCAGATGGATACAAAAATATTAAAGCAACGGCAATTGTCGAGAATGGAAAATGGAAAATAAAAGCCGGAAGCATTATGGGAATTGTTGAAGATAAAGGGGTCACTAAAAAAGCGAAAGATATTCGCCAAAAAGCAAAAATAGACAAAAACGGGAAATTACTAGAAGATGTTGACCTTGGAGTTTGCACACCAAGCCATGCTGGGGTGGTTGTTCTGAATGCTTCAGTGAATGGATGGACGGCATGGTGCGATATGAATGGTCATCAGATTGACATTTACAGAATGCGAAAAGAAATGGAAGAAGAAGCTGACGAATAACATAGCAAAACGAAAAAGTCAACACCACAAAAAACGCGGTACGCCCCAATCCGGGGAAAACGTACCGCGCTTTTCATTTATACCAGCGTCTTCGTCTGCCACTTGCCGCTGTGCCAGCGAATCAGGAAACAGATGATGCGGAACACCCAGTCAATCTGCATGGCAATCCATACGCCGATGACGCCCATGCCCATCGTCGTCGCGAGGAAAACGCCGAAGCCGATGCGAAAAACCGCCATCGAGAAGACCGCGACCGTCATCGTGTACTTCGCGTCGCCCGCCGCACGGAGCGCGTTCGGCATCGTGAAGGACATCGGCCAGAAAATCACGCAGCCCGCGCCGTGCAGCGCCACAATCTGCCGCGCAAGCACCGTCGCTTCCGGCGAGAGGTTGAACGGCAGGGTAATAATCGGGTTGCAGAGCAGCATCAGGATGTTCAGCGTGCCCATGCAGAGATAGACAATCTGCATGAGTTTCTTGGTGTAGAATTTCGCCTGATCGTAGGCGTGCGCGCCGCAGCACTGCCCGACGACCGCAATCATCGCCAGCCCAATGGCGTTTCCGGGCAGGCACTGGAATGAACCGAGCGTGTTGCCGACGGCGTTCGCGGCCGTGCTGGCGGTGCCGAAGGTAGCAATCATGCTCAGCAGCAGCAGCTTGCCGAGCTGGAACAGCCCGTTCTCAAAGCCGCTGGGAATGCCGACGCTCAGAATCTTCTTGACTTCGCTCGGATGCCACTCGAAGGGGAACATGCCCGGATACGGAATCCGGCAGTGCGGGTCGCGGAGGGCACGCTGCGTGATGTACGCGCCCACGGAGCGTGAAATCAGCGTCGCCAGCCCCGCGCCCATCACGCCCCAGCCCAGCCAGAAGATAGTCACGCTGTTGCCGATGAGGTTGACGATGTTCATAATGAAGGAGGAGAACATCGTTGCGCGCGGATTGCCAATGCAGCGCAGGAGCGCGCAGTAGGCATTGTAAATCGCCATGACGGGATAGGAGAGCGCCGACATGAGGAAGTAAATCTGGCTTGCCGCCATGACGTCCTCTTCGACAGTGCCGAAGATGGCGAGCAGCAGCGGTTTGCGGAAAATCAGGCAAACCGCCATAATCGCCAGCGAAACGAGCAAAACGACGTAGAACAGCATCTTTGCGGCAGTTTTCGCGGCATCCGGGCGCTTCTGCCCCAGATACTGGCTGACCAGCACCGCGCCGCCCGTCGCCAAGGCGGAAAACACGCCGATCAGCAGTACGTTGATGCTGTCCACCAGCGAAACGCCGCTCATCGCCGATTCGCCGCAGTAGGACACCATGATGGTATCCATCATGCCAATCAGCACGACGAGAAACTGCTCCGCCAAGAGCGGCAAAAGCAGCTGTTTTAAGTCCTGCTTGGAGAAAATCATCTCGGATTCAGCCGCCGGGAGTTTTTCAGGGGAAGTACGGAAGAAACGCATGGAAACCTCCTGAAAGAAATTCGGAATGCGGAATTCGGAATGCGGAGTAATTCGCGCGAACTGCGCCTGAAATCCTCTAACAGAAAACGCCCGACCGACGCATCAATGCGGCGATCAGGCGTTTCAAAGCGGATGGGAAAGCGATTATTCCGCCACAGGATAGACGGAAACCTGCTTCTTGTCGCGGCCCAGACGCTCGAAGCGGACAACGCCGCTCACCAGCGCGAACAGGGTGTCGTCCTTGCCGATGCCCACGTTCTGACCGGGATGAATCTTGGTGCCGCGCTGACGAACAAGAATGTTGCCAGCCTGAGAGAACTGACCGTCGGCACGCTTCGGGCCAAGGCGCTTGGATTCGCTGTCGCGGCCGTTACGGGTAGAACCCATACCTTTCTTATGAGCGAACAGCTGAAGATTCAACTTCATCATGGTAATACCCTCCAATTTATCTATCAAGGTCGTGACTCAATGAACCTTGCGGGTCGTGAGCCGAAAATACGCGGGGTACTGCTCCGCAATGGCGGAAAAGCCGATGCGAAGCGCCCCAAACAGCAGCTGCGCCTGTTCCATCTGCTTATCGGTGATTCCCGGCGGCAGCAGCACCTCGGCGAAGCCATCTTCACCGCCGTGTTCGATGGGGAAAAGCCCCACGAGGCTGCAAAGCGCTTGGTCGATGGTGACGAGCAGCGTGGAAATGCCCGCGCAGACGATGTCGCTGCCCTCCTCCGCATAGCCGGAATGTCCCTTGACGGAAACACCCGTGATGCGTCCGGCAGCGTCCTCAAAAAGCACAGCGCGCGTCATTAGGCGTTGATGGCGGTGATTTCCACCTTCGTGTAGGGCTGACGATGGCCGGCACGACGATGGTAGTTCTTCTTGGACTTGTACTTGTAGATCTTAATCTTCTCGCCCTTGACCTGACCGACGATCTTGCCTTCAACCGTCACACCCGCGACAGTGGGCGTGCCGACCTTGACATCGCCTTCATTGACGACCATGATGGCGTCGAAGGAGATAGCAGAGCCATCTGCCTGATTCACCTTGTCGATGTAGATGGTTTCACCCTGAGAAACCTTGTACTGCTTGTTGCCAGCGCTGATGATTGCGTACATGACAATAAGCACCTCCTATTATATACTCGCCGGAATCTGAGGTTGCGCAGATGCGCATTGTGACAGACCTCTCCCGTGCGGCTCAACGGTAATGATACCACGTTCGCAGGGGGATGTCAAGAGGAAAATGCGGAAAATTCAAGGCTTTGCGTTATTCCAAGCCGAAAAATTCCGTCAGCTTGCCGGGATGCGACACGCACAGCGACTGCCAGCCGCAGAAGAGCGCACCCTCGACGTTCCCTGGCGTGTCATCCAGAAACAGCACGCGCGACGGCTTGTGTCCCGTGGCGGAAATGACGTACTGGAAAATCTGCTCGCTGGGCTTCATCAGCTTCAAGCGCCCGGAGACGAATTTCGCGTCGAAGAGGCTAAAAAAGTCGTACTTGTGCTCGACAACCGCAAAGGCATCGTCGGCATAATTCGAGAGGACGTAGACCTTCTTGCCATGCGCCTTGCAGCTTTGCAGCGTTTTCAGCCCCTCCGGCAGCACTTTCTTCAAGTCCACCCAGTTGTGCATCACGCGCGTGATGTACGGGCGGAGCGGCTCGTCGCGCCCAATCATGGCCTCAATCGCCTCGTCGCGGGTCATCAGCCCGTGGTCGCGCATGAGCCAGTAGGGGGAACGGAAAACCTTTTCCAGCAGAATCGGGTGCGCGATACTTGCCACGGAACGTGGCGGACACCGTGGACAGGGTGTTCGGCATGATCATCGCGCCACCGATGCCCTGCAACGCGCGAGCGGTGAGCAGCATGCCAGCGTCCTGCGATGTGGCGGCGAGCAATGAACTTGCCACGAAAATCACAGTTCCAATTTGGAATACCAGTTTGCGTCCTTTGGCGTCGCCAAGCTTGCCGAAGGGAAGCAGCAGCGCGGCGAGTACGATGTTGTACAGTGATGTGACCCACTGGGCGTCGGTCAGGTCGATGCCGATATCGTCGATAATGGTGGGGATGGAGACGTTGACGATTGAGCTGTCCAGCACAATCATGGCCAGTCCCAAAGCCAACACCCATAGCGCGCCCCATGGCGGAGTTTGTTCCGGATGAGGTGACGTGGACATCGTGGAAGACGATGGCATATCGGGCTGAAGCTGATGTTGGAACTTAGATGGCTGTTCCATGATGCCGTTTCCTCTCATAGTCATAATGCAGGGTCTGTCATGTTTGACTGCCGCCATACTACACGCATGGCGTTGCGCGCTCACTCATCCAAACGATTCAGCCTTGATGTTTAGCCATGGGAGTAATCCATGACAGGCAGAGACTTAGGTGACGTGCCCGTCACGGAACCAACGGAACCCGGCTATCGGGATTCCATAGTCCCGGTTCTTGCATCACAATCTGGAGGCGGCACCTTTGTCGATAAGCCACAGCAGTTCCTCACCATCGGCATAAGAGCTTGGCGCATGCGGATTGTTGCGTTGCGCGAATGCTGCAGCAACCGCGTCCGCCTTGCGTGCTTCGGATGTGA
>ERZ772881.1868-NODE-1868-length-17104-cov-4.562555_pt1 | contig 17104 bp, 16 predicted proteins | sample MGYA00580581_ERZ772881 | MGnify/ENA primary metagenome ERZ772881 (study PRJEB29015, sample SAMEA2737668) | human gut metagenome | biome: human gut; feature: human-associated habitat; material: faeces | place: China | collected 2012 ...
GATCTTGCCGTTGTGGACTGATCCCTGCTGATCAAGAGTCTCATACTTATCCCAAGGATTCTCCTCAAGCTGCTTGTGGCCGAGGCTCAGACGGCGGTTCTCCTTGTCGATCTCCAAAACCACCACATCAATATCAGCACCGATTGTAGTGAACTCAGAAGGATGCTTCACCTTTTTGGTCCAAGAGAGATCAGAGATGTGGATCAGGCCGTCGACACCCTCCTCCAACTCTGTGAAGATACCAAAGTTGGTGAAGTTGCGAACCTTAGCCTTGTGAACAGAGCCCACTGGATATTTCTCCTCAATGTGCTCCCAAGGATCAGCCTTGAGCTGCTTCAGGCCAAGAGACATCTTGCGCTCCTGACGGTCGAGAGACAGAATGACAGCCTCAACCTCATCGCCCACATGCAGGAACTCCTGCGCAGAGCGGAGATGCTGGCTCCAAGACATCTCAGAGACATGAATAAGACCCTCAACACCAGGCTGGATTTCAACGAAGGCACCATAATCGGCGATAACGACAACTTTACCCTTCACGTGGTCGCCCACCTTCAAGTCCGGATCGAGGCTATCCCATGGATGCGGAGTAAGCTGCTTCACGCCGAGAGCGATACGCTTCTTTTCCTCGTCGAAATCAAGGATCACCACCTTGATCTTCTGATCAAGTGCAACTACCTCATGAGGATCGCTCACGCGGCCCCAAGAGAGATCTGTGATATGAACGAGCCCGTCCACACCACCGAGGTCGACAAACACACCGTAAGAGGTGATATTCTTGACGGTACCCTCGAGCACTTGACCCTTCTCCAGGTGAGAGATAATTTCTTTCTTCTGTGCCTCCAGCTCGGCCTCGATGAGCGCCTTGTGAGAAACAACCACGTTGCGGAACTCCTGGTTGATCTTCACAACCTTGAACTCCATGGTCTTGCCTACGAACACATCGTAGTCGCGTATAGGATGGACGTCAATCTGCGAGCCGGGCAGGAAGGCCTCAATCCCCAGAATGTCTACGATCATACCGCCCTTCGTGCGGCACTTGATGTAGCCCTGGATAACTTCGTCGTTCTCCATAGCCCTGTTGATATCTTCCCAGCTCTTGGCCAGACGGGCTTTCTTGTGAGAGAGAACAAGCTGACCGCGCTTGTCTTCCTGATCCTCGACATAAACCTCTACTTTGTCGCCCACCTTCAGATCAGGGTTGTAGCGGAACTCAGAAGCGGAGATGATGCCATCACTCTTGTAGCCGATGTTGACCACCACTTCTTTTTTGTCGATAGAGGTGACCGTACCCTCGACAACTTCATGGTCCTGAATCTTGCTCAGGGTGTTGTCGTAGGCCTTAGCCTGGTCTTCCTTGCTCACACTGGAGCTTGCGCCATTCTCAAACTCTTCCCAGTTGAAGTCATCCAATGGCTTTACGTTCTTGACGTCGTTGTAATTAGACATAAATAATATTGTTTGTAAAATTAATAAAGTTAGACTTTATGTGAAATATTCGGGCACACGAAGTGCCTTCGCTGAATCGGATACAAAGTTACTGCTTTTCACCGTGTTCTTACACATTCACAGCTAAGCAGAAGAGAGATTTACGGATTATTAACTTTAAATTTATTTGAAATAGTACAGGAACTGTGCTTCTCCCTTGAGAGCAGGCTTGTGCTGTCCCTCTATCTCAATGGCAAAGTCGATGTAGGCTTTGCAGATGCCGCGAAGGTTCTCAATATTGGCCAGCGAAGCCGTCATGCGGATGCGGCTGCCAGTAATGACAGGCTGCCCGAAGCGCATCTTGTCCATACCATAGTTGACCATCATCTTAAGGTTGTTCACCTCAACGATCTGCCCCCAGAGATGTGGCAGCAAAGCCAATGTTAGATACCCGTGGGCAATGGTGTTCTTATAAGGGCTTTCTTGCCTGGCACGATCTACATCCACATGAATCCATTGGTGGTCAAGTGTGGCATCCGCAAAAGCGTTGATACGATCCTGATCTACTTTCAGCCATTCAGAGGTGCCCAGAGGTTTGCCTAAATAAGTGGCAAACTCATCATAAGAATTGATAACTGTTTTCATGCTAATGCTTCTTTTTCCTGCAAAGGTAAGCACATTTTCTGAAAGTGGCAAAAAAATCTTTCCCTTTACAGCGTAAAGGCAATGCGTCTACACTGTAAAGGCAATGCGTCTACGGCGTAAAGGCAATGCGTCTACGGCGTAAAGGCAAATCATACTATGCACGGATGCATTAGACAATATGTGCAACATGGTTGCACTCCAAAAGAGTAGAAAAATCGATAATAATTTGGAGCAAGTGGATCAGAGTAAAGGATATGGTGCATTTATGCCACATCCTCTTTATTTTTCTTTATCTTCCCTTTAAAACTCATAACCCAGATTAATGAAGAGGTTGACGCGTTTCGTCTTGTTGGAATAGCCCAATGTAGCGCCCAATGGACCAAAAATAGTTCTATAGTAGTAAGCGGCCTGACAACCCAGCAGTGTGTGAGACTTCAGCAACCTGGCAGCTCTGTGCGATGGTTGTGCTCCGGATACTGAGATAAGAACGAAGTTGTTGGTGGAGAGCTGCGCCTGTAATTTCAGCCGACATGCAACAAATTGTTTATCCGTCATCTCCACATGACCTATTCCGTCAAATGGCATCTGTTGATCCAGATAGTGTCCGAACCACTGTCCGCCGATGCCGTTCATGCGAATAAAGGGAATGTCTGAACCGAAGAGCATCCGTCCGTAGAGCGTTGGCTGGAGCGTAAGCAAATGGCTAAGCGGAAAGGACGTACGCCAACGCGCATTAAGCTCACTAAAACCACGGTGGCCTTTATAACTGTAGAAGTTGTCGGTGAAATACCCATATTCAGCCCTAAACGACGATCCACGGGAAGGGAATACGCCCTTGTTCTCAGAATCGTAGTGTAGACAGGCATGATAACTGAAGAGGTGCTCATTTTTCAAGTCAAGCCCTTCGTGGGTGATTTGGCTGTCGACCATAAAGCGATGGAAGTCGTAATAGTCCCAATTGGCTGACAGGTCCATGGTGAGATTGCGCACGCCAATATCCATCAGCCCCCAACTGGTCTTGTGGTGATTAATCGTGAGATTAAAGGATTTTTTGCCCCCGCTAAATATGTCAAGGTCGTTGTGCTCAAATACATATTGCAATCCGGTCTCCACTCTGCCAGGTTTTACAACGCCTTTCATGGCAAAACTCATCCGCTTCCCAAGCCTGATCGTAGCTTCCAGATCTATCGGACGGTTTGCCATGGAGTAAACTCCGTCAAGCTGCATCGCCACCATGGCCTCTGTATCAAACCGTAGTCCGATACTACCCTGGAGCATATCATGGGCCGACCGCTGCCGTTTAGTGTCCGCATAGTCTGGGGCAATCAGTGCGGCAGGATTGAGAACATGTGGGGCTGGCCGGTAATCATCAGGTAGTTCTAACTTGCGCTTGAGCTCCATCAGCTCATCCCAGTGACGCATAGCCTCTTCCTCCCCTCTTCTTATCAGTGTGTCAATGGCAGCAGACGTAAAATTGGCAGCGCTGTAACCTTGCGTATTTACCCTGATTGGGATGTCGGTGATAGAGAGGTTAGCTTCATACTTATTCTTGCAATTGACATTGATGATCTGCCCCATTACCAAGCTGCTGGAGTTGATGTCGTCAGCGGTCCGGGGCGGTCCCTGAACAGTGACTCCTATGATATAGTCGGCTCCCATCGCCTTAGCGACATCAGCCGGATAATTATTGCGCAACCCGCCGTCGACAAGCACTTTATCGCCTAATCTCATCGGTGAGAAAGCGGCAGGAATAGACATACTGGAGCGCATGGCAAAGGCAAGACGCCCACTGTGAAAGTCGTACTCGGTATTGTCAACAATGTTGGTAGCCACGCAGGCAAACGGAATGGGAAGGGAGTCGAAGCTCATTGAGTCGGTGTAGCCTGCGGTGAGCCGGTCAAAGAGCGTCATGAGGTTTCGCCCCTGAATGAGTCCGGCGTCGCCGAGCCTGTCCTTCTGCCCGAGGGCAAAGGTTTTGCTGAAAGCATAGGTCGCCTGCTTCTCACGATTGCCTAAGTTCTGTGCATAGTACTCCCCACGGTCGCTAAGCAAGAGAGTCCAGTCCTGTTTGCGCACCATTGAGTCGAGCCGCTGGGCGGTCCATCCGCAACTATACAGTCCGCCGATGATGCTACCCATAGACGTGCCCGTAACAATGTCGACAGGGATTCCCGCTTTTTCAATGACTTTCAGTGCTCCAATATGTGCCATTCCCTTTGCACCGCCACCCGACAAGACAACAGCCACACGCGGCCGCTGCGAATCTTGACCGAATACAGTGCAGACGCATGATAGGACAAGCAATAAAAACAAGCTGAACTTTCGCATAATTTATTCTAATTTCGTTTCAACACTTTTCTCCATATCAACTCAAAAAGGATCGTCCCGATAATGGCCGTAAGAATGCCGAGCAAGACATCGATGACATAGTGGTGGCCCGTGTACACCGCCGCAAACCAAATGCCCATACAGATGAAAGCGAAAACAGCCGAAGTGTACCACCGTCTGTGACTCATTAATGAATAGAATGTTGTCACCAGCAGATAGGACGCATGCAAGCTTGGCACTGCGGCAAATACGTTTGCGTTTTTTCCATAGATGCCGTGGAAGATGTTGATGCCCACCAACTGGTCAAAGCGTCCAAGTCCTGCCACATAGCCGGGAGTGTGAAGCACTGGTGTGAAGCCGTAGCGCATGACATACCATGGAGGCGCCGCCGGATGGATGTAATAGCCTATGAATCCAATGAGGTTGACCGTAAGAAATGCCCAAGCAAAACGGTTGGCCCAGGCACGGTCGCGTGAGAAGTAAAGATAGACCGTAAAGGCAATGGGCACCGGCACCCAGCAGAGATAGAAGCATCCCGCCATGAAATCAGCCACAGCCCAATGATGAATGGCAAACCATTCGCCAGGTATCAGCCGTCCGGCAGCAGTGTTAATGCCGAACAAGCTTTTCTCTGTATCGTACAAGCCACGTACATCAATGCTGTGAAATTCGTAATTGGGATAATAATTGAAACTGCTGTAGATGAATCCGAACAGAAACCATGGCAGCATGGCGAAGGCGAACCTACGCGTAGGCTTCACAATGGCGAGCAGAGCGAACAAGACAGTGATCAGCAGGCAGTCCATGAACTTAATGGTTGCGTTGACTGTTCACCTCGTCACGTTCGTTCAGCTGCTTATAGCAGAAGGCCACACGCCAGAAGGCAGTAATATTAGCGAGGACAGCAATAAGAATCATTCCGCCTGCAAGCCACCACAAAGAGCCCGTCAGACCTGTGAGGATCGCGGTGACAGCGGTTACCACGACGCGCTCGGGGCGTTGCATGAAACCCACTTTACATTCAATGCCAAGTCCCTCAGCCCTTGCACGGACATAGCTCACCATGACACTGCCTACCATCGCTGCAAACGTAACGACACCCATCCAAAACCAGCCATTGTCTTCAAGAAACACCAGCACAATGCCAAAGAGAGACACCAGCTCGCTATAACGGTCCAGAGTAGAATCCCACATCGCACCAAACGAGGAGCTCATATTACCCATACGGGCAAGGCGACCGTCTATCATATCAAACAGTCCGGAGGCAATGATAATGAAACCGCCCCATCCTAAGGTAATGGCTTGGGAGGAAAGGTCTGTTTGCTGAGAAGCATAAATGAAGAATGCTGAAGCAACGATATTACCAATGAACCCCATTGTCGTAACCATGTTAGGAGTGATGCCTGCCTTGATCAGTCCCTTGATGAGTGGGTTAATAACTTTGTAAATCAATTGCTGAAGAAAATCCCTATACCACATAGTCTGTTAATTTAGTCAATTTCTTAATACCGATCTAATATATTCTGTTTTATAAAATCATAATTTAATCCACGTCCGCTATATCTCTCTTTCTGAACACCCAGCCTCTTTGCAAGGGATAGTTGAAGCAAAATGCTACACACAGGGCAACGAGAGCCTTTACAAAAACAAAATAGCTTTTTCCACCTACAAGCCATGTCAACAGGTTGGTACCACAACCATTGAGAAACATGCTGCCTAACCACACCAACAAATATCGCATCGCTAACAATTGCTTAGCACGGCCGGTCTTGGAGAAAACATACTGGCTGTTAAGCGTAAAATTGACAGCCCCCCCGGACACCACTCCAATAATATTGGCATAGCCATAGCTGAGCGCGCCAGAGTAAGTGAGGAGTATTGCCATTCCGAAGTCTACACAGCTGGCGGCAAAAGCGCTCATTTCCGCCTTGGTAAATGTCCATATCTCGCGTCGTATATTTTTCATAGAATATTTATATACAGGCGGTTATAAGTTTGCATAAGACTAAAACTGTAAGTGTATAAACACCGCCAAGAATATCGTCGCCCATCACCCAAAAAGCCCCTTTCATAGCATCAAGCTTACGGATACCCAAAGGTTTCACAATATCGAAAAAGCGGAAAAGCACAAGGGCCACCAAGGCCCACCGCCATTCTCCGGACCGTACAGCAAGAAGCGAAATCCACATGCCCACCATTTCGTCAACCACGACTCGTGAGGGATCCTCGCCCCAATAAGGCTGCAGCCGGGCTGTCGCCCACCAACCTAACAATGTAAAGAGAACTGCAAGAACCAAGGTGACCAAGACCAAACTGCATCCCCGGAACCAAGTTCCCAACAACATCCACAAAAGGACTGCCAGCACACTGCCTGCCGTCCCAGGCCCCCATGGCCAAAAACCGCTACCTAACCCCGTTCCTATCAGCAAGGGAAGAAAGGGAGGATGCTCGTCTGTAAGATTACCTTTATTGTTCATGCCATCTGTTCTCAATCATCAATGAATTCGTTTATGAGTGCAAAATTAATATAAAACTTCAAGTCACCAAAAAGTTTTCCAACGTTTTTTCCACTTTATTATATAACTTTGCACACCAAAATAATTCTCAACGGCTTTTCTCTCAAGGCCTTGAACAAGATTGTAAGAACAGGGCAATAACATTTTTATGAATTATCATCGCTTTACCATAGTCATCCTAATGTGCTTCACAAGCATTATCAGTGCTGTGGCTCAACAAGTGACAGGACAAATTGTTGATAAAGACGGCTATGCCGTTCCTTATGCCAGTATCACCTATCGGGGCCATCATATCGCAGTTTCGAGCGACATGGAAGGTAAGTTCTCTATCGCAAAACACCCGGGATGGTCACTCACGGTGACGAGTGTCGGGTTCAAAAGCACAACTGTCAAGGTGGACAATGCCTCAGATGACCTTGGCAAAATAGTGCTCAGGGAAGACATGCGTTCATTATCCGAGGTCGTCGTCAAGCAGAAACGTACCCGCTACCGCCGCAAGGATAATCCTGCGGTGGAGCTGATGCGAAGAGTCATTGCTGCGAAAAAGCGGACAGACCTAAGCAATCATCCTTATTATCAATACGATAAGTATCAAAAGATAACGTTAGCCCTGAACGATATTTCTGACAAGCAACTGGAAGGCAAATTCTTTCAGAAGCGTTCATACCTCCGTGACCAGATAGAGACGTCACCTTACAACGGCAAACGCATTCTCCCTCTCCAAGTGGATGAGACCGTGACACAACATATCTATCGGAAGAATCCGAAAAAGGAGAAGGACATCATCATGGGCCAGCAATCTAACGGCATCGGACAGGTGCTTTCAACAGGAGAGATCATCAATACGATGCTCAAAGAGGTATTCACCGATGTAGACATCTACAACGACTATATCCGCCTGGTGCAGTATCCATTTGTCTCTCCAATTGGTAATACAGCCATTTCGTTTTATCATTTTTATATCGAAGACACCACTTATGTAGACAAGGACAAGTGCTATCATATACAGTTCATTCCTGCGAATCAACAAGACTTCGGTTTCAGAGGAGAGCTCTATGTACTTTCCGACTCCACGCTCCACGTCAGGAAAGTAAATCTCTATATGCCCAAAAAGAGTGATGTCAACTGGATTGACGACATGCACATTGAGCAGGAATACACAAAGCTCGACAATGGAGAATGGGTGCTGTCCAAGGATGACATGGCCGCGGAAATTCATGCAACTAAGCTTTTGCAAGACATACTTGTCACACGAACCACTCGAATGACAGAGTATGCTTTTAACGAATTGCCAAAACAACTATTCCAAGGTAGCGCCAAAGTGAAACACTATAGTGATGCCTATAACCGAAATGATGCTTTCTGGAACAGTTACCGGCAGACGGGACTGACGAAGAGTGAATCGTCAATGTCACAGTTTATCAGTAACATGGAAAATTCCAAAGGGTGGAAGTATATCATCAAGACAGTGCAACTTCTTGTAGAGAACTATGTGGAAACCAATTCTGACCCAAAGAAAAAGAGCAAGTTTGACATTGGACCTGTCAACACATTCATCAGTTCCAACTATGTAGATGGCTTACGTCTCCGCCTTGCCGGCCGCACACTGGCCGCACTCAATCCCCACCTCTTCTGGAACGGTTATGCGGCATACGGCACAAAAAGCCACCGCTGGTATTACGGTGACGAGTTCACCTGGTCGTTCAACAAGAAACAGCTTAGTCCTTTCGAGTTTCCACAGCGTAACCTTGTCTTCGAGACTTCGCGAGATGTCATGTCCCCTTCCGACCTCAACCTCATCCACAATAAGGACAACATCTTTATGACCATACGTTCATCTTCCCAAAAAGAGATGTATCTCTACAATCGTCAGCGACTCACTTTCAACTATGAGACCGAGGCTGGCTGGCGATATAATGCCCGCATCCAGACACAAAGTAATGAGACGGCCGGCCAGCTTCACTTCTTCAAAGTCAACACAGGAGAAGAAGTCAACAAAATACGCCTCACTGACGCCACAGCTGGGATTACATGGAATCCTGGTGTGACCTATGTCAACACGAAACGCACACGCTTGCCTGTCAACCTGGATTCTCCAGACATTAATCTGAGTCATACTATCGGGTTCAAAGGTCTATTGGGAGGTGACTTCCGAAGCAATCTTACCACGTTGAGTATTTACCAACGGCAATGGCTCGGCTCCTGGGGATTCATGGACTTCCATGTCACAGGAAAGGTCCAATGGAATAAGGTGCCTTTTCCATTGCTCATCCAGCCACCTGTCAACCTGAGTTATGTCGAGACAGAGAATACTGTATCGCTTGTTCGCGACTGGGAATTTCTCAACGACCGCCAAGTGTTCTGGAGCTGGAAATGGGATATGAACGGCAAGCTGCTTAACCGTATCCCACTCATTAGAAGACTGAAATGGAGAGAGTTTGTCGATGTGAAAGGCTTCTGGGGACGGCTTACTGACAAGAACAACCCTACCAAGAATACCAATGACGACATGATTTACCGTTTCCCTGCCGACTCACATATTATGAGCAACAAACCCTATTGGGAAGTGGAGGCTGGTATACACAACATCTTCAAGCTCATCAGTATTGGATACGTGCGCCGTCTTACCTATAACTATCCTGGTATCAGTAAGTGGGGTATCAGATTCGATTTTCAAGCTTCATTCTAACATGAAATTCTATATTGCTGACAACCAAGATATCACACGTGCAGGACTCCTCTACCTAGTTGCATCACGCAACGACAGCGAGAGTAAATGCATCAATGACAAGACAGGACTCATAGAAGCGCTAAAAGAAGACAGCCATGCTATTATCATCCTTGACTATACGCTCTTCGATATCAATGATGTGGAAGAACTGAATATCATCTGCGAGAGATTCTCCAAGGCACAGTGGATTCTTTTCAGCGAAGACCTTAGCAGAGATTTCTTACATGAAATTGTCATAACATGTCCAAGATGCGGTATTGTGCTGAAAGACTGTTCACTGCAAGAGATCAGAGAGGCCGTGTCGTTTGCAAATCGAGGGAAAAGATTTATCTGTCAGCAAGTCACGGAGCTACTTCTCACTGCCCCCGACAATGAGACAAACCGCCAAAATGAATTGCCCCAATTGACAAAAACAGAGCTGGAAATATTGAAAGATATTGCTTTAGGAATGACAACAAAAGAGATTGCGAAAAGGCGTTTTTCAAGTTTTCATACTGTCAATACGCATCGAAAAAATATTTTCAGGAAGTTGGGTGTCAACAACCTACACGAAGCCACTAAGTTCGCACTACGTGCCGGACTCGTTGACTCAGCGGAATATTACATCTAAATATACAACCGAACTGTAAGTCAAGCATGTGGTTACTCTTAGCGTTTATGTCAGCGACGCTGTTGGGATTTTACGATTCCTTTAAAAAGAAATCGCTGCAACACAATGCGGTCATTCCCGTATTGTTTCTCAATACTGTATTTTGCTCGCTGATTTTCATTCCATTCATCTTACTCTCCTCAGCGGGCATTCTCCCCTCCGGATCACCCTTCCATGTAGGGAATGGTGATTGGGCAATACACAAGTATATTATTCTAAAGAGTGTTATTGTGCTTTCATCATGGCTTGCTGGATACATCGGAATGAAACACCTGCCTTTAACAATTGTAGGTCCCATTAACGCCACTCGGCCAGTAATGGTTCTCGTTGGTGCCATGCTTGTGTTTGGAGAACGTCTCAACGGATGGCAATGGGCAGGTGTGGCTGTAGCTGCCACATCATTTTTTATGCTGAGCCGTTCAGGAAAACAAGAAGGCATCAATTTCGGGCATAATAAATGGATAGGGTGCATTGTCATCGCCGCGTTACTTGGCGCTGTGAGTGGTCTCTATGATAAGTATCTCATGGCCTCGCCTATAAATGGAGGCGTAGGCCTTGACCGAATGGCAGTGCAAGCCTGGTATAACATTTATCAAACTGCTATAATGCTGCTGATGTTGCTTATTATCTGGTATCCACAAAAAAGAAAAGATATGTTCCATTGGGACTGGTCTATTATCGGTATCAGTATCTTTCTCTCTGCCGCGGACTTCCTTTATTTCTATGCACTTAGCATTCCTGATGCCATGATTTCAATAGTTTCGATGATTCGGCGCAGTAGTGTAGTAGTAAGTTTTCTGTTTGGGGCAGTTTTCTTCCACGAGCGTAATCTCAAAGCCAAGGCCGTCGATCTGCTATTTGTGCTTTTATCAATGGTCTTACTATTTATTGGAAGTAAATAGTCATTTTCCTTTGCTATTAGAAACAAAAAGATTAACTTTGCAACGTGACTGACGTTATGAACGTCTAAATGCTTTATATCTCTTTATGGCACAGAACATTTTCAGAGGATTAGGAATCGCCTTAGTGACACCTTTTACAGAAGAGGGAAGTGTAGATTATGCTTCTCTGGCAAGACTCGTTGACTATCAAATCAACAATAACGCTGACTTTCTCTGTATTCTCGCAACCACTGCGGAGGCTCCCTGTCTTACACGTGAGGAAAAAGACAAGATTACGGAAGTGATCAAAGATGTGAACAAAGGCCGCATCCCCCTGCTAAAGTATTGTGGAGGCAACAATACTCGTGCCGTTATCGAAGAGATGAAGTCTACTGACTGGAGTGGCATTGATGGCATATTAAGTATCTGTCCTTTCTATAACAAGCCATCCCAAGAAGGGCTTTACCAGCATTTCAAGGCTATTGTGCAAGAGGCTCCACTTCCCATTGTTATGTACAACGTGCCTGGAAGGACGGGAGTAAATATGCAAGCTACGACAACCGTCCGCCTTGCACAAGACTTCCCAAATATTGTGGGAATAAAGGAGGCCTCCGGTAGTCTTTCCCAAATTGACGAAATACTAAAATATAAGCCTAACAATTTTGAAGTGATCAGCGGTGACGACGCACTCACCTTCTCTATGATAGCCAGTGGGGCGGTTGGAGTCATTTCTGTTATAGGAAACGCCCTCCCCAAAGAGTTCTCCAGAATGATTCGGCTTGAGTTCAATGGGGAATACGAACCAGCCCGTAAGATTCATCATATGTTTACGGAGCTTTACAAACTGCTTTTTGTTGATGGTAACCCAGCCGGAGTGAAAGCATTGCTGAATGATATGGGCTTTATATCGAATGTCCTGAGATTGCCTCTCGTTTCTACAAAGATTGAGACAAAACAGAAAATGGCTGATATTCTTAAAGAGCTGAGATTTTAGATGCATTTGGGATGATATCATTTACTATTGCTCTTATCGCATTAATATTAGGCTATCTGATCTACGGGAAGTTTGTAGAGCGGGTCTTTCAGCCGGATAATCGCCCGACACCGGCTGTTGTCAACTCAGACGGGGTGGATTATATTGCCATGCCAACATGGAAAGTATTCATGATCCAATTCCTGAATATCGCAGGAACAGGTCCTATTTTCGGTGCCATCATGGGTGCGTGGTATGGACCTGTTGCTTACGTATGGATTGTGTTTGGCTGTATTTTTGCTGGAGCAGTACACGACTACTTCTCCGGCATGCTGTCGGTACGCCACAAGGGGGCTAATCTTCCAGAGCTTGTTGGCGATTATTTAGGCAAGCGTACCAAAGGCGTCATGCTTGTGTTTTCTGTATTTCTTCTTATGATGGTTGGCGTGGTGTTCGTATACAGCCCTGCCTTAGTATTGAAGGATCTCGGATGGACCACATTTGGCTGGGTGTGCGCTATCTTCGCATATTACGTCCTCGCCACGCTCCTTCCAATTGACAAGATTATCGGCAAGCTCTATCCTATCTTTGCTTTTGCCATGCTTTTCATGGCCATCGCATTGGTAATCTGTCTCTATGTGAAGCTTCCGGCTCTTCCAGAAGTCTGGAGCAATCTTGACGCAAGTAACCTTAACCGTCCACAATCCTTGCTTGGCACACAATCTTATCTTGCAAAGAATCCACTTTTCCCATGCCTTTTCCTTACTATCGCCTGTGGAGCCATCAGTGGCTTCCATGGTACGCAGAGTCCCCTTATGGCCCGTTGCTTAAACAGTGAAAAACTTGGACGCCCAGTATTCTATGGTGCCATGATCACAGAGGGTATTGTTGCATTAATTTGGGCGACAGTCTCTATCTACTTCTTCTATTACAGCGGTTGGAGACAAGTAGTCGATGCCAACAGTATCCACGCATTCCTCGAACAGACAAATGGAGGCAAGGCCCTTATACAGTATTTCACAGCTCCCAATGTTGTAGAAAAGGTTTGTACGGGTTGGCTTGGCATCTTTGGTGGTGTTCTGGCGATCTTTGGAGTAGTAGCTGCCCCTATTACAAGTGGGGACACTGCCTTTCGCTCTGCTCGACTCATCATTGCCGATGCCCTGCACCTCAGTCAGAGAAGTATCCATAAGCGTCTATTAGTCGCCATACCCATGTTCTGCGCTGCATTAGCACTACTCGCATGGCAGATGGCAAATCCAGATGGCTTCAACACCATTTGGCAATGGTTTGGATGGTCCAATCAAACGTTGGCTGTCTTCACTCTTTGGACAATCACAGTTTATCTCGTACAAAGGAAAAAGCCATTTATCATCTCACTCATCCCGGCGTTATTCATGACTGTGGTTTGCTCCACATTTCTCTTTATCTCACCCATGGCTGCTGGATTATCGAAAACAGTTAGCTATTGTTGCTCCGTCCTTTCATTGGTCATTGCCGGTATATGGTTCTTCCGCTGGTATCTCAGGCAATCTAAATTGCAAATTACCCATAAATAATAAACAAAAGATTTATCATGAAAAAGATTTTAATTATTATGTTCGCTCTTCTTGCTACAATCACTGCCAATGCACAGTTTGAGGAAGGCAAGAAATACATTGGAGCCTCTCTTTCTGGATTGAATCTAAGCTATAATGGCAGCAAAGAACTCAGTTTAGGTGTCAATGCCACAGCTGGCCTGTTTGTAGCTGACAACCTTCTTCTCTACGGACAGGCGGGCTTTGACCACCCCGGAAAAGACATTGATAACACTCTCAATGCAGGAGTCGGAGGCCGTTATTATATCACACAAAATGGTATTTTCCTGGGTGCAAACACCAAATTCATCCATTCCTCAGGCAATTATAATGACTTCATGCCAGGTGTAGAGGTAGGTTATGCTTTCTTTATTAGCCACACCGTCACTATTGAACCGAGTCTTTATTATCAACAGAGCTTCAAGCGCCATTCAGACTATTCCACGATAGGGCTACGCATTGGATTTGGCATTTATCTTAGAGACTGATGGAGAAATACCCCTCCATCTTGCTTGAACGCGCTGCAAACGAACTTGGCAAGCTTCCTGGTGTGGGTCCAAAAACAGCATTGCGATTGGCACTTCATTTGCTTAAGCAACCTGTTTCGGAAGTTGACTCCTTCGCCGATGCAGTGGTAAAACTCAGGCACGACATTAAATATTGCCAAGTCTGCCACAATATTAGTGACACCAGTATTTGTCCCATATGCTCCGACGAACGGCGCGACAGGACTATCATCTGTGTTGTTGAGAACGTGCAGGATGTCATGGCCATTGAGAACACACAGACTTACCACGGTCTTTACCATGTCTTGGGTGGCATCATTTCACCGATGGACGGCATTGGCCCTGGTGACCTTGAGATTGACTCACTTGTCAAAAGAGTGGCAGCGGGTGGAATCAAAGAAGTCATCTTTGCACTCAGCTCTACGATGGAGGGAGATACCACCAACTTTTATATTTCCCGACAGCTCAAGCTTTACGGGGTCAAGCTGTCAGTCATTGCCAGAGGCATTAGTGTGGGAAATGAACTTGAATATACGGACGAGGTGACATTGGGGCGTTCTATCGTAAACAGAACAACCATAGATTGACGCATATAAAATGGATAAGTCACATAGAATACTACTTCTCGAGTTCTGGATTCCTATCATTGTTTGTCTTTGCATGATCGTTCTCTATGAGAATGATTTTATTCTCTCAGGAGGATTGCAGGGGAACACGATGACAGAATACCACTTGGCCATTGCTATGGAGCTGATTACGATTTGCTTCATTCCCATTTCATTGAGGCTCTTCAGATTTAAAAGCATCAAACGCGCACTGGAGAAAGAGAAGGCAAATGCGCTGATACGTTGGGGATCAGTGCGAATACTGATGCTTGCCCTTCCCATGGTCGTCAATTGCGGGCTCTATTATCAGTTCATGAATGTAGCCTTTGGATATTTAGGGATTATCGGATTGCTTTCAATGATTTTTATATATCCGTCTAAAATGCGGTGCGTTGAAGAAACTAAAAACGACTCTCAAGAAAAGAAGTAGAAATTGCAACTATCGGTCATTATAGTTAACTACAATGTCAGATTCTATCTTCAGCAATGCTTACTGTCTTTGAGAAAAGCATTACGGGACATTGATGCAGAGGTGATTGTCTTCGACAATCATTCGCATGATGGATCCGTGGAAAGCCTTCGGCGTCTTTTCCCTGAAGTAAAGTTCATTAGTTGTGATCACAATTTAGGTTTCACAAAAGCCAACAACAGGGCAATACTTCAGAGCAGCGGTAAATATATACTCCTGCTCAACCCTGACACAATCGTAGCAGATGATACGATAAAGAGAGCTGTCAGATTCATGGAGCAACATCCTAAAGCCGGAGGTGCGGGCGTGAGAATGAAGAATCCCGACGGCACTGACGCAAAGGAGTCACGCCGCGGCATTCCTACGCCTTTTACTGCTTTCTGCAAATTTACAGGGATATGTAACAACTTCCCCCACAACAAGCGCTTAGGAAGATACTATATGGGGTGGCTGTCATGGGATCAGGAAGCCAAAATAGAAATTATCAGCGGAGCTTTTTTCCTGTTGAGACGTGAGGCACTCCCGCAAGGATGGGTCTTAGACGAAGACTTCTTCATGTATGGTGAAGATATTGACCTTAGCTACCGTCTACTTAAGAGTGGCTGGGAGAACTGGTACCTTCCCTACCCCATTTTGCACTATAAAGGCGAATCTACTCAGAAAACAAGCTTTCGTTATGTCCATGTCTTCTATGAAGCCATGCTCATTTTCTTCAAGAAGCATTACCATGGACCCAGCAGACTACTGCTACTGCCTGTGCATCTTGCCGTGGATACCAAAGCATTGTGCTCGCTTCTTTCCATTGCCTTCCAGAGGACAAGAAAGAGTTTGGGATTCACCAGGCACCACAGTGTTGACAGCTGTTATATATTTATTGTTAAGCCTGAGCACACCAAACAATGTCAGCAACTTGTAGCCAGAAAGGGTCTGTGGGCCGTGTTCTACGATGCGAACGACAGCACCCTGGTACCAATAATCCCCTCCATGAAAAAGCAGCAAGTTTATGTGGCCCTTGACAGTGGCATCTTCTCATACGGTCAAATGATCAACATCATGAGCAGCCATTATCAGGGACAGGCGTCGCTTGCCATCTATCATCCTGAAAACAAGATGCTCATTACAGACCAAGAAGTCATAATCGCTTAATATTATGGACAACGCCAATCAATCACTTCCGCAGGTCATTTTACGAGCTATGGAGCCTGAGGATCTTGACATCATATATGATATCGAGAACGATCAGGATATATGGTGCGTGAGCAGCACCAACATGCCCTTTTCTCGCTTCACCCTACACGAATATATCGCTTCCTCTACAGGCGACATATATACAGACAAGCAGGTCAGGCTTATCGTCACGAACACTCTGCAGGAGTTTATTGGAATCATTGATCTTTGCAATTTCAACCCACAACACCAGCGAGCGGAAGTTGGAATTGTCGTGCAGCGAAGATATCGCGACAAGGGCTATGGAAAAGCTGCATTGATTCAGCTCATCAATTATGCGCACACCGTACTTCACGTTCACCAGCTCTACGCCCTTGTTAGTGTAGAAAACACATACAGCGTCAAGCTTTTCAAAAAAGCTGGATTCATTCTTGACACAGAGCTAAAAGAGTGGCTTTTTGATGGCGACAAGTATCATAACGTGTATCTGATGCATTTTTTTTGCAAAAAGGTTACGAAAAATTTTGCAGGAAAATAAAATATATCTACCTTTGCACACGCAAAATAAAAACAGGCCAATGGTGCGTTAGTTCAGTTGGTTAGAATGCCTGCCTGTCACGCAGGAGGTCACG
>ERZ772881.1871-NODE-1871-length-17086-cov-42.145558_pt1 | contig 17086 bp, 14 predicted proteins | sample MGYA00580581_ERZ772881 | MGnify/ENA primary metagenome ERZ772881 (study PRJEB29015, sample SAMEA2737668) | human gut metagenome | biome: human gut; feature: human-associated habitat; material: faeces | place: China | collected 2012 ...
CCGATCAACTTATCTTGGCTCAGCAGTCCTATGCAGGACTGCTGCCTTAAATAGCACGTTATTTGGGTCGAGTTATTTCTCGCATTGCATAAAAATCCAGGAATAAAATCTGGCAGCGATTTCATCACCGCTTCTCTGGCAGGTTTTCATTCATAGGGAACTGTTTGGGGAAATCATGGCACAGGTATAAGGATGATGTAGACAATGTCAGTAGTAATAGGTCTCCCCAAAAATTAGGCATGAAAAAAGAGGAAGTATCCGTTGAAGGATATTTCCTCTTTTTGAATTCTTCTGATTCTCCCGATTACTTGGAGTACAGTTCGACGATGTTGGTTTCGTTGACTTCGTCTTTGTAGGGGAGTTCGTCTCTCTGGGGGAAACGGGTCAGGGTTGCGGTCCAGTTGTCGAAGGACTTTTCGATGTAAGGAAGATCGAAGGTCTTCAGTTCCTGGAAGGACTGTTTGAACATTTCGTTGGTTCTGTAAGCTTCCTTCAGGGAGATCACCTGTCCCGGGCGTACCGGATAGGAAGGAATGTCCACTCTCTTGCCGTTAACGGTGATGAGGCCGTGGGTAACCATCTGGCGAGCCTGACGGATGGAACGGGCAAAGCCGGCACGGTATACCAGGTTGTCCAGTCTGGTTTCCAGCAGGAACAGCAGGTTTTCGCCTACGACGCCGGACATTCTCCTTGCTTTATCATAATAGCGGTAGAACTGCTTTTCCAGCAGGTTGTACATCGCTTTAACCTTCTGCTTTTCGGACAGCTGTACGCCGTATTCAGACTGTTTTTTCTGACGAGCGTCAGCGACCTGCCGTTTTAACGCTTTCGGATGGCCGTAAATGTTTACGCCGAAACGTCTGCTTGTCTTAAAACGGAGATTTCTGTTTGTTGCCATTGTGTAAATCACCTCTCTAAAAATTTCGCTGCTCGATATGAAACAGCTTTATTATTATAAAAGATATTCCGGCCGGTGTCAATGAAAATTTATGTGTGACTTTGCGGCTGGCTGTCAGGCTGCTCATATGGATGGGGCTAAGGGTGGTGGGTGGACATCGCTTCGCTTGTTCACCGGGTTGTGGGCGCTTCGCGCCGGGGGATAAGGTTGATTAGCCGCCTTTGGCGGCGGGACTACCTTATGCCCCCGCTTTGATAAGGCGCCAGCCTTACCAAAGCCACCACCCGGTTGGCGAGCGCAGCGATGCCAACCCACCACCCTTATGCCCCGTTCATCGGGGTGGGGAGCATCCCTATACATCAGGCCGTCAGCCTTTCAGGCTTTTGGCGATGGCGAAGAAATTTTCCAGTATTTTATGTCCCTCCGGGGTCATGATGGACTCCGGGTGGAACTGGAGGCCGTAGATGGGGTAGTCCCTGTGCTCTACGGCCATGATCTCACCGTCCTTTGTGCGGGCGGTGATTCTGAGGCATTCCGGCATGGTGGATTCCACGGCGGCCAGGGAGTGGTACCGGGCGGCCCTGATGGTCTTCGGCATGTCATGGAAGAGGGGGCTTTCTGTGTCCAGTGTCACGTCGTAGGCTTTGCCGTGGACCAGTTCCTTGGCATAAGATACGGTGGCGCCGAAGCATTTGCAGATGGCCTGGTGGCCCAGGCAGACCCCGAGGATGGGGACTTTGCCGGCGAAGTGTCGGATGGCGTCGATGGATACGCCGGCGTCTTCCGGACGGCCGGGGCCCGGGGAAATGAGGATGGCTTCGGGGTTCAGGGATTCCAGCTCTTCGGCGGTATAGGCATCGTTCCGGACGACCCGGATGTCCGGATACAGGCTTCCTGCCAGCTGGTACAGGTTGTAGGAAAAGCTGTCGTAGTTATCAATGAGAATAATCATTCTAATCCTCCTTCCGCTTCAGCAATGGCGGTGACCAGGGCTTTGGCCTTGTTGATGCACTCATGGTATTCATTTTCCGGTACGCTGTGGGCTACGATGCCGGCGCCGGACTGGACGCAGAGGACGCCATTTTTCTTGTAGGCCAGGCGGATGCCGATGCAGGTGTCCATGTTTCCGGAGAAATCCAGGTATCCGATGGCGCCGCCGTAGATGCCCCGTTTCCGGTTTTCTTCTTCTTCGATGATTTCACAGGCCCGAAGTTTCGGCGCCCCGGACAGGGTGCCCGCCGGGAGAACGGCATCGATGGCATCCACCGCATCCCGGTCATCCCGGATTTCCCCTTCCACCGTGGAGCCGATGTGCATGACATGGGAGAAACGGAGGATGTCCAGGTACCGGTCCACTTTGACCGTGCCGATGCGGCTGATTTTGCCCAGGTCGTTGCGCCCCAGGTCTACCAGCATGTTGTGCTCGGCCAGCTCCTTTTCATCGGAGAGGAGGTTCTTTTCCAGGGCTTTGTCTTCTTCCTCCATCTTTCCCCGGGGACGGGTGCCGGCCAGGGGGAAGGTGTAGAGCTTCCCGTCCACCAGCTTCGCCAGGGTTTCCGGGGAGGCACCGGCGATTTCGATGTTGTCGCTGACGAAATAGAACATATAGGGCGAAGGGTTCAGCACCCGCAGGATACGATAGACGTCGAACATGCTGCCCGTGGCTCTGGCGGTGAGGGGATTGGAAAGGACCACCTGGAAAATGTCGCCTTCGTAAATGTGGTGCCGAGCCCGTTCCACCATGGCGGCGTATTCTTTTTCATCGTGCTCCGGCGTGAGCGGCGTTTCCAGCTTCAGCGGCTTGAAGGCAGCTCTGGCACCGCTTTTAAGGAGCTTTACCATGTCATCCAGTTTCCGCTCTGCCTCTTCGTAGGATGATTCCGGGTTCTCCGTAGAAACACCGGCGATGAGGATGATTTTCTGCTTGTATGCATCAAATACGATGAGCTTGTCAAAGAGCATGAGGTCCACGTCCTTGAAATCCCCGTTTTCTGCGCTGGCCAGTTTCAGGGTAGGCTCTGCGTACTTGATGTAGTCGTAGGAGAAATAGCCCACCAGTCCCCCCGTGAATGGGGGCATGCCGCCCAGCTTGGGGCTTTTATAATCGGCAAGGATCCGGCGGATATCGTCCCCCGGGTGGGCCACTTTCTTTTCTATGGTTTCCACCATTTCATTTTCTTCGCCCCTTTTGATGGTGAGATTTCCATTGAGGCAGGTGATTTCCATGGACGGGTCGTAGCCCAGGAAGGAATACCGGCTCCAGGGCTGGTTGTTTTCCGCACTTTCCAGGATGAAACAGTGGTGGCTGGCAGCCCGCAGGGTGCGCATCACTTCTACCGTCGTAAAGCGGTCAGCCATGATTTCTCGGCATACGGGAATGCGTCTGTACAGTCCCGTACGGCTCAGTTTTTTTACTTCTTCCAGGGATGGATACATAATGGACCTCCTTCGCTGTGCCGGGAACAAAAAAATCCGTCCCGGCAGAAAAAACTTTCTGTCAAGGACGGATAGGATTCCGCGGTGCCACCTTGTTTCACGAAATTCGTGCGCTTAGCGAGATACTGACATATCTCCGGCAACTGACGCATGCCCTGCGTTGCGGTATACTTTCCGGGAAGTCCGGTGTTCGCCGCACCCTCAGCGGTCCATTTGGCAAACTGCATCTCGGTCCATTCTCACCAGCCAGGACTCTCTTTGCGCGCATCTTTTGCTTTGATCTCCGCTTCAACGGTTTTCTTGATTAAAAGAGTATATCCTTCAGCCCCGTTTGTCAAGATGGAAATTGGGCTGATGCAGGTGGGTGCGAACGGGTGGGGCTTCTAGCTTCTAGCTTTTAGGAAAGCTGTACAGCCTGCGGCACTTCCTGCAGATAAGCCCAACAGCCTTCTTCACGCCGTAGGCTGCAGAATATTCCTGGCAGCTGGAAACTAATTGCTGGCAGTCCTCACCTGTTCACATGCCGCTTAGCCGTATAACCGCCGCGAAGTGGCTATAGCCGTGGGCTCGCAGGGCTTTTGGTTCCATCCCCTCGATCTCGATCTCGGTCTCGATCTCAATCTGCCAATACCCATACATAGGGCTGTCCCTTTTCATCGTGGTGGACGCCCAGGATTTCAGGGGAGAAGGCGGGGAATTTCTTTCCGTAATCCTCGAGAAAGAGGAAATAGGAGAGCACATTTTTCGTCCACATTTCTCCGGCGGCCAGGGCGCAGATGCCCGGGGGATAGGGCATGAGATTTTCCAGGGCAATCCGTCCCTCCGCTTTCTCCAGGGGGATGGCGGTACGGTCGCCTCGGAGGAAGTGCTGGTGGGCTTCATGGCCCGAGAGGGGAGCCCTGGGGAAATCTTCCCTGCGAAACAGGGAAGCCAGCAGGTTCCCGGCGTCATGGGCAGCCAGAAAGGCGTGGAACCGGCTGCAGAAATCCCGCAGTCCTTCGTCCGGAAGGCTTGGGACGGAAGGGAGGAAATCCTTCATTTTCCGGTTGTCCTGCCAGGCCTTTTCGAATGTCCGGAGTGCTTTGACGAGATGGTTCATTTTTTTCTCGCTGTCCCCCGGTTCCGCCAGGAAGAGGAGAGTATAGAAATCCGACTTTTCCGGGGTGATGCCCTGTTCCTGCAGGTACAGGGAAACCAGGGGAGAGGGGATGGAGTCTGCCCTTTCATCGGAAAAGGTACCGGTGGTGATGAGGACTTTGCAGGGGTCCAGGAGGAAGGCGTCCCCGTGGAAACCCTGAAATCCGTGCCACTGCTCCTTCGGGTCCAGGGCGAAGTAGGCACTGTCCTTCATGATCTCTGAAGTACGCCCTTCTTCCCAGCGCCGGCCATGGACAAGGGGCGGCAGGAATGGACGGAAAAGGGTCGTTTCCTTAAGGAGTTTCTTCTTGAGGTCCACGGACCGGCGGAAGGCTTTTTCCCAGAGCCCCGGTCCCCTCTGGCTGTGGAGGAAGGCGTTCATTTCCAGCCCTGCAAAGAGCGGGTAGTAGGGGGAGGTGGAAATGTGCATGAGAAAGGTATCCTGGAACACATCGTCCGGCACATACCGGGAGGCCCTGGCCAGGTGGCGGTCTTTTTTGTGAATCTGGGAGGTCATGGAAAATCCGGAAAGCTGCTTGTGGACGGACTGGGTCACCAGGATCCCCGGTGCATCCTCACCCAGGGAGAAGGCCAGGACCGCCGATTTCTTGAGGAGGGGAATGAAATTTTCGTAGCCCCCCCAGGCGTCGTCAAAAAGAATGTAATCGCAGAGATGGCCCAGCTTGGAGAGAATATATTCGGCATTCAGGAAAAGACCGTCGTAGGTGACGAGCTGGAGGCAGGCCAGGCGGAAGGGGCGCTTCCGGGCAAGGGCCTTTGGGCAGGCCTGGGCCAGGGATTTCCGGATGGCCTCCTCCGAAAGGGACTCTTCCGTGAGAGGACCGATGACGCCCGCATCGTTTCTCCCGGAAGACAGGTACACCGGGATGGCGCCGGCCTGGATCAGGGTGCCCTGCCAGGTGGACTTGTGGTTGTTCCGGTCAAAGAGCACCGCATCCCCCTCCGCCAGGAGGGCGTTGGCTGCGATGCGGTTGGACGTGGACGTGCCGCCGAGGACAAAGAAACAGGCATCGCTGCCCCACACGGAGGCTGCCAGCCGTTCCGCCGCTCCTGACACCCCTTCGTGGGACGAGGGGTCGCCGATGGCATCGGAGGAGTCGGAAATATCTGCCCGGAAGGGGCCCTTTCCCAGAGCTTCTGTAAAGAGCCTCCCTTCCTTGGAAAGCCGGTAAAAGGCCCCGCTGTGGTGGCCGGGGGTATCGAAGTCTTCCCGTTTCTTCGCCGCCTCCTGCAGAAGGGCCCGGGTAAATGGGGGGAGTGTGCTGTAGTCGTTTTTCTTTTTCATGGTTGTCTCCTTTCCGCCTATTATATCGTGAGTGGAGCTTGAGGAAAAGGTTTCCATGCTGGTGGACAACATCACTTTCACAGAGCATTGAACCGGATCAGTTCAGCCGCTCCGCGGCGTATGCCTTGTGAGTAAGGAGCGTGCGACCGGATGAGGGCTTCTAGCTTTCAGCTTCTAGCTTCTAGGAAAAACAGGCAGCCTGCGGCACTCCAATCGTTTGGCCGGTCGTCCGTCATGCCGTAGGCTGACCAGCTTTCCTGGAAGCTAGCGGCTAGAAGCTAGAAGCCCCCGTCCGTTTGTATATCTGCTATCCACCTGCCCCGCCTGTTTACACGCACGGCCGGCCACATGGCGTACTTCCCCCGTGCAGGATAAGCGCAACTATGTTACTATGTATAAGACATGATGGGTGAGTGTGCCCATGAAGAGAAAGGACATCCGGATGGCAGAAAACGGGATAGAACCATATGAAGTGAATATACCCCTCTTTGAAGGGCCCCTGGACCTGCTTCTACACCTGGTCACGAAGAACAGGATCGACATCCACGACATTCCGATCCATCTGATCACGGACCAGTACCTGGCTTACCTGGAAAAGGCCCGGGAGTTCAATCTGGAGCTGGGGAGCAGCTTCTTTGCCATGGCGTCCACCCTGCTTCTCATCAAGTCCCGCATGCTCCTGCCGAAGAAGCGGCAGGAAGAGGCCGATGACTCGGAAGATCCCCGGCAGGAACTCTCCCGGTCCCTGGAGGAGTTCAAGAAGATGAAGGAAATCCGGGCCCGCATCGAGTACCTCATGGACGAAGAGCGGCCCTACCGCACGCGGGAGCCGGAGGTCTTCAAGAGCGGGGCCTATCGGGGCCGCATTTCCCTCGCCCGCCTGCAGGCTGCCTTTTTCTCCCTCTACGATTCCATCCACCAGGAAGAGGAACGGTGGATGCCGTCGGAGGAAGTATCCCTGGATGAAGAAATCCGGCAGTGGCAGGAAGCTCTGGACGCCGGGAAAAGGGTGCGGTTCACGGAGTATCTGAAGAAGAAAAAGACCAGGCTCCACCTGGCCGTGGCTTTCCTGGCCCTTCTGGAACTCATCCGGCTGGGAAAGGCCCGGATCCTTGATGGGGCCGGTGGTTTTATGATTGAAGGAGGCAGTCTATGAAAGGGCTTACGGGCCTTTCTGCATCGATAGAAGCATTTCTGTTTGCCCGGGGCAACCCCGTTTCCCTCTCGGAACTGGGGGAGGCCCTGGGGGAAGATACGGTGACCGTGGAAAAGGCGCTGCATCTTCTGGAAGAAAAATACAGCAGGGAGGACTCAGGCATCACCCTGCACCATACGGGCGCCGGCTATTCGCTGGCTACGAAGAAAGTCTACGATTCCTGGCTTTCGTCGCTTCTGGGGAAACAGACACCCCTGTCTCCGGCGGCCATGGAGACCCTGGCGGTGGTGGCCTGCCGGGAACCGGTGACCCGGGCGGAAATTGAAAAAATACGGGGCGTGTCCGCAGGCCGGGTGATTTCCCTCCTCATGGACAAGGACCTCATCGAAGAGCGGGGACGGCTTGATGTGCCGGGAAGGCCGATCCTCTATGGCACCACGAAGCGGTTCCTGCAGTGCACCGGCCTCACCGATGTGAGCGAGCTGAAAACCCGGTGGTCTGAAAAACTGGACGAAGGAGATTTATTTTGAAAGAACGGTTACAGAAAATATTGAGCCAGGCCGGCATCTGCTCCCGCAGGAAAGCGGAAGAGATGATCGAAGCCGGGAAAGTCAGGGTGAACGGGCAGATAGTCCGGGAACTGGGCAGCGAGGCGGATCCCGTGAAGGACCGCATCGAAGTGAACGGGGAAACAGTGAAGCCGGAAAGGAAGAAATATTTCCTCTTCTACAAGCCCGATAATGTGATCACCTCGGTGTCCGACCCCCAGGGCCGGCGGACGGTGATGGATTATTTCCGCACGGTCCGGGAGCGCATATTCCCCGTAGGACGGCTGGACTACCATTCCGAAGGGCTCCTCATCATGACCAACGACGGGGACCTGGATTACATCCTCACCCATCCGAGCCACGAAGTGGAAAAGACCTATGAAGTCACGGTGCGGGGCCGGTATTCCATGAAACTGGCGGACAAAATGTCCAAAGGCGTCCGCATCGATACGGGCATTACGGCGCCCTGTGAAATCGAAGTGCTGGAATACAATAAAGAAAAGAATAAGACAAAGATCCGCATGGTCCTCCATGAAGGGAAGAACCGGGAAATCCGCAAGATGATGGCGGCCTACCACTATCCCGTCTTCGGCCTGGTCCGGACGAAATATGGATTCCTGACCATGGACGGACTGTCCCGGGGCGGTTACCGCCGCCTCACATCGGAGGAGGTTCGAAAATTATATGAGCTCTACCGCTAAACGAATCGCCGTCGTCGGCGGCGGCGTAGCCGGCCTCCTGGCCGCTGTCACCGCAGCAGGGGCAGGGGCGGAGGTCCTGCTTTTTGAAAAAATGCCGAAGGTGGGCCTCAAGATGGGCATCACCGGCAAGGGCCGCTGCAACCTGACAAACAGCGCCCCCATCATGGATTTCATCGCAAAGACCCCGGGAAACGGGAAATTTCTCTACAGCGCCTATGAAAAGTTTGATAACGAAGACCTGCTCCGCCTCTTCCACAGCTGGGGCCTGGCCACGAAGGTGGAACGGGGCGGCCGGGTATTTCCCCAGAGCGACGATGCCCAGGAAGTGCGGCACCTGTTCATGGATCTCCTGAAGAAAGAGAAGGTCCGGCTCCATCTGGAAGAGCCGGTGCGCCATATCATAAATGACCAGGGCCGGGCCGCCGGCGTTGTGACCGATAAAGGCCGCTACCCTGCGGATGCGGTGATCCTCACCACCGGCGGCGCCTCCTATCCGAGGACCGGTTCCACCGGAGACGGCTATGCCATGGCCCGGGAGCTGGGCCACAAAGTGACCACCATTCGGCCCGCCCTGATTCCCCTGGTCTGCAGCGAACTGTACTGCAGGGAGCTCCAGGGCATATCCCTGAAGAACGTCACCCTCTCCGTGGACGGCGGGGGACGGCGGAAGGCCGAAGAGTTCGGCGAAATGATTTTCACCCATTTCGGCATATCCGGCCCCATTGTCCTGTCCCTGTCGGACAAAGTATCCCTCTGGATTTCCCAGGGCCATGCGGTGAAAGGATATATTGACCTCAAGCCCGCCCTTACTCAGGACGTACTGGATAAGCGGGTGCTCCGGGACCTGGAGAAATACCACCTGAAGCAGATGGCCGGGGCCCTGGTGGACCTCATGCCCCACCGCATGATCGATACGATTCTTGCACTGGCAGAAATTCCCCGGGACCTGCCGGTGAGCGAACTGAAGAAGGGGCAGCGGCTGGCACTGGTGCAGGCCATGAAGAAAATGCCCCTCACCATCGTCGGCACCCGGCCTATTTCCGAAGCCATCGTGACAGCCGGCGGCGTTTCCGTGAAAGAAGTCAATCCCTCCACCATGGAGTCGAAAATTATAAAGCATCTCTATCTGGCAGGAGAAGTGCTGGATATCCATGCCTACACCGGCGGATACAACCTGCAGGCCGCATTTTCCACAGGCCACCTGGCAGCCCTGTCCGCAGTAAAGGAGTCAGAATGAAAAAGTTATCTATTGCTATTGATGGACCTGCAGGCGCAGGGAAAAGCAGCGTTTCCAAAATCCTGGCAGCCCGTCTGGGCTATGCCTACCTCGATACCGGCGCCATGTACCGGGCCGTCACTTACGAAGCCCTTGAAAGAAAACTCACCGATGACGATGCCATCGCAGACATGGCGGCAAAGCTGGACATGGAAGTCATTCCTGAAGAAGACACCATGCACGTCATCGTGGACGGCAAAGACGTGACCCCCTTCATCCGTACGCCGGAAGTCTCTTCCCACGTATCCGCAGTGTCCGCCATCGCCGGCGTCCGCTCCGCCATGACCGCCATCCAGCGGAAACTGGGGGAGAAGGGGGGCATCGTGCTGGACGGCCGGGACATCGGCACCACCGTCCTGCCCCATGCGGATGTGAAAATTTTCCTCACCGCCTCCGTCCACACCAGGGCTATCCGGCGGTTTAAGGAACTCACCGAAGGACACCCGGACATGACCATGGAAGACGTGGAAAAGGAAATCAGCCGCCGGGACTACCTGGACAGCCACCGGGAAATCTCCCCCCTGAAACAGGCGGACGATGCGGTACTCCTGGATAATGGAGACCTTACCCTGGAAGGCACGGCAGAAGCCATCATCGCCATCTGCCGGCAGAAATTTCCTGATTTCGCATAAACAGGAGGCACTATGGGATACAAAATAGTCAGAGCGGTGCTGGACTTTATCTTCTTCGTCATTTTCCGGCTCCACGTGGAAGGCCGGGAAAACGTCCCCCAGACCGGAGCCATCATCGTGGCACCGAACCATAAAAGTGACTGGGACCCGCCCCTCATCGGCGTGGCCTTCAATACCCGCATTATCCATTACATGGCGAAGGAAGAACTCTTCAAGAATCCCTTCCTGGGCTGGCTCATCCGGCAGTTCGGCACATTCCCCGTGAAGCGGGGCGCCGTGGACCGGACCGCTATCCGGCAGGCCCTCCGGGAACTGAAAGCCGGCAATCCCCTGGGCATCTTCCCCGAAGGCACCCGGATCCGGAGGGAGGGCCTCGGCCGTTTCCACTCCGGCATGGCCTCCCTGGCCCTCATGACCGGTACCCCGGTGGTACCGGTGGCGGTCATCGGCTCCCGGTGGATGCCCCATAAGAAAGGCCCCCTGGCCGTACTCATCGGAAAACCGGTGGAAGTCAAAAAACAGCGTCCCACCGACGAAAAAGTGGCAGAGCTGAATGATGTGGTCAAAGGGAAAATCCAGGGTCTCATGGATGAGTATATGAAGAGAGTGCATGGATGATAACTTTCGGTTCATATAAGTGAATGGTTCATAAGGGTTGTGGGTTGGCATCGCTGCGCTTGCCAACCGGGTGGTGGCTCCGGTAAGGCTGACGCCTTACCGGAGCGGGGGCGTGAGGTGAATTCGCCGCCTTTGGCGGCTGGCCCACCTTATGCCCCCGGTGCGAAGCACCTGCAACCCTTAGCCCCATCCATACGTATGGAGCACTATACCCGGTCATCATCCGTGGCTATTGAACTTTTTTATAAAATAATTTAAACCCAGACTATATCAAAAGAAAAGACAGGAATAAATCTCAATGGAAATTTACAAAGCAAAGGTCATGGGCTTCTGCTACGGCGTACGGCGGGCCATGAAAATCGCTGAAAAAGCCGCTGATTCCGGCATAAAAGCAGTGACCTACGGCCCTATTATCCACAATCCCCAGGTGGTGGAAAAACTGGCAGACCGGGGGATTCCTCCGGTGGACACACTGGAAGACCTGACCGACGAAACAGTGATAATTCGCTCGCACGGAGTGGGACCTTCGTGTTATAATATGCTTAAGTGCAAAAATCTGGCCCTAATGGACGCGACCTGTCCCTTCGTCAGACGCAACCAGGAGACCACAAGGCGCCTGGTGGCAGACGGGAAACAGGTTATACTCATCGGTGAAAAGAAGCATCCCGAAATGAAAAGTGTGGCTGAGTGGGCGGTGGGACATTCTTACATGGTAGAAACCATGGAAGATGTAGATGCACTTCCACCAATGCAGGAAGCCCACATTGTCATACAGACAACATTTTCGGCTGCTTTGGCTGACCGGCTTACTGCTGCGATTGGGAAGAAGGTCAAAGACCTTCACGTGAACAAATCCATTTGTGATGCGACCATGCAGCGGCAGCAGGCGGCTCGTGAGCTGGCGGATAGAGTAGATGTGATGATCGTCATCGGCGGGCGCAACAGCGCCAATACCACAAGACTCGCAGAAATCTGCAGAGAAGAAGGCGCCGTTACCCATCATATCGAAACGGCTGCGGAACTAAAACCGAGCTGGTTCCACAGTCGGGACAAGATTGGCATCACCGCCGGTGCATCCACACCGGACTGGATCATAGAGGAGGTAGTTTTTATTATGGAAAACATGAAGGAAATGCTGGATCAGGAGGAAATGAACCTGGATGTACACAAAGGCAGCGTTGTTGAAGGCAAGGTCGTAGACCTGTACGACGACAAAGCTTATATCTCTTTCGGATATAAGACCGAAGCTGTCCTGCTGGCACATGAATATTCCTATCCTGCACCGGCATCCCTGAAGGACGTGCTGAAGATTGGTGATACACTCCGCGTCCAGATTGTAAGTGCAGTTAAAGAAGACAGCACCATTTACGTATCCAAGATTAAAGTAGACCGTCTGGCAGACTGGGATGTAGTAGAAGAAGCTTTCGAAAAAGGCGAAGCCGTGGACTGCGAAGGCATCGAAGCCATCAAAGTTGGTCTGCTGGTTCAGATTAAATCTCTCCGCGGATTCATTCCCCTCTCCCAGGGCGATCTCCGCTTCGTACACTCCCTGCAGGGACTGGTAGGCAAGACATTCAAAGCAAAGATTCTCGAAGTGGACCGCGCAAAGAACCGTCTCGTCCTCTCCCGCAAAGCTGTACTGGAAGATGAAAGAAACGCTGAAATGGACGTCATCGAAAAGGCTTATGAAAACGGCGACGTTCTTAAAGGCGTAGTAAAGAAGATTATGCCCTACGGTGCATTCGTCAGCATCAACGGCGTAGAAGGACTGCTCCACATTTCCGATATCTCCTGGAAGAAGATCGGCAAAGTAGAAGACGTCCTCAAACCGGAACAGGAAATCGACGTCAAGATCAAATCCTTCGACCGCGAAAAACAGAGAATTTCCTTCAGCCACAAAGACTGCCTGCCCAACCCCTGGGAAACCGCAATCCATGATCATCAGGTAGATGACATTGTGGATGCCAAGGTTGTAAAGATCCTTGAATTCGGCGTCATCGTAGAACTGGACGACGGCCTCACCGGACTGCTCCACATCAACGAAATGACCGACGACCACAACAAGAAACCGGGAGATATCTGCCAGCTCGGCGATATCCTCAAGGTTCGCATCATCAATATCGATGAAGGCCGCAGAAGAATTTCCTTCGCCCTGGAAGAAGCTCCTTCCCACGACGAAGCTCCGGCTGAAGAATAATAGGCCCCTGAAAACTGCCTCGAAAGAGGCAGTTTTTTATTGCGTAAAATGGGGCTGGACGCATGCGAACGGGCGAGGGTCTTGAGCGGATCTGCCGCTTCGCGGCGGGACGGGTGGTTTGGCTTCGTGCGAACGGGTGGGGCTTCTAGCTGTTAGCTTCTAGCAACTAGGAAGGACGGGCAGCCTACGGCATAAAGAAGCTGATGGAATCATCATTAAGAAGCGCCGCAGGCGAACCGGCTTTCCTAAAAGCTAAAAGCTAGCAGCTAAAAGCCCCACCCGTGCGTACGCCGCTTATCCACCCGACACCCGCCGCGAAAGCGGCAGATCCGCTCAAGGCTCAAAGCCCCGTCCGTCTGGACGTACAGTTAGCCAACAGCGCCGCAGGCGAACCAGCTTTCCTAGGAGCTAGCAGCTAGAAGCTCCCGCTCCCAATGACTCCAACCGTACATAATCCGTCAGCGCCGCAGGCGAACCAGCTTTCCTAAAAGCTAGCAGCTAGAAGCTAGAAGCCCCCATCCGTTCGCACGAACCCCAGCCACCCGACACCCGCCGCGAAAGCGGCAGACCTGCTCAAGGCAAAAGGCTCAAAGCTCAATGCCCCGTCCGTCTGGACGTACAGTTAGCCAGCAGCGCTGCAGGCGAACCATCTTTCCTAAAAGCTAGAAGCCAGCAGCTAGAAGCCCCCACCCGTTCGCACGAACCCCAGCCACCCGACACCCGCCGCAAAAGCGGTGAATCCCCTCAAGGCTCAAGGCTCAAAGCTCAAGGCCTCACACGTTCGCATGACGGTCAGCCACTCCTCACTCCTCATTCCTACCTGACAGCCATCTCCAGCTCCCGTAGATTACTGCTTACGCTTCCCCATAAACTTGACATCCCTCCCATTCCGTCATACAATTTCAATACAGTATGAATAAAAATGGAAAAGTGTTGCTATTCCATGGATAACAGGTATATTTCGTAAAATATCGTACAAAATTGAAAGGACAGGAACCTATGAGCAAACCTCTCGTAGCCATTGTGGGTCGGCCGAACGTCGGCAAATCCACACTTATTAATGGACTGGCCCAGCGCCGCGTGTCCATTGTAGAGGATATCCCCGGGGTTACCCGTGATAGAATCTACTGCGACGTGAAATGGCTGGACAAAGAATTTACCCTGATCGACACCGGAGGCATCGAATTCCGGAATGAGAAAGACCAGATCTCCAGCGGCATCCGGCAGCAGGCAGAGCTGGCAGTGGAAGAAGCGGACGTGATCCTCTTCGTCGTGGACGCCAGGACCGGCATGACCGGGGACGATGAAATCATCGCAGGCCTCCTCCGGAAGACCGGGAAGCCCGTAGTTGTAGCGGTGAATAAAGTGGACAGCGAAAACCAGGAAATGGAGATTTACGAGTTCTATTCCCTGGGCCTCGGCGACCCCATCGGCATTTCCGCCGTGAACCGCCTGGGCTTCGGGGACCTCCTGGACCGCATTACCGAAGGATTCCCGGATACGAAGGAAGAAGAATCGGAAGACATCATCCGCACCGCCATCGTGGGCCGGCCGAACGTGGGCAAATCCACCCTCATCAATTCCCTCCTGGGCTATGAACGGTCCCTGGTGGCCGACGAAATGGGCACCACCCGGGACGCCGTGGACTCCGTATGGACCTACAAGGGAAAGACCTTCATCCTCGTGGACACTGCGGGCATGCGGAAAAAGAGCAAAATCGACGAACCTTTGGAACGGTACAGCGTCATCCGCTCCATCCGGGCCATCGACAACTGCGACGTAGCCATCTTCGTCATCGACGCCGTGGACAAGCTCACAGAGCAGGATAAGAAAATCATCGGCTACATCCATGAAGCGGGGAAGGGACTCATCCTCTTCGTCAATAAATGGGACTCCGTAGAAAAGGACGAACACACCATCAATGCCTTCGAGAAAGAAATCATGGATGGCCTGCCCTTCGCCTCCTATGCCCCCATGCTCTTCGGCTCCGCCCTCACGAAGCAGCGGATCCACAAACTGGGAGACATGATCTACAGCGTCGCCGAGCAACAGAGCCTCCGCATTCCCACGGCCGTGCTGAACGACCTCCTGGAAGATGCAAAAATGGTAAATCCGCCGCCCGCCCATTCCGGCAGGGTAGCGAAGATCTACTACATGACCCAGGTCGGCATCCGGCCGCCTACGTTCGTCATGTTCGTGAACGATGCGAACCTCATCCACTTCTCCTACGTCCGGTTCATTGAAAACAAGCTTCGGGAATCCTTCAGCTTCCAGGGCACCCCCATCCGCATCGTGGTGCGGAGCAAGAAGGACGGAGGCGACGACTGATGTCCATCGTCTGGATTATCCTGGCCTACTTCATCGGCGCCATCCCCAGCGGCTACATCATAGGCCGCGTCTTCTACGGGGTGAACCTGAAGAAAGTGGGCAGCGGAAATATCGGCGCCACCAACGCCTACCGGGAACTGGGAGCGAAAGCGGGAGCCGCCGTATTCATCTGCGACTTCCTCAAAGGATTCATCGCCGTCCACCTGGGCATGCCGGATCCCACCATCGTCCTGGCCTGCGCCGTCTTTGCCATCATCGGCAACGACTGGTCCGTATTCCTCCACTTCAAGAGCGGCAAAGGCGTGGCCTGCGGCGTAGGCGCCTTCACCTACATCTGCTTTCCCGCCGTGCTGGCAGCCTTCCTCGTATGGCTCGTCCTCTTCAAGTGGAAACACATCGTTTCCCTGGGATCCATCCTGGCAGCGCCGGTGGTTCCCATCGTCATGCTGGTGGTGGGAGAGCCGCTGGAATACGTGGCCTTCGGCGCCCTGGCAGCAGTCATCGTCATCGGGAAACACAAAGACAATATCAGAAGGCTTCTACGAGGAGAAGAGAAGCCCATTTCCAGGGAAAAGAGGTAATACCTTTGAAAATTGCCATGATAGGAGCCGGCGGCTGGGGAACCGCCATGATGATCGAACTGGCAGGCCGGCATGATGACCTCATCATGTACTGCCGGAAACCGGCCACCGCCGATAAAATAAGGACCACCCGGGTGAATGAAGAATACCTCCCCGGCGCCCGGATCCCTGAAGTCGTCCGCATCACCAGCGACCTGGAAGAAGCGGTCAGGGGAGCAGGCTGCGTCATTATCTGCACCCCCTCCCAGGTGGTCCAGGAAATGGCCGCCTGCATCGCCCCCTGGCTCACGAAAGACGCCATCGTGGTCTGCGCCTCCAAGGGCCTCGCCGATAACGAAGGCCACCGCCTCTCCGAAGGCATTACGAAAGAAATCTCTTCCATCACGAAGAACATCGTCGCCCTCTCCGGACCGAACCACGCCGAAGAAGTGGGCATCGGCCTTCCCTGCGCCACCGTGGCGGCCTCCGAAGTACCGAAGGCAGTCCAGATGGTCCAGGACCTCTACATGAGCCCCGTCTTCCGGGTCTACCGGAGTGACGACATCCGGGGCGTAGAGTACGGCGGCGCCCTGAAGAACATTATGGCCCTGGCCTGCGGCGTCCTGGACGGCATCGGCCTCGGCGACAACTGCCGGGCCGCCCTCATGACCCGGGGCCTCGTGGAAATGACCCGGTTCGGCGTCCACTTCGGCGCGAAAATGACCACCTTCTTCGGCCTCTCCGGCATGGGGGACCTGGTCTGCACCTGCACCAGCATCCACAGCCGCAACCATCGGGCCGGCATGATGATGGCCAAAGGCATGACCGCCGACGACATCCAAAAGAGCATAAACATGGTGGTCGAAGGCATCCGCACCGCCCGTCTCGTCCATGAGATCGCCCTGAGAGAGTACATCGACATGCCCATCACCGAAGAAGTATGCCACCTCATCAAAGGCGACCACAACGCCCGGGAAGCTCTGGAAATCCTCATGACCCGGGCCAAGAAAGCGGAATCCGAGACTTATCCTATGTAATGATGTAATAAAATATATAAAAGAAGAGGAAGCCCTCTCCGGCGCCTCTTCTTTTTATTTCCTATGACAGGATTTTTCACTTTCCTTTCCCCCTGTTTTTTCTATTTATGCTATAATGAAATCAAGTGTGATTTCAGTCACGCCGTAAGGAATTATCTATGAATATTATTGGTGGAAGCGCGAAAGGAACCGTCCTCGTCTCTCCCGGTGGGAAGAATACGAGACCTACCCTGGGACGGGTGCGGGAAAGCGTCTT
>ERZ772881.1878-NODE-1878-length-17001-cov-14.990971_pt1 | contig 17001 bp, 17 predicted proteins | sample MGYA00580581_ERZ772881 | MGnify/ENA primary metagenome ERZ772881 (study PRJEB29015, sample SAMEA2737668) | human gut metagenome | biome: human gut; feature: human-associated habitat; material: faeces | place: China | collected 2012 ...
ATTATAATAGTTCCATCTGACGGGAGGGCGACGGAATGATCTATCTTGACAACGCTGCTACGACGCTGCGCAAGCCGCCGTGCGTGATTGACGCAGTTGTGAACGCAATGCAGACCATGGGCAACAGCGGGCGCAGCGCGCACGCAGAAAGTCTTACCGCATCGCGGACGATCTATGCCGCACGCGAGGCGCTGGCTGCGCTTTTCGGCTGCGAACGCGCCGACCATGTATGCTTCACAGCCAATTCGACCGAAGCGCTGAACATTGCCATCTCCGGACTGCTTGCACCGGGCGATCACGTTCTCTCGACCGATTTGGAGCATAATTCCGTCCTGCGCCCCCTGTACCGCGAGAAAGAACGCGGCGTTTCGGTCAGCTTCCTGCCGGCAAACCGGCAGGGGTGCATCGACTATGCCGGTTTTGACCAGCTGCTGCAAAAAAACACAAGAGCCGTTATCTGTACAGCAGGCTCAAATCTGACGGGGAACCTGCTTGATTTGGCGCGCATTGGCGTGTTCTGCGCGGCGCACGGACTGCTGTTTGTCGTCGATGCGTCGCAGACGGCGGGCGTGTTCCCCATCGATATGTGCGCGCAGCACATCAGCGTTCTGTGCTTTACGGGCCACAAGAGCCTCATGGGCCCGCAGGGCACGGGTGGCCTTTGCGTCGCGGAGGGCGTGGACATCCGCCCGTGGTGCGTCGGCGGGACAGGTGTACAGACGTTTCTGCCATCGCAGCCGCCGCAGTACCCGACAAGGCTCGAAGCCGGAACGCGCAACGGTCACGGCATCGCGGGTCTGCTTGCCGCCGTGGAATTCATCCGGGAGACGGGCATGGACGCAATCCGCACGCACGAACTCGCGCTGGCCCGCCGGTTCTATGAGGGTGTAAGGGATGTGGACGGCGTGCACGTCTACGGCGATTTTTCGAGTTCGATGCGTGCGCCAGTCGTGGCGCTCAATATCCGGAACGAGGAATCGTCCATAATCGCAGACGCACTGGCAGAGGACTATGCCATTGCTGTCCGGGCCGGCGCACACTGCGCGCCGCGTATGCACAAGGCACTCGGCACGGTGGAGCAGGGTGCGGTGCGCTTCAGCTTCGGCTATTACAACACGGAGGAAGAGACGGACGCGGCCATCGCCGCAGTCCGGGAGTTGGCAGAGCAATGAGAGAGAAAAAACAGTGGCTCATCGTCACATTTTACACCACCAGCGCCGCCATGGCGGCAGAGAAGGCCTGCGAACAGGCGGGTCTGCCCGGCAGGATCATCCCCGTTCCCCGCGAGATCACCGCGGACTGCGGCCTCGGCTGGCGCACAGCGCCGGAAAACCGGGAGAAGACCGAGGCGCTGTTCAAGTCACTGTCTTTGGAGACGGATGGGTACCATATCTGTCTGCTCTAGGTACAAGTGATAGGGGCAAGCGTTATTTATAAATAGAATAACGCCTCCATGTACCATTCCTTGCAACATGCAAAAAAATATTGTATAATCATAAAAGATTTTTAGGAATTATGTCCCGTGGCCGGGAAACTTCGGAATTACGGTGGCCATGTGCCGAGAACAGCTGCGGCTGTGACGTGAGAGCCGAGATTCAAATGAAGGGAGTTTTTTGCCATGGCCGTATTTTTTGTAAACGGAACGGAAGTCACGGTGGAGAAGAATCAGCGCCTGCTGCGCTATCTGCGCGACACGCTGCACCTGACAAGCGTCAAGGACGGCTGTTCGGAGGGCGCCTGCGGCGCGTGCACCGTGCTCATTGACGGCGAACCCATCCGCGCCTGCACACCGTTCACCGATTCGCTGGCGGGCCGTCACGTCATCACCGTCGAGGGTCTGACGGATGAAGAAAAGAGGCTCTACACCTACGCCTACGGCGAGGCCGGAGCCGTGCAGTGCGGCTTCTGTATTCCGGGTATGGTGCTGTGCACAAAGGCGCTGCTCGACCGGAACCTGAACCCGACAGACGATCAGATCCGCTATGCCCTGCGCAACAATTACTGCCGCTGCACGGGCTATGTGAAGATCATGGACGCTGTGCGTCTGGCAGCGAAATGCCGCCGCGAGGGCGTGATCCCCGAAGCGTCGGAAAACGACTGGAAGCTCGGCTCGAGCGTCCACCGCATCGACGTGGAGGAAAAGGTGCTGGGCTACGGCAAGTATCCAGACGACTGGTACCTGCCCGATATGTGCTACGGCTCCGCCGTCCGCAGCCAGTATCCGCGCGCAAGAGTCCTTGCCATTGACACGTCGAAGGCGGAGGCGCTGCCAGGCGTCGTGCGCGTCATTACGGCAGCGGATATCCCCGGTGAAAATAAAGTCGGCCATCTGAAGCACGACCAGTATTCGCTCATCCCCATCGGCGGACTGACGCATTATCTGGGCGACGCGATCGCGCTTGTCGTCGCGGAAACGCCTGAAATTCTGGAAAAAGCGAAAAAGCTTGTAAAGGTGACATATGAACCGCTGCCCGCCGTCCATAACCCGTCCGAGGCGTGGGCAGAGAATGCACCGCTCGTGTTCGACGAGGAAGAATCGAACGTGCAGGCCTATAAGCATATTGCCCGCGGCGACGCGGACACGGCCATCAAAAACTCCAAATATGTGATCTCGCAGCATTTCGAGACGCCTTGGACAGAACACGCGTTTTTAGAGCCGGAGTGCGCTGTCTCGTACATCGATCCGGACGGCTACGTCATGGTACTCTCGACCGACCAGTCCTCACACACAACGCTGCACGAATGCAAGCTTCTGCTGGGCTCGGATAAGGTCCGGGTGCAGAATCAGCTGGTCGGCGGCGGCTTCGGCGGAAAAGAAGACATGAGTGTTCAGCATCATGCCGCGCTCATCACCTATCTAACCGGCAAGACCGTCAAGGTCAAGCTGACGCGGCCCGAGTCGCTGCTCATCCATCCCAAGCGCCACCCGTTCTGGATGGACTTCACCATGGGCTGCGATGAAAACGGCATTATTCAGGGCGTCAAGGCCAAGGTCTACTCCGACACCGGCGCGTTCGCTTCTCTGGGCGGCCCGGTGCTCGAACGCGCGTGCACACACGCAGCCGGCCCCTATAACTATCAGAATTTCGAGATCGAGGGCACGGCCTATTATACCAACAACCCGCCCGCAGGCGCGTTCCGCGGCTTCGGCGTCACGCAGACGTGCTTCGCCACCGAGACGCTTCTGAACGAAATGGCCGACAAGGTCGGCATCACCCCGTGGGAAATCCGTTACCGCAACGCCATTCGGCCCGGACAGGAACTGCCGAACGGCCAGATCGTGGGCGCGGAAACGGGCCTTGTCGAAACGCTTGAGGCAGTCAAGCCGTATTACGACGAGGCCATGAAACTGGGCAAGCCCGTCGGCATCGCCTGCGCGATGAAAAACGCGGGCGTCGGCGTCGGCATCCCAGACTGGGGCCGCTGCAAGCTGATCGTGGAAAACGACGCGAAGGTTCATATCTACGCGGGCGCTTCGTGCATTGGTCAGGGCGTCGGTACGGTGCTCGTGCAGATGATTGTTACAAATACACCGCTGAAACGCAGCGATATCGTCTACGAGCGCTCGAATACCTGGATCGCGCCGGATTCCGGCGATACCTCCGGCTCCCGCCAGACGCTCGTGACAGGCGAAGCGTGCAGACGCGCCTGCGAAAAGCTTGCCGCAGCGCTGGAAACCCACACGCTTGCAGAACTTGCCGGGCAGGAATTCTACGGCGAGTATCTTGCCAAAACCGATAAGCTTGGCGCGGATGTGCCGCATCCTGTTTCTCATGTTGCCTACGGCTACGCCACGCAGATGTGCGTCGTGGATAAGAAGACCGGGAAGGTTGAATCGCTCGTCGCCGCGCATGACGTTGGCAAGGCCGTCAACCCGCGCTCGTGCGAGGGCCAGATCGAAGGCGGCGTCGTCATGAGCATGGGCTACGCCCTGCGCGAGCAGTATCCGATTGACGGCAACTGCAAGCCCATCGAAAAGTACGGCGAACTCGGCCTGTTCCGGGCGCATGAGATCCCGAAGATCGTCCCCATCGTGGTTGACAAGCCGGGGCTCGATGTCGCCTGCGGCGCGATCGGTATCGGCGAAATTACGTCAATTCCCACAGCGCCCGCCATTGCCGACGCCTATTTCCGCTACGACGGCGAACGCCGCACGAAGCTGCCGCTTGCCAATACGCCGTACGAAAGGAAGGGTAAGTAACTATGGCTGTCAAGAAACGCTTTCCCTATCAGGCAGCTTTCGTCGCCTGCAACGGCGGCTGCCGCGCCACGGCAGACTGCCAATACGGCTGCGTCGGCTGCGAACTGTGCGTGAACGTGTGCAGATTCGAGGCCATTGCTCTGAACGATTACGGCGTGGCCGAGGTCAACGAGGACAAGTGCATCGCCTGCGGCAAGTGCGTGCGTGAATGCCCGCGCGAACTCATCCGCATCCATGAATGCGCGAACCCCGTCGTCGTCAAGTGCTCCAACAAAGACCCCGGCAAGGACGCGCGGAAGATGTGCGAGGTCAGCTGCATCGGCTGCGGCATCTGCCAAAAGCTATGTCCGGCAGGCGCGATTACCGTGACGGACAATCTCTCCTACATCGACGAATCCGTCTGCCTGTCCTGCGGCCAATGCGCCGTCAAATGCCCCCGTCACGCAATCTACGATCTGCGCGGGATTCTGACAGAGAAACGATAAGATCAAAATCGAAAAGGCTGCCATTCGGCAGCCTTTTTTATGTTAAAAAATCCATTTTTTCATAAAGTGGTACAAACTCTGCGCAATTCCCGTAGGAACTATGTAAAACAGCGCTGATGTGCCGGGCCTTATGTTGATGGCACCGTATTGTTCCCACCGGGAGTTTCAGACGCTTCCAGATACTGCGCTTCGCAGCGCTGTTCGGCAGAGATCAGGATATCCTTCGCCTGTCCGTAGTTTCCGCGCTCGATTGCTTCAACCGCTTGTTCTGCGGCTCCTACCATTTCGGCGTACAGTTTTTCATATTGCATGGTGCATCCTCCCACAGTTTTTCTTGATATTTCCATTGTAATATACTTGTATAAGTATGTAAATTGTTTCATTCTAACAAATATATACTTATAGAATTATACACCTTGTCTCATACTTACAGTAGTATAAGCACGAGGTGAGAGCATGGCGTATTCAGACGCGCAGAAGGAAGCGACGGCGCGATACAACAAAAAAGCATATGATTTTATCAGCGTTGTCGTTCCGAAGGGCAAGCGCAAGCGGATCGCAGATTATGCCGCCTCGCAGGGAAAGAGCATGAACCGCTTTATCAACGACGCCATCGACGCGCAGCTGCCGCCGGAAAAGCCGGAAGAATAAAATTCCCGTTTCGCCGCTCGAAAACCGGCGAAGCGGGATGTTTTTTTGCAAACGCTCTGGAAACTGCGCCCGTTTTATAGTAAACTAGTCACAGCTCTCCCCCGCGCGGCATAGACTAGCGCGGAGGGATGCGGAATGATCTGGATGATCGTGTGCGCGGTGCTGGCGGCTGCCGGGCTGATTCTGATCGTGTGGGCGCTTCTGGGCTGGTGCGTTCTGCCGCCGAGACGCGAGGCCGTCACGATCTACCGCCTGTCCGCGTCTGAGCCGCAGCTGGAGCGGCAGGTGCGGGCGTTTGTCTGGTCGCGTGAAAGCGGCCTTGCGGGCGGGCGGCTGATTCTGGCGGGCGGAGAGGAAGCGCCGGAGACTGCGGCGCTGGCAGAGCATCTGGCCGCGCAGTATGCCTGCGTGGAATACCGCCCCTGCGCGGGATGTCGGGAGTAAGAAGCATGGAACAGGAATCGCAAATGATACAGGGGACCGTTCTGGCGGTCATTTATCAGAACCCGGAAAACGGCTACTGCGTGCTGAAGGTTCGTACCGAACAGGGAGAAGCTGTCACCGTCGTCGGTACGATTCCCATGAGCGTTGTGGGCGAACGGCTGGCCATTGTCGGCCGCTGGACGCGCCACCAGTCGTTCGGGCAGCAGTTTGAGGCCGAGTTTTTAGAGCGCCTCATGCCGGAAACGACGAGCGAGATTCTGGCGTTTCTGTCTTCCCGCGCCGTCAAGGGCATCGGACCGAAGATGGCGGAGAAAATCGTCTCCCGCTTCGGCGAGAAGAGCCTGAACATTTTGGAGCAGGACCCCATGCAGCTGACGCAGATCCCCGGCATCAGCGAAAAAAAGGCGCAGGAAATGTCCGAGAGCTTCCAGAAGCAGTCCGGCATCCGGCGCCTGATTGAATTTCTGACGATTTATCACCTGCCCGCCCAGCTTGCCGTGCGGCTCTACCGCGCCTACGGCGAGCTTGCGCAGGAGGCGCTGCACGACGACCCGTATCTGCTGACCGACAGCTATTACCGCGCGGATTTTTCGCAGGTCGACGCGTTTGCCATCGCCCTCGGCGTCAGCGCCGACGATGAGCGGCGCGTGGAAGCGGGTATTTTATTTGAATTATCCTATAATCTCGGTGCGGGCCATACGTTTATCCCGCAGGACAAGCTTCGCACAGCGACGTGCGCGCTGCTCGATCTGGACGGCGAGATGATCGACGCCGGGATGCTCCGCCTGCAGGAGCAGGGGCGGATGGAGCTGAGCCAGATCGCGGGGCTCACGGCCTGCTATCTGCCGGAGCTTTACGAGGCGGAAACCTACGTCTGCCGGAGAATTTTATCCATGGCGGACGGTGAATATCCCGAGCCTGGGCGAATCGACGATCTGGTCGCGGAAATTGAGGACCGGCAGGGCATCGATTACGCGCCGGAGCAGCGCAGTGCCATCCGCGCAGCGGCCTCCCGGCAGCTTCTGATCGTGACGGGCGGCCCCGGCACGGGCAAGACGACGGTCATGTCCGGCATTCTGCGGCTGTTTGACGCGCTGCGGCTCAAGACGCAGCTGGCTGCGCCGACTGGCCGCGCCGCGAAGCGGCTTTCCGAGGTGACGGGCCGCGAGGCCTCGACCATCCACCGGCTTCTGGAGGCGCAGTTCGACGAGACGACCGGCCGCATGGCCTTTTTCCACGACGAGGACGCGCCGCTTGCCTGCGATGCGATGATCGTGGATGAAACCTCCATGGTGGACCTGCAGCTCATGGCGTCGCTTTTAAAGGCGCTCAAGCCCGGCTGCCGCCTGCTGCTGGTCGGCGACCCGGATCAGCTGCCGCCGGTCGGCGCGGGAAACGTGTTTTCCGACCTCATCCGCAGCGGCGTGGTACAGACCGTCCGTCTGACGGAAATTTTCCGGCAGGCGCAGCGGAGCCTGATCGTCATGAACGCCCACGCGGTCAATCAGGGCGAGCTGCCCGTGCTCACGGCGACGGACCGGGACTTTTTCTTCCTGCGCCGCCGCGACCCGGCGGCAGCCGTGAAGACCATACAGGAGCTTTGCCAGACGCGGCTGCCCAAAAACATGGGCATCCAGCCGTCCGACATTCAGGTGCTCAGCCCCAGCCGCAAGCACGAGACGGGCACAAAGGCGCTGAATCTTGCGCTGCAGGCCGTGCTGAATCCGCCTGCGGAGGGCAAAAAAGAAAAAAAACATGGAGATTTTTCCTTCCGAACCGGCGATCGGGTAATGCAAATCCGGAATAACTATGATATAATGTGGAAACGGGCCGACGGGCTTGGCGCGGGAACCGGCATATTCAACGGCGATATCGGCACGGTCACGGACATCGACTTTCAGGAAGAGACGATGACCATCCAGTTTGACGACCGGACGGCGGAATACGCCTTCGATATGCTCTCCGAGCTGGAACCGGCCTACGCCATGACCGTTCATAAAAGTCAGGGCAGCGAGTACCGCGCGGTCATCCTGTCGCTCTGCGGCGGGCCGCAGATGCTCCTGACGCGCAGCGTGTTATATACCGCCATCACCCGGGCCCGCGAGCTTTTGATCATCGTCGGCAACGAGGAAACTGTCGCCGCCATGACCCGCAACGACCGCCGCCAGCGGCGCTATTCCGGTCTAAAGCTCCGGCTGGAGGGCAAGGCATGAGTGTGCTTTCATGGCTTCTTGACCTGCTCTACCCGCCCAAATGCGTGCTCTGCCGGAAGCTCCTGACAGGCAAAGGCCCGGTGTGCCCGCACTGCATGGACAAGCTTCCGGAGTTTGACGGCGCAGCGCCGTCCGTGCGCTTTACGAGCGGCGGCGCGGTCAGCTTTTTCTATGAAGGGCAGCTGCGCGAGTCGTTCCTGCGCTTTAAATTCGGCGGGTCGGCGTTTTACGCGCAGACCTACGGCGCATGGATGGCCCACACGATCCGCGACAGGCTTGCGGGGAAATTCGACGTGCTCACATGGGCGCCGGTCAGCCGGGCAAGGAAACGCAAACGCGGCTATGACCAGTCGGCGCTTCTGTGCCGCGAGATCGGGACGCAGCTCAGGCTCGAACCCATACAGACGCTCCGGAAGATCAAGGACCCGCCCGCGCAGTCCACGCTTGCAGACGCCGCCCAGCGGCGCGCGAATGTCTCCGGCGCGTACCGGGCCGAGCAGCCGGAGCGCTTTGCGGGAAAGCGCGTTCTGATCATCGACGATATTGTAACGACCGGCGCAACGCTGGCAGAGTGCAGCCGCACGCTGCTGCAGGCGGGCGCGTCGGACGTGGTTTACGCGGCGTTTGCCGCGCCGAGAAAACAAGACTGAAGGATACAACGCTATGAAATTGATTCGTGATATCGGCATCGACCTTGGCACGGCAAACGTGCTCTGCTATGTGGAGGGGCGCGGCATCGTCCTGCGCGAGCCGTCGGTCGTGGCCGTGGACAAGAATACCGGCAAGGTTTTGCAGGTCGGCGCGGCTGCGCGCAATATGCTTGGCCGCACCCCCGGCAACATCGTCGCCGTGCGCCCGCTGCGCGACGGCGTTATCAGCGACTATGAAATGACGGAGAAAATGCTTGAGCAGTTTCTCAAGAAGATCAACAAATTCACGCTCGTCAAGCCCCGCGTGATCGTCTCCGTCCCGTCCGGCATCACCGAGGTCGAGGAACGCGCGGTCATTCAGGCCGCCATGGAGGCCGGCGCGCGCCGCGTCTATCTGATCGAGGAGCCGTTCGCTGCCGCGCTTGGCGCGAAGCTGGCGATCTCCGGGCCGGAGGGCCATATGGTCGTCGATATCGGCGGCGGCACGACGGATATCGCCGTTCTGAGTCTGAACGGCATTGCGACGTCCTCTTCCATCAAGGTCGCGGGCGACACGTTTGACGAGGCCGTTGCGGCCTATATGCGCAAGCACTACGGGATGCTCATCGGTCTGAACACGGCGGAGGAGGTCAAGATCACCATCGGCTGCGTATACCCGCGCCCGCAGGAGCTTTCCATGCTCGTCAAGGGCCGCGACGCAAAGACGGGTCTTCCGAACGAGGTGACGATCTCGTCCACGGAAATGCTCGATGCGTTCAAGCGCCCGGCGCGGCAGATTGTCGACGAGGTGCTCGCCGTTTTGGAGCATTCCTCGCCGGAGCTGGTAGCCGATATCGCGCAGACCGGCATCGTCCTCACCGGCGGCGGCAGCCTGCTCTACGGCTTTGACAAGCTCATTTCCGAGCGCACGGAGATCGCCTGCTCCATCGCGGACGATGCGGACTCCTGCGTGGCCAACGGCTGCGGCCGGAGCCTGCAATGGATCAGCTCCATGCAGGAGGGCACGATCAATCTGGCCCGCCGCAAGCTGATGAAGGAGCAATAATTCAATTAAGACATACAAAAAGCCCGGCACGCCGGGCTTTTTCCGATTGGAGAACAGATATGAAAAAGACGCTGGACGCCAATCAGCTGAAGCTGATCGCGATTTTTGCCATGACGGTCGACCATATCGCGTGGCTGCTCTTCCCCGGCTATGCCAAAGGGGCGCTGCCGGTCGTGATGCACATCATCGGCCGTCTGACCTGCCCCATCATGTGCTATTTTATCGCCGAGGGCTATTATCACACGCGGAATATCAATAAATACACCTTCCGGCTGTTCCTGTTCGCCGTCATTTCGCATTTCGCGTATAGCTTCGCATCCAACGACTTTGTGGACGCCCGCTCGTTCATCCCGTTTTACTTTGGGGGCATCCTGAACCAGACGAGCGTCATGTGGCCGCTTGCGTGGGGGCTTGTCATGCTGCGCGTCGCGAACAGCGAGCGCTTCACGCAGCTGCAGAAAACGGTTCTCGTCATTCTCATCTGTCTGGTCAGCTTCCCGAGCGACTGGAGCTGCATCGCAAGCCTGTGCGTGCTGGCCTTCGGCACGAACCGAGGCGATCTGAAGGCGCAGGGGCGGTGGATGCTGTTTTTTGTGGCGCTCTACGCGGTCGTGTATTTCTTCGCGCTCGACAGGCTCTACGGCGTTTTGCAGCTGGCCGTTGCGCTGTCCCTGCCGCTGCTGGCCCGCTATAACGGCCAGCGCGGAAAAAACGCCCGCGTCAACAACTTCCTCAAATGGTTCTTCTATCTCTATTATCCCCTGCACCTGACCATCCTTGGCGCGATCCGGTATTTTGGGTAACACAAAACAGAAACCGGCTGCACCCGCGCATGTGGTTGTAGGGGCCGATGTGGGCATCGGCCCCTACGACCAAGTGGGAAAATGTATACGAATTCGCTGAATAGCCGTCGCTTTTTGCCGCCGCCTGCCGCTTGACCTCCTCTTGGGTAAGAAAAATGCGTGACCGTGACAGTCACGCATTTTTTGCTGTCTTAAAAACCGAAAACGCTTATCTGGTCAGCGCGGCGGTGTCCTGCGCGATCATGAGCTCTTCGTTCGTGGGGATGACCCAGACCTTCACGCGGGAATCGTCCGCGGAGATGAGGGCTTCCTCGCCGCGCACCTTGTTGCGCTCCGGGTCGAGCTTGACGCCGAGGAATTCCAGACCCTCGCAGATGGCGGCGCGGTTCGTGCAGCCGTTCTCGCCGACGCCGGCCGTGAAGACCAGGCAGTCCAGACCGCCGAGCGCGGCGGCGTAGGCGCCGATATACTTGCGGACCTCGTAGCAGAACTTGTCCAGCGCGAGCTGGCAGGCCTCGTCGCCCTTGTTGGCGCCGGCCTCGAGATCACGGAAGTCGGAGGACACGCCGTTCGACAGAGCCAGCACGCCGGACTTCTTGTTCAGCATCGTCAGGCACTCGTCGGCCGTCATGTTGTACTTGTTCATGATGAACTGCGCGACACAGGTGTCGATATCGCCTGCGCGGGTGCCCATGGGAACGCCGGCCAGCGGGGACAGGCCCATGGAGGTATCCTGGCACTTGCCGTCCGCAACGGCGGAGAGGGAGGAGCCGTTGCCGAGGTGGCAGACGACGATCTTCAGCTCGCTTGCGGGCTTGCCCATCAGCTCGATGGCGCGCTTGGAGACATAGCGGTGGGACGTGCCGTGGAAGCCGTAGCGGCGGAGATGATCTTCCTCATAATACTTCGTGGGAATGGCGTAGCGATAGGCCTTCGGGGGCATGGTCATATGGAACGCAGTGTCGAACACGGCGACCTGGGGCTTGCCCGGCATGACCTTCTCGCAGGCCTCGATGCCCATGAGGTTGGCGGGGTTGTGCAGCGGGCCGAGGGGGATGCAGTCGCGGATGGCCTGCTTGCAGGCCTCGTCGATGATGCAGCTCTCAACAAACTTGTCGCCGCCGTGCAGGACGCGGTGGCCGACAGCGTCGATCTCGTCAACGGACTTGATAACGCCGTCCTGCGGATCGACCAGAATGGCCATAACCGCCTCAATCGCTTCCTTATGGGTGGGCATGGGGATGTCCTTTTCCACCTTCTTGCCGCTTGCGGGAACCTTGTGCGTCAGACGGCCGTCCAGACCGATACGCTCACACAGACCCTTGGCGGTGACGTCGCCGGTGTCCGGGTTCATGAGCTGGTACTTGAGGCTGGAACTGCCAGCATTGATAACCAGAATGTTCATACTTCCATTCACTCCTGTATTTCATTTTTCGATCATTCGTGTTACTATATTACATAGCTATTGTGTATCATACAACAAAACCCAAACAGAAACAAGAGCTTTAGAAGATTTTTTACCGGAGGGACTGCTATGCAGACAGCGGGCGTGATCTGTGAATATAATCCCTTTCATCTCGGCCATGCGCGGCAGCTGGGCCTGATCCGGCAGCAGCTGGGGCCGGAGGCGGCCATTGTCTGCCTGATGAGCGGGAACTATGTCCAGCGCGGGGAGCCTGCGGTCTTTGACAAGTGCATCCGGGCGCGGGCAGCGGTGGAGGCGGGGGCCAGCCTCGTACTGGAGCTGCCGGTCACATACGCGCTGCGCTCGGCGGAGGGCTTCGCCGCGGGCGGCGTCAGCATTCTGTCCCGTCTTGGCTGCGGCTTTCTCAGCTTCGGCTGCGAATCCGGAGACGGGGACGCGATCCTCCGCGCGGCGGAAGCCTCCTGCTCATCAGAATTCGAGCAGACGCTGCACGCAAACATACAGACCGGCCTCAGCTACGCCGCCGCACGGCAGCGGGCGCTGGAGGCGCTTGGGCAGGATGGGCAGCTGCTGACAAGGCCGAATGACATTCTGGCTTTCGAATACTGCCGCGCGATTCTGACGCAGAACAGCCCCATGCACCCGCTGGCCGTCCTGCGTCCCGGCGATTATCACGCAGACACGCCGGACGCGGAACATCCGTCCGCTACGGCGGTGCGGCGGCTGATCCTGTCCGGCAGCGGCTGGCGGCAATATGTCCCGGCCGCCTGCACGTATGAAAACGCGGTCCCCCACGCGCTTTTGTGGGGTGAAAAGGCCATGCTCGCGCGGCTGCGCGGCATGGAGCAGGCGGACTGGGCGCAGGCTGCGCACGGCTCCGAGGGGCTGTGGTCGAAGGTCTGGAAGGCCGTGCAGGCGCAGCCGGATTACGAGCGTATCCTCGAAGCGTCAAAATCGAAGCGCTACCCGCGCACGAGGCTGCAGCGGCTGCTGCTGTGCGCCTATCTGGGCATCGACGCGCAGGCGCTCCTGCGCGAAGCGCCGTATGTACGCGTGCTGGCGTTCGATGAAATGGGCCGCGCCGTTCTGCGGCAGGCAAAAAAGACGGGCGGCCTCCCGCTTGTAAACGCAGGCCAGACCCCGCCGGACACAGCGTATGGCGCGCTGGAGCGCCGCTGCGCGGCGCTCTACGGTCTGTTTGCCGCGCAGCCGGAGCTTTGCCCCGAACAAATCGCGCGCGTTTACCGGAAATGAAAAAACCGCCCGTCCGGGCGGTTTTTCACGTTATATTTCCTGTCGGCCTTCCAGTGCGCGCAGAAGCGTGACCTCGTCGGCATATTCCAGCTGGCTCCCGACCGGGATGCCGTAGGCCAGACGCGTGACCTTTACGCCCATCGGGCGAAGCAGACGCGACAGGTACATGGCCGTGGCCTCGCCCTCGGTGTCCGGGTTCGTGGCCATGATGACCTCACGCACAGAGCCGTCTGCGACGCGGTTCAGCAGCTCGCGGATACGCAGATCGTCCGGCCCGACGTGGCTCAGGGGCGAAATGACGCCATGCAGCACATGGTACACGCCATGGTATTCCCGCGCCCGCTCCATGGCGATCACATCCTTCGGCTCTGCCACAACGCAGATGAGACTGTGGTCGCGCTCGGGGTCGGCGCAGATCGCGCACAGCTCCTGATCGGTCAGGTTCTGGCAGACCGGGCAGAGGCGAACGCTGTCCTTCGCGTCCAGAATGGCCTGCGCAAAGCTCTGCGCCTCATCCTTCGGCAGCGACAGGACATGAAACGCCAGCCGCTGCGCCGACTTCATGCCGATGCCGGGCAGACGCGCAAATTGTTCGGTCAGCCGCTCAAGCGCGGCGGGAAACGCGCGCATCAGAACAGGCCGCCCAGATTCAGGCCGCCCGTCAGCTTGGCCATATTCGCGGACTGGTCGGCCTCGGCCTTGCGCATGGCCTCGTTGACTGCCGCAACGATCATATCCTGCAGCATTTCTACATCCTCCGGATCGACCGCTTCAGGGTCGATGGTGATGGACTTGAGCTCGCGGTTGCCGCCGCATACGGCTGTGATCACACCGCCGCCCGCCGTCGCCTCGTATTCCTTTGCCTGCAGCTCCTCCTGCATCTTCATGAGGTTTTCCTGCATCTTCTGGGCCTGCTTCATCATCTGCATCTGATTCATGCCGCCCATCGGCATCCCGCCGCGATATCCGCCTTTTGCCATGTTTGTTCTCCTTCTATCGTAAATATATTATTTGATCGTAAAAATGTCGCTGTGCTGCTGTCCGAACTGAACAAGCGCGTCCATCGGGTCATCGCCCAGCCGTGAAAGCCGGTTTTTGAGTGCGAAGCGCACCGAGACGGGCCTGCCCAGAATCGCCGACGCTTTTTCCCGGACAAGGGCTTCCGTGTTCGGCGTTTTTTTGACCAGATCAATGACAAGCTCCGTGTCCGTCGCCATAATGAGCGTGTCGCCCTGCAAAACCGGGTGAACGGGGCCGTTCACGGCAAAGAAGCCGCTGATCTTAGCCGGAAGCGCCGCACGCAGCTTTTCAGACAGCGCGGGCCAGAAGCCGACAGGCGTTTCGGCCTGCGGCGCGGCAGACGACTGCTCCTGCGTCTGCGCCGGAGGCGCGCTCCCGCGTTCCGGATCATCCGCATCGTCCGGGAAGGGCGGGCGGTCGTCATCAAATGCATCCCCGCCGCTGGCTTTGGGCGCGCTTTTCACCAGCACGCCGGAGGCCAGCTGCTCCTCCACGCGCGAGATGCGTGCGTCCAGCGCCTGCGCGTCCAGCCGCAAGGACGGCTCGCACAGCTGCATCAGAAGCAGCTCCGCCGCTACGCGCACGTCGGTGTTCTTGCCGAACGAAACGCGGGTTTTCTGCGTTTCCGTCAGTACGCGCATCAGTTCGCCCGGAGAGAAGACCGATTGCAGCGCCAGCGCCTGCTGCTCTGTCGCAATGCCGGAGAGCATGGAAAGCCCGCTCTTCGGGGCCGTGCGCAGCACGAGCAGATCGCGGCAGAGCGCGCACATCTCGCCCAGCAGCGCACCCACATCCTTGCCCGCAGAATAAAGCGCGGAAAAGATCGTCAGCGCCTTTGCCGTATCCTGCTCTGCGATGGCCTGCATCAGCTCCGCCGTGCGCTTTTCGCCCGCAAGGCCGAGCGACGCATAGACGCTTTCCAGCGTCACGGGGCCGTTTGCCGCCGACGCGCACTGGTCAAGCAGGCTCACGCCGTCGCGCATGCCGCCGTCAGCCAGCCGGGCCAGAAGATTGATCGCCTCCGGCTCAATTTCAATATGCTCCTGATAGGCGATGAAATTCAGCCGGGAGGCAATTTCATCGGGCCGCAGGCGCTTGAACGCGAACCGCTGGCAGCGGGACAAAATCGTCGCGGGAACCTTCTGCAGTTCGGTCGTCGCCAGAATGAATAACAGATGCGCGGGCGGCTCTTCAATAATTTTCAGCAGCGCGTTGAATGCCGCCGTCGAGAGCATATGCACCTCGTCGATGATATACACGCGCATTTTGACCGTGCCGGGCGTGTAAATTGCGTCGTCACGCAGAACGCGGACGGAATCGACGCCGTTGTTCGAGGCCGCGTCGATCTCCAGCACGTCCATGCAGCTGCCCTCGTCGATGGCGCGGCACGACGGGCACAGCCCGCAGGGGTCGCCATGATTCGGGTTTTCACAGTTGACGGCCTTGGCCAGAATCTTGGCGCAGGACGTCTTGCCGGTGCCGCGCGTACCGGTAAACAGATACGCATGGCTGAGCTTGCCCGTTTCGAGCTGTGCGCGCAGTGTGTCGGTCACGCTCTTCTGACCGACTACATCCGAAAATGTCTGCGGCCGGTATTTGCGGTATAACGCCTGATACATATCCGTTCACCTCCGGAGTTTCTATTATACACAAAAAATGCGCAGAAGGAAAGCCTCTGCGCAGTTTTTTATGATTCCGGCAGATCGATCTTCCGTGCAGATATGACGCTGCCCTACAGATGGGTACACTTCAGCCCAAAGCGGCGAAAGAGTTCCGTGTTCAGGTTCGGTGCGGCGGCGGTGTCGAATTCTGGCTGATAGGAAAGGCCGACCATCTCGTATTTCGCACCCGCCGTCACGTGGTACGGCAGCAGCTCGACCTGCTCCAGATCATCCGCGTCCAGAAGGCGGCGGGCTGCGGCGCCGAAATTCTCCTCCGAATCGTTGACGCCGGGGATGACCGGAATGCGGATGCGGAACGGCCTGCCGCTTTTCTTGAGCCGTTCGAGGTTTTCCAGAATCGGCTCATTGGACACGCCTGTATAGTGCCGGTGCTGCTCCGGGTCCATCAGCTTCAGATCCATCATGACATACTCGACCCGCGCCAGCACGGCTTCAAATACGCTCCCGCTGCAATAGCCGCTCGTTTCGATCGCGCGGTGCATCCCCGCGACGCGGTCCAGCGTTTCCAGCAGGAACTCCGGCTGCCCCGTCGGTTCACCGCCGGAAAAGGTCACGCCGCCGGACATTGCGGCAAGATAGTCCTTGTCGCGCAGAAGCTTCCAGGCCAGCTCCTGCGCCGTATAGCGCTTCCCGCAGAGCTTGCGCAGGCCCTGCGGGCAGGCGCGGATACACTGGCCGCAGGCTGTGCAGCTTTTCCCGCCGTTCGGGCAGGCTTCGACGCAGGCCCCGCAGTGCAGGCAGTTGTTTGACGACACCATCAGCTGCGGCTGATAGGAAAGCCCCTCCGGGTTGTGGCACCACATACAGCGCAGGGGGCAGCCCTTCAAAAACACCGTCGTGCGGATGCCGGGGCCGTCGTAGACGGCAAGCTGCTTGATGTCGAATACGGTTCCGACTGCCGACGCGTTATCCACGGGCATGGCGAACCTCAAAGTCGCGCAGCTCCTTGTAAAGCGCGAACTGCTTCTCATAATACGCGTGCCGCTGCGCGTCGGGCTTTGCCGTCTGGCCGTAGCAGACGAAGCGGGCGGCAAGGGCTGTCCGGTCTTTTTCGCCGGTCGCGGCGGCAAGACCGAGGATCGCGCTGCCGAGCGCACCGGCCTCGTCGGCCAGCGTGGGCCGAATTT
>ERZ772881.1881-NODE-1881-length-16970-cov-16.250074_pt1 | contig 16970 bp, 18 predicted proteins | sample MGYA00580581_ERZ772881 | MGnify/ENA primary metagenome ERZ772881 (study PRJEB29015, sample SAMEA2737668) | human gut metagenome | biome: human gut; feature: human-associated habitat; material: faeces | place: China | collected 2012 ...
ATTTTCATTTACTCGTGTCTTTCCTTTAACAGAATACACACATATTGGTTCAATTCTAAAATCAACTGCTCCTGTTTCTTCTTGTAATTCTCTTTTAGCTGTTTCTAAAATACTTTCTCCAGGTTCTCTGTGACCTCCTGGTATTTCATAAGTCTCTCTTTCTTTGTGTTTACAGAATACCCACTTGTTATCTGTTTTGGATATTATCACTGCAAACTTCAAAAATTCATCTGCGACATTGTCATAAAATTTTACTTCTACCATTCTATCAATACCTTGTCAAATTCAAATTTTCCTGTTATACAAACTGGGATTTCTCACTTCTTTATTTTAGGAGCAATAAGCAGCACTACTGCCACAAGAAAATATACGCCATACAGTAACCACGTAATTGTATTGTTCCAAGGGAAACTCTTTTCTGGATGGTTTAATGCAAACATTATAAATACAAAAGCTACAATCAGCATTATCACACCGATAATCCTTGATATACTTTTTTTCATGTAAAGCACCTCCTCGTCAAACTTGAATTTACCGTTTGCAATATTTGCCCCATTCTTCCATAAGAAAGTCAAAGATATCATTCAATCTCTCGATTATATTTTCATTTACTGGAATTGTTTTATCAAGAAATTGCATACCTATTTCCCCCATGAAATCCACACAATAAATCAAGCAGTAGAATATAAACGCTTTGTACTCTATCGTGTTTGGACGAATCTCGTCTAATAGATAATCAATATATTTAGTATCCAAATCCATATTGAGTAATGAAACCCTCGTCAATGCAACAAAGGTAAGCATATCACCAAATCCTATCCAATCAATATCTATTATCCCAGATACATTACCCTCATAAATCAATAAGTTTTTTGTACTGATATCATCCAAATACGGTGCTATCGGAACCTTATCCAAATATTCCTGTATTTCTTGTTGTAATTTCTTTATGATATATATTTTGTTAAAGTCAAAATAGTTCTTTCTTTTTATTCTCTTTTCAGCACGATTCAGCATTTTGTCAACAAAGCAGTTCCATGTCCATTCCATATCCGCATGGATATCAAGCCTTGAAACCTTTCGCTGTATCTTAACTACTTCCTTGGCAATTTGCTTTTTCTCGCTATCATTCAATTTACAATAGACATTACCAATATCATCTCCACGGATATAAGAGAGAATCAGATAGGAATAGTCTTTGTATTTTCCCTCTGACAAGACAATCGGTATCGGTATTTCACATACAGACAACCTATTAAGCCAATAAACAGTATCTTTATAGGCATTTTCATCTTTACTGCATCTGAGAACAAACTTTTCGTTTGCAGTGGAGACAATAAAAACATAGTTCGCAATACCAACACTGCAGCGTTCTATTTGAACAACACTTCTTTTTGTGTTGTTTTCAAATATTGCGATTGCATCTTTGTAATCCATTGAGCATTTGTCCTCCTCCCTCTATAGACTGACGAAAAAATTCCGATTTGTTGCTCACTTTTCGTATTCAAATTATACCATAAAACTTGTGAACAGTTCTACCGCAACTTTGGACTATATGAGAAAAGTCCGAACAGTTTTCTGCCCGGACTTTCTCGCTCAATCATAAATCAATTCCGCTTTCACAATCTCCTCTGCCTGTGCCTTGCAAGCGTTCATCTGCCGCACCCATTCCATTTGGTTTTCGGCTTTCAGCTGTTCGGTCACACCGTTTTGCTCTGCCAGTGACCGCACGATCAGCTCCATGCGGTTTCGTGCCGCTTCGTCAATCTCGGCGCAATACTGTCTTACGTACACCCAGCTATCGCGTGGAATGCCTTTTCTTTTGTTTTACAGCGCGGTCCCCTTTTTCGGCACGAAAAAGGACTTCATATCCGCCCTTTCAAGCTCGAGCAGCTTGATCTTTTTGTCGACGCCGCCTGCGTAGCCGGTCAGGCTGCCGCTCGCGCCGACCACGCGGTGGCAGGGGATGATGAGCGAAATATCGTTGTGCCCCACCGCGCCGCCGACGGCCTGCGCAGACATGTGCGTTAGGCCCTGCTTCTCCGCCAGCTTTCGCGCAAGCGTGCCGTAGGTCGTTGTTTCACCGTAGGGAATTTCCAGCAGCAGCGCCCATACTGCCTGCTGGAATGCCGAACCCACGGGGTGGAGCGGCGGCGTGAAGTCCGGCTCGCGGCCCGAAAAGTAGATATCAAGCCAGCGCTTGGCCTCGCACAAAACAGGCGTCTCGCGCTCGGCATATTCTTTTGGCAGCGTGCGGGCAAAATATTTCTGCCCGTCGAACCACAGGCCCGTCAAGCCCTCTTCGTCCGCCGCAAGCAGGATGCCGCCGAGCGGCGAATCATAATGCTGGGTGTAAGTCATCGTCCTCGCCTTATTTCTTCTCTTTCGGCGCGTAATCGTGCAGCTCGGGGATCGCACCGCCGGACACCGCCCAGAGGTACAGGCTCGCCACGCTGCCATAGGGCGAAAAGCGGCGGCGGTACTTTTCAAAGAGCCCTCGGTCGATCTTTCGGTGGTGGTATACCATGCGCAGCCCCCGCTGGATGGCAAGGTCGTCGCAGCTCAGCACATCCGGACGCTGCATGCAGAAGAGCAAAATCATCTCCGCCGTCCACACGCCGATGCCCTTGAGGGACGAAAGCTCCCGGATAGCCTCCTCGTCGCTTTTTTGCCAGATACCTTCTAAATCGAATGCGCCGGTGTGGACCTTTTCGGCAAAATCCGTGATGTACTCCGCCTTTCTGAACGTCATGCCGAGTGATTGGAGCTTGGAAACACCCGCGGCGAGGACCGTCTCGGCGTTGACCTCGCCGAGTGCCGACAGCATCCGCTGCCAGATCGTCTCCTGTGCCTTGGTCGAGATCTGCTGGCCGACGATGTGGTGCACGACGGCGGAAAAGAGGTCAGTATCCACTTTTCTCTCGACATGGCCGATGCGGTCGATGACCTCGGCCATGCGCTTATCCTTCTTTTTAAGATAGTCGGTCTCCTCTTCCCCGTAGGCAAAATACATTGAGCTTCCTCCCCGCCGCGTCATCTAAAACGTATGTTCTATATATTATATGGTGCCATTTTCTTTCTGTCAAGCGTGCAAGCTTTTGTAACGGACTATCGAAAAAATTTTCGAAACTCTCTTGACTGAAAGTGTACTTTAAGTTGTAGAGTATCAGTGAACTTTAAGAACAACAGTTTTTTGAGGAGGAATATCCCATGATCAAACCTTATATCGTATGCCACATGATGACCTCGGTCGACGGACGTATCGACTGCGCCATGACCGAGCACCTACCCGGCGTGCAGGAATATTACGACACGCTCGACGCGCTGGACGCGCCCACGCGCATCAGCGGCCGCGTAACCGCGGAGCTCGAAATGGCGCTGCCCGGAAAGTTTGAGGCCAAGACCGCCGAAGCGCTCGGCAGAGAGGCCTTTTCCAAGGCCGCCGACGTCGAGGGCCACGAGATCGTCGTCGACACCTGCGGCACACTCCTTTGGGACGAGAGCGCCGGGGACGAGCGCCCGCTGCTCATCCTGACGAGCGAGCAGGTCAGCAAGGAGTACCTTGCGTATCTCAACGGCAAGCACATCTCGTGGATCGCCTGCGGCAAGGAACACGTCGACTTGAAGCGCGCGTGCAAAATTCTCGCCGCGGAGTTTGACGTCAAGAGAGCCGCCGCGGTCGGCGGCGGACACATCAACGCAGGCTTCCTCGCCGCGGGGCTACTCGACGAGGTCAGCATTCTGATCGGCGCCGGCATCGACGGCCGCGGCGGCATGCAGAGCGTGTTCGACGGCCTGCCGATGGAGCGCGGCGTCACGCCGCTCAAGCTCACGAGCGTGCAGCAGTACGGCAGCGGCGCGGTCTGGCTGCGCTACAATGTGGAAAAGTAAAGCAGAGGAGGCTTTTTAACATGAAGTACGAAAATAAAGAAGCATTTGAACAGGTCAACATGTTCGGCACCGGCACGCCGAACACCGCTTACGCCAAGTTTTTCATCGGCGATTCGTTCTTAAATCCTCTGACTGACCCGAAAGGCAGCCTCTTCGCCGCGAACGTGACCTTCGAGCCCGGCTGCCGCAACAACTGGCACATCCATCACGCGACTTCCGGCGGCGGACAGCTCCTTCTCTGCACCGCGGGCGAGGGCTGGTATCAGGAAGAGGGCAAGGACGCCGTCTGCCTGCACGAGGGCAGCGTCATCATGATCCCCGCGAACGTGAAGCACTGGCATGGCGCGAAAAAGGACAGCTGGTTCAGCCACATCGCCGTTGAAGTCCCCGGCAAAAACTGCCGGAACGAGTGGTGCGAGCCGGTCTCGGACGAAGAGTACAATAAGCTGTAATCGGAGGCAATTTCCATGATCTTAAACGAAACTTATACGCTCGAAAACGGCCTGAGCATCCCCAAGCTCGGCCTTGGCACCTGGTTCATCGACGACGATCAGGCCGCCGAGGCCGTCCGCACCGCCGTGAAGCTCGGCTACCGCCTCATCGATACCGCGCAGGCCTACGGCAACGAGCGCGGCGTGGGCGAGGGCGTGCGCACCTGTGGCGTTCCACGCGAGGATCTTTTTGTCGCCAGCAAGGTGGCCGCGGAGCTCAAAACCTATGACGAGGCCAAAAAGTCCATCGACGAAACGCTCGAGAAGATGGGCCTTGACTACCTTGACCAGATGATCATCCACTCGCCCCAGCCGTGGAACCAATTCCGCGTGGAAAAGCGCTATTCTGAAGAAAATAAAGCCGTCTGGCGCGCGCTCGAGGATGCGCAAAGCGAGGGCAAGGTCAGAGTCATCGGCGTGTCGAACTTTCTGCGCGACGACCTTGAAAATCTGCTCTCCGACTGCCGCGTAAAGCCGATGGTCAACCAGATCCTGCTGCACATCAGCAACACCGACCTCGCGCTGCTCGACTACTGCCGCGAGCAGAGCATTCAGGTGGAGGCCTACTCCCCCATCGCCCACGGCGAGGCGCTCAAGAACCCCGCCATCGCCGAGATGGCAAAAAAGTACGGCGTCACCGCCGCGCAGCTGTGCATCCGCTATGTCATCGAGCTCGGCGCGGTCGCGCTGCCGAAGACGGCCAATCCCGAGCACATGGCGAGCAACGCCGCCGTGGACTTCACCATTTCGAGTGAAGATATGGAGACGCTCAAGCACATGGACCGCATCGCCGACTACGGCGAGTTCAACATCTTCCCCGTCTTCAGCGGCAAGCCGCTCGCGTAACGAACACAAAAGGAAAAGGAGAGAACGCAGCAGCGTCCTCTCCCTTTTTTACAAAAGCATGCAGAAACCGATCTGCATACAGAGCCATCTTTCAAAAAGCCTCTTATTTCTTCTCTTCCTCGCGCACAAACATCATCAAAAAGCTGACTGCGAGCAGCAGGCAGGACACCCAGATGCCCTTTTCGGCAAAGCACGCCGTCAGGACGCTGCCAAGCCCCGCGCCGACGGCAAAAATACCGATGACGCCAAAATACGTCAGTGCCTTTTTCAGCACCTCGCGGTCGTGCGTGTGGAAGTAGACGCACAGCGCCTCGGTGCCGCTGCGCATGTTGCCGATGCACATGGTGCTCGCGTAGGCGTGGCCGCGCACCTTGCGGAAGGTCTGCACCTGCATCGCGCAGACGAACGAGACGAGCGCGTTTGCAAAGGTGTTGACCTCCTGCGGCAGGAAGCCGACAAAAAACAGCAGCACGATCTCAGCCAGAATGATGAGCTGGCGCCAGTGCACCTTTTCCATGCACTTATAGCGGCGGTGGACGCATTCCGCCACAAAAATGCCCGCCATAAACGAGATCACCGGCACAAAATAGCGGAAAACATCTGCCCAGTCGCCTGCAAAAAGGTGTGTGCTCATCAGCACGATGTTGCCCGTCTGCGCGTTGGCAAACACCTTGTCGCGGCAGCAATAGGTATAGGCGTCCTGCAATCCGCCGGATAAAATGATAAACGCGGACATCAGGAACGAATCGGACATCTGCCCGTGCGGTCGATCAAGCTGCATGGTTACATTTTGGCTCCTGTTCGTTAAAATTCCGCCATGATTATACGGCGGTGGCCGCGCTTCGTCAAGTGGCTTTTGCGTCGAGCCGCGCGGTGTATCTGCGGATGCACGCCGCAGCGTAAACGGCGGTGACAAGCTCCGTGATGGGCATGGCGAACCAGAGCGAATCCGCGCCCGCAAGAAGCGGCAGCATCAGGATCAGTGCACCGCTGATGACGAGTCCGCGCGCGACCGACACGATAAACGCCGCCTTCGGCTGTAAGATGGCCTGGAAATAATACGTCGAGAAGATGTTGAACGGCAGCAGCAGGAATGAGATCGCATACGCGCGGATGATGGCCGGGGCCATCGCCAAGATCGTCTCCGTCGGGCTCATAAAAATGCGGATGTTGAGATTCGGGCACGCCACGCTCGGCGCCGTCCAGAAAACGCCGAAAAATACGACCGTCCACAGCGCATATCGCAGCGTCTCGCGGATGCGAGCCTCTTTCCCCACGCCGAAATTCGTCGAAATGATGGGCTGTGATGCCTGTCCGACGCTGTACGCGCAGCACTGGACGAATGTGCTGACGTTGATGATGGGGCCGTAGATCGCGAGCGCGTCCGAGCCGAGGTATTGCATGATCTGGCGGTTGAAGAGCACAGTCAGAATACCCATCGCCATGTCGATAAAAAAGCTCGAAAAGCCCGTGACGGCGATCTTCCACAGCTTGCGCGCAAGCCTCTTTGGTTTCACGAGGCGCAGCGTGTTCTTCCTGCTCGCAAAGTGCGTCAGCATCACGAGGAACGACACCGCCGAGCCCAGCGCCGTGGCAAGACCCGCGCCGTAAACGCCCATATCGCATGGGAAGACGAAGAACCAGTCGCCGAGTACATTGAAGATGCCGCCCGACAGCACACCAAGCATCGCAAGCGCGGGCGCGCCGTCGTTGCGCAGAAATGCCGCAAGCATCTGATTGAAGAGGAACAGCGGGAATACAACTTTAACGGGGATCATGTACCGCTGCGCGAGGGCGAGCAGCGTCTCATCCGTGCCGAAAAACATCAGAAGCGGACGCTCGAAGAGGATGAGCCCGACCCACGCGAGCGCCGCCAGAATGACCGAGCCGATGACCGCTGCGGTGAAATACTGGTCGTCCTCACCGTCGGTGCTCATGCCGCTGCCGCGCTTCGTGCTGAAGATCACACTGCCGCCGATGCCCATGAGAAGGCCAATGCTGTAAATGGCGTTCCACACCGGCGCGACCACAGCCAGCGCCGCCGTGCCGTCGGGGCCCTGATACTGCCCGACCATCGCCATATCGACGATGCCGTAGATGCTGGAGATCAGCGCGCTGCCGAACGCCGCAGACAAGTATTTGAAGTAAAGCGTTTTGATATTTCCACGCAAAAGGTCCATCCCAAATGCTTCCGCGGGGCTGTCGTTTTTCGCTTCCCCCTTGGAATGAGGTCATTATTGCCCGCCAACCTAAAAAAACTAAAGGGAAGTTTGAACATTTTGTTTTTCACGAAAACGCAAAAAGCAGTGCCGCCTGAAATCAGGCGGCACTGTTCCTATTGATATGATGTTCCCACCGGCACGGCGCAAGCGGTTAGTTCGCTCTAACTTGCAGTCTTTTGAAAAGCCGCCGCAGGGCAGCTTTCCAATATATCCTGCTTTCCCGCTTGCCTTCGGGAAGGTGATCGACCTTGCGTATTGTAGCACAGCGGTTTTCGCATTGCAAGAGCGGTTTTCAAATTTTTCGCGATATTTTCTTTGCTACATACGCTTTCTCGCCCCGTCCGCTGCGACAGACTGTTCCCATTCCGTGTCCCGCGGCACTTGTATCCCGCGGCTTTCGCTGGTATACTATGTCCAGAAGTTAGATGTATTTAACAGAATTGATATTTCACACAGAAAAGACGGTGAACGACATGGAAGCATTTTACGGCATTTTGATCCCATTTCTCGGCACGTCGCTCGGCGCGGCGTGCGTGTTCTTCATGAAAAAGTCGCTCAGCGACGCTGTGCAGCGCTCGCTGACGGGCTTTGCCGCGGGCGTGATGGTCGCGGCCTCGGTCTGGAGCCTGCTGATCCCCGCCATCGAGCAGTCGTCGGCGATGGGGAAACTCTCGTTTCTGCCGGCGTTTCTCGGCTTTTGGGTCGGCATTCTCTTTTTGCTGCTGCTCGACCACGTCATCCCGCACCTGCACGCCAAGAGCGGGCAGGTCGAGGGGCCGAAGAGCCAACTCCAGCGCACGACGATGATGGTGCTGGCCGTCACACTGCACAACATCCCCGAGGGCATGGCCGTCGGCGTGGTGTATGCGGGCTATCTCTCCGGCAGCACACAGATCACGGCGGCGGGTGCGCTGGCGCTCTCACTCGGCATCGCGATCCAGAATTTTCCCGAGGGGGCGATCATTTCGCTCCCGCTGCGCGCCGAGGGCATGGGCAAAGCAAGAGCTTTCTGGGGCGGCGTGCTCTCGGGCATCGTCGAGCCCATCGGCGCGGTGCTGACGATACTCGCCGCGTCGCTCATCGTTCCGGCGCTGCCGTATCTTCTGAGCTTTGCCGCGGGCGCGATGCTCTATGTCGTCGTCGAAGAGCTGATCCCCGAAATGTCGCAGGGCGCGCACTCCAACATCGGCACGGTGTTTTTCGCCGTGGGCTTCAGCCTGATGATGGTGCTGGACGTGGCGCTGGGATGAAATACGGCAGGAATGCAAGCAGGAGGCGATACCGAGCGGTACGCCTCCTGCTTTTTATGCTGACGCCAGCCTTGCGCCTATTTTTCCACCCGAATAAGATTGCTCTCATACGGCCGCTTGCCGGAGAGCACTTCGTCGTAAAAATTCTGCTTCCAGTCGATGTAGGCGACGCTGCCCTGCAATTCCCGAATGCCTGCGCGCAGTGCCTCCTGCTTCTGCGCCAGCAGGATCTTGCGCTGCGGGATGGTGCGCTCGCCTTGCAGGCAGAGGGCGAGGTAGTCCTTCATCTCCTGAATGCTCATGCCGCATTTTTTCAGGCGCGTCAGGCTGCTGATCCACGCGACGTCCCGCTCGTCAAACACGCGGCGGTTGTTTTTGTCGCGCTTGACGTTGGGGACAAGCCCCTCGTTGCAGTAAAATTTTAAGGCCTGATAGGTCATGCCCGTTTCCTTGCAGACCTGCATCATGGTGTAGCGCATGGTAATCTCTCTCTGCTGCGTAAAAATTGTGTTTTTTCCTCAAAAGCCTCTTGACCGGTTGTTATAACCGGTATTGATAATCGGCAGTATCAACCGGAAGTTGCCATCGGCAATGATAGCACACAGCGGCGAATACCGCAAGAAAAACGGTCAGAGAGGATGCGTTATGATGAATAACTTTATTTTTGAAAACAAGACCAAGGTATCTTTCGGCAAAGGCGGCGTGAAGGAGTACCTCGGCGGCCTGCTCGCAAACTTTGGCGAAACCGTCATGCTGGCCTACGGCGGCGGCTCGATCAAGCGCAACGGCGTGTACGATGGGATCATGGGTATCCTGAACGCGCAGGGTAAGTGCGTTGTGGAGTTCTCCGGCATCATGTCCAACCCCACCTATGCCAAGGTGCAGGATGGCGCAAAGCTGGCGCGGGCGTCCGCCATGGCAGAGAACGGCGTGCTGAAGATCGGCAAGGTCACGGATTTTCAGGCGCATCAGATCCAGCATCAGCTCGGCGCTTACACCGACTGCAACCACGGCGCGGGGCTGGCGGTCATCCACCCTGTCCTGTACCGCCACATCTACAAATCCGGCACGGCGCGGTTCACCCGCTGGGCGCAGAACGTCTGGGGCATTGCGCCCAAGGGCAGCGACGAGGAGACTGCTGCCGCCGGTATCGACGCGCTGGCCTCGTTTATTAAGGAAATCGGTCTGCCGACCAGCTTTGCAGAGCTTGGCATCCCCGCCGACACCGACTTCCGCGCCGTGGCGGATTCTACCAACATCACCGCTGGCTGCTGCAAGAAGCTGACCCGTGATGAAATTTGCGAAATTTTGCAGGAATGCCTGTAACATCTGGTGTTTCCGTGGCGGCAGGACGTCGCCATTTTTGGCCTTTCTGCCTCTTGCATTTGGCCCGAAGCGTGATATCATAGGCCAGACAAATTGCGGAAAGGGGCGGTAGAGTTGAAAGCTGCATCGCAGAAAAGATCATTGGATATGCTCCACGGGACGCTCTGGGATAAGATCCCGCGCTTTGCCGTTCCGGTGGCGGCCACGGCGATTTTGAGCCAGCTGTTCAACGCCGCGGACATCGCCGTCATCGGCAACTTTACCGGCGAGCTCCGCACTGTGGCGGTCGCGGCCGTCGGCACAAACAGCTCGATCATCAGCCTGATCGTCAACCTGTTCATCGGCATCGCGCTGGGCGCGAACGTGACGATCGCGCACGCCATCGGCGAAAAGAACGACACGATGGTGCACCGCGCGGTGCACACCTCCATCGTCGTGGCGGTGCTGGGCGGTTTGATCGCGGCGGTCATCGGTGAGCTGTTCGCCGTTCCGCTGCTGAATCAGCTGAATGTGCCGGACGATGTGTTCCCGCTGGCGCTGCTATACCTGCGCATCTATCTTGCGGGCCTGCCGGTGATCCTGCTCTACAACTTTGAGGCGGCGGTCTTCCGCAGCGTGGGCGAGACGAAAATTCCGCTGATCGCGCTGACGGCCTCCGGCGTTCTGAACGTGATCCTGAACCTCTTTTTCGTGGCCGCGCTCCACATGAGCGTGGACGGCGTCGCGATCGCAACGGTGCTGTCGAACGCGGTCAGCGCGGCGATCTTGTGGGGGTTCCTGCTCAAAACGGACAAGGTCATCTGCCTTGAGCCGAAAAAGCTGCGCATCGACGGGCTGTGCCTCAAGCAAATTCTGCGCATCGGCGTTCCTGCGGGTGTGCAGAGCGCGATGTTCTCCATCGCGAATATCGTCATTCAGGGCGCGATCAACAGCCTCGGCACGGTCGTCATGGCGGCGTCGAGCGCGGCCTACAACATCGAGATCATCACCTATGATATCCTCAACTCCTTCTCGCAGGCGTGCACGACCTTTGTCGGACAGAACTTCGGCGCGGGCGAGATCAAGCGCTGCAAGAAAACGCTGCTGCTGTGTCTTCTCGAGGGCATCATCAGCCTCGGCGTCGCCATCGCTCTGATCCTCTTTTTCGGAAAGTCGCTGCTCACCATCTTCAACGGCGACCCGCAGGTGGTAGAGACGGGCTATATTCGCCTCATGCTGATCATGCCGTCGCACCTGTTCAGCCTTTGCTACGAGGTGCTTTCCGGCTACCTGCGCGGCTTTGAAATTTCACTGCCGCCCGCCGTTTTGACGATGCTGGGCGTCTGCGGCGTCCGCCTGAGCTGGCTGCGCTGGGTCTTCCCGCAGTACAAGACGTTTATGAACATCATGCTGGTCTTCCCCATCAGCCTTGCGACCACGGCGCTTCTAATGCTGGCAGCAGTGCTGTACTTCCGCCCCTCGCGCCGCTATGCGCATCTGCAAAAGAGTGATGGCGCGGCTTCGGCAAAAATCGAAGGATAAGCCCATTCCCAAAATCGACAAAGCAGGGCGCTTGCCTAAAAGGCAAGCGCCCTGCTTTACTTTTTTGATGGGGCAGCCGTTTCTAAATCGCGGATGGGAAATTTTCACATCAGCTCGCGCGTGAAATCAAGCACGCACTCGCGCAGACGCAGAATTTCCTCTGGCGTGTTCTTGCTCAGGTGCATACCGATGCCGAGCTCCCGTCCCGTTTTCGGGCTGACCGGCAGCGTCTTTACGCCGTGCGTCCGCCCGCGCATCATGATCTCCGTCATCATTGTGATGCCAAGGCCCTTGCTGACCATGCGGATGACCGTTTCATCGTCCACATGGCAGGGGCGGATATTCGGCTTCACCTTTTTGGGACTCAGCGCAGCGTTCACGTCGATGTCGAAGCGCCCGTAGGGCATCAGGAATTCTTTTCCGTCGAATTCCTCGATGGGGAAGGTCTCTTCGCTGCCGGTGGGATAGTCCTCCGGCAGGATGGCGTACATCGCGTCGTAGTAGAGCGGTGTCCAGTCGCAGTTGATGTGGCTCTGCCGCGCGGCAAAGATGACGTCCGTGCGCCCCTCCTCGAGCAGCTCAAAGGGTTCGAGCTCGTGGTCCACCATGCGAAGATCCACGTCGGTCTCCGGACACACGCGGCGGAAGCGGTACAGAATTTCCGGCATCCAGTGCATGGCAAGGCTCGCATAAGCGGCGATTCGGATCGTCGCCGTCCGCTTTTGCGTGATGGTCTCGATCTGGTTTTCGAGCTTCGCCGTCGCGCTGAGGTATTCGCGGATCGCGGGCAGCAGCGCCTCCCCGTCCTCTGTCAGCGAAATACCGCTGTGGTCGCGCCGGATGAGCTTCATGCCGATCTCGCGCTCCAGACCGTTGATGAGGTGCGTCAGCCCCGACTGTGTGTAGCCCACGACCTCAGACGCTTTGGAAAAGCTGCCGAGGTTGACGGCGGTCATCAGAATTTCAAATTTTTTGCTGTCCATATCCCCACTCCTATAAAGGGTATTTTGATTTGTAATATGCCTATTATAACCGAGCGTTTCTCTTTTTCAAGTGCAGGGTGTAATATTTTCAACACAAAGGAGTTGATTATCCCATGACTACTAAAAAATTGACCTTCCGGCAGAAGATTCTCGTCGCCGGAACGCTGTTTGGAATGTTCTTCGGCGCGGGCAACCTGATCTTCCCCGTACATCTCGGCCAGATGGCCGGCCGCAACGCGGTCGTCGCCATGATCGGCTTTATCATCACGGCGGTTGGCATCCCCATCTTCGGCGTCGCCGCCATCGGCATCACGCATTCCGACGGCCTGCAGACGCTCTCGAGCAAGGTCGGCAAGGGCTACGGCATTTTCTTTACCTGCCTTCTGTACCTGACCATCGGCCCGCTCTTCGCCATCCCGAGATGCGCGACCGTTTCGTTCACAACCGGCATCACGCCCCTGCTGGGCGCGGATTCGCCGGAGTGGCTGTATCTGCTTGTCTTTTCGGCGGCGTTCTTCGCCTTCGTGCTGTTCTTCTCGCTGCGCCCCGGTAAGATCACCCTCTGGATCGGCAAGATCATCAATCCGCTCTTCCTGTTCTTCTTCGCAGTGCTGATCATCGCGGCGCTGCTCTCCCCCGGCGCAGCGATCTCCTCGGTCGAGCCGACGGAGGCCTATCAGAACGGTTCCTTCTTTCCCGCGCTCATTGAGGGCTACGGCACGATGGACGCCATCGCCGGTCTCGCCTTCGGCATCGTGGTCATCGACGTCATTCGCCGCATGGGTGTCGACAACGACGACATCATCGCCGAGGACGTGCTCTCCTCCGGTCTTCTTGCCGGTGCGCTGATGGCGCTGATCTACGTGCTGTCCATTCTGGTCGGCGCGCAGTCGAGAGGCATTTTCGAGCTGTCCGAAAATGGCGGCATCGCCCTCACGCAGATCGCGGGTCATTACCTTGGCGGCGTGGGCCAGTTTATCCTCGCCTTCACCATCACCTTTGCCTGCCTCAAGACCTCCATCGGCCTTGTCACGGCCTGCTCGGAAACGTTTGTCAAGATGACGAACGGCAAAATTTCCTACCGCACCTGGGCGATCCTCTTCACGGTGTTTTCTTTCGCCGTGTCCAACATCGGCCTCAGCGCCATCATCGAATACTCCGTCCCGATGCTCATGCTCATCTATCCCCCGGCCATTGCGCTTATCCTGCTGGCCTTTATCGGCAAGTTCTTCGCTCATGACCGTGCCGTGTATGTCGCAACGATGATCGGTACATGGGCAGCCGCTATTTTCGACTGCATGAAGACGCTGCCCGCGTCGGTGCAGACTTCGCTCCGCCTCGATGTGCCTATCGCCTTTGCGGAAAAATATCTGCCGTTGTTCGACAAGAACCTCGGCTGGCTCCTGCCTGCACTCGTCGGCTTTGCGATCGGCATGGTCATCCGCTCGAGCCGGAAGGGCGCGCTCGTCCCCCATGCCTGACGAACCAAATTAAAGTAAAAACGCACCGCATGGCAGAGTTATTTCTGCCGTGCGGTGTCATTTTTTCAGCGGCTCCGAAAACGGAGAATCAGCAAGCTGAACCGCAACCCGTCAAGAGGACAGTGAAAAAATATAAAGTTTTCCCGGCCAGCAGCTAAGCGCTGCTGGCCGCTTTTATGCGGCGAGACAAAGTGCGTGCTTTTCCATCGGCATCAGGATACCCAGATTGCGCTGGACACGTCTCGTGTTGTAATAGCGAATATACTGCTGGATCATCTGGACAAGTTCGTGCTTGCTGGTAAACCGTCTGCCGTAATAGCGTTCCCGCTTCAGAATGCCCCAGAAGCCCTCCATCGGACCGTTGTCAATACAATGCGCCACACGGGACATACTCTGCGTCATGCCCGCCTGTACGAGCTTGTGGTGGAAAGTGCGGTTGGTGTACTGGAACCCTCTGTCGCTGTGGAACAGAGGCTGTGCGTCCGGATTGGCCTGCACCGCTTTGTCGAAGGTTTTGAAAACCAACGGATTATCGTTGCGTTCGCTGAGTACATAGGACACAATACGCCGGTCACAGAGATCCAGAATGGCGCTCAGGTAGAGCTTGTGGATCTCGCATCCCTCATACCACTTGAATTCTGTCACATCAGTGAGCCACTTCTCATTGGGCTTTGCGGCATAAAACTGCCTGTCCAAAAGATTCTCAGCAAGATACTGCGGGTTCTTCGCCTGTCTGGTGCAGCCACGGTTGTTATATTTCACGGTAGAGCGTATATCTCTGGCCCGGCAGATGCGGAGCACCCGCTTGTCGTTGACATGGATACCGCAGTCATGGCGCAGATCGTCGTTGAGCCGCCGGTATCCCTTATCCGGGCTTTCCTCGTGAAGCTGTTCGAGCTTCTTCGCAAGCTGCTCATTCTCCGCAGTCCGTTGGCTCACTATACCCAAGTTTTCCTTTCAGCATTGTTTCTACCACCAGCTTCTTGAATTCTGGTGTGTATTTCTTGTTTGGCACTCTTTTTGGCATAACAAAACACCCCACTTGTTAGATAGTATATCATACTGTCTAACATGTGGGGTGCAGTTCATCATGTGAATGCTCCTTTTATTAGATTGCCGAAACCGCGGTGCGGCAGCTGCCTTGCGGATACGAAAAGGGTAGCAAAAGTTACCCGCCGCAGCTTTTTGTCCGGCTTTAGAAGCAAGCATAGTCCAATTTTCGTCAGTTTTCAACTACTTTTTGACCAAATATAAATGATTTATTGTCCATGTTTTATAAATTCGTTACTGCCGAACGAAAAAGTATCATCGACGAACATCTCTTTTGGTTGAAATGACCGGCATTTTTTCGACGAAAATAGAGGATTGTTTGGTATTGCTATTTACTATTCGGCAATAACGAACAAACGCGTTGACAGAAGAATACGATTCCGCTATCATCGATTTTGCAAGGAGCTCCTTGAAAATGCAGGTTCAAGAAGCATAAGACCTCCCGTGCCCGCTCCCTTTCGGCACGGGAGATTTTTGCTTGCCATGCTGCGGATACGAAATCTTGACAGCGCGATGCACGGTTGCTATAATGTGGAAAACAAAGAAATGCATAGGCTGCCGCAAGGCGGCTTTTTCAAAACTATGCAGTTAGAGAACTCTAACTTGAGCGGAGGGGATCATCCATGCTCATCGTACAGCTGTGCCTATACTGCCTCATTTTCACTATGATGGTGAAGCTCGCCGTCCGCGGCGGCGCGGTCGACGGACTTTACTTTTACCCGAAGGACGTGCAGGAGCGCGCGATCGCGATCGGCCTTTCCGACCGCGCAACGATCGACCGCAAGTGCGAGCGCTTTATGACGGCGTTTTACCTTGTGATGCTCGTGGTGCTGCTGGGGATCATCGGGGCGTGGAACCGCGTCACGGAGTTTAAAACGGCATATCTGCAGGCGCTGCTGTTCCTTGAAGTGATGAACTGGTATGACGGGATCGTGATCGACAAGCTGTGGGTCGGGCGCAGCAAATTCTGGGTACTGCCGGGGCTTGAAAATGTTCCCTTTATCCAGACCTGGGGGCAGATGCTGAAAAAGCGCATCATTTACAGCGCGGTCTGGGTCGTCGGCGCACTGCTCGCCGCCGGACTGGTCGTGTTGATTTTTTGAATTGCAAAATTGAAAATAGAAAGGAAGCGCAACATGGCAGAAAACATTTCCAAACAGCAGTTAGAAATCAGAGTGGGCACCCACGGGGAGGACTATGGCAGCTGGATGTCGAATCCGGTGTTCTATGTCTTCGGCGGCCTTGTGCTGCTCGCGGCGGTGCTTGCGGTTCTATCCTTCACCACGTTCCACCTTACAGTCCTCGGCGTGCTGCTCGCAGTCGTCACGGCCGCGCTGCTTATCATGCTGATCTGGATGGCGTGGATCCGCCGCCAGTACGCCTTCGGCAAAGGCGGCATGATGGAGCGGGTGCACCAGTTTATACTCAGCAATCTTGACTTTGACGGGCATGGCGAGGTGTTGGAGGTTGGCTGCGGCTCCGGTGCACTGATTGTTCGCACCGCACTCACGTGGCCGGAGGCAAAGATCACCGGTCTGGACTACTGGGGCGCGATGTACAACTACTCCAAATCCGTGTGCGAGCAGAACGCCGCGTCCGAGGGCGTGGGCGGGCGCTGCACGTTTGTCCACGGAGACGCCAACAAGCTCGACTTTCCGGATGAGCGCTTCGACGCGGTCATCAGCAACTATGTTTACCATAATATTATGGGCGCGGACAAGCAGGCGCTGCTTCTTGAAAGTCTGCGCGTGCTGAAAAAGGGCGGCGTCTTTCTTCTGCACGACAATATGAAGCCGCAGCTCTACGGCGATATGGACGCCTTTGCGGAAAAGCTGCGTGCCATGGGCTTTGCCGAGGTGCGCTATATCGACACCACAGACGCGATCTTCGGCTCGAAGCGCCGCGCGGG
>ERZ772881.1884-NODE-1884-length-16939-cov-31.271500_pt1 | contig 16939 bp, 15 predicted proteins | sample MGYA00580581_ERZ772881 | MGnify/ENA primary metagenome ERZ772881 (study PRJEB29015, sample SAMEA2737668) | human gut metagenome | biome: human gut; feature: human-associated habitat; material: faeces | place: China | collected 2012 ...
TCCTGACGCCGTATGTGGACGAAAACGGCAAGCCGAAGTACTACGGCCGCTTCAATCAGGGCGTCGTGACGATCAACCTGCCGGATGTGGCGCTGTCCTCCGGCGGCAATATGGAGAAGTTCTGGAAGATCTTTGACGAGCGGCTGGAGCTCTGCCACCGCGCGCTCATGTGCCGCCACGAACGGCTCAAGGGCACGCTCTCGGACGCCGCGCCCATCCTGTGGCAGTACGGTGCGCTGGCCCGCCTGAAAAAGGGCGAGCCGATCGACAAGCTCCTCTACGGCGGCTATTCGACCATCTCTCTCGGCTACGCGGGACTGTATGAGTGCGTCAAGTACATGACCGGCAAGTCTCACACCGACCCCTCGGCCACGCCGTTCGCGCTCGAGGTGATGCAGCATATGAACGACGCCTGCAAGCAGTGGAAGCAGATGCACAACATCGACTTCAGCCTTTACGGCACGCCGCTGGAGTCCACGACGTACAAGTTTGCCAAGTGCCTGCAAAAGCGCTTCGGCATCATTCCCGGCGTCACGGACAAGGGCTACATCACCAACAGCTACCACATCCACGTGACGGAGAATATCGATGCGTTCAGCAAGCTGGCCTTCGAGTCAAAGTTCCAGGCGCTGTCGCCCGGCGGCGCGATCAGCTACGTCGAAGTGCCGAATATGCAGAACAACATTCCGGCCGTGCTCGAGGTCATGAAGTTTATCTATGACAACATTATGTACGCGGAGCTCAACACCAAGAGCGACTACTGTCAGGTCTGCGGCTACGACGGCGAGATCGAGATCGTCGAGCACGACGGCAAGCTCATCTGGCGCTGCCCGAACTGCGGCAACACGGATCAGGACAAGATGAACGTGGCCCGCCGTACCTGCGGCTATATCGGCACCCAGTTCTGGAACCAGGGCCGCACGCAGGAGATCAAGGAGCGCGTGCTGCATCTGTAACACGCGAAATCAAAAATAACCGGCGGGCGTGTCCACATGGCGCGCCCGCTGTCTGCGAGGAATTGCTATTATGTATTATGGGGAGATCAAAACCTGCGACATTGCCAACGGCGTCGGCGTGCGCGTGACGCTGTTCGTCTCCGGCTGCACGAACCACTGCTACAACTGCTTTCAGCCGCAGACGTGGGATTTTCACTACGGCAAGCCGTTTGACGCGGCGGCCGAGCAGGTGATTTTTGCCGAGCTGGAAAAGCCCTTTATCCGCGGCCTGACGCTGCTCGGCGGCGATCCGTTCGAGCCGGAAAACCAGCGTGCGCTCGTGCCGTTTCTGCGCCGGGTGCGCGCACGGTTCCCGGACAAGGACATCTGGGCATATTCGGGCTTCACGCTCGACAAGGAGCTCACCGTTGACGGCGCGCACCCGCGCTGCGAGGTCACGGACGAGATGCTCTCGCTCATCGACATCCTTGTTGACGGACGCTATGTGGACGCGCAGCGCAACATCAGCCTGCGCTTTCGCGGCTCGGAAAACCAGCGCATCATTGACATGGACCGGACTCGCGCGGCGGGCCGCATCGTACTCTGGGAGGGCATGAACGGATGGAAGTAAAGATTCAGAAACTGCGCCCCGGCGCCGTGACGCCCCGCCGCGGCAGTGCGGACGCCGCCGGCTACGATCTCTACGCCTGCCCGGCGGACGGGCAGAGCGTCACGATCGCGCCGCACGCGACGGCCATGATCGGCACGGGCCTTGCCCTCGCCATCCCGGCGGGGTATTTCGGCGGCGTGTTCGCGCGCAGCGGGCTGGCCTCCCGGCAGGGGCTGCGTCCGGCCAACTGCGTCGGCGTGATCGATGCCGACTATCGCGGCGAGTGCACCGTCGCGCTGCACAACGACACGGACGAGGCGCGCACCGTCGCGCCCGGCGACCGGATTGCCCAGCTCGTGATCCTGCCGTTTCTGGCAGCGGAATTTTCGGAGACGGATGCGCTCGACGCGACCGACCGCGGCGCGGGCGGCTTTGGCAGCACCGGCCGGTAAACAGAACAGGAAAGCCCGATCCCCGGAGCAGCGCTCCGGGGATCGGGCTTCTTTTATGTTCAGCGGTCGGCAGCGAACACGGGCGAGAACTCATCGAGCCGCTCAGAGGTGTAGCGCCGGGTATTGTCCTCGCACACGGGCAGCATCTGCTGCGTGAAGGCGGCGCAGCGCGCCCACTCATCCGTCACCTTGTCGCTGTGTGCGGTGTTCAGGTCGTAGTGCGCCGTGAGATAGTCGGCGAGGTAGGGCGTGAACTTCTCCGCGCCGAAGACGTTCAGGTGCTCGGCGTTGGCGAAGTCGCTCAGCGGGTCGAGGCCGATGGCGTCTATCTGTGTGTCGAAATTCACGAAGTCGTAGCCGTACTCCTGCACGACCGCCTCCAGCTCGGCAAACACGGCGTCATAGTTTTCAATGACGGTGCGGTGCGGGAAGCGGGCAAAGAGCACGTTTTGAATGCCAAGCTTCTTTGCTGTCTCGCAGAACGTGCGCAGCGACTGCTCGTTGAACGCGTCGAGCTCCTGCTGACGCACGGGGATCTCATCCGTTTCCGTGAGGAACATGGAGATGGACAAAAACGGCTTGGTGTACGAGTAGCCCACGCTGCTGGCCTGCTGCTGCAGGGAGAGCGAGCGGCGGATGTCGCCGGCGCACTTCCAGAACGTGTGGTATTTGAGCAGCGGGAAGTAGTACGTCGAGCGCTTCTCGGCCGGGATGCACGTGCGGATGGTGTCGAGCTTGTTGGCCGACAGCGGGATTGTGTCGATCCATTTGCGCAGCGCGGCGTGCGAAAACTCGTCGCGCTCTTCTGCGGTGTACAAAAAGCCGTTGACCTCCACGACGTAGACACCGGGGGTCTGGCACCGGGCGGCCTCGCGCAGCATGGAGGGGTACATGGTCCCCTGTGCGGCCGACACGGCCAGCGGATAGCTCGTAAAGCCTGCGTGCTGCCACGCCAGCGGCGCGCAGTAGTCCGTGAACGTCTCGCTCGCGCCGAGGATCATGACATCGAGCGAATTTTTCGGCTCGAGGTAGAAGCTGTGGACATACTGCTGCTCGGTGGCGTCGTTCACGGCCAGCAGGCGCGAGAGCGCGCCGTAGAGCAGCGCCGCCACGAGCAGAAACGCGATGACGCGCACGACAGTTTTGGTTTTGGAACGGTTTTGGTTCATAACGTCCTCGAAGATACAGGGTCAGCGGTAGACCGAAAATTCCGGTGAGAATTCGTTGTAGTTCCCACCGTCGCCCGGTGTTTTCTGTTTGCAGATGGGCAGCATGTGCGCCACAAATTCCGCGCAGCGCGCCCATTCGGCGGTCACCTTGTCGCTGTGCGCGGCAGTCAGGTCGTATTGCTCGGAGAGATACTGCCCGAACCATGCGGTGAACTTCTCCATGCCGAATACGTTCATGTGTTCGTTGTCGCAGAAGTCGCCGTCCAGCTCCAGACCGATGCTGTCCATCTGCTCGTCGCAGTTGAGAAAGCCGTAGCCATATTCGCGCACAATGTCCGCAAGCTGCGAAAGGACAGAGGGGTCGCTGAGCACCGTGCGGTGCGGAAAGCGCACGAAGAGCACATTCTCCACCCCGAGCTGTTTGGCCCGCTCGCAGAAATCGCGCAGCGTCTGCTCATTTTCCGCGCTCAGCTCCAGAGATTTGACCTGACGCTCGCCGGTCTCCACTTTCGGGATGACCTCAAAGGACTTGGTCAGCGAATAGCCAGTCCGGCGCATGGTCAGCTGATCTTTGGCAGCCCCGCCCCAGACGTCCGGCTCGATCCAGGTGTCATGGTACTTTTCCATGCGGAAAAAATAGGACGACTGCTGGTCTTTCGGCACGCAGTCTGCGATCGTCTGTGCCTTGTTGCGCGACATCGGGATGTTATCGAGCCATTTGTGCAGGCCGGTGTCCGTTTCGTCCTGATTGAAGTCGTACAAAAAGCCGTTGATCTCCACGACGACGACCTTTGGCGTTTGCCGGCGCATGGTTTCGGTGAGCATGGAGTCATACAGGCATGACGGCATGCTCGACACGGCCAGCGGATAGCTCGTAAAGCCATACTGCTGCCACGCCAGCGGAGAGCTGAAGCCGGTGTAGAGCTCGCTCGCGCCGAGCATGACGACGTCGAGCGAATCCTGCGGTTCCAGATAAAAGCCGCGGATATGGCGCATATCCCACGTATTGTTCACGCTCAGCACATTGGCTGCGGCGCTGTAGAGCAGCACGACGATGAGCAGAAAGATGACGGCACGCAGGGCGCGTTTTTGAGGCTTGGAACGTTGCTGCATAGGCTTTGCGCTTTCTGTGCCGGGGCGGCACGGTTGGATCATCGGGTCAGCGGTAGGCGTCAAACGCCGCCGAAAACTCGTTGAGGGTCTGTTTGGTGTTGTCCGCCGCCTGCTGCTGGCAGGTGGGCAGGATCTGCGCCATAAAATCGGCGCAGCGCTGCCACTCGGCGGTGACGGTCTCGCTGTGCGCAGTCGTCAGGTCATAGTGTTCCGAGAGATATTGCCCGAACCAGGCGGTGAACGTCTCCATGCCGATGGCGTTGAGGTGGTCGGAGTCCATGAAATCGGCGCAGCGGTCGAGCCCGATCGTGTCGAACGCGTCGTGCAGGTCGAGCAGCTCATAGCCATAGCCGCCGACTACGGCCGCCACGTCGGCGAACACGTTCGGGTCGGTCGTCTGCGTGCGGTGCGGCATGCGCAGAAAGAGCACGTTTGCGCCGAGCGAGCGCGCCTGCGCGCAGAAATCGCGCAGGTACTGCGCGTTCGCGCCGCTGAGCGTCAGCGGCCGGGTGTCCGGCTGATCGGTGTCCGTGAGCGACTGGCCGATGGCCTCAAAGCTCTTCGTGAGCGAGTAGCCGGTCTTGTCCATCGCGCGCAGACGCTGCTGCACCGGCAGCCACGTGTCCGGCTGGTACCAGTTGGCATGGTATTTTGCGATGTTGAAGTAAAACGAGGTCTGCAGCTCCGCAGGCACGCAGGTGCGGATCGTTTCGATCTTGTTGCGCGACCAGGGCATATTGTCCAGCCATTTGCGGAGATTGGCCTCGAGCTTTTCGGGGTCCTCGTCCGTGAGGAAGCCGTCGATATCCACGACGATGAGCTTCGGGTGCTGGCGGTTCACCGCCTCCGTGAGCAGGGAGCCGTAGAGCCGGGCGGGGATGTTCGACACGGCCAGCGGATAGCTTGTAAAACCATAGTCCCGCCACGCGAGCGGGGCGCTGTAGCCCGTGTAGAGCTGGCTCGCGCCGATGAGCACCACGTCGAGACTGTCCTCCGGCTCGAGGAAGAAGCCGTGCACGTGGCGCATGTCCCACTCGTTGTTCACAACGAAGGCCGGCGAAATGAGCCCGATGCCCAGCACGGCGATGAGCACGAAAATGACCGCGCGCAGCGCCGTGCGGGTCCTGGAGATGCGTCCGCTTCCCATGGCTTAAAACTGCATGTACACGAACTCGGACGCCTGCACGCCCGGGCCGTAAACGCCCATGAGTACGACGGCGAAAATGCCGCCGAGCAGCACGACCCAGCGCAGGGCGAGGCGCTTCTCGTCGAGGATCTCGCGGATGGTGCGCTGCGAGCGCTCCTGAATGACGGAGGCGACGAAGATCACGATCGTGCCGAACAGCAGCACGGCCCAGTCATACTTCGTCAGCGGCAGGGCCTCGAGCACGGCACTCGGCCGCAGCTGCGACAGGTGCAGGTCGGTCACGGATTTGGCCATCATGCCCATGGCGGCGCGGAAGCCGTCGGCAATGTCAAAGTAATAGCCGATGAGCACGACCACGAACGTGCGCAGCATGGAAAACACCTGATACCACGCGCTCTTGCGCTCAATGTGCAATCCGGCGACGACCTTGTCCGACACCGGCTGCAGCAGCGTGGACACGAGGATGACCATGCCGTTCCAGAAGCCGAAGGCGACGTACTTCCAGCTCGCGCCGTGCCAGATACCGATGACGAGGAACGTGATGAGCGAGGCCACGGCCGTCGGCAGGACCTTGCCGATGTGGTTGCCGAGGTGCTGCTTGGCGTGGCGGCCCCAGTTGAGGAACGCCTTCGAGATCGACAGCGGGTAAAACAGGTAGTTGCGCAGCCAGTCGCCGAGGGAAATGTGCCAGCGGTGCCAGTACTCGGTGAGCGTGCGCGAGAAGTACGGCCGGCGGAAGTTTTCGCCCATGGTGATGCCGAACATCTGCGCCACGCCGCGCGAAATGTCGATGCCGCCGGAGAAGTCGGCATACAGCTGCAGCGCGTACACGAGCGCGGCCAGCAGCACGTAGGTGCCGGCGTAGTTGGTGTACGCCCCGGCGACGGTGTGGATCATGCTCACGGCGCGGTCGGCGATGACGAGCTTCTTGAAAAAGCCCCACAGAATCAGCTCCGCGCCGTAGCGGATGTTGTCAAAGTTGTATTTGTGCTCGTCATAGAGCTGGTGCGCCAGCTGGTCGTACACACCGATCGGGCCCTGAATGATCTGCGGGAAGAAGGACACGAACAGCGCGAGCTTGCCGACGTTGCGCTCGGCGGGGACCTTCTCGCGATAGACGTCCAGCACATAGCCCATGGACTGGAACGTGTAAAACGAGATGCCCAGCGGCAGCAGCAGTCCGATGTGGCCGAGCGAGACCGTCAGCCCTATGGACGCGAAGAGCGCCTCCATGGACTCGGCAAAGAAGTTATAGTATTTCAGCACGGCAAGAATGCCGAAGTTGAACACCAGAATGCCGATCATGAGCGCCTTGCGGCGGGACTTGCAGCGCTTTTTGTACGCCTTGCGTTCCTCGCGCTCCCAGTCCTGCTTGTGCGCGGCGACGGTCTGCTCCATGCGCGCGGTCATGGCGTCCATGCCGCGGGCGCCGAAGTAGGTCGTGAGCGTCGTGATGACGATAAAGCCCATGTACCGCAGGCACACGAACGCGTAAAACGCGTAGCTACCGATGAGCAGTACCACCCACTGGAACCGTTTCGGTACCAGGTAGTACAGCACCAGCAGCGCGAGCACCAGCAGATAAAACGACAGCGATGTCAGAGTCATTTTCCGTCCTCCAGCGTCTGGCAGGTGTTGAGCACGTCGGTCGCGAACCGGTCGCGCACGAGCGTGAAGGCCCCGTCGCGGTACAGCGCCACGCGCGGCAGGTCACGCGACAGGAACACGGACACGCCCTCCGTCACGGAGTACGCGCCGCAGCGGCCGAGGGCGATCACGTCGCCCACGCACAGGGGCGGCAGCTGCGCCTCGCGCACCAGCACGTCCGCCGTGGTGCACAGGCTGCCGCAGAGCATCCATGGCCCGGCGGCGTCCGCGCTCTCGCGCAGGAGCGTCAGCGGCGGGGCCTGCATACCCATGAGCTGGCCGTCATACTTGACCTGGTGCATACCGCCGTCGCACACGGCGTAGTTCACGCCGAGGTTGCACTTGGCGTCGGCCACGCCGGTGAGGAACGTGCCGCACGGCGCGGCGAAAAAGCGCCCCATCTCGATCGTGAGCGGGTACTTTGCCCCGAAAGCACGGATATGCTCCGCCGCCGCGTCGAGCAGTGCGCAGTCGCGCGCCTCGGCGTCGTCACGGAAGCACTCGGCGTTCAGCCCGGGGCCGTATTCCACGTGCTGCGCCGTGAAGTCATACGTGTCGTGCAGCATCGTGAGGTATTCGTCCAGATGCGCGAGCTCCTTGGCGATTACGCTGTCCTTGCGCTTTTGCGTGCCGGAAAAGTAGTGGATGCCGGCGATCGTCACGTTCGGGAACTCCGCGCGCCGCGCCACGAGCCCGGCCAGTGCGTCGGGATCCATGCCAAACTGGCTGCCGGCGGTCAGCCGCGGCAGCACGTGCACGTGCTTTCCCTGCGCGGCCGCGGCGGCGCAGATGAGCTCAAAGTGCAGCGTGCTCTCGGCCGTGAGCAGGTCCGCCCCCAGCGCGACGGCGCGCGCGACATCGTCCGCGCCCTTGTTCACGCCGGAGTACAAAATGCGCTCGGGCGGGATGCCGAGCTTTTCGCAGATCGTCAGCTCGCCGGGGGAGCACACCTCCACCCAGCGGAACACGTCCGGCAGGCCGCGCAGCACGAAGGGGTTGGCCTTCATGGAGTAGCACAGATTTACATCAGAGCCGAACGCGGCGCGCACCCTTTGAGCGCGCGCCGTGAAGGCCTCCAGATCAAACAAATACAGCGGCGTGCCGTATTTCGCGGCCGCCGTCCGGAGTGCAGTCTTGTCCATCAGTCCTCGTCCTGCAGGCGCTGCACCATGGCCAGCAGACGCTTGGCGGAGTTGAAGTTCTCCGGCACGAGGTCCTTGGCGCCGATCTCGATGTCGAACGCGTCGTTGAGCGCCGCGACGAGCGACACGATGTCGAACGACTCGAGAATGTGGTCGTCGATGAGGGCGGTCTCGGTCTCAAAATCCACGTCGGGGCGCAGATCGGTCAGAATGTCCATCAGTTCCTGTTCCATGATTGATATACCTCCTGAAGTAAGTAAAGTAAGCGAAATCAGTGTTTGGCGGCGGTGATGCGCTCGGCCAGCGCGCGCATATTCGTCTTGCCGTTGTCGAGCCGGGGCATGGCCTCGAGCTGCTCGATCTTGCGCGGCACCATAAAGCCCGGCAGGTCGGCGCGCAGGGCGACGGCGATGTCGCGCTTGGTCACGCCCTCGCCGGTGTAAAACAGCCAGATCTGCTCGTGCACCTGGTCATAGAGCGCGCAGCAGTCTTCCACGCCGGGCACCTTCGCCGCGGCGAGATCGATCTCCCCGAGCTCCACGCGGTGGCCGAGATGCTTGACCTGCCGGTCCTTGCGGCCGTGGAACATGAGGTTGCCGTCGGGCGCGAAGTGCCCGAGGTCGCCGGTCTTATAGATGCGCTCGTCGTATGCGTGGTTGAGCGGGTTTTGCAGGAAGCTCTCGGCCGTTTTCTCGCGGCTGTTGTAGTAGCCCAGCGCGAGGATGGGCCCCTTGACGCAGATCTCGCCGATCTCGCCGTCGGGCACGGCCTCGTTGCGCTCCGAGAGCAGAAACACCTCGTAGTGCGGGTACGGCTTGCCGATCGGCAGCACGTCGGTGTCCTCCACCAGACCGGGCACGACGTAATACGTACACGAGGCGGTCGCCTCCGTGGGGCCGTACTGGTTGACGAACTTCGCCTCCGGCAGCGCGAGCTGCCACTGGCGCAGGCAGCTGCACGGCATCACCGAGCCGGAGAAGCACACCTTGCGCAGATGCTGCGGCACGCTGCACTCGAACGCGCCGAGCGCGGCCGGCACCGTCAGCGCCGAGACGCTCCAGCCCACGGCCGTGACGCCCTTGTCGTTCATGTATGCGAACAGGCGCTCCGGCGACATGAAAAGTTCCTTCGGGATGATGGCCGTCGTCGCGCCGAAGCGCAGCGGCAGGTAAATGTCGCGCACGGCGGCGATGTAGTCCAGCGGCGACTGGTTGCCGAGGATATCCTCGCGCGCGATGCCCATCACGCCGGCGTAGTCCTCGATGTAGCACATGAGCGAGTGCTGCGCCGTGATCACGCCCTTGGGCGTGCCGGTCGATCCGGAGGTGAAGATGATGTACAGCGGGTCAAGCTCTCTGGCCCGCGCGCGGCAGCCGGCGAGCAGCGCCGCGTCCTCGCCGCCTTCGAGCAGCTCCTCCGCGATGAGGATCGTGCCGGAAAAGTCCAGCGTCTTTGCCTTGTCGTAAAACGCGCGCTGCACGATCATCAGGTCGGTGTCGAGCGTATTTAAAATAGAGTTGAGCCGGTGTACGGGCATCGTCCCGTCCATCGGGGCGTAGCAGCACCCGGCGTACACCGCGCCGAGAAACACCGCCGGCGTGTGCGCGTTGCGCCCGCTCATGACGGCGATGGGCTTTTTCTGCCCGCGGCGGAACTTTGCCGCCGCCGTGCCGATGATGCGCGCCTCGCGCCGCACGTCGGCAAAGGTCACCGCGCTGTCCTCATCGAGAAAAGCGGGCTTGTCCGGACAGGCTGCGGCGGTGGCTTCCAGCCAGTCAAGCACGTTGGTTTCCATGCGTGCCAGCTCCTTTCCGATAAATGTCCACAATCGCCTTATCCTATCATGTTTTTCGCGCAAAAACAAGTCGCCATGTGTCATATTTAAGAAAAGGTAAGAATGTGGCGCCTCGGAAGGGGCGCTCGAGGGGGCCCGCCCGTCTCGAATTGAATGAATGGAAAAGACCGGATGCATCCGGCCTTTTCCCCTTGACGCATCCGCGCCCGCAAAGTACAATAGGAATTACCAAAAACAAGCGCTCCGCGGCGCAGCAGAATTTGCACGTTTTTCGGCATATTTTGCAGCCTCTTGTCTGTTATTGCCAAAATCACACCTGGGAAATTGTGAACAATTCTCCTTCCACATTTGTGGAGAATGTGGTATACTTTAGGAAACTGCGCGATTCATCTGCGCGCGGTTTCGACGCATTCTGCGTCTGTCGTGTGCTATGATCGTTCCGGTTTCCGGGCACGGACCGGCGTCTTCGCGAAGGGGGGGGAAATGCAGCGGAGCGGAAAGGAAGGTCACAGATGTCAAAGAGAGTTCAGAAGGTGTGGAACGCTGTCACCACCGTGCTGGTGATCCTGGTTGTCGTTCTGGCGCTGCTTCTGGTGGGGGGCCGGCTGGTCGGCCTCCGGCCGATGTGCGTCCTCTCCGGCAGCATGGAACCCACGTACCACGTCGGCGCACTCATCTATGTCAAGCCCTGCGCGCCCGAGGACGTGCAGGTCGGCGATCCGATCACGTTCGTGCTCAATGAGGATCTTGATGTCGTCACGCACCGCGTCGTCTCCATTGATGCGGAAAATCAGCACTTTTATACGAAGGGAGACGCAAACGATGCGCCCGACGGCGCACCCGTCTATTTCAAGAACCTCATCGGCCGCCCGGTGTTCACCATCCCGTACCTGGGTTATGTCTCGCACTGGGTCTCGAACCCGCCCGGCATGTATCTGGCCATCGCGCTCGCGCTCGTGCTCATCATCCTGACGTTCCTGCCGGATGTGCTGCGCAAAGCGTCGGAGGCGGACGCGCGCGACGCGGCCCGCCGCGCACAGGCGGACAAGCCCGGCGATGCCCCGGATGCCAAAAATTCCGGCGAAAATATGGAAAAATAAAGGTCCCGTGCAATATTTTTGCCTGTTCGTGCATTGACTTAATGATTGCTGGCAGCGCCCGGCACGGCGCTGTTGGACATAGGAAGCTTTGAACAAAATTTAAGGGAGGAAAACATTACATGAAGAAGAAAACTCTGACGATTGCCATCGCGCTCGTGCTCGTCGTGGCGCTGGCGGTTGGCGCGACGTATGCCCTGCTGACGGCTAAGACGGATGCGGTTAACAACACATTCATTGCTGGCAAGCTGACGAACGATAAAGATGCACTGACCCTCAAGGAGCATGACGTTAAGCAGAACGCGGATGGTTCTTACGTTCTTGATAAAACGGCAGATGCCAAAGAGGGCAATAAGGTTGAGTATGGCGCCATTGTTCCGGGCACGACCATTGAAAAAGACCCGACCGTGACGGTTAAGGGCCTTACCGGTGCTGCGTATCTGTACATTGTCGTTGATGATACTGTTAAGAAGGCTGAGCTTGATCATACTGTCGATTCTGCCAACTGGGCTGTGCTCAAGACCGACGACACTAAGACGCTGTATGTGTATGCTGTTAATGGTGGCATCGTGGATGAGAACACCACGAGTCCTCTTTCTCTGAACGTCTTGACTAACAACCAGCTTACGGCGGCAGACAAGCTGACCCAAGGCAAAGATATGGGTCACATTATTGTTAATGCCTACCTTGTGCAGGCTGCTGGTTCGGCCAGCGCGGCTGCAGCTTGGGACGCTAACGGCGGCTTCGGCACTGGCATCACCGCCACTGTCGCCCCGTAATCACCCCCTCGTTTTTCTCTGATCGCACACGCGCGGATCGCTGCGTGGAAAAATAGAAAAGGAGAACGCTACATATGAAAAAGAAAACCATTCTTGTGGCTGCCATCGCAGTCATGCTCGTCGCGGCGCTCGTCGTCGGCGGCACCCTCGCGTACTTCACCGATACGAAGTCCGCGACCAATACCTTCACCATGGGCAACGTGAAGATTGCTCTTAATGAGCAGCAGCGCACGGACAACACGAAGGCTTATGACGAAACGACCAACAAGCTTGTGGACTTTGAAAATGATAAAGTTCTCCTGCCGCTTGCTGGTAGCGCGCAGGGTGCCGAGCATGATTCGCTCGGTCTGCCGGTTGGCCTCGAGAACTATCATGACAAGCTCATCACCGTGACGAACACTGGTAAGAACGATGCGTATGTTCGTGTTTACGTGGCGGTTCCCGCTGCGCTGGAAGCAAAGACTGCTGAGGCTGGCGACTTCACGGACAGCATTTTCCATGTCAACTACAACAAAGATACTACTTGGGACGCAGAGCATAGAGTCGGCACTGTGACGCTGGACAACGTTGTCTACAACGTCTACTATCGCACCTGCAATCAGGTCGTTGCGAAGGACGCTACCACGACGGCAGCTTACATTGGCTGCTATCTGGACAACAGAGTCGACGCTAGCGCGAACGGCTACACGTTTAATGGTCAGGCCATTAATTTTGATTTCAGCAATGGTGTCAAGATTCCTGTCATGGCTGTTGCTGTTCAGGCTGATGGCTTCACGAGCGCGGATGCTGCTTTTGGCGCTGCATTTGCCGCTGACTACATCCCGTTTAAGTAATTCCCCAACTTTTTGACCCCGATGGGGCGGCGCTGCGCGCCGCCCCACTCGGAGCCTACGGGCCCGAAAGGGGCTGGCTTCCGTCCGGCGCAGATGCCGGCCGGGCCAAAGCTTCCCCGGCCCCTTTCGGCCCTTTATCCCCGGTTCCGTCCGGGCGCGGGCGGCGGAACTGCCGCCGTCCACGCGCAGACTGAAAGAAAAAATCCCACAAAATTTTTTCCTGCGCGCGCCTTCCGGCGCGAAAAGTAAGCAACCAGAAGCTGGAAACAGCCCCTCAAGGAGAAAGGTGGTTTGTGCATGAAGAAGAAGTGGACCATCACGGCGGTGCTTGTCCTGGTGGTGGCGCTGCTGGCGGTCGGCACGTGGGCGTATTTCTCGGCTGTCGGCCGGGCGGATAACGTCATCACGATGGGCTCCGTCAAGCTTGCACTGCACGACGAGGACGGCAGCGGCCAACCGTTTACGACGGTGAGCGCCATGCCCGGCAGCGTCGTGGACAAAGTGGTTTATGTGGAGAACGTCGGCTCCGGCGCGTTTTACACCCGCGTGAAGATCACGCCTGAGGTGGTCGCCGCGAATGGCGAGCTTGTCCCGCTCACGGACAGGAGCCTGCTCACGCTCGACCTGAACGACACTGACTGGATCCCCGGCGCGGACGGATACTATTATTATAATGGTACGGTCGATCCGAAGGCCGCCACGTCGAAGCTCTTCAACCACGTCACGTTCAGCACGGACATGGGCAATGAATATCAGAACACCACGGTGCATATCTACGTCACGGCCGAGGCCGTCCAGACGGCGAACCTGGACAAGTACGGCCCCACTGACGTGTGGAAGCACGTCGGAACGGTCGAGGCGAGCACTTCGAGCACGCAGATCGATCCGATCCCGGCAGCCTGAGAAAGGAGGACGAAAACATGAAAAAACGCATTCTCTCGCTCGTCCTCTGCGCGGCCATGCTCCTGAGCATGTGCCTGTTCCTCGGCGCGGGCGTGACGGAGGACACCTCCGATACCCCGGCCGAGAGCACCGCCGCGGCCCAAGTCCAAGCGCCTCAGACAGTTGTGTATACGGCGGCCGGCCCGTTCCTGCCCGCTGTTTCGGTGCAGCCGGTTTTGCGTGCTGCGCGCGCCAGCGGTGCGAGTGAATTCAAGGACGGCCTGAACCTGTCTAAGACGGCGACTGCCAATGCGGATGGCAGCTATACGATCCGCATGGAGGCATTTACGACCGGCAAAGTGACGACGACGACCTCAACAACGCCGGTGGACGTCGTGCTTGTGCTGGATCAGTCCGGCTCGATGGCTTATGACTTCAACGGCAACAGCACCAGCAACAACACAAGCCGCCGGCAGCATGCGATGAAGCAGGCTGTGAACCAGTTCATCAGCGCTGTGGCGGACAAATATGGCGCGGAGAAGTCGGATCACCGGATCTCGATCGTGACATTCGGCACGAATGCATCCGTGCTGCAGGGCTGGACGCCTGTATCGCAGGGCGGCAAAACGACACTTCAAGGGGAGATCACCGGGCTTCCCGACACTCCGAGTGGCGCAACCAATGTGGGTGCCGGCATGCAGCAGGCAGAGACGCTGATGGGCAGCGGCTACAACTACACGGGCAGCAACACGACGCGGCAGAAGGTTGTGGTTGTGTTCACGGACGGTGTGCCGACGACGCAGAGCGATTTCAGTACGAACGTTGCAAATACTGCTATTCGGAGCGCAAAGGCCTTGAAGGATTCCGGCGCGACGGTGTATTCGGTCGGCATTTTCAATGGCGCGAATCCGGAGCAGCTCTATGGTGACAAAGGTTTTAGCAGAAATTCGAATGGCAGCGTCGGAAGTGACTGGTCTGATTTTAGTTTTTGGATGATTGGAGATATTCAAAATTATGATGTTCCGGCCGGAAACCGGTTTTTGAACTATATTTCCAGCAATTATAGCGAAGCGTCAGAAATTGGAATCAAGAATTACAAAAGCACATTTTTGGGGATTGGCTACAGAGGTTGGGAAATCACCAGAAACTTCAATCGCACATCTTCCAGCTACTACCTGACCGCGAATGATTCCGCTTCCCTGAGCCGAATCTTCACGACGATCAGCGAGAATATCGGTCAGGCGAGCATTGACCTTAGCAGCTCGACGGTTGTTAAAGACATTGTGACACCGTATTTCACTATGCCGGCGAACACCGCAGATGTGAAGCTTTACACCGCCGATTATAACGGCAAGAGCTTTGGCATGGAGCAGCCGGCCGGCAGCGACGTGCGGGCGACGATTGACGCAAATGCGAACACGGTGAGCGTGACCGGATTTGATTTCAATAAGTACTACGTCGCCGACAAGACGCACGATAGTACGTATGGCAAGAAACTGATTATCGAGTTTTCTGTGCAGCGAAAGCCCGGATTTGTTGGCGGCAACAACGTGCCGACCAACGGAGATACTTCCGGCGTTTACACGGAGAAGGGTGTTTCTGCTGGCCTGTTTGATGTTCCAAAGGTCAATGTCCCCATCATTGCACCGGAATTGGCCGGGCAAGACTGCCATGTCTATTATCTGGGCACGCAGCCGACGCCTGAGCAGATGTGCACACCGTATGACACTGCAGGGAGTGATTTCTCCTTTGTGAAAGTCTCTTATACGACGAGTAGTTCGGTTGATATGACGCGGGATGACAGCTATACGGTGACTGCGACCGTTTCTCCCAAGGAAAAGGCTGCGTCGGATTCGACTGGTGCACCAGCCCAGTCGAAAACTGCCACGGCGATTTCTCGTGTCTATGTTTACAAGCCGGAGCTGACTTTCCAGGACAGCGAGGGCTACTACGGCGACACCGCACCCGCCTTTACCGGTAACCTGACCGACACCGTGTGGAAGCACAGTGACACCAAGGCCGACACCAATGTGATGGGCCAAGCCCCTGAGCTGACTATTTCCTACACGCCGGACACCGACGCTGTCGTAGGCGGCAAGATCAACACCCGGACGGACTTCGTCGTGGCTGCGTCTGTGAAGATTGGCGACACCGATGTGACGGAACATACCAAATTCCATCACACGTTCTGCGACGGCAAGACCTGCGCTCTGCCGGAAGGCAAGGCGTTCCTGTGCCATGTCAACACCTGCAGCCTGAAGATCACCAAGAACGTTACCGGTGAGGGCACGAACCCGAACCAGACGTTCGTGTTCAACGTCATGAAGGGCGACGATCTCGTGACCACCGTGGTGCTCAAGGGCAACATGAGCACGACCATCACCGGTCTGGCTGTCGGCGACTACACCGTGGTTGAGGACACAAATTGGTCGTGGAGCTACACGCCTGACAATGGTAGTAAGGCCGTCATGCTCAGCAGCATAAACCCCAACGGCGAGGCCAAGATCACCAACACCGCCAAAGAAAACCACTGGCTGACGAGCATTGTCGACGTGATCAACAAGTGGACGGCCAAGGATAATATCGATAAAACCGGACATGTTCCGGGCTCGGGCACGAACTGAACAGGAGGGATGACATATGAAACGTATCTTTAACGGTTCAGGCGGGAGAAAAGCCGCGCTCATCCTCTCCCTGTGCCTGATCTTCGCGCTGGCAGTCGGCACCACGGTTGCCCTGCTGGTCGCGCACACCAACGCAGTGACAAACACGTTCACCGCCGCCAAGTCCAAAATCACGATCGAAGAGAAGACAGACGACGGCATCAAGTCGGAGATTTACGTCAAGAACGAAGGCACGGCCACGTCCTATGTCCGCGTCAAGCTGGTCATGAACTGGGTCAGCAAAGATGGAAAGACTATCTCCGCCACGCCGGTGAATATCTCAGTCGACTATGATAAGACCAACTGGTTCGAGCAGGGCGGCATCTACTACTACAAGACGCCGGTCGCGCCGGTCAGCGCAAAGCCGAGCAATGTCACGAGCAACCTGCTGAAGACCCCCATCGAGCAGCCGGAAGGTGCACCCGATGGCTATCACCTCGAGGTGACGGTGCTGGCCGAGAGCATTCAGGCCGCGCCGAGCAAAGCCGTGACAGATAGCTGGCACGTGGACGTTGACAGCGACGGCCATCTGATGCAGCCGACCATGACACCATAAGGAGGGCAACGGTATGAAACACAAAAAGCTTACCATGATCGTCGCCCTCGTGCTGGTGGTCGCGCTGGCCGCCGGACTGGGCATCTGGGCGACGGGCGAGGCGAACATCCCCACCGTCA
>ERZ772881.1885-NODE-1885-length-16927-cov-4.481034_pt1 | contig 16927 bp, 15 predicted proteins | sample MGYA00580581_ERZ772881 | MGnify/ENA primary metagenome ERZ772881 (study PRJEB29015, sample SAMEA2737668) | human gut metagenome | biome: human gut; feature: human-associated habitat; material: faeces | place: China | collected 2012 ...
TTCAGGTAACGGCGATCATTGCCACAGTGCAGGGTGGCCCCCCGTGGGCCACCACGAAGAATGTCCCAACCCTTGTTCCATCGGCCGAACATTGTTTGAGGTGGCCCACAGGGGGCCACCCTGCACCACCACCCTTGAATGCGTGTTCACGAAAGCATTAAAAAAGCATAAAACAGGCTGTCATGACGTCCCGTTTCCTTTGTCTTTCAGTGGAAAGGCATTACTTTTGCAGGTAACAAGATAAACAATTGTTCTAACACACATAAATCATTTACACAATGAAGATTTCAAAGATTCACGCACGTGAGATTCTGGATTCCCGTGGCAATCCTACAGTAGAGGTTGAAGTAACACTGGAGAACGGCGTTATGGGCCGTGCCAGTGTCCCGTCAGGTGCCAGCACCGGTGAGAACGAGGCTCTCGAGCTTCGCGACGGCGACAAGAAGCGCTTCGGCGGAAAGGGAGTGCTGAAAGCTGTGGCCAACGTCAACGACGTCATCGCACCCGCTCTCGTGGGCTGGGATGTCTTCGACCAGCGCGGCCTCGACTACAAGATGCTGGAGCTCGATGGCACTCCTACCAAGAGCACGCTCGGCGCCAACGCTATCTTAGGCGTGTCTCTCGCTGCTGCTCACACGGCTGCCGAGGCACTGCACATGCCTCTGTACCGCTACATCGGCGGCTGCAACAGCTATACACTCCCCGTGCCGATGATGAACATCATCAACGGCGGTGCTCACTCTTCCGCTCCCATCGCCTTCCAGGAATTCATGATCCAGCCACGCTCTGCCAAGAGCGAGAAGGAGGCTATCCGCTGCGGCGCTGAGGTCTTCCACGCATTAGGCAAGCTGCTCAAGGGCCGCGGCCTCTCCACAGCCGTAGGCGACGAAGGCGGCTACGCTCCCGCACTCAACGGCATCGACGACGCTCTCGAGAGCATCTGCCAGGCTGTCAAGGACGCCGGCTATGAGCCGGGCAAGGACGTCACCATCGCAATGGACTGCGCTTCCTCTGAGTTCGCTTATCAGAAGAACGGCAAGTGGTTCTACAACTACAAGCAGCTCAACAACGGCATGCCGAAGGATCCTAACGGCAAGGAGCTCGATGACGAGGGCCAGATCGCTTACCTCGAGGAGCTCTGCAACAAGTATCCTATCGCTTCCATCGAGGACGGACTCGACGAGAACGACTGGGAAGGCTGGCAGAAACTCACCGCAAAGCTCGGCGACCGCATACAGCTCGTGGGCGATGACCTCTTCGTCACCAACACGAAGTTCCTGGAGAAGGGCATCAAGATGCACGTGGCCAACGCCATCCTCATCAAGGTCAACCAGATCGGTTCACTCACCGAGACCCTCGAAGCCATTGAGATGGCCCACCGTCACGGTTACAATACCGTCACCTCTCACCGTTCGGGAGAGACAGAGGACACCACCATCTCCGACATTGCCGTGGCTACCAACAGCGGACAGATCAAGACCGGTTCGATGAGCCGCACCGACCGTATGGCAAAGTACAACCAGCTCATCCGCATCGAGGAAGAACTGGGCTCGGAGGCTCGTTACGGTTATCACCGTTTGGACCGTAACCTCTAATCCTCAGACATTGAGAATTCATCCATACACGATCCCGTACCGGCATGCCGATGCGGGATCGTCGTTTTTTGAACATAGTGCAGGGTGGCCCCCCGTGGGCCACCTAATATTATGTTCGACATCATTAGAATGATAGAAAAAGCTTATCCCGTGGGCCACCTAATATTATGTTCGACCGATTTATTATATCGGTTGGGGCATTGCTTGTGGTGACCCACAGGGGGCCACCCTGCACGGAACGGACTGTTTTCCGTCGTGGTGCAAATGAAAAAAACGGGGAAAACATACACATATTGGCGTTTTTACACTAACTTTGCCAATGGAAACACCTTATCGCGACGGCATCTTCCCGACATCTCCGCCGGTGAACGGCCCCGCAACCATGAAATTATATACTATTTACTATGAGAAAACTGTCACTTTCAATGAACGTCAGACACCTGTTCGCAATGGCCTTGTGCGCGCTGAGCCTGAACGCGACGGCGCAGCAGCGCGTCGAAGTCAAGGTCGTCGGCGGCCTGCTTTCCGGCATCGACTCCTCAGGAGTCAAGGTCTTCAAAGGCGTACCCTTTGCCGAGCCACCCGTGGGCCCGCTGCGCTGGCGGGAGCCTCAGCCCGTGACCCCATGGCAGGGCGTGCGCCCGGCCACCGAGTTCGGTCCCAATCCCATGCAGGAACGACTCTTCGGCGACATGAATTTCGGCACGTCGAAGATGAGTGAGGACTGTCTCTACCTCAACATCTGGACCCCCGCGCGGACAATGAACGAGCGGCTGCCCGTACTCATCTATTTCAATGGCGGCGGCTGGATGGCCGGGAGCGGCAGTGAGCCACGCTATGCCGGACAGGCCATGGCACGCAAGGGCGTCATCGCCATCACGGCCAACTACCGCGAGGGCATCTTCGGATTCTTCACCCTGCCCGCCCTGTCAAAGGAGAGCGCGTGGCACGGCAGCGGCAACTACGGACTCATGGACCAGGCAGCGGCCATCCAGTGGGTGAAGGACAACATCACGGCCTTTGGCGGCGACCCCTCGCAGATCACCATCGCGGGCGAGTCGGCCGGCTCATTCTCGATAAGTGCACTCATGGCCTCGCCCCTGAGCAAGGACCTCTTCGCCCGCGCCATCGGTTCCAGCGGCTCCGTCCTCGGCTTTAGCGACCTGCCGACACTCAAGGAAGCGGAAGCCAACGGCACACAGATGATGAAGAAAGCCGGCATCAAGTCGCTCAAAGAGCTGCGCGCCATGCCGGCAGAGGAGCTCATGCGCCGCGTCCACATGACCGGCATGCCCATGCCGTGTATCGACGGACGATTCTTCACCGAACAGCCCGCACGTGTCTTCGCCGAAGGACGACAAGCCCGCGTGCCACTGCTCTTAGGCGGCAACAATCAGGAGATGACACTCAACGTCAACACCATAGAGAAGGCCAAAGACATGGCACGCAAAGCCTACGGAGCCGCCACCGACGACATCTTCCCCCTCTACGGCATCCACACCGACGCTGACCTGCAGGGGCGCCCAGGCATAGACCTGGCCTCCGACCTATTCCTTGACTTCGCCACCTGGCGCTGGGGCTACGAGCACGCCCTCACCGGCACGCAGCCCGTCTACCGCTACCGCTATTGCCACCCGCGGCCGGCCATGGCCGTGAAAGGCAAGGTGGCCGGCCTGGCCGGCGGCGTGGAAGATGCCAAGGACGGACAGGCAGCCACACCGCACGACAAAGGCGCCGTGCACGCTGCCGATATCGAGTACGCCATGGGCACGCTGCCCACCAACCGCGTCTACGACTGGCAGCCGGAAGACTACTGGATATCGGACATCTTTTCCAACTATTACGCTAACTTCATCCGCACGGGTAATCCCAATGGCCTCGGCCTCACACCGTGGCCTGCCATCAACGACGCCGTCAAAGGCCATGCCGTGGAGCCCATCCTGCAGATCGACATCAACACGCGCGTGGAGAGAGAAGCACAGCGTGAGGCACGCAACAGGCTGATCCGCGAAAAGGTGTGTCCGCAGCAGAAGTAGCGGCTGCGTCCCTACCCCATCATTATCCATTTCCGTGTACGCCGTAATCGCATCGCCTTTACGGTGCAGACGCATCGCGTGTACGGTGCAATCGCGTCGCGTGTACGATGCAATCGCGTCGCGTGTACGATGCAATCGCGTCGCGTGTACGGTGAAAACTATGCAGGGTCGGTTTTGTGCCCGGCTCCCAGAAAAATGTCCCAACCATTGATTCATCGGTTGGGACATCGTTTCATTGGTCAAACATCATTTGAGGTGGCCCCCGTGGGCCATAACATTTCGCACAGTGCAGGGTAGGGCCCTGTGCCCTACCTCAAACAATGTCCCAACCGATGAAACAATGTCCCGACCGATGAAACAATGTCCCAACCGATGAAACAATGTTCGACCGATTTTTTAAACATGGTTGGGACATTTTTTGAGGTGGCCCACGGGGGGCCACCCTGCACTAAATATGTCTTTCTGTCAAACAAGAAAACATGGGCAATGACATCGTTTAATTACTAAATAATGAATACGAATAACAATATTCCATTGATGTGTGCATCGCTGTTAATGCCCATACGTTTGTAGCCACCTCTTTTGTAGAACTGCTGCGACGGGCCGGGTATTGATCTGGACTGTGCCATTCGAAAAGGCGAGTATAAACTCATCTATTACTATAAAACAGGACGGAAGGAACTTTACAATATCAAGTCTGACATAGGCGAGCAGCACGACTTATCTTCTTCCCAAACCAATTTAGTAGCGAAATTGTCAAAAGAGTTAGGTACCTATCTACGCCATGTAGATGCTCAACGACCTACATTCCGAACGACAGGGAAGCCTTGTCCTTGGCCTGATGAAGTGAAGTAATCTGTGGGGGATACCTGCCTTGCCACATTATTTTCTCCCATTTATTTGCCCGTTTCCATGAAATGATGTATTTTTGCAGCATGAAACGGGACAAATGACACAGAGGGAAGACAAGGAAAAACAGAAGGTCAGCCATGAAACCATGGGTAAGTTCTTCTATGACTTGGAAAAAGCTGTATTCATCATCACGGTAGCCTTTCATGCTTGGCTACACACGAAGAGTGGTAATCGATGGGTAGATAATTTATAATAAAACCACATATATTATGGGACTTTTAACAGGAAAGACGGCGCTCATCACGGGAGCCGCACGCGGCATTGGCAAGGCCATTGCCATGAAGTTTGCCAAGGAAGGCGCCAACATCGCCTTCACTGACTTGTTTATCGATGAGGAGCACGGCGGCCTGGCCACCGAGCGTGAGATCCAGGCTCTCGGCGTGAAAGCCAAGGGCTACGCCAGCAACGCCGCCGACTTCGCGCAGACGGCTGACGTGGTGGCAAAGGTGAAAGAGGAGTTTGGAACCATCGACATCCTCGTCAACAACGCCGGCATCACCAAAGACGGCCTCATGCTCCGCATGACCGAGCAGCAGTGGGACGCTGTCATCGCCGTGAATCTGAAGTCGGCCTTCAACTTCATCCACGCCTGCGTGCCGGTGATGATGCGCCAGCGCGGTGGCTCTATCATCAACATGTCGAGCGTGGTCGGCGTGCACGGCAATGCCGGGCAATGCAACTATGCCGCCTCCAAGGCCGGACTCATCGCCCTGGCCAAGAGCATCTCGCAGGAGATGGGCTCCAAGGGCATCCGCGCCAATGCCATCGCGCCGGGATTCATCGACACAGCCATGACCGAAGCGCTGCCCGAGGACATCCGCAAGGCTTGGATCAAGAACATCCCCCTGCGCCGCGCAGGAACAGTGGACGACATTGCCAATACAGCCCTCTACCTCGCTTCTGACCTCTCGAGCTACATCTCCGGTCAGGTCATCCAAGTCGACGGCGGCATGAATATGTAATGAAGCCGCTTTACGAAGACAACCACATCATCATCGTCTACAAGGAGAGTGGGGAGATCGTGCAGGGCGACAAGACCGGCGACCGCCCGCTCTCGGAGACGGTGAAGGACTATATCAAGGCGAAGTACCACAAACGGGGCAACGTGTTTCTTGGCGTGGCGCATCGCCTTGACCGTCCTGTGGCGGGGCTTGTAGTCTTCGCCCGCACGTCGAAGGCACTGTCGCGACTGAACGACATGTTCCGCAAGGGCGAGGTGCACAAGACCTACTGGGCCATCACGCACGACCTGCCGCCTGAGCCTGAGGGCACGCTGACCCACTGGCTCACGCGCAATGAGAAACAAAACAAGAGCTATGCCTCGGACCATGAGGTACAGGGAAGCAAGAAAGCCGTGCTGCACTACCGCGTCATTGCCCACTCCGACAACTACCATCTTCTTGAGATACGGCTTATGACGGGCCGCCATCACCAGATCCGCTGCCAGCTTGCTGCCATGGGCTGTCCTATCAAAGGCGACCTGAAATACGGCGCGCGCCGTTCCAATGCCGACGGCAGCATCTCGCTTCTCTCGCACGAAATGGAGCTGACGCATCCCGTTTCCAAGAAGACCATCCATGTCGTCTCGCCGTTACCCGACGACAAGTTGTGGAAAAGCTTAGGGGGAGGATAAGACCACTTCCACGCGTATCCTCACCCAAAGCCTATTTCTGCGCATGAATTTCACATCCCAGATGCGATACAATCCTTAGACATGTACCGACGAGAAGTACTATCGCCTGAAAGAATCCGACCGCGACACAAACGGCAGGGTACGCAGCCGTATACCTCTAAACGTGAGATTCACCACTTTATCAACCTATTTCAGAAACTGGTATTGCCCATTTTCAGCATTTCTATCGTCTTGTTGATGTAGTCCTTGTATTCTTTCAGGGTCATGACGTCGCCCTCGGTAGGTTCTGTGAAGGTACCAGTCACAGACTCGGTGATCTTCGATGCATGATATATATTGTTGCCGTCGCTGTACTCAAGCACCAGTCCCGTGATGCCAGAACCTATCATCGGACCATCTACGATAGGGATATATGCAGTTTGCCATGGTCTTTTCTGAGTTGCATGTCGAGACTGTTGTCGTAATGGCGTAGATAGTCGTCATCGTCGAAGGCTGTGTTGGCAGTCTGTTGCATAAGGTCGGTTAGCAGATTTTCCTGATCGATATAGCTGCTGATGCCGAGCCTAGTATAATAGTTGTCATTCAGACGACAAAGCACGAATCGATACTACACGTATCCCTGTTCACAGGGAAGATAAGGGCTAGCTTGCTAGAACCAACTTTCAGTTCACCTTTCCAATTTCCGATGACTGGTTGGGTGAATAAACTTAGTTGAAACAGGCAAACAAGTAGCAACAAGAAAACGTTTTTCTTCACAATATGATGTTATTTACAGAACTTCTGACCGCATATATTACATTGATAGTATTGGCGGGCTTGTTTGGGTAAGACCATCAATACTCCACACAATAGCACAAAGGGAGAAATGATTAAACTATATAGTCTCATCGTTGACAAGACTTCTACAAAATTAGGCAAAATAATTCCGATACACCCCATGGCAATAAAGAAAGCACCGATGAAAATAGAAAATTTTGATCGTTTGCCTTCATCAACGTACAAGGCTCTGACCTTTTCACTTCCACAATAAGGACAACAAGGCAACATCTCGAATCGAGATTTGTTAATCTCCTTAAGAATGGATCGGCTTTGTTCAAGATCTTTTTGGAATACCTTCACCTCGATCCCGGGATTAGGACCATAAGCTCCATATACGGGGTCGTTGAGTTCGTCGTGAAGTGATGAGACTATACCTTTACTTGCTAATCTCGACACAATCTCATCAGCTAAAATGCTATTATCACATCTCGTTAAAGTAACGATATCTTCGTTTTTATTCATACTAAAATTAAGAGTAATGGTTAAATGACAAGAAGAGAACTTTTGGATACCCGTTGAAAAGTATTTCCAATTTATATCTTTTTAATTATATATTAAATTGTTCGTGGACTTTAAAAGCTTATTCATAGATTGATTCGCTTAGTATTATGAATGAGAACTTGATAACGTATTTATATTTCTATATGCTATTTGCGATAAGGTTCTAGAAGTGGGGTTGCTATGTATTGTGTCGCATATCGGCAAACACCTGGAATCTCTACGACAATTCGCTGTTGACCGTTTATACGTGCGACTTTGCCTACGACCCCTATATAAGGACCGCCTATTACTCGGACCATGTCACCAATTTTGTAAGAGTAATTAACACGATTATTTTCTCTCACCAAGCCAGCTCCTTTATCTCCTTCACCTATTGCAACACTAACAACTTTTTGGAAGTTATTCATGTGTTTGTCACCTACAACCAAAGGCGGATTTTTACCAGAGATATTATCGTCTTTTGTTTTGTCTCTGAAATAGCGAGCCAGTTGATACAACAAAGGAGTATTTACAAAAATTTTGTTTAAATCATCAATTAATTGTTGAATGAACAAATATGAAACAGGGAAGGAGTGGTCTTACAATTGTTTTAAGTTTACCATCCTCTCTTTTTTTTGTCTTATATAGTGGGTAATATACGTCAATTTCATTTTCTTGCAAGCATGAACAAGCTCTTTTCCCTTGTCCATACCTAGCTCTAAGAACGTACCATTTTTTATCTCCACTCATCATTTTAAGCACTTTTTCCATTGTTATATGAGTATTGAAGTATGTACATAAGAAAAGGACACCCCTGCTTTAACCATTACAGTCTCGGGGAACGGATCAAAGGTAAATTTAATCCTAGAAGGAATAACCGCCTTGTCGGTCTGTGCATCTAACGATGTCTTCATATTGGTTCTTGGTCGTGTGCTCCACACGGAAGCAATTTAGTGACTCATAACCAACTGCAAAAATAAGAAATTGTTTTTTTAAAAAAAGAAAAAAATATTTTTTAACTAAAGCTTAACATAATACGCGAATATTTGCAACTGAGCCGAACAACGAGCTGTTCTCTGCATCATGGGATTTTCTGATTATTGACGAAGCGCATGAGGGAACTCAGACAGAACTGGGCAAGGCGGTCATTGAGGAACTGACGAAACCAGGCACAAAGGTTCTTCAGCTCTCCGGGACGCCCTTCAATCTTCTTGACGAGCACTCCGAAGACGAAATCTTCACCTGGGATTATGTGATGGAGCAGCGGGCAAAGGCTGATATGACCTGAACACCAAGGTCGTCTATCCTCATTCGTTCCGGCACCGCTATGCCAAGAACTTTCTGGAGAAGTTCAACGACATATCGCTGCTGGCCGATCTGATGGGGCATGAGAGCATCGAAACCACCCGCATCTATCTGCGCCGCACAGCCACTGAGCAGCAAGAGATAGTTGACAAAATAATCACATGGTAAAGCAAACGATCCTTCACTTCCTCTCATATTTAGTTATCTTTAACAGCTCTTTTCGTGTGAGCTCGCGTCTTTTGTATTATTTTTGTAAACTGAAAGGAAAACCAAAATAAAATCTTACAAAAACATACCATCATTATGAAAAAATCATTTCTCTTCTCCCTCCTTATGCTGTGGGTCATGGCAGCCGGCGCGGCACCGAAAGCCGATTACGGGCAGGTGGTGCCTGTGCCCGACAAGATCGTTTACAATGCCAAGGGCGGCGACTACGTGCTCTCGGCCACCACGGTCATCGCCTACCCTGCCCATGACGCCGCCATGGAGCGCGACGCCGCCTTCCTGGCACAGTATGTGAAGGACATGACACGCCTCGACCTGCCCACCGTGCCCGTAAAGAGCAAGGGCAAGGGCGGCATCACGCTCACCCTTGACCGTAAGGCCCGGCTCGCCCCCGAGGCCTACGTCATCACCGTGGACCGCCGCGGCGTCACCGTCACCGGAGCCACCCCCGCCGGCGTCTTCTACGGCATCCAGACCCTGCGCAAGGCGCTGCCCGTGCTCAGCGAGGCGCAGAGCGTGGAGCTGCCCGCCGCACGCCTCGAAGCCCAGCCACGCTTCGGCTACCGCGGACTCATGCTCGACTGCTCGCGGCATTTCTTCCCCGTGAAGTTCGTCAAGCAGTACATCGACCTGCTGGCGCTGCACGGCATGAACCGTTTCCACTGGCATCTCTCCGACGACCAGGGCTGGCGGTTCCCCGTGCCGGGCTATCCGCGCCTGACCGAGGTGGGCTCCAAGCGCGCGCAGACCGTGATGGGGCACAACAGCGAGGTGCTTGACGGCACTCCTTACGGCGGATACTATACCGACGAGGAGATCCGCGACATCGTGAAGTATGCTGCCGACCGATACATCACCATCGTACCCGAGGTGGACATGCCCGGACACATGATGGCGGCACTGGCGGCCTATCCGGAGCTCGGATGCACCGGCGGACCCTACAAGACCGGTGAGTACTGGGGCGTGTACCCCGACATCCTCTGCGCGGGCAACGAGAAGACCTACGCCTTCGTCAAGGCTGTCCTCGACCACGTGTGCGACCTCTTCCCCTCCAAATACATCCACATCGGCGGCGACGAGAGCCCCCGCGTGCGCTGGGAGCACTGCCCCCGTTGCCAGACCATGATAGCCCGGCAGGGTCTCAAGGACCGCGACGGACACGCGAAGGAGGCACTGCTACAGGGTTATTTCGCACACCGCGTGCAGCAATATCTCGAGACCAAAGGCCGCCACATCATCGGATGGGACGAGCTCCTGGAGTGTGACGTCGACACCTCGGCCACCATCATGTCGTGGCGCGGAGCCGAGCCCGGAGCAAAAGGTGCCACAATGGGTCACGACATCATCATGTCTCCCAGCAACGCACTCTACTTCGACTACTATCAGTCGAAAGACCAAAGCTCTGAGCCGCCAGCCATCGGCGGGTTCTCCGACGTGGCCAACGTCTACAACATGGAGCCCGTGCCCGCTGAGCTCACCCCGCAGGCCAAGGCACACATCAAGGGCGTGCAGGCCAACCTCTGGACGGAATACATATCCAACCCCAACCAGGCCGAATACATGATTCTGCCGCGCATGGCCGCGCTAGCCGAGGTGCAGTGGCTACAGCCCGCCGAGAAGGACTTCGGTGCCTTCCGCAAGCGCGTCAGCTCTCTCCGTCACATCTACGACCTCTACGGCTATACCTACGCCCATCATCTCTGGCCCGAGGAGTTCCGCAAAGGAGCCCGGCAGTACTGAGGTCCGGCCGACGGGCCACTTCCCGCAGTGCAGGGTAGGGCCCTGTGCCCTACCTTAAACAATGTTCGACCGATAAAAACAATGGTTGGGACATGATTTGTGGTGGCCCACGGGGGGCCACCCTGCACTATCTCAGCACCTTCAGGACGGACTGCGGCGGCAGGGCATCGGAGGTCTTCTCGGTGTATTCGGCGAGCTTAAGCGTTGCGGCGAGCGGGGTGTGCGCCACATTGTCGCCCACGAGGAAGGTGTAGACACCCGCCTCGGCAAGCCAACGGCAGCCCTTGGTGTCGTAGGACGCCAGGTCGCGCACGGGAACGCTGATGGTAAGCGTCTCGCTCTCGCCGGGCTGCAGCAGGCGTGTCTTGGCAAAGCCCTTGAGCTCCTTGCGTGGTTTCTCCAGTATGCCCTTCGGCGCCGCTACATAGAGCTGTGCCACCTGCTTGCCAGCCACGTGGCCCGTGTTCTTGACACTGACGCTGACCACCACGTTGCTGCCCACGCGCTTGGCGGTGAGACGGCTGAAGCCGAACGTGGTGTAGCTCAGGCCGAAGCCGAAAGGATAGGCGGGCTTACGGCCGAAGGTGTCGTAATAGCGGTAGCCCACGTAGATGTCCTCGCTGTGGTTGGTGTAGTTGACACCTTTGAGGTTTCCGGCGGCAAACTTATCGGTGAGGGCGTAGTAGTCGGGCTGCGTGGGGAAATCGGCGGTCGAGGCGTCGTCGCTGATGGCCACGGGCCATGTGGCGGTAAGATGTCCGCTGGGATTGACCTTTCCCGTGAGCACGTCGGCGACGCTGTTGCCGCCCTCCTCACCGGGCTGCCAGGCCACAAGAATGGCATCGGCTCTGTCGCGCCACGAGGCTGTCTCGATGGACGCACCGCTGTTGATGATGACGATGACAGGCTTGCCGACACGGTGGAAGTGGTCGCTGACGCGGTTGATCATGTCACGCTCACGGTCACTCAGGGCAAACTCGGAGGCCGGACGGTCCATGCCCTCTCCGGCCTGACGGGCTATCGTGATGATGGCGGCGGCGGCCAGCGGCTCCTCGTGCGCGATGAGACGGTCGGTGATGTCTATCTCGTCGAGCTTAGGCTGGCCCTGGTCGAGAAACCACATCTCAGGATTCTTGTCGGCCTTGAGCTTAGCGGCAGCATAGCTGACGTATTTGCGGTAGATGTCGGTGAGCATGGGCGTGGTGGCTATGCCGGCATTCTTGAGTCCCTGCACCATGTCGACGACGTAAGGCACATTGACACAGCCCGAACCGAGGCCGCCACTGAAGAAGTCGTAGCTGTTGACGCCGAAGAGCGCCACCGTCTTGAGCGCGCTCACGGGCAGCACGCCGTCGTTTTTAAGCAGCACCATGCCCTCGGCCGAAGCCTGCCGCGTGATCTGCGCGTGCGCATGGAGGTCGGGCTTGTTACTGTAAGCGTACTTGCGGAAGGCGGGCGACTTGACGATGTACTCCAGCATCTCTCGGACGTTGCGGTCGAGGTCTTCCTGCTTGATGGTGCCGTTGTTCACGCCGTCCATGATGTCCTTCACCTGATCAGGGTATCCGGGCATGAGGAGGTTGTCGCCGGCATGGACTTCCGACGCTGTCGTCAGTCCGTCGCGCTTGCCAATCCAGTCGGTCATCACGATGCCCTTATATCCCCAGTCCTGCCGCAGCACCTTGGTGAGCAGGTCGTAGTTGCCCTGGTCGAAGGTGCCGTTGATCTTGTTGTAAGCCGCCATGAGGGTCCATGGCTGCGCCTCACGCACGGCGCGCTCGAAGCCGCGGAGATAGATCTCGCGCAGGGCACGCTGCGACACACGCTCGTCAACACGCGTGCGGTCGCCCTCCTGCGAGTTGACAGCGAAGTGCTTCGGACTCGTGCCCACTCCCTGGCTCTGGATGCCGCGTATCATAGCCGCGCCGATAACGCCGGTGAGCAGCGGGTCCTCGCTGTAGTACTCGAAGTTACGCCCGCCCAAGGGGTTACGCTGGATGTTGAGCCCCGGCCCGAGGATGACGTCGCAGCCGTACTCTAAGGTCTCCTTGCCCATAGCCTGCCCCACGCTGTAGACCAGCTGCGGGTTCCATGTGGCGGCCAGACAAGTGCCCACGGGGAAGCCTGTGGCATAGAATGTGGCCGTGGAGCCCTCGCGGCGGGCATCGATGTGAACGCCGGCGGGACCGTCGGTGAGCACTGTGGCCGGGATGCCAAGGCGCGGAATGGCCACCGTTTGTCCGGCGGCGCCGGCGACGAGACGTGACTGGTGACCGAGCATGGCGCCTGATCCCACAAAACTTGCGTGGCCGTCGCCAACGAGTAACTGTGCCTTCTCTTCCAAAGTCATGGCGCGGAGCACCGCGTCGATGTTGTCGGCACGCAGCTGCGGCGCTGTCTGTGCTGTGCCTGCCGCAGCGATAGTGAACGCCGCCGCAAGGGTTCTGATACGATTGTGTAGCATGATGATTGTTGTTATGATCCATTGCAAAATTAAGAAAAAGAAATGATACCTGCCCTACTCCACCGACACAATCATGCGAAAAAGGAAAAATAGTATTAGCTTTGGATAATTTTTGCATAGGCATTGTCAAGGAATGCACCTACTCTTTGCAGACATTAGCAAAGAGACGAAACTATGATGCAAGAGCAACGTTACGGTCATTTCGACGACGCGCACCGCGAATATGTCATCACCCCACCCCATTCAACCCATCACCCCACCCCACTCAACCCATCACCCCCATTCACCCATTCCCTTTCCTTGCCTGCATCCTTGCCCGATACATCTCTTCCCTGATGCCGCCGTTTTTGAGAAACTGGGCCTTCATCCACTCGATGAGACCGCGCAAGAGCACGTCCTCCTGATGGATGAGCGTGATGGCGATATTGGCGATTGTCTCGTCAGACCGCACCCGAATAGCCTCACGGTACACCTTCGAGTCAAGATGCCGCTTGCAGAAAGCACGCGTCTGCCGGCAGCGCGCGTCGTCGAATGGCCACTGCTCCAGCCCGCGAACGCGCAGGTAGTCCTCATAGTCGAGCAGCAGCTCATGCAGACTGGCGCGGTTCACATTCGTGAGCTTGATAGCCATCTCCTTCGATGTCACGCCGTCAATATAACCTTCTGCAAGATTCTGCTTGCCCGAGCGCGCCGCCTGGACCATCTGGTCGACGGTGCGGTCGCCGCGATCCAGATAACGGTGAGCGAAATAATAGGTGATGTCATAGATGCACTCCGCTTTCTTGAAAGCGTGGAGCGTGTGGTAGTCACCATCCTGGTTGAGAAAAGAGGAAGAGGTCATAGCCGATTGTTTTCTGCAAAAATAATGCTTTTTGCCTGATGCCACAAGTCTTCTTTCAAAAAAGGCACACAAAAATTTGCGGGTAACAAAAATAGTATGTACCTTTGCATCCGCGGTTCTGAGAATAGGGGCATAGCCCAGTTGGTTTAGAGCGCTGCAGTCACATTGCAGAGGTCATCGGTTCGAGCCCGATTGTCCCTACCCTTTTCAAGCAAAAACGCCGGTACAGTTCTGCTGTAGCGGCGTTTTTTTTATCCATTGCCTGCCCCTTTCCGTGCGACAACACAGAGAGCATGGAGCCTCCACCGGATGGGGTACGCGGAAATGCAGGCGCATGCAACCCGAAAGAGCCCACCCACCCCATCAAAAGATGTTCTGCGAAAAGATGGCCTTGCGCACGTCGTCTTCGTGGTCGTAGATGAAACGCGCCACGATGCTCGAGAGAATAGACGAGGTTGTCAGCGACAACGGATACTTCAACCGGTCGAGAATGTTCTTCAGCGCAGGATCTATATAAATTGTCGCCGGTCGCCCGCCGCCGGTCTTGTACTGCTTCGCCAGGTCGAGGAAGAGGTCCCACGAGTCAGCCGAATCATCCTTCTGGATGTGATATTCCCTCATGGTGTTCTCCTTCTGCGGGCGTCCGCGCTGTTGTTTCTCGTCCTGCTGCGGGCGCTGCCGCTCGCCGCCGATGGGTCTGTTGGCACGCTCGGAAGGGTAAGGCTCAGCCACACCTTCCGCCTCCTGCACGGGCTCCGCGGCCCTGCGCGCGCCGTCTTGTCCGCCTTGTGGGGTTTCCTGCTGCTGTGCCGTCTGTGCGTCCTCGTCAGCATGCTCAGGCTCCTTGGCCAGCTTCCGCTGCGTCTGCGTGGCCTCCGCAGTTTTCTGGGTCTGCGCGTTACCGTCCTGTAAATCTCTCACCAGGTCAGCAAGGCTTCCTGGCAAAGTCACTCTCGTCTTGTTTGATTTTCCAGCCATGACAGATATGTTTTCTAAAGATTTATATTCAATATTAATTTAAATAAATATATAAATACGTATGTATATATGTATATAAACACTTATATGTTTATATTTTTTTATCCTATATTCATTCGACGTATCATGAAGTCGAACGCGAGTTTGACGGCATCGCGCTGGGAGGGGGTGATCTCCAGGGTGTTGATGCGCTTGAGCGAGGCCCGTGCGGTGATGCGCGGCGTGACGCTGCCGAGTTGCTTAAAGATTGCGTCGGTCTGCTTCCACATCCTCAACTCGTCAGCGGTGCCGATGCGCACGTCGATGCGATTGGGAACGAAGAAAAGCTTAGCCGACATCTGCGGCGAGGCGGCACGCAGGGCATTGACCACCTGGACAAAGGTTCCGGTGGAGTCAAGCGTCTTTTCCTCATACTCGTAAGGGCAGACAATGAAGTCGGCATTGGTGAACATCGGCACCAGACCGTCCTCTGACACGTTACCCGGTGAGTCGAAGAGCACGAAACCGTCGGTCTCCGAGGCTGAATCCATCAACTGCTGCATCACCTCGGGAGCCTGCACGTCAAAATCCTGCACCTCATAGGGCGGCTCCATAGTAGGGTAGAGCTCCATATCCTTTTTCCTCTGCATCTTGATGGTCTTCTGCAAGTCCGTGTCAATGACGCACACCTCCTGCTTCTTCCAGGAAAGGTAATTGGCAAAAAGGATACAGAGCGTAGATTTTCCCACTCCTCCTTTCTGGTTGGCGAAAACGATCTTCCTATTCTTCATGAGCAAATGATCTACATCTATATAATTGTTTACACATGCAAATTTAGGCATTATTATTTATATAAACAAGAAAACAAGAAAGTTTTTATTGGAAAAAGTAAAAAAACATGGATATAAGCCTTTATATGATTATTCATACGTTTATTTCTATAGTTCTAAATATACAAAAACATAAAAGAAGAGTTCGAGTCTTATATAGAAACGGAGAACTACAAAAGCATCCTCCGTGTTTATAATCAAAAAGGGATGTTACCACAGAGCCGCCTATGCGCGATCTGCGGTATCAGTAACAAAGAGAGTTATTTAAACCTGATTCTCTCCATATTAAAGGAAAACAAGGAGGATGCGGAAGCGATACGAAAGGCTATCAAACATTCATTGGGCACATAAAAAGTTTCTAAAAATGCGGGGAAAGTCCATAAAAAATTGTTCTTTTGCAAACTGTTTTATAACATTAATGGGCCAAAGCCCTATATATTAATTGTCATATGCGTACACCTACACTTCAATATCTTTACTTGCAAAAGCCGGTAACCATGATGGTAGTAATCTGTATTATATCTGTGTTACCTTGGATCGGCCTCGGCGACTTCTCCACCAAAGGGGAACCCCGGGAAGCGGCCGTAGCGATCTCCATGCTCGAGACGGGCAATTGGGTCTTGCCACAATCTTACGCGAACGAGTTCGCTTTTAAGCCACCGATGGCGCATTGGTTAATGGCTGCTTTCTCCTATCCACAGGGATATGTTTCCGAGTTCACCTCCCGCTTGCCATCGGCTTTAGCCTTTATTACCTTGATCGGGTTCGTATTGGTCTTTTTCGGTAAACGAATCGTAAAGTTTCAGGAGGCATTCATAGCGACCCTCCTATTGGTCACCTGCGTAGAGATACATCGGGCGGCCATGACGACCCGGGTGGATATGTTGCTCACTACTTTCATCGTCATAGGGCTTTTCCAGCTATATCGATGGGAAGATAAATTAGAGCTGAAAGGACTTCCCATATTCATACCTTTATTATTAGGATGCGCCGTTCTGACCAAAGGACCGGTAGGCGTAGTATTGCCCCTATTCGTATTCGGCATTTATCTATTAATGTTAGGTCAATACAGTTATCTCACCATATTCAA